>Ga0210386_10004240_pt1 | contig 11894 bp, 11 predicted proteins | sample IncBWH32OmetaG_FD_160091 | JGI IMG/M metagenome (GOLD analysis project Ga0210386, IMG submission 160091) | Forest soil microbial communities from Barre Woods Harvard Forest LTER site, Petersham, Massachusetts, United States - Inc-BW-H-32-O ... | reverse complement strand
ATAAGCTGCCAAACTTCCGCGTGATCATGCCCGGGCGGCGGTGCCGCCGGGACAATCCGGACGGAACGGGCACACGCGGGCCCAGCGCGAAGACCGGGAGCGCGACCCCCTCGCCCCAGCCGCGACCACCCGGGGCAACCGTGACCGACTACTCGGCAGGGAGGGGCTTCACGGTCAGCTGGTAGTCCTGCTGGATGAGGCCGTTCTCGCCGAGGACGATGAACACGCGGGCGGCCCAGGCGACCTCGCCGCCGGCGGTCAGCTGGATGGTGAAGGTGGCGATGTCGTCGTGGCCGGACGCGTCACCCGCTGAGGCGACGGTGTACCTGCCGCTCCCCACGAAGGCCTCGTACGCTTCGGCGATCCTGACCTCGAGCTCCTCGCGGCCGCGGAACTGAACGCCCTCCACGAACTCGACGCCGTCCTGCGCCCAGAGGCCGGCGATGGCGCTGCGGCGGATCTCGGCGTCCGGCTCGCTCCATACGGCCAGGTAGCGGTCGACGATCAGTTCGGCGTTCATCGAGTTTGTCATCTGTCTGTCCCTTCGGTCCCTTCGGCCGGCCTGTTTGGCCGTTGCGACAACGTTCGCCGCTGCCGTGACGGAAGGGTCAAGCCAGACTTACGAGAAGACTCTCCCCCTACGGGAGGCCGCACAATGGACGTCATGACCGCCTACCTGTCCATCGGAGACTTCTCACGCGCCACCCACCTGACCGTCAAGACGCTGCGCCACTACCACCAGATCGGCCTGCTTGAGCCCGCCGACGTGGACTCGCAGACCGGCTATCGGCGCTACACCACTGACCAGTTGCCCACCGCGCAGGTGATCCGCCGCTTCCGTGATCTGGACATGCCGTTGGAAGAGATCCAGGCGGTGCTGGCCGCTTCTGACCTGCCAACTCGCAACGAGCGGATCGCCTCCCACCTCAGCCGTCTTGAGGAGGAACTCGGCCGTACGCAGCGTGCGGTCGCCTCGCTGCGCGACCTCCTGGCGCCCGCACCCGATGTCCCCGCCCGCATCGAGCTGCGGCGGCTGCCGGCGACCCCCGCGGCGGCGATCAGCGCGGTCGTCGACGCCGAGGACTCAGGCACCTGGTTCCAGGGAGCGCTCGGCGAGCTCCACGCGACCCTCGTCGCGCAGAACGTGCAGGTCGACGGGACCGCGGGCGGGATCTTCGCCGACGACTTGTTCACGCACCACCGCGGGCAGGCGACCATCTTCGTTCCGTGCGGCACCCCGGTCCGGCCGATGGGCCGCGTCACCGGCCTGGAGGTGCCAGCCGCGGAACTCGCGGTCATCGAGCACTCGGGACCGCCCGCCGACGTGGACCGCGCCTACGGGACGCTTGCCGCGTACGTGGCACGCCACGCGCTCGCGGTCGAGGGCCCCATCCGCGAGTACTACCTGGTCGGGCCCCACGACACCGCCGACACCGCTCAGTGGCGGACCGAGATCGGCTGGCCGATCTTCCAGACGACCGCCGCGGCCGCCAGCCCCGCTCGATGACTGGTCCTGGCTGACTCCGCCCGATCGGACGGCGCACCGGACCGCGCCAGCGGTCACACCTCGTCGATCCGCTTCAAGACCCCGTTGAAGACGGTGGCGGGCACGGTGAGCCGCGGGTCGGCCCGGTAGCGGGCAGTCAGCTCGGCGAAGCCGGCGTCGGGGTGGATGGTCAGCTCGGCGAGCTGGTCGAAGAAGGCCATCTGCGCCTCATCAGGCTCCTCGCCCGGGCGGAGCATCTCGCCCCACATGTCCCACGGCAGCATCTCCACGTTGTTCAGCGCCGCCACGTCGCGCAGCAGGTTGGCGGCGATCCACCAGTAACCCGCCTCGTCCGTCTGGCTGATCCCGAACTTGCCTGGATCGGCGCGGCCGGCCCGGCACCGCCGCCACGCGTCGCCGGCGACGAGGAAGTCGTCGCGGGACAGGTCGAGCACGTCCAGTTCGAGGCCGAACGCCTTGCGCTGCACGTCGTCGATCTGCGCGTCGGCCAGCGTCCAGCGTCCGGCCGTGGCGTCCCAGTACTCGCACACCCAGTGGTCGTCGTACCAGCCGGTGCTGAAGTACCCGCCGAAGCCGCACCGGGCCCGTGCCGGGATGCCGTGTGCCCGCAGCGCGGCCACGGTGAGCACGGTGAAGTGGCGGCAGTTGCCCGGCACCCGCGCGGACGGCTCGCGTGCGACGTCAAGCGGCCTGCTGTCCTCGGCGACGATCTGGTCAAGCAGCCGGCTGACCGGGCGGAGGTGCACGCTGGCCCGGCGCTCCGCTGCCAGCTCGAAGCCGTACATGCCGGTCAGGTGCTCATGCACGACAAGGCCGTGCGCGACCTCGGTCAGCGCGGCCAGGCCGGCCGGAAGGCTGGCAAGCGCGGCGGCGTGGTTCCCCGGCGCGGTGAACCCGGCCGGCTGGGAGTAGAACGCGATGTTCTCCGGCATGTGCCCTCGTGCCCTTCCTGCGGTTCCGTCAACGTCGAGACGTTCCCCGATCCCGCCAGTCATCGGACCACGGGCGGGACGGACAGGGCAAACGATTTGCGAGACGTTCGCGGTACCTGGGGCAGGCCGCGGTCCGGCGCGGGCAAGGCGGCATAGGATCTCGCCGGATGGCGTTGAGGACAGCCGGGAGAGGTGATCAGTGAAGATGCGTGCCCGCCTGTCAATTCTGGACCTGGCGCCCATTGCGCGTGACCAGACGCCGAGCGACAGCTTCGCCGCGAGCGTCGCGCTCGCGCAGCGAGCCGAGGAACTCGGCTACCACCGCGTCTGGTACGCCGAGCACCACAACATGCCGTCCATCGCGTCCTCGGCTACCAGCGTGCTGATCGCGCACATCGGCGCGCAGACGTCAAGCATCAGGCTCGGCGCCGGCGGCATCATGCTGCCGAACCACTCTCCGCTGGTGATCGCGGAGCAGTTCGGCACCCTGGAGGCGATGTACCCGGGCCGCATCGACCTGGGCCTTGGCCGCGCTCCCGGGTCCGACCAGAACACGACCTACGCGCTGCGCCGCGACCCGCGCACGGCCGAGGCATTCCCTCGTGACGTCCTCGAACTGCAGGCGTACCTGGCCGGCGCCAGCCGGGTGCCAGGCGTGGACGCCATTCCTGGCAAGGGCTCGAAGGTCCCGCTGTACATCCTGGGGTCATCGCTGTTCGGCGCGCAGCTGGCAGGCACGTACGGGCTGCCGTACGCGTTCGCGTCGCACTTCGCTCCCGACGACCTCGAGCACGCGATCGCGGCCTACCGCAGCGAGTTCAAGCCGTCCGCCCAGCTAGCGGAGCCGTACCTGATCGTCGGCGTCAACGTGACCGCCGCCGACACGACGGAGGCCGCCCAGGCGCAGTTCCAGCGGGTGCGCCGGGCGCGGGCCGTCAGCCTGTTCGCGCGCCGGATCGGCGTCAGCCCGGCGGAGATCACCGACGAGCAGGCCGACGAGCTGCTGGCCGGCGGGGCCGCGGTGCACGTCGACCACATGCTCAGCTATTCCGCCGTCGGCGCGCCAGGCGAGGTCAGCGCCTACCTTGACGGCTTCCTCAGGAAGACGGGCGCCGACGAGCTCATCGTCGTCCACCAGGCGCCTGGCATCGAAGACCGGCTGCGTTCCGTCACGCTGCTCGCAGAAGCCATGTAGCGGCGCAGGCGTCAGCGGGTTAGAAACCCGGAGGCCGGGTAGCCGGTCCAGTCTTCAAGGTAACAAGGGGACTGGACCATGAACCAGCTGACACCCGGGGGCCAGTCGGCTACCCAGGAGCATTCCACCGGCGAACTCGTGAAGCTGGTCGCTGAGCAGGTCTCGGTGCTGGTGCGGGACGAGCTGAGGCTGGCCCAGCTCGAGATGAGCGGCAAGGCCAAGCAGGCAGGCAAGAGCGCGGGCATGCTTGGCGGCGGCGGATTTATCGCCCTGTACGGCCTCGCCTGCCTGATCGCCTGCGCGATCATCGCGATCAGCCACTCGCTGCAGGCATGGCTGGCGGCCCTGATCGTCGGCGCGGCCCTGCTGGCCGCCGCCGCCGTCCTGGCGGCGCTCGGCCGGAGCCACATGCGCGAGGCCACGCCGCCGATGCCCACGCAGGCGGTCGACAGCGTCAAGTCCGACGTGGCGGAAATCAAGGAAAGGGCGCACCGGTGACGGCAAGCGAGCAGTCAGGGGGCGCCGAGCAGCTCCGCGAGGAAATCGAGCAGACCAGGGAGCGTCTCGGCGAGACGGTAGAGCAGCTCGCCGCCAAGGCGGACGTCAAGGGCAGGGCACAGGCCAAGGCCACCGAGCTGGCCGGCCAGGTGACCAGGCAGGCGAAGAGCACCGTCGCCCAGGGCCGCGTGCGAGCGGCGCAGGCGGGGAAGCAAGGAGCCGAGGCCGCCCGTACGAACCGGGTCCCGCTGTCGGCCGCGGCCGCGGGCGTCCTGCTGGCCGCGATCGCCTTCATCATCTGGCGACGGAGCAAGCGATGACCAAACTGCTGTACAGGCTCATGACCATGGTGATCAGCGTGCTGAGCGGGATGCTCGCCGCGGCCATCTTCAAGCGCGTGTGGAAGGTCGCCGCGGGCGAGGAAGAGGCGCCCACGGCCACCGACGCCGGGCGCGGGTGGCGCGAGGTACTGACCGCGGCGGCCCTCCAGGGAGCGATCTTCGCGCTGGTCAAGGCCACCGTGGACCGGGCAACCGCCGAAGGCACCCGCAAGCTCACCGGCGTCTGGCCCGGGGACGACAGCAAGCAGGAAAAAGCAGCAGAGCCAGGCTGACTATGTTCCGTTCAAGCAGTGCCCGCCATGCGAGCGGCCGGGCCAGCTCCAGCAGGGAAACAGACGTGATCCCGCCGCAGAGCCGTATCGAAGGCGGCCCCGACACGCCACTTGAACTCGGCCGGGCCGGCTGGAAGCACACACTCAAGCGGGCCGTGAAGGAGTTCAAGACCGACCGGTGCACCATGACGGCCGGCAGCCTGGCCTACCACTGGTTCCTCGCCCTGTTCCCCGCGCTGATCGCGCTGCTCGGCGTGACCAGCCTGGTGCGCATCGGCGGCGGCACCGTGACCCGGCTGGTCAACGGCCTGGACAAGGCGCTGCCGCCGGGGGCGGCGGGCGTGTTCACCCAGGCGGTGCAGTCGGCCACCAGCCGGTCGGCGTCCGGCTCGCTTGTCGCCGTCGTGATCGGCGTGGTGGTGGCGGTGTGGAGCGCCTCGGGCGGCATGGCCGCCCTTGAGACCGGACTTGACGTCGCCTACGACGTGGCGGCCGAGCGGAAGTTCGTGCCTAAGCGGCTGTACACGTTCCCGCTGATGCTGGCGACGGTCGTGCTCGGCGGGGTGGCGGCCGCGCTGCTGGTGTTCGGCGCGCCGATCGGCTCGGCCATCCAGTCCCACGCCCCGGTCGCGGGAGCCGCCTTTGTCATCGCGTGGACGGTCATCCGCTGGCTGGTCACCGTCGTCGCGATCTCACTGCTGTTCTCGGTCTTCTACTACCTCGGCCCGAACCGGCCCGCGCCCCGCTGGCAGTGGGTGAGCCCGGGCGGCGTGGTGGCCTCGGTGATCTTCGTCGCCGCCTCGGTCGGCTTCTCGTTCTACGTGGCGAAGTTCGGGAACTACGGCAAGACCTACGGCGCCTTCGCCGGGGTCGCCATCTTGATCTTCTGGCTGTACCTGACCGGCATCGCGGTGCTGCTCGGCGGTGAGATCAACGCCGAAGCCGAGCGCGAGGCGGGCGTACAGGCGGGCGATCCGCAAGCCACGGCCGGGGCCGAGCGCCTGAACCGTGGCGGCGATTAGCACTATACCCCCATAGGGTATCCACCTGTGATCGTGGGTCAAAAACGGCGCAATGCGCCGCGGTTGACCCACGCTCACGCCGAGCACCGATTCCAGGCGCCGTTTCGTATCAGAACGGGCGAAATGTCCGCCACGCCTACTGTCCCGGCCCGCACATGAGCGCTTTTGACCCACGATCTTGACCTGAGATCTCCGCAGTTCAATCCCTGTCAGTCGTGGCCGGCGCCGCGCCGGAGCCCGGCAAGGCGCCTAGCCGGCGCCGTGCCCTAGCCGACGGCGCGCGCGGCGACACGGTAGGTCGGCACCTCGCCCCCGCTTGAGCTGATCAGCCCGCGCCTGACCAGCTCAATCACGTGCGCGGCGGTCTCGGTGACCGCGCTGATCCGCATCCGCCCGCTGTACTGGTCCCACGAGCGTGACCAGGTCAGGCAGCCCGCCAGGTCCCACGAGGTGGCGTCAGGGTTGGCGGCGATCGCGGCGAGCAGCTCGCCGAGCCGACGCTCGTGGTGGGCGGCGATGTCGTCGGCCCGCTGCGCGAGTCCGCGGAACCGCCACTCGTGGGCGGGCATGATCTCGTCCACGTCCAGGTCGCGCACCTTGGCCAGGGACTCCAGGTAGTCGGCGAGCGGCTGGGTGCCCTCGAGCGCGTGGACCGAGATGTTGGGCGTGATCCGGGGCAGGATGTGGTCGCCGGCGAACAGCCGCTGCGACAGTTCGTCGACGAAGCACAGGTGCCCGGGCGTATGGCCGGGGGTGTGCACGGCCCGCAGCCGCCAGCCGGGCACGTCGGCCAGGTCACCGTCTGACAGCTCCCGGTCGGGCAGGGCGATGCTGGTGAAGGCCCGGTATTCATCGGGTGAGCCGACCGAGGCCGCCGCCTCCTGCGCCGCGGCGCCGAGCGAGCGCAGGAAGGCGACCTCTCGCGCGACCGCGTGCTCGGCATCGCGCAGGTCGGGGTTGGCGATCACCGCGTGGTCGGCCGGGTGCATGGCGATCCACGCGCCTGACGCGTCGCGCACCCGCCCGGCGAGCCCGGCGTGGTCGAGGTGCATGTGGCTGACCAGCACCCCCCGGACGTCGGTGACGGCGGCGCCGATCGACTCCAGGCCCGCCACGAGGGCGTCCCAGGCCTCGGAAGCCGTCCAGCCGGTGTCGAGCAGCACGAGGCCGCCGCCGGGGCCGCCGCCGGACGCGAACGCGTACGACGACACGTACCGCAGGGGGTTCCTCGGGATCGGCACGGGGATGGACCACAGGCCGCCTGCCAGTTGCTCGACCGGCGGCATGACCCGCTCCCGCCAGGCGGCAAGCTGCCTGGTCCCCGTGACGTCCTGCCCGGCTGGTATCGCGGTCATCCTTACCCTTCTCCGGTGAACTCGGCGATCGCGGACTCCCAGGCGTCGAGCGCCCGCTCGACCGGCCCGCGGCCGGCGGAAGGCAGCCAGTGCAGCGCGCGGTCGAACCCCGCCGCCGCATAGGCCGCGAGCTCCCTTGGGTCGGCGGGCATGCCCATGACCTGCAGGGAGATGCGACGGCTGGCCTTGGCCGTGAGCTCGTCGGCGCGCTCGAGGATGCCGGAAGGCGCGTAGTTCGGCATCCAGCCGTCGCCGAACGCGAGCACCCGGTCGAACACCGTCGGCCCGTCGCCGCCGACGAGGACCGGCGGATGCGGCCGCTGCGCGGGCTTCGGCCACGACCAGATGTCGTCGAACCGGACGAACTCCCCTGAATAAGACGCCTCGTCCTGCGTCCAGATGGCCTTCATCGCCTCGACCCGCTCCCGCATCACCGCCATCCGCGTCCGCGGGTCGGTGCCGTGATTGGCCATCTCCTCCCGGTTCCAGCCCGCGCCGACGCCGAACTCGAACCGGCCGCCCGACAAGTGGTCGACGCTGGCGACCTCCTTCGCGGTGACGATCGGGTCGCGCTGGATCACCAGGCAGACGCCGGTCCCGACGCGCAGCCGCGACGTCGCCGCCACCGCCGCCGTCACCGAGACGAACAGGTCGAACGTGTGGGAGTAATGGCGGGGCAGCGCCCGCCCGCTCGGGTGGGGCGTGTGCCTGGCGGGCATGTGAGTGTGCTCGGGGAAGAACAGCGACTCCTGCCCTCGTTCCTCGGCCAGCCGGGCGATGTCGCCGGGCCGGATCGCGTCATGGGTCGGGAAGATCGCTACGCCAAATTCCATATGTAACATTCTGGCGCACGCGACTCGCCGGCCGGCGCGGGCCTCCGGCCTGCGCCGCTTACCCAGGTCCTCAGGCGTCTTCGGCGCGCGCGATGGCCGCTGCCTCGGTCCGCGTCGCGGCGCCCAGCTTGGCGAGGATGTTGGAGACGTGCACGCTGGCGGTCTTCTGGCTGATGAAGAGTTCCTCGCCGATCTGGCGGTTGGACAGGCCGCGGGACATCAGGCGCAGGACCTCGCTTTCCCGCGGGGTGAGCGTCGCCAGCGGGCTGTTGCCGTCCGTAACCCCGTCAGCGCGGCCGACACCGCCGCTGTCAGCGCGCGCGTCAAGCCCCAGCCGGCGGCCGAGGTCGTCCAGGGCGGCGCGCAGCGGCTCCGCGCGCAGCTCGGCGGCCGTCGCGGCGGCCGCGCGCCACACGGCGGCGGCCTCGCGCGCGCGCCCGCTGACGGCCAGGGCCTCGGCCAGCCGCCACTGCGTCCGCGCGGTCTCGTACACGTAGCCGGGGCCGAACTCGGCGAGAGTCTTCTCCCAGGCCGCCGGGGAGTTCGAGCCGACGAGCCGCTGGTACTCCGCCTCGGCCCGCGCCAGCCAGCCCCGGCCTTCCGGGCCGAGGACGGACTTCGGCCGAGCCGGGTTCCTCGCCCCCTCGCGCGCCAGGTCGATGAGCAGCGCCCCGGCCGCCTCCTCGGCCGCCACGGCGGTGGTGTTCCCGGCCGACCGTGCGGCGGAAGCGCGGTCCGCCCGGGCACTCAGCGCGACCGCCGCTACGCGCACAGAAGCGGGGGAGAGCACCCGCAGCGCGTACGCGCCGAGCGCGGCTTCCGCCTCGGCGAGCGCCGTCTCCGTGTCGCCGCGCCACAGTGCCTGCTCCGCGAGCAGTCCGCGGCCGATGTACGCGACAAAGACGTCACCCCAGAACGGCTCAAGCCAGGTCCGCCGCTCGTCCGCCACCGCGTTGCCGCGGGCCACGTCGATGAACAGCGCCATCGCCGACAGCACGGCCTCCGGCAGCTTGGTTACCCAGACGGGGAAGTTCCGCGCGACTTCCTCCGCGTGATCCCAGTCGCCTTCGGCGTAGTGCGCCTGAAAGTGCAGGTGCTGAACGTCGAGACCGTAGGGGGCGAACCCGAGGCCCTCGGCGTCCGCCCGCGCGACTCCGTCGTGCGCGGCGGCGACCGCCTCGGCGAGATGGCCGCGCGCCAGCAGCTCCGCCGTCAGATGGTAGGCGGCCCGCAGCTCCACGCCGAACATGCGCGTGTCGGCCGCTTGCCGGTGGGCGGCGGTAAACAGGCGGATGGCCTCATCGGAGTTGCCCTCGCGGTTGCTGATCATGCCGAGGGTGACCAGGCTGTCCGCGCCGATCCAGTCCGCGCCGGACCGTGCCGCCTCCGCGCGGGCCCGCTGCGCCCATTCTTCCGCCGCGGCGCTGTCGTCGTTGGCCATCCACGCGAGGGCGTACGTGGCCATCGCCCGCGCGCGGGGCGGGCCTGGCAGCTCGGCCGGCGCCTGCTCGACCGTTTCCCTGATCACTGCCAGCGCCTCGGTCTCCCAGTCGCACTCATCGGACTGGAGCAGGTTGTACGCGAGCCGCTCGCCGGTCCTGGTGCGGAACTCTGCCGTCGCGTGGTCGCCAAGCCCGGCCCGGATGTGGCGCAGCAGCTGAATCGCCCGCGGCACGTCGCCGCTCGCCGCCGCCGCGAGGGCGGACTCGACGCCAAGCTCGCCGCGGCTCATCCCTGCCAGCTTCTCCGCGTCCGCCACCCGGTCCCATAGCTCCAGGGCCTGGTCGTAGTGCCGGTGGGCCTCGGCGGGCGCGCCGATCCGCTCGGCTTCCTCGCCCGCACGGACCGAGGCGGCCAGCGCACCGGGGACGTCGTGGCTGGTGAGGCTGTGGTAGGCGAGCTCGGCGGCGGCGCCTGGCACGTCCGCGAGCAACGCGGCGAACCGGCCGTGCAGCCTGGTCCGTTCACCGGGCAGCAGGTCGCCGTAGACGGCCTCGCGCAGCAGCGCGTGCCGGAAACGGTACCCGTCGGGCCCGTCGGGGACGAGGAGCTGGTGGGCGACCAGTTCCCTGACCGCTTCCTCGTACTGCGCGTCATCAAGGCCGGAAGCCGCGAGGACCAGCTGGTCGTCCGCGCGCCGCCCGGCCACCGCCGTCGCCCGCAGGACCTGCTGCGCCGCGCCGGACACGCGCGCCACCCGCGCGAGCAGCAGCGCGGCGAGGCCGGAGGGCAGCGCCCCCGACGATCCAGAAGAGGCGGCAAGCAGCTCTTCCGCGTAATAGGCATTGCCCTCGGCCCGGTCGACCAGGCTGCGGAGCAGGGCGGTCGACCGGCGCGAAGGCCCGTTGGGAAGCTGCGACAGGTGCTCGGCGAGCGCGGCGGCGGGCAGCGGGCCCAGTTCGACCAGCGCGACCGAGGGGAGCCTGCCCAGTTCGGCCACGACCTCGCCGAGCGGGTGCCGGCGGTTCAGGTCGTCCGTGCGGTAGGTGCCGATGATGGCGACGCGTTCGCGGCGCAGCATGCGGGCGAGGAACGTCACCAGGTGGCGCGTCGTCGCGTCGGCCCAGTGCAGGTCCTCGAGGACGAGCAGCACCGGGCTGTCGGCCGCGAGCTCGGCCAGCGTCCCGAGCACCGCGCCGAACATCTGCTGGCGGGCCATGCCCGACGGGTCGGTTCCCTCCGCCTGCTCACCGCCGTCCGGCAGCAGCCTGGCCAGCACCGGGCGGGCCTTGACGGCCTGCGCGATACGCGGCGGCGCCGTGCGGAACGCGTCCGCGAACGGCAGGTAAGGCACGCTGTCGCCGATCTCGGCGCACTGGCCGCACAGAACCGTGAAGCCGCTGCGCCCGGCTATCGCCATGACCTCGGCCACCAGGCGGGACTTGCCCACGCCGGCGTCGCCGCCGACAAGGGCGGTGACCGCGCGCCCGGCCGCGGCGTCGTCAAGCACTGTACGCAGTCGCGCCATCTCGGTGTCACGGCCTACCAGCGCTGCCATCTGCCCTCTCCGTCCGGAGCCGCTCGAGCATGCGCAGAAGCGGCGTTCTCGCCATAAAACCAACGGTAGCAGCGTCGGGGACCATGGCGGGGGCACGGCCGCTGCCCCAGGCGCGGTCAGCAACTTGGCGGCGGGCGGACGGTACCCGCACGGCGAGCAAGCTGTGACCATGGCCTGAAATGAATTAAAATTCGCATTCCGAACGGTTCGTGGCGCCTGTGTCCCGGCGACTAGTCTTCGCGGCCGGGTTGACCGGGCGGCCGAGTACCCCGGACCGGAACCCGGCCAGCGCGGCGATGGTGGGCGACATCAGGCCAGGGCGGACGCTCCACCAGATTTCCGAACATGTCTTCGCTGTGTGTCGGTTCGCATGTATTATATTCGTTTGCAAATCGCATCAGGTGAAGCTCTTTCCGCCAAGCACGCGATGTAAGAAATAATCTTCTTACATGTCATATATGTAAGAAGATTATTCTCTTATATATTTAAAGTCGTGATGGTTTCCCTGAGAGCGTTGAATTTTCATGAATTGCCCGTTGCTCGCGAGTCGCGATGCCGCTATTGTCCATTGAGGCGGTCGAGGGTAGAGTCTGTGACTGCAAGTCAGGAGGTAGACTTTGCATGTTAGCTTCGCGTACCTTTATCCAATTCCGTGAATGGCGGCACCCCGGCGCATGCACTGCTTGCCGGGCAGCATGGTATTCTGGAGGTGGCGTACAAGCGCCAGCTTCAAGCGGTTGACGATTACGACCTGAGTCAATATCCGGTCACGAAAGTTTCGGTCTCCGCTCTGGTCCCTTCCAATTGGCTGCGCGTTAAAGGTGAAGATATCAAGCACGTTCGCGTGCTGGCCGAAGTAGAAGGGTTGCCGCCAATTGTCGTGCATCGCGCGACGATGCGGGTGATCGACGGGATGCACCGGGTCCGCGCCGCGATGCTCC
>Ga0210386_10004239_pt1 | contig 11895 bp, 7 predicted proteins | sample IncBWH32OmetaG_FD_160091 | JGI IMG/M metagenome (GOLD analysis project Ga0210386, IMG submission 160091) | Forest soil microbial communities from Barre Woods Harvard Forest LTER site, Petersham, Massachusetts, United States - Inc-BW-H-32-O ... | reverse complement strand
TCTTCAGGTTAGGCTTGGTGCCCTCGATCAGGAATTTGCGGAAGTTCGTGCAGCCGTCGGTCATGATCGTGGTGGAATGGGTGATGTTGAAGATGATCAGCGGCTTGTAGACGTTCATTTCGAGGTAGCCACCGGCGCCGCCGAAACCCACCGCCACGTCATTGCCCATCACCTGCGCGGCAATCATCGCCAGCGCCTCGCACTGGGTCGGATTGACCTTGCCCGGCATGATCGAGGAGCCCGGCTCGTTCTCCGGAATTATCAATTCCGCAAAGCCGGCGCGCGGGCCGCACGACATCAGCCGAATGTCGTTCGCGATCTTGTAGAGCGACACAGCGAGCGTCCGCAGCGTTCCAGAGAGCTGTACCTGCGCATCGTGAGCGCCCTGCACGGTGAACTTGTTGGGCGCCGTGACGAAAGGCAGCCCGGTGAGCTTGGCTATCTGAGCGGCCGCCGCCTCGGCGAAGCCCGGCACAGAGTTGATACCGGTGCCAACAGCCGTGCCACCGAGCGCCAATCGGTACACGCCCGACAAAGCCCCTTCGATCCGCTCCAGATTGTCCGACAGCATGCCTTCATAACCCGACCATTCCTGGCCCAATGTCAGCGGTGTAGCATCCTGCATGTGGGTGCGCCCAATCTTGATGATGTCGTCCCAATCGTGCGATTTCGCGGCAATCGCGTCGCGGAGAGCGGATACGGCGGGCACAAGGCGTTCTTTCACGTTCACGGCTGCGGCGATGCACATGGCCGAGGGGAACGAGTCGTTCGACGACTGCGCCATGTTGACGTGGTCGTTGGGATGGACCGGCGCGTGGCTTCCGAGAGGAGTGCCAGCGAGCTGGCAACACCGGTTGGAGATTACTTCGTTGACGTTCATGTTGAACTGGGTGCCGCTGCCGGTCATCCAGACGTGCAGGGGAAACATGTCGTGATGCTGGCCGGCCAGGATTTCATCACAGGTCTGAACGATCAGGTCACAACGTTGATCGTCAAGGCGCTTGCCGTCGTGGTTCGCGATGGCGGCGGCTTTCTTCAAGGTGGCGTAGGCCGTGATCATTTCGCGGGGAATCAAGTCCTTCCCGATGCTGAAATGTTCAAGCGAACGCTGAGTTTGAGCACCCCACAACTTGTCAGCGGCTACTTCAACGACGCCGAGGCTGTCAGTCTCTTTTCTCGTGCCAGTCATGTCCGTTCTCCTGGGTCTGCAAGTGATGGGTCCGTCTGCCGGACTCACCGTCAAACCGGCCGTTAGACCGAGGAGGTAATGAATTTCTCCTCAGACAATGACCAGAGCGTGTGTGAACATGTGTAGGTTACCATATCCGAGACATATGACGATGTCTGATTCTGCGGCACACAGGTTCCAGGTATCCAGCAAAGTATCAACGGTGAAAGGGGCGTCGCTATGAACGACTATATGCCTATCCTGCGGGAAAGATGGAGCGATGCTCTTCTGACAGCCCTCACCGGGCTGCTTCTCGTCATGTTGTTTGTGATTGCGCCCCTTCAGGCGCTGGGGGTATTCGTCTTTCAGGCTTTCGAGCTCTTTTTTGCAATTATTCTGGTTGCCGGCACCTTTGTCCTGTCCGGAAGCCGAACGGCGGTTGCTGCGATGGTCGTCGCACTCCTGATGGCCACGACAGGCGCAATATCCCGGATCAAGGCACCATCGATTCTCGACATTAATCTCTTCGCAGGCTCCTGGCTGATTATGGGAGTTACGTTGGGAATCGTGGTATCGCGCGCTGTGTTTGCCCCGGGGCGCGTCACGCATCACCACGTTATGGGGGCTGTTTTACTCTATCTGACGATCGCCATAACCTTTGTGGCGCTCTTTACAGTTATCGGATCGCTTGTACCCAAGGCATTTTCCGGGCTGTCGCTGGAAGATAGTCCGGCGCTTGCCAGTAATCTGATCTATTTCAGTTTCGCGACGCTGACCACAACGGGCTATGGCGACATTTTTCCTGTGCACCCGATAGCGCGCAGCCTTTGCAATCTGGAAGCCATATTCGGTCAGCTCTACCCCGCCACGTTGCTCGCCAGGCTGGTAACGCTCGAACTTGCGGGACGGCATCGCTGATCGGCGACTTAATTGCCTGCCGCCATCGGTCGTTGATCGCTGCGGTGAATGAATCCATTCTACGATCCAGCGCGTCCTCCGCACCTGCTCCGGGGAATTCGGGTTCTCAAGCCGCGCGCAGCGAATTCAGGAACGCCGCCACGTCCGCCTTGAGACGCAGGCTTTCGCCCGAAAGGGCCTGCGCCGCGGAGAATACCTGGGAGGAGGCCAGGCCCGTGTCGCCGGCGCCGCGCTGCACGTCGATGATGTTGGAACTCACTTTCAGGGTGCCTCGGGCCGCCTGCCGCACGTTGCGGGAAATTTCCTGTGTCGCCGCCCCCTGCTGTTCGACCGCTGAGGCGATGGTCGAGGCGATCTCCGACATCCGCCCGATGGTGCCGCCAATCGCATCGATCGCCGTCGCCGATTCCCGCGTTGCGTTCTGAATGCCGCTGACCTGTTCGCTGATCTCGCCGGTGGCTTTTGCGGTCTGCTCGGCCAGCGCCTTGACCTCGGACGCCACGACCGCGAAGCCGCGGCCGGCGTCGCCGGCGCGGGCAGCCTCGATGGTGGCATTGAGCGCCAGAAGGTTGGTCTGCCGCGCGATCGCGTAGATCAGTTCGATCACATCGCCGATGCGGCTGGCCGCCTTCGACAACTCGCCAACCCGGTGGGTCGTGGCCTGCGCCTGCGCCACCGCCTCGTTGGCAATCCGGGTGGAATTCTGCACCTGCCGGCTGATTTCATGCACCGAGGTGGTCATCTGTTCGGTCGCCGAAGCCACCGACTGGACATTGGTGGAGGCATCCTCCGAGGCGGCGGCAACAACGTCCGTCAGCTGCTGGGACTGTTCAGCCGTTGCCGTCAGAGTCCTGGCTGCGGTCTCCAGCTCCGTCGAAGCTGCGGAAACCGTATCGATGATGCGACCCACGGCGCCTTCGAACTCGTCGGCGAGCTTGTTCATGTCGGCCTTGCGGGCTTTCGCCGCGCTCATCTCCTGCCGCATCTTGGCGTCAGCCTCATCATCGGATTTTTGCTTCGCCCTGATCTTGAAAGTCTCGACCGCTTGCGCCATGTCGCCGACCTCGTCGGCCCGGCCCAGTCCCGGAAGGACCACGGCAAAATCGCCGGACGCGAGCTTTTGCATGGCCTGGGTCATTCGGGCGATCGAGCTGGCAATGCGGTGTCCGAAAAACACCGCAAGCAGGCCGATGCAGAATGTGGCACCGGCGATGATCCAGATCAGGTATTGGCGCAGTTTTGTGGCGTGGGCCTCCGACAAGCGATACCGCTCGTCCGCGGCCTTTACCAGCGCGTCGAGCGCCGGGCGGTTGCGCTGGAAGACGGTGGCGAAATCGTCAACCTCGTCATTGAGGGAACTCTGCGTGACCATGTAGCGGGTAAAACTCTCGCGGTAGGCTTTCATCAGCGACGAAATTTCGTCCCGGACGGCATCGGGAAGCCCCGAGACCTTGAGCGCATCCGCAAATTCGGATTGCCGCCTGGTGAACTCATCCCCGTATTTTTCATCGCCTCGAAGCATGAAATCCTTTTCAAGCCGGCGCATCATCAGCATCAGGTTGGCCAGCCGCGGTTGATCGAACTCCGCGAGCTTGTTCTCGACGTTGCGAACTGCGTCGCGGAGCTTGCCCTGAAAGCCCTGATTTTCGTTCAGCCCGAGCGCCCGCTGCATCGCGACCAGATTCTGGAAACGGGTCTTGTAAAGGTTCAAACCCGAACGCAACGCGCTGTCCTGTTTGAGTGGATCGCCGTCCGGGAGCTGATCGACAAACGTCTCGATCGCCCGCAGGTGCGCCAGCGCAGCGTCCAGGACGCCGGCATGCTGATCGATCTGTTTCTCGTCGTGCTTCCGCAGGAACTCGGTGGCGATCTGACCGGCCTCGAGATAGTTCGTCGACAGTCCGACCACATCCTGGCGCAAATTCACGCTGCGGTCGGATTCGACCTGAGCGCTGGCGGCAAGGTTGAGTCCGGCCAGACAAATGGCGCCGGTCAGCAGCACACCCAAGATACCCAACAGCGCAATCTGAATTCTAAGGCCGATGCGGAGTCGCGGGAGAATGCGAATGCGAGTGGAGAACTTGAACATGGAGCCTGCGCGGTTCGATTGGGTGTCGCAATCGCAATACCGCAGCGCACCCTAACAAAGACCTAAGTGACCACGCTCGTTGCGAGCAACGTTAAAAGCAAATCATGACAGGTGAAATATCAATGTCACAAACAGGTCACGATGTAGGAAAGTGAGATGCGCGGTAATCCTGTTTTCCGCGCGCTATGGAACCTTACCTCTCGCTTTCAAGCCAACCAATTTCGTTGGCAGGCGAGATAGAGCGGCGTCCTTGGTGGCCACCGGCATTTTTAATCAAACTGTCGAAGTCGCAAAGCCGAAGACGAGTGCAGTTTTATTCGGCTTCACAAGACCTGCAGTCCCATCCAAGGCGAGGACACTTGGCGCTGCGATTGTCTATCAACGTATGTGATGTCATTTTTGTCTGGGCAGAAGCATGCAACCCCGTGCGATAAATGTCGGCTTGCCGGGCAATCCGGACATTGCCGATCCGTCGTGTTTGGGCGAACCGGACATTCCCCGCCAACTGAAAGCCCAAACCCCTAGCTGCGGCCCGGCCGGCATGCTTTGATATTCCGGGGCGACTTAGAGAATTTTGGGGGGCTTCTTGACCGGCGAGCGCTTGGAACGACGGCTGGCGGCGGTGTTGGCGGCGGATATCGCCGAGTACAGCCGCCTCATAGGGGCCGACGTGGAAGGCACCCTGGCGCGGCTGAGGGCCGTCAGAAAGGACCTCGTCGATCCCGCCGTCGCCGCGCATCGCGGGCGCATCGTCAAGACCACCGGCGACAGCATGCTGGTCGAGTTTGCCAGTGCCGTCGATGCCGCGCGCGGCGCGATCGAGGTCCAGCGCGCCATGGCGGCGCAGAATGCCGACATCTCGCCGGACAACCGAATCGAATTCCGGATCGGCCTCCACGTCGGCGATATCATCATCGATGAGAACGATATTTTTGGTGACAGCGTCAACACCGCCGTGCGTCTCAAGAGCATCGCCGACCCCGGCGGGGTTTGCGTCTCCGATGATGCCTATCGGCAGATCCGCGGCAAGGTCGAAATCGCCTGGGACGATCTTGGGCCGCAGCCCCTGAAGAACATTGCCGAGCCGATCCGGGCGTGGCGGATCAGGCCTGACGGTCATGGTCCCGCGAGCGCGCAACCCGCTTCGCCCGCAAGCGAGGTTCCCGCGCTCGCGCTGCCCGACAAGCCATCCATCGCCGTGCTGGCGTTCCAGAACATGAGCGCCGATCCCGCGCAGGAATATTTCGCCGACGGCCTGGTGGAAGAGATCATCACCGCGCTGTCGCGTTTCAAGTCGCTGTTCGTGATCGCGCGCAATTCGTCGTTCACCTACAAAGGAAGGGCGGTCGACATCAAGCAGGTCGGCCGCGAACTCGGCGTGCGCTACGTGCTGGAAGGCAGCGTGCGAAGGGCGGACTCGCGGCTGCGGATCACGGGACAGCTCATCGACAGTTCGACCGGATTCCATCTCTGGGCCGAGAAATTCGATGGTGCGCTGGAAGACGTGTTCGAGTTCCAGGACAAGGTCGCCTCAAGCGTGGCGGGCGTCATCGATCCGCTGCTGCTGGATACGGAAATCAAGCGCGCCTCGAACCGTCCCACCGCCGATCTGACCGCGTACGATCTTTATCTGCGCGCGTTACTGCTGATTCGTGCCTGGGCGCACGAGCCCAACATGCAGGCAATCGCTCTGCTTGAACAGGCGGTCGAGCGCGATCCGTATTATGGGCCGGCGCTTGCCAACCTGGCGCTTTGTCATTCGCAGAATGTCTCGAGCGGATGGGTCGAAGATACCGCGATCGAAAGCGAGCGCGGCAGGGCGATGGCGCAGCGGGCTCTCGAAGCTGCGCCCGACGACCCGTCCACCGTTACCAGCGCCGCCGGCGCATTGTTGAATCTCGGCGAAGACACCAACGCCCTGAAGGGATTGGTCGACAGCGCGCTGGCCCGCAATCCGAGCCACGCATTCGGCTGGTTATGGAGCGGCTGGATGCGAACCGTTGCCGGCGAAGCCGATCTTGCGATCGAACATTTCGAGATGTCGCTGCGACTTGACCCTCGCACCACGCGGCAGGCATTTCATCTGACGGGCATCGGCATTTGCCATTTCTTCGAGCGGCGTTTCGACAAGGCGGCCGCCGTTTTGCAGACCTCGTTCCGCGAACTGCCGACTTATCCCCTCACGATGTGGTTTCTCGCCGCGTGCTACGCACAGATGGGGCGTTTGAGCGAGGCACGTGAATTCGCAGGCCGCCAAGGCATTCGTCCCGGCGGACCGTGGCTCATCGTTGGACAGCGGTTTGGCGCTTCCGAGCACCGCGAATTGGCGTTATCCGGTCTCAGGCTCGCGACGGGTGAACAAGCATAGACCGAACACGCAGCCTCGGCCGTGAGCCGAGGTTGCGAGCCTGATGACAGCTTTTGGCCGCAAAATTCACCGCAACTTGCTCAGCAGCGCCAGCAATGTCTCGCGCTCCCCGGCATCGAGCGGTGCCATGGTTTCCCGGGTGATCGCCAGCGCGTTGGGCGCGACCTTCTCGGCGATCTGCTGGCCGGCTCGCGTCAGGCTGACCAGCAGGCGGCGTCCGTCTTGCGGATCGGCGCTGGTCTCGGTCAGGCCGCGGGCGGTAAGCCGGTCGATCACGCCCTTGATGGTGGCGACATCCATCGCGGTCAGCCGCCCGAGCTGATTCTGCGAGCACGGTCCGGTCTCGGTCAATTTCGAAAGCGCCGCCCATTGCGCCGATGTCAGATTGGTCCCGATTTCCCGAGCGAAAATCGTGGCGTGACGCTGCCAAACCTGACGCAGGATGAAGCCGATCTGCTCCTCCAGAACATAGGCCGGCCGTGAAGGCTTGACGCTTCGTTTCGGCGAAACACTCCTGGTCATATCGGCCCCCGCCTTTTTCTGGTCTTCTTCGTCTTCTTGCGCCGTCGATCACAGCGCCAGATGCGCATCGCGAATGTCCGGACGCGCGTCAAGTTCGCTCATGGTGCCGCTGAAGCAGATGCGGCCACGCTCGATGATGTAGGCGCGGTCGGAAATCAATTTCGCGAAATGCAGGTTTTGCTCGGAGACGAGCATGCTGACGCCCTCCTTCTTCATGGTCAGGATCGCGTCGACCATTTGCTCGACGATCTTCGGCGACAGCCCCTCCGACGGTTCGTCGAGCAGCACCAGCGACGGGTTTCCCATCAGGGTCCGCGCGATCGTCAACATCTGCTGCTCGCCGCCGCTCATGCGCCCGCCCGGGCGGTTGCGCATCTCGCCGAGGTTCGGAAACAGCGCGAACAACTTGTCCCGGGTCCAGGTCGGCGCGTTCGGCCGCGCCGGCTGGCGGCCGACCTCTAGATTTTCCTCGACCGTGAGATCCGTGAAGATGCGCCGCTCTTCCGGCACATAGCCCAGCCCGCTTTTGACGATCGCATGCGTCGGCTGACCTGAGACGTCATTGCCCTCGAATACGATACGGCCGCTGCACTGCTTGACCAGACCGACGATGGAGCGAAAGGTCGTGGACTTGCCGGCCCCGTTGCGTCCGAGCAGCGCCACGACCTCGCCCTCCCCGACCTCGAGCGCGATGTCGAACAGGATGTGGGCGGGGCCGTAATGGCTGTTGAGGTCCTGGACGCTGAGCTTCATGCCGGCGCTCCATCGCGATGACCGGCGTCGTAGAGGAGGCCCTCGCCAAGATAGATGGCGCGAACCTGCGGGTTGCGCCGGACGACCTCGGGCGAGCCCTCGGCAATCAACGTGCCGCGATTGAGCACCAGGATGCGGTCGGCATGTTCGAACACGACGTCCATGTCGTGTTCGGTGAAGAGCACGCCGATCGATTTCTCGCGCGCGATCCGCGCGGTGAGCCGCATCAACTCGACGCGTTCGCGCGGCGCCATGCCGGCGGTCGGCTCGTCCATCAGCAGCAGTTTCGGCTGGTTGGCGAGCGCAATCGCAAGCTCCAGCCGCTTCAGATCGCCATAGGCGAGTTCGCCGCAGGGGCGTTCCGCGTAACCGCCCATGCCCACCAGTTCGAGCAGGCGGCCGGCCTCGTCGCGCGCGTATTTTGGCGTCGAGGACCAGAGATTGAACAACTGCCGCCCATACGAGACCAGCGCGACCTGGACGTTCTGGCGCACCGTCATGGTCGGAAATGTCGCCGTGATCTGGAACGTGCGGCCGACGCCGAGCCGCCAGATCGCGCGCGGCTTCTTGCCGGCGGTATCCTCACCCAGCAGATTGATCCGGCCGGCGTCGGGAATATTCTGGCCGTTGAGCATGTCAAAGCAGGTGCTCTTGCCGGCGCCATTGGGACCGATCAGCGCCAGGATTTCGCCCGCCTTGAGCGAGAATGATACGCCGCGCACGGCATGAACCCCGCCATAGGATTTGCTGAGGCCTTCGACCGACAACAATGTGTGTGCGGTGCTCATTCGGCGCTCTCGATCCCGAGTAACGCCGGCTTTGGCGAGGTTGACCGGCGGCGATGCCGGATCGTCTCCAGGATTCCGACAATGCCCTTCGGGAAGGCGACCACGATCAACACGATGAAGCCACCCAGCACCAGCTTGGACAAATCGGTCTGGCTGACCAGCCAGATGCTGAGCGCCTTGTAGACGATCGCGCCCACGATGGCGCCGGAGACCGTCTCGACGCCGCCGAGCAGCACCATGACCAGCGCATCGACCGAGAGCGAGATGCCGAGGTCGTCGGGAAAGACGCTGCCCTTGAGATAAGCGAACAATGCCCCGGCGATGCCGGCGACGGTGCCCGCAATCACGAAGGCGGTCCACTGCACGCGCTTGCCGTCGATGCCAATCGCCTCGCCGCGCAGCGGCGAGTCGCGCGTCGCGCGGAGCGCGAAACCAAACGGAGAGAACACGATGATCCGAAGGGCCGCGACGGACAGCGCGGCGACGCCGAGCGATAGCCAGTAGAAATGCGCTGCCGACGCCGCCCATTTTTCTGGCCAGACGCCCAGAATGCCGTTGTCCCCGCCGGTCAACGAGACCCATTCGAACGCAACCGACCAGACGATCTGCGCGAATGCCAGCGTCAGCATCGCGAAATAAACGCCGGACAATTGCACCGCGAAGAACCCGAACACGGCCGCGCCGAGACACCCGAGCAGCGGGCCGAGCAAAAGGGTTAAAATCATTGGCAGGCCGGCCAGCTTGGCGAGCAACGCGACGCCGTAGGCGCCGAGCCCGAAATACGCCGCGTGACCGAACGAGGCGAGGCCGCCAACCGACATCAGGAAGTGCAGGCTCGCGGCAAAAATCACGAAGATCGCAATTTCCGAGGCGACCGTGAGCGCGTAGTTGCCGCCGATCAGCGGGAGTGCCGCCGCCAGTACCAGCGCGACAACCGCCGCCAGGCGTTCATTCGACGTCAGCGGCCGCCAGGGATTGACGGTCAGCCCCGGCGTGCGGCGCGCGGGGGCCTCGGCCTTTCCAAACAAACCCCAGGGACGCACGATCAGCACCGCGGCCATTACCAGGAACACCAGAATGATGGAAATCTTCGGAAAAATCAGGATGCCGAACGCATTCAATTCCGAAACCAGCACCGCCGCGACAAAGGCGCCGACGATGCTGCCGAGACCGCCGATCACCACCACCACGAACACGTCGACGATAATGCGCAGGTCCATGGCGTGATGCACCGCGTCGCGCGGAATTTGCAGCGCGCCGCCAAGCGCCGCGAGAAATACCCCGACCGCAAACACGCTGGTAAACAGCCATTTTTGATTGACGCCAAGCGCCGCCACCATGTCGCGATCCTGCGTCGCGGCGCGGACCAGAACGCCCCATCGCGTGCGCTGGAACAGCAACCACAAAAGTCCAAGCACGGCCGGACCGAGCGCGATCAGAAACAGGTCATAGGACGGAATATTCTGGCCGAAGAAATCGACCGCGCCCTTGAATCCCGGCGCGCGTCGGCCCAGAAGATCGCTCGGCCCCCAGATCAGGACCACCAGGTCCTCGACCATCAAGGTCAAACCGAACGTCGCCAGCAGCTGAAACAATTCGGGCGCGTGATAGATTCGCCGCAGCAACAGCATCTCGACCAGCACGCCGATCACGGCCACGATCAGCGCGGCGGCAACAATCCCGCCCCAAAAGCCGATGGCGCCGGAAAATCGCTCGGTCAGCGTGAACGCCACATAGGCGCCGAGCATGTAGAACGCGCCATGCGCGAAATTGACGATCCGCGTTACGCCAAAGATGATCGACAGGCCCGACGCGACCAGAAACAGCGATGCGGCGCTGGCAAGACCGGTCAGGAACTGGACGAAATAAAAGGCCATTACAGTCCGTGTCAGCGCATCTCAGGGTTCACTGCTTCATCCTTCGAGACGCATCGCTGAACTCATCATCGAGCGCGCAGCCGCGCGACACGTTGGCGATGCTTCTCAGAGACTTCCTCAAAATGCAGTTACCAGCGGTCGTCATTGCGAGGAGCGAAGCGACGAAGCAATCCAGCTTGTCTTTTCCCCTGCAGTCTGGATTGCTTCGCTGCGCTCGCAATGACGATTTCAACCATTCGCGAATAAGCTAATTCAGTCGTTCGGGCGCAGTTTCGAGACTTCGTCATCGCTTGGCAGATAGTTGCCGCCCTTGCGATAGACCGAATCTACCATGACGCCCTTGCCGTCCTTGAGCGCGGTCTTGCCGACGAACGCGCCGAGCGTCGACTGGTGGTCGATCTTGCGGAACACAATCTCGCCAAACGGTGACGGCATCGACAATCCTTCGGCCGCCGCGATCAGCTTTTCCGGATCGGTGGAGTTGGCCTTGGTGAGGATCGCCGCGGCCGATTTGATGGTCTCGTAACCGACGACCGAGCCGAGCCTTGGATAGTCTTTGTACTTGGCCTGATACGCCTTGAGGAAGGCATCGTGCTCCGGCGTCTTGATGCTGTACCAGGGATAGCCGGTGACGATCCAGCCTTCCGGCGTTTCGTCCTTCAACGGGTCGAGATATTCCGGCTCGCCGGTCAGGAAGCTGACGACGGTGCGACCCTTGAACAGACCGCGGGTGTTGCCTTCGCGTACGAGCTTCACCAGGTCGGCGCCGTAGGTCACGTTGAGGATGGCTTCGGGATTGGCGGCGGCGACCGCCTGCACGACCGGACCGGCGTCGATGTTGCCCTGCGGCGGCCATTGCTCGTCGACCCACTGGATATCGGGGCGTTTCTCCGACATCAACTTCTTGAACACCGCAACGGCGGACTGGCCATATTCGTAGTTCGGCGCGATCGTCGCCCAGCGCTTGGCCGGCAGCTTCGCGGCCTCCTCCACCAGCATCGCCGCCTGCATGTAATTGGAAGGACGCAAGCGGAACGTGTAGCGATTGCCCTTGGCCCAGGTGACGGCATCGGTCAGAGGTTCAGCAGCGAGGAAGAATACCTTCTTCTGATTGGCGAAATCACTGACGGCAAGGCCGATATTGGACAGGAACGTCCCCGTCAGCATCACGACATTCTCTCTCGATACCAGTTCGTTGGCCGCGGTCTGCGCATCGGCGGGCTTGCCGCCGTCATCCTTGGAAATAACGACGAGTTTCTTGCCGTTGACGCCTCCCGCGGCATTGATTTCCTCGACCGCGAGCTGCCAGCCCTTGCGATAGGGCTCGGTGAAGGCCGGCAGCAGCGAATAGCTGTTGATTTCGCCGATCTTGATTTCGCTCTGCGCCATGGCGGCGCTCGCGATGCCGCAGA
>Ga0210386_10004237_pt1 | contig 11895 bp, 10 predicted proteins | sample IncBWH32OmetaG_FD_160091 | JGI IMG/M metagenome (GOLD analysis project Ga0210386, IMG submission 160091) | Forest soil microbial communities from Barre Woods Harvard Forest LTER site, Petersham, Massachusetts, United States - Inc-BW-H-32-O ... | reverse complement strand
CGCCCCAGGTCATTTTTTGTGTGTCCGTTTTGTCCACATGTTTGCTCCATGTTTGCTCGGGCGCGCGAACCCAGCAATCCGTGTAGGGTGCCAGAACTGCGTCCATGGCCTCTGAACTGGAGTTTTCGGGTCAGCTGGTAGTTCCTTCACGCGGCCCGTTCGTACTCATGGATCAACCCGCCGAGAACCTTGCGACGTCGTATCCGCGCCGCCGTGAGGTCGGTCACCGGGGCCTCGGCGATGTCGTCTGGGTCTGGTGGTCGAAGGTTCCTGGCCCGGTGCGGGCGATGCCGGTTATAGTGCGCCGCGTACTCGTCCAGGACCGCTTGCAGGTGCCGCGGACCGGTGATCAGCATGTGGTCGGCGACCTCAGCCCGGGCGGCACGGACCTAGCGCTCGGCATAAGCGTTCGCTCTCGGGCTGCGCGGCGGGATCTTCACCACCTCGATCCCCGCGCCCGACAGCACCGCGTCGAACGCCTCAGTGAACTGCCCGGCCCGGTCCCTGATCAGGAACCGGAACCGGTCGGTCCGCTCCCCTAGGTCCATCAGCAGATTCCGGGCCTGCTGCACCGCCCATGCCCCGGCGGGGTAAGCGGTCACGCCCCAGGACATGAACGCGGCGGGTGCCGACCTCGATCACGAAGAACACATACACGCCGCGGAAGGTCACCGCGCAGTCCACATGAAAGAAGTCGCAGGCCAGCATGGTCGACGCCTGGGTGCGCAGGACCTGCCGCCACGTCGTCCGGCTGCGATCCGGCGCAGGCGGGATCCGCAGCCGTCTCAGCACCCGCCGTACAGTGGAGGCCCCGACCAGGTACCCGAGGCCGAGCAACTCACCCTGGATCCGCTTGTAGCCCCAGCCTGGGTTCTGCCGCGCCATCTGCTCGATCAGCATCACAAGCTTGGCGTCGACGGGTGGCCGTCCTCCCCTAGGAGGATAGGTCCAGCGCCAGCGAACCAACCGCCTATGCCAGCGCAGCAGCGTGTCCGGCGTAACCAGCCGACCAGTCCGCACATGCCTGGGGAGCAGCCGGGTCAAGGCGGCGAGTATCGCCGGTCGGCCCAGTCCAGCTTCGGCCTAGGGTTCAGGCGCCGCAGCACCGCGACCTCCTGACGCAGCACCAGCACCTCGGCGTCCTTCGACGCCGCCGAGCGTGCCAGCAGCGCCATCCAGGCGGTCAGGCGGCCTCGGCGAGCCGCCAGCGGCAGGCCAACACCCCGGAAGCGCTCAAGAAGATGAGCCGGCAGGTCCGCCGGTGGCGGATTCACACGTGGACCAGGCACGACCTGAATGAGCTCGCCGCGTTGGTCAACCGGTCGTGGCGGGCTGGATGAACTACTACGGCCGGTTCTACCGGTCGCAGATGTATCCCCTCCTGCGGCGCATCAATACCTACCTGATGCGGTGGGTAGGCAAGAAGTACAAGCGGCTGGGCGCCTACAAGAGGTTCAAGCGGTGGTGGTCCGGGATGATTCGACCGAGAACCCCGGCTATTCGCTCAGCGGGCCTGTACGCGCGAGCTGGCCGGATTGCGGCGAGAAGAGCGGAGTGAACCGAGAGGTTCACGCTCCGTTCCGCGGGAGCCCGGTGCGATTCCCCGGGCGACCCGACCAGGGGCGGGCGCGCCAGCGATCACCAATCTAGTGCAGCTTGTGCCGAAGCTTGCCTGCGTCGGGGTGGTGCATGTCCTCGAAGATGTCCAGGGCCTGTTGCCAGGCTGCTCGGGCCTGCCGGTGCTCGGCTGCGGCATGGAAGTTGTCGCCAAGGTGGTCGAGGATGACGGCTTCGAGGTACCGATCCCCGTATTCCCGGAAGAGGCGGAGGGATTGCTGGTAGCACGCGGCAGCTTCGGAGAGGTTGCCGAGGTGGTGCTCGGCGTAGCCGAGGCTATCCCAGGGGGCCGCCTGGCGGTACGGGAAGTCGAGTTCCCGGCCAATGGCCAAGGACTGCCGCAAGGTATCGCGCGCTCCGAGGTAGTCGCCAAGCAGGGCGCGGTACCAGCCCATGTTGCCCAGCGCGTCGGCCTGCCCGCTCTTGTTTCCGCTGGCCTGGGAGTGGCCGAGGGACTGCTCGGCGTGGGCGAGCGCTTCGGCCGGGCGGCCTTGATACTCCGCGAGATGACAGAAGTCTGCGTGGACGAGAGCCTGGCCGGCCCGGTCGCCGAGCTGCCCGTAGAGCTGAAGGCTCCCGGTCAGGTGGCCGCTGGCCTGGGGATAGTCGCCGAGCCAGGTACAGGTGATGCCGAGGCGGCGGCGGATCGCGGCTTGCCCGGCCAGGTCGCCCAGGCGGGTGGCAGCGGCAAGCCCGATGCGCTCGATGGCCGCGAGTTCGTGCCACCTCCCGCGCCGGTGCAGGTAATCGGCCATCGCCCAGGGCAACTGCCAGGCACAGGCGTCGAACCCGGTCCGGGCGGCCAGTCCGATGGCGCTAAGCAGGACCTGATGCTCGGCTTCAAACCAGGCCAGCGCCTGCTGACGACCATCCAGGATTTCCGGCGTGACGCCCTGCTGCGGCGGGGCGAGGCTGGCCTGCTCACGCGTCGGGTTGAGCAGCATGGCGGCGGCGCGGGCGGTGTGCAGGTAGTGGCCGAGGATCCGGCTGGTGGCCGCGCGCCGGGCTTCGCCGTGGCTGTTGGCCTCGGCTTGCTCTTCGGCATAGGCGCGGACCAAGTCGTGGAACGCGTATCGGCCAGGACTCTGTTCGGTGAGCAGGCTGGCCGCTGTCAGTTCCCGTAGCGCCCGTCCTGCTGCGGACCGTGCGATTCCGGCCAGGCTGGCGGCGGCTGGGGCGGTGAAATCCGGCCCGGGATGGAGGCCGAGGAGGCGGAACATCTGCGCTGTCTCGAGGTCGAGCTGCTGCACGGACCAGGAGAACACCGCGCGGACGTTCACGACCGGGTCCCCGGTCTCAAGGACATCGAGCAGGTCGTGCGTGTTGCCGGATATCGGGGCAAGGTCGGCAAGGGGGAGATGCGGGCGGGCAGCGGCGCAGGCGGCAGCTATCGCCAGGGCCAGCGGCAGGTGCCCGCACATGCGGGCGATCCGGTCCACCGCCTCGGGTTCGCTATCGGCGCGCTTGCCGAGCCGGGCACGGAGCATCCGGAGAGCTTCGGTATGGCTGAGGACATCTAGCGTGAGCAGGCGGGCGACCTCCGCGGCGGCAAGGCCGACCAGCTGGCTCCGGCTGGTGACGATTACCAGGCAGCCATGACTGGCGGGCAGAAGCGGACGCACCTGCTCCTCGTCGCGGGCGTTGTCCAACACAATCAGCATCTGTTTGCCGGCCAGCAGGCTACGGTACAGGCCGACCTGGGCATCCGGGTCCGCGGGGATCCGGTGTGCCGCCACGCCCAGCGCGTCGAGAAATCCGCGGATCGCCCCGGCAGGCGTAAGCGGGACAGTGGCCGGGGCGAAGCCGCGCAGGTTCACATACAGCTGGCCGTCCCGGAACCGGCTGGCGACCTGGTGGGCCCATTGCAGCGCGAGGGTGGTCTTGCCGACCCCCGCAGTCCCGCCGATCGCGGCGATGACCACCGTCCCGGCCGGCCCGGGCACCCCGCCCAGCAGCCCGTCCAGGGTTCTCAGTTCCTCTCTGCGGCCAGTGAAATGCGACACCGCCGGAGGTAGCTGGCGGGGCACGGCGGACAGTGAGGCGGTGGCTGCCGTCGCCGTTGGTGTGGCGCCAGCCGCTTGCCCCGCGGTTGCCATGCCGCCGGCGAGGATGCGCTGGTAAAGGTACTGCAGCTCTGGGCCGGGGTCGGTGCCCAGTTCGCTGGCGATCACTTCCCTGGCCCGTGTGTACACCTCCAGTGCCTCGGCCAGGCGGCCGCAGTCTTGCAGCACGCGCATCAGCTGATGCCACAGCCGCTCCCGCAGTGGATGTCTCGCAGTGAGCTGGCGGAGTTCAGGCACAAGATCGGTCGTGCGGCCACGGGCCAGGTCCGCCTCGATCCGCAGTTCCACGGCGGTCAGGCGCAGTTCTTCCAGCCGCCCGGCCGCCGCCGCCGTCAGCGGGCCGAGAGGAACGTCCGCGAACGCTGCTCCCCGCCACAGCGCCAGCGCGTTACCAAGCAGCTCCTCCGCCTGTTCCGTGTGCTGTGCCTCCAGCGCCCTGCGGCCTGCGCCCACCAGGTCTTCAAAGGTATTCGCGTCGACATCGGCCCGCGTCACTCTGGCCATGTAGCCAGGCGCCCGCGTTACCAGCACCCGGCCATCCTGATCATCGATCAGCCGCCGCAGTCGTGAGACGTAGCCACTCACCAGCTTGCGCGCCCCCTGCGGGGGCTCCTCACCCCACAGCTCACCGACCAGGCACTCTGCCGAGACGACCCGCCCCGGCTCTGTCAGCAGCACCGCTAGCAAGGCGCGCCACTTCGGGGCGCTGACACTGGTCCAGCCCTCGCCCGCAGAAACCTCTAGCGGCCCCAGGACACGAAACAACACCACCAGACCTCCCAAGAATGCGCATAAGGAGCCAGGAGTGTCCATCTAACCGCATACGAGACACGCTCCGAGCAGGCTCGGACGAAATTCGGACGAGAGACAGACCGCGCATGACACAGTCAGAACCACAGCGTCCGCCCGGGATGCCAGGGCGTCTCGGTAGAGTATCGCGCAGGTGGGACATGTAATATGCGGAATAAAATCTTGCATGATGGCGGCGTTGCCGTTATCGAGAGCAACAGGCTTCTGTTCAGCATCGAGCTAGAAAAGCTGGATAACGGGCTTCGCTACAGCTCCTTGGGAGATCTCGGCCGCGTAACGCAGATCCTGGAGGCGGAGGGCCCGAAGCCAGCGCAACGGTCTCGTCCTCATACCACCAGGCCGTCGAGCTGCGCTGATACGCGGGTACTTGATCCAAGTGCCCGATGATTCGCTAGATCTTACCCAGTTCGAGATCCTTACAGCCGAAAGAGTCCGGCCCGCTAAAGAGCACCGTATCCATGAAGCGGTGCAACTCCTAGCTCGGCACCCCGACCCTTGGTACGCCTAGGTATAAGCACAGATTCATGACGCGGTTCCGCTGGTGGCAGCCACCTGCTGGCGCTGTCAAGAACGGTGCGAGCGGTCCCAGGAGGCGGGAACGAGGTGTCCGCTGCGACGATAACCGGAACCTTCATGCGCAGCTTCTGTCGGCTAGCGCACAACCCAACCCAAGCCAATCACATCGAGGTTAGACCGTCTGCCCCGCCGACGCACCTCGGGTGCCCCGCCTGGCCAGAAACGAGTTCAAGGATGACGAACGCCAGCAACTTTGGAATGATACCGGCGCGCAACGGTTCTCCCATCGAACGTTCCGCGCTGGGGGATGCGAGCGTTCGCGTTCGCCGACCGACTGGCTTCAGGCCACTCGCTGAGCTAACGAGTGGGACGGCCGTCGGACCGTCTCCCGCGGACGGAGACGGATTGCCCAGGTTGTGGAGCCCGACGGCGTCGCGAGCGCTCACCGTTGGCCGCCAAAATACCACCGCGGGTGTCCGAGCGGGGGACATTGCCGATGTCGCCGCGATGTTCCTTCCTGAAGAGTTGCTGCCGATCGTGAAAGGCCTATCACTGGGTAAACCAGATGTGACGGTCAGCCGATTGCTCGACATGTCCCCCCGTACATTTAGTAGAAAGGTCGCCGAGTTGCTTGCCTATCTAGAGGTAGAGACACGATTTCAAGCTGGTGCGGAAGTGGCGCATCGTTGGATGTTGTGGGCTAATCCGCGCTAGCCACCCGCATCGCCGCGCGGGTCCGTGAGGTGCTGGGTTGCGGTTACCGATTAGCTCATGGCGGCCTGGCAGGACGCCGCCGCTCCCGCCCCGCAGGACAAAGAGGGCGCCGGGACCCGCATGGACAAGGCACACGCCGCCTGGGACGGCGCGATCGCCGTGATCGATGAGTCGCGGAAGAAGCAGATGCAGGCTCCCCGGCCTGCAGGAACCCGCGAAGAAGGCACTCGCACTCGCCACCCTGGACCGCGAGTGGGACGGCCTGATCGCGCACCGCGACTACCCCATGGTCTCGCTGGACAGCAATGTCGCGGGGCGCCAGATCCGCGGGCCAATCGTGACCAGGAAGAACGCCGGCGGCTCCCATACCTGGCGCTATTCGACCTACTGGCACGCCGGCTCGGGCGCCGGGTAGTCGTGGAACGATCCGGCGCCTCACTTGACCACATCCCGATGCTGCACCGGCATTACCCGCAGGCGCGCTTCGTGCATATGCACCCGGACGGTCCCGACTGCGCACTTTCGATGAGCCGCCATCCGACCTTCCGGCGGCAGGTGATAACCGCCGGTGCTGCCCACGCCGTCGGCTTGCCGCCATCAGCGGGGCTGCGGCGGGTGGCGGTGGATGAAACAGCGCTGTCGTTACGTAACGAACTCGCCATTGGGCGATTTTGCTCCGCGGCAGCGGAGTCCCAGGTGAAATGAGGCGGGGAATCGCCTGTCATCAGCTCGCGCCATGTCGCCCGACGTCGGGGTTTCCCGCTCGTTGTTCGCTTTATTCGCGTCGTGGCTGCGCGTACTACCAACACTCGCAGTCCGGGCATTTGGGAGGCTACCGCGCGTCCGACGTCACGCGCCTCGGACTCGGCGCGTCTGCCGGCGAGCACGATCACCGCGGAGTCCTCCCCGTTCACGGTCCCAAGCAGCGCAACCGTGTCCTGGCGTTGCGCAGAGGCCGCGATAGCGATTTGCTCGACGTCCTCCGCGAAGACCCATCGGCCGTTGCGCTTGATGCTGTCGCCGGCGCGTCCCACGACATAGAGTTCACCGTCGAGCACGAATCCCATGTCCCCTGTGCGAAGTACGCCTTCAAAGGGCCGCTCGTCGTCAAGATATCCCGTCGCAACCGAGGCTCCGTGGACGCTGATCTCGCCAAAGCTGCCTTCGGGGAGCGGCCGCTCGTCCGCTCCGACAATGGCTACCTCCACCCTGCTGATCGGTTGGCCACAGGAGGTCACTTCCACCGAAGAGCCGGATGGCGTGGCAGAGAACTCGATCGGCTCTCCGACGGCGAGCGCGGACGGGTTCACCAGCCTGGTGGGTATCTGGCTGCTGTGGACACGGATTCCGGTCACCGCAAGGGTGGCTTCGGCGAGCCCATAAGCGGGCAGCAGGGCGCTGTAGGCGAGGCCGAATGGCTTCAACAGCTGGTAGAAGTCGTTGAGGGCCGCGGGCGCCACGCGTTCGGCCCCGATTATCAGCGAGTGCAGGGTGCTTAGGTCGAGGCCCTTCAGTTCGGCCGGCCGTACCCGGCGCAGAATGTGCGACAGTGAGAATGACGGAACGGCGCTGGCTGTTCCGCCCTTCGCTGCTATCGTCTGCAGCCATCGCAATGGTGAGAGGATGAACTCCTCGGGCCTCATGTACCATACATTCGCGGCACTGGCAGCGGGCATTAGCAGGCAACCGACCAGGCCCAGGTCGTGATAGAACGGAACCCAGGACACGCCGTGGTCGTCGGGACCGAACGGCAGCCACTGGCTGATCCCCATGACATTTGTGTTGAGCGCGTTCCGTGATATGCGCACTCCCCGCGGAGAACCGCTCGACCCGGAGCTGAACTGGATGAGACCGGTGTCACCCACCACGGGGGACGTCCGTGTCACGGGCGCGTCGGACTTGGTCTCCGTCAGGACCCGGCGGCCGTGGCCTGCGGCGATCCCATCCACCACTGCCGCGATATCTGACGATGCCAGGATGGCCGCAGGTTGAAGAGTGTCCAGGATATTCGCCAGCCTCCGAGAATATTCCTCCAGCCCAGAAAATGGCATCAGCGGGGGGATCGTCGCCGGTGTGGCGCCGACGTAAAGGACGCCGTAGAACATTGCGATGAACTCTATCGAGTTCTGCCCGATGATCAGCGCGACGTCCCCGTTGCCGACTTCGCGCTCGATGAGCTGGCATGCGACCTGGCGCACCTTCGTGGCCAGGGCGGCATATGAGGTTGAGCTCCAGCCGCCGCAGCGGTCGGAAAAGTGCATGGCTCGGTCGGTCGGGGGGCCTGAAAGCCAGTCTAGAATATCCACTACCAACGCAGCCCGCCTCGTGGTCGCGATCTACTCGCCATAGCCGTCCACATGAGAGCCTGATAAGGCGCGACGACCGCAGCGGGTTGTCCCTGCTCGCTTTCACAGGCACTTGTTTATTACCTCAGATTATTCGCCATCGCCCGAATCGCGGAAGCACTGTGACGAGTTCTCGCCATCCTGCGGAAGGGCTTCCTACGGCATATGCGGGCCCTCGTGCCACTGCCCTTAACTTCAGGGTGTTTGCTGCCACCGGAAATGCGGAAATGAGCCGCTTCCCGACACGTTCGCATCGCTCGGCCCGGTATCCCACGCACGCAGTCGGGTACCGGCCGGATTTCGCGCCCGCGCGACGCCCCGCCGGAGGACCTGCGCTAAGTGATATTGGGCCGTGCGGCGGCGTAGCTCAGCGAGGTGGTGCAAAGACCCGAGCACCTCCTCGCGGGGGACGCCGAAATCGATGAGGCATGCGACCTCATCGACGCCAATCGCCTGGAGCCTGCGCACGACCTCGACACCATCCTGCACGGTGCCGAACAGGCCGCTAGTCGTGAAGTAACGGTTGAAGGCGAGGGCGACAAGGAACTCCTTCTCTCGGTCGCGCATCTGGTTCGTGTCAAAGCCCGGGGGGAGCAGCCTGGCAACCAGGTCTATCGAGCTGCTGATGTAATCGCTCAACGGCTTTCGCACTAGCTCGCGAACCCGCTTCCGGTTGGTTCCGATCATCGTGTGCAGCATGAGTGCCACATGCCCAGGCACCTTGCCGTTGTGCGCGTGCGACAGCTCCTCCCGGTAGCTGGCGATGTTCCGCGCCAGCGTGTCCTGGTCCTGACCGAGCAGGTGGGTCAGCAGGCCGGCGCCGAGCCGACCTGCCACGCGGAAGGTCTCTGCCGAGCCGACACTGGTGATCCAGACGGGGAGTTCGGGCTGGACGGGAGCCGGAAAGATCCGCACGGACTGCTTGATGCCGAACCCGTCCGGGAACTCGACCTCCTCGCCGCGCCATAGCCGCCGGACCGTTTCCACCGCCTCCGCCGTGACACTCTTGCGTCCCCGGTAGTTCTCTGGCCTGAGCACGAAATCCCCCGCGTGCCAGCCGGACGCGAACGATACGCCGACTCTGCCTCTGGACAGATTATCGACGACCGACCATTCCTCCGCGATGCGGACAGGGTGGTGCAGCGGCGCGACGACGCTGCCGGCTCTGATGCCCACCCGCTCGGTCACTGCGGCAACAGCAGCTCCGGTGACTGCAGGATTTGGGTACAGGCCGCCAAACGAGTGGAAGTGACGCTCGGGGGTCCAGACCGCGGAGAACCCGTTCGCGTCGGCGAATCGCGCGCTTTCCAGCAGCAGCCCGTAGCCATCGTCTTCGGCAGCCCCGCCGTCAGCGAAGAAGAAAAGGCTGAAGTCCATCACGAGCCGCTCATGATGCTGGAGGCTGTCATCAGGTCGGAGTACAGGCCTGGCTGAGCGCTGAGCAGACTATGGGTGGCGCGCTGCACGATTTTCCCGCCGCTGATGATGCAGATTTCATCGGCATCGGTTACGGCGGCCAAACGGTGAGTAATGAGGAGAAGCGTGCAGTCCAATTTGCGAATGCTCGAGATCACCTTTTCCTCCGTTATTCGGTCTAGGGCACTGGTCGCCTCGTCGAGGATGAGAATCTGCGGGCGTCGGACGAGAGCGCGGGCTAGGGCGATCCGCTGACATTGGCCGCCGGACATCCCGGAGCCGCGGGGGCCCAGTCGGGTCTCATAACCCATCGGCATGGCAGCGATCTCGTCATGTATCTGGGCGATAGCGGCCGCTCGGACGTAGTCGCACGTGTAGCCGTCGACCGAGGCAGCGCCCATGGTGATGTTGTCGCGAATTGAGCCGGCGAAGATACGGGCGTCCTGGTTGACGAATGAAATCGACCGTCGCAGGGAGGCACGGTCGATGCTGTCGAAGGCTTTCCCGCCGACCAGAACCTGACCCGCGGTAGGCCGGTAAAGTCCCGAGAGGATCATGGCCAGCGTCGACTTACCGCATCCGGAGGCACCAAGGAACGCTACGAAGCTTCCGGCGGAGATGGTCAGATCGATGTCCGTCAGGGCCGGAGTCGTGGCGCCCGGGTACTGGAATCGCACCCCTCTTACGGCTAGGTCGGCCGCGGCGTCGAAGCGGGACTCCGCGGTCCGCTCGGGCTCGTCGGGTTCGGCGTTCAGGATGTCGCCGAGCCGGGTCAGGGGAGCCTTCAGCGTGGCCACCTGGAAACCTGCCAGCACCAGGCTGGACAACGGGGTGAAGACCCCCATGGACAGGGAGGTGAAGGCCGTCATGTCGCCAAGACTGAGCTGGCCAGCGCTCACCTTGACGGCGCTGGTGACCAGCACCAGCAGCGGGGCGATGTACTGCACGGACGTGACGAGGGAGGAGAACAGGGTGAAGTGGCGGCCGCGCCTGGTTCCGGCGTTGATCTCCTCGATCAGGAAGTGGGTCCACCGACCGCCGATGACCTCGTCTAGGCCGCCGGCCTTCACCGTGCCTATGCCATCGAGGAGCTCGTTCAGCGCACTGTTGGAATGTGCCCGGCACTCCAGCTCGTCGGCGGCCAGATACACCTGCGGCCGCCAGGCCAGGAGCAGGAGCCCGATCTGGGCCGCCGCAAGCAGCGAGAGCCAGAGGGCGATCTCGGGTTCCACCAGGAAGAATACGGCTAGGTAGCCGGCGACCAGCACTCCATCGAAGGCCGCAGAAAGCACGGAGGCGGTCAGCACATTCCGGACCGACGTACTAGTCCGCACCCGCAGCGCCAGATCGCCCGCCGCGCGCCGTGCGAAGAAGCCGTACGGTAGCGCTAGGAGCCGGTTGAAGACGCCGAGGGTCACCCGCTTCTCCGCTGCTGTCTGCAGTGCGAGGATCACGATGCCGCGGACCAACTGGAGGAGGAAGAAGGACAGGGCGGACAACGCTACGGCCAATACGGCCTGGATGGGCGTCAGTTCAGCGCCGAGTCCGTGGTGGTCGACGACGTAGGCAGAGGACAGCGGCACCAGGAGGCCGAAGATAAGAATGACCAGGGAGGCCGCGGCAAGGTATAGCCAGTTCTTCGAACGGGGAAAGAAGTAGCCAATGTTCCGCCAGGGGCTTGGCGGCACATTGGCCGAGGATGACCGAGGAACCGGGCGCACAGGAGCGTCGAATTCGAGCGCCACCCCGGTGAAGAGCCGACCGACGTCCTCCGTGCGCAGCCGTCGCCGACCGTAGGCGGGATCGACGATGTAGACGTACTGGCGCGTCGTGCGCTCAAGCACCACGAAATGGTTGAACTGCCAGAAGAGGATGGACCCGGACGACAGATTCCGCAGCCCCTCCCGTGACGTCCGTACCCCCCTGCCCGGCAGTCCGTAGCCACGGGCGGCGGCCAGCAGAGACCGGGCCGATACGCCGTCTCGCCCGCAGTCGGTGTCCTGGCGCAGCTGCTCGATGCTCACCGGGATGCCGTGACACCGTAGCGCCATCATCAGGCTGGCCGGTCCACAGTCACTCGCTTGCGACTGGAACTGCACGGGGACTCGGCGTCTTCTTCGTGCTCCGAGTCTCAGGTCCGCGAGTCCCGCAGGACGCGACGACCAGGCAAACCCAGCCTTTTCCATGGATGGACCTAGCTCCCGGTTTGCCGAGGCGGCCTGACGTGCCTCCTCACGGAAACGCCCGGGGCCGACCGTGCGCCCGATCCCGGAACCGGGCGCACGTGGATGTCCGGGTCCGCTGCCGGTCTCGCGCGGACGCGCAGAGAAGTCGGACGCAGGTTCATCCGGCACTCTGTCGCCCTTCCTGACCCGAATCCGATGTTAGGTTCCTGCTGAGAGTTTCGGACACGC
>Ga0210386_10004236_pt1 | contig 11895 bp, 10 predicted proteins | sample IncBWH32OmetaG_FD_160091 | JGI IMG/M metagenome (GOLD analysis project Ga0210386, IMG submission 160091) | Forest soil microbial communities from Barre Woods Harvard Forest LTER site, Petersham, Massachusetts, United States - Inc-BW-H-32-O ... | reverse complement strand
GCAGCGCATAGAAGTTTCCAGCATGCACTCGGCTGGGCACGAGGTAATCCCGCGCGCCTTCCGGGGTGGATCGCGTCATGAAGGGCGTTTCGACTTCGAAAAAACTTTGCCCCGACAAATACTGCCGCACAGCCAGCGCAATCTTGTGGCGCACCTCGAAGTTATGCTGTATCTCGGCACGGCGCAGATCGAGATAGCGGTATTTCAGCCGCACTTCCTCGTTACCGATGGCTTCTTCGGCAGGCGAAAACGGCGGCACCTTCGCATCGTTCAGGATGCGAATCTCATCGGCGACGACCTCGATCTCGCCGGTCACCATCTTGGGATTGATGACGTCTTTTCCGCGCAGGCGAACTTTACCAATGGCAGCGACGACGTACTCGGACCGCGCCTGCTCGGCCTTTGCGTGTCCCGTGGGGCTCAGATCTTTATCGAGCACAACCTGCGAGATGCCGTAGCGGTCACGCAGATCAAGAAAGATCAGGTTGCCGTGATCGCGGCGGCGGTTGACCCATCCCAGCAGAACAACAGATTTTCCGGCGTCTTCAGCACGAAGCTCGCCGCAGGTGTGTGTGCGTTCCAGTGTTCCTAAAAAGTCCAGCAATGTTTCTTCCTTATTTCAGCTAAGAATCAATCATTGAACAAATCTTGTGTTCAATACGACCAAATATTGAAAGTCCCCGGAGCAATCACTGTCTGGACAACGATATACTCCCTGCGCCTCTAAAATGTGTGCAGCAATCGCCGTTAGCTCCCAGCCAAGGTACTCATCGTTCGTGAGAAATAAGGTAGTGAGTTTTGTCCACTCCTTCTCATCACCAAATTCACGGACAGGCAAGAGTAGTGTGCGATCTCTGGAGGGCATCTTGGGATTTCCCCAAGTCCACTCCCATGTTCCATTACTCACTGCGCCAGCAATGGCTACTTCTGAGATGACTTTGGCTTTTGAGTTTTCAGAAAATACGAGCTCGCCCGAATTATGGTTAAAGTCCCACCTTGGCCAGCTGTCAATCTTATAAAGTTCTCTCCACTCGCGATTTCGTTCCATCAATTCATGAACACACTTGTGCTGGAAAGCCTCATATTCTTTTTCCAGACAAGCTTCGCAAAGGCCACTCGGACCATGCTCGCTCATGACTCTGCTCCCGATTTCAAGTGTGCCGCCAGCTCCGCTCGCGGAACCTTCACCTGCTCGCCGCTCGCAAAATCCTTCACCGTCAGAATACCGGACCGCTGCTCATCCTCTCCGAACAGGACAATCTTTCGCGCCAGCTTATTCCCCATTTCGAACGACTTTTTCAAACGGAACGAGCCATCGCCGATCTCGACACGCAATCCATTGCGACGCAAATCGCGTGCCAATTCCAGAGCTGCAGAATTCAATGCATCGCCCATGGGAGCAATGTACGCGTCCGCGAGGCGCGTTTCTTGCGCGGCCTGCGCCTCAAGCGTCAGAATCAGGCGGTCTTCACCCATCGCAAAACCGATGCCGGGAGCCTTCGGTCCGCCGATCGCTTCGGACAGACCGTCATAGCGTCCGCCGCCAAGCAGCGCATTCTGTGCGCCCAGACCACCATGTGTGAATTCAAAGGTCGTGCGCGTGTAGTAATCGAGGCCACGAACAAGACGCGGGTTGACCTCATATGGAACGCCACAGGCATCGAGCGCCGCGCAAACCGCGGCAAAATGCGCTTTCGATGAGTCATCGAGGTAGTCGGCTATCTTCGGCAGTGTATCGATGATCTCCTGATCCTTCGGATCTTTAGAGTCGAGCACACGCAGAGGATTCGTTTCGGCTCGGCGCTGATTGTCCTCGCACATCAGGTGTTTAACCGGCTCAAGAGCCTCGCGCAAGGCAGCAACGTAACGGGGGCGGTCGGTTGCTGATCCGACAGAATTGATCTCCAGGCGCCAGCCCGTGATGCCGAGCTCACTAAGAAATGTTGCAAGCATTTCGAGGACTTCAGCATCTCTTAATGGCGACTCGGAACCGGCACTCGGCGGCCCGATAACTTCGGCACCAATCTGCCAGAACTGCCGGTAGCGACCTTTTTGTGGGCGCTCGCGCCGAAATTGCGGGCCGATGTAATAGAGCTTCTGCAGCAGGCCGGTCTCGCCCAATTTGTGTTCTATGTACGCGCGAACGACGCCAGCCGTATTCTCGGGCCGCAGCGTTAACGATTGTGCTTTCTCCGACTGTGCACGCGCGCGGTCTTCCCACGTGTACATCTCTTTCGAGACAATGTCCGTTTCTTCGCCCACGCCGCGTGCAAAGAGCTGCGTATCTTCAAAAATGGGCGTGCGAATCTCGCCGAAGTTGTAGCGCGCAAAGACGCGGCGCGCCGTCTCTTCGACAAAATTCCAGAGTTCAGTTTCTGGCGGCAGTAAATCCCGTGTGCCGCGAACGGCTTTCAATGTACTCATTGTTGCGGATAGGCCCTTACTCCCAGCTTATCAAGGAGTGCGCTTTCAAGCATGCCGCTGCAGCTCACTTCCAGTGCTTCTGCTCGTCGAGATAGATTTTTGTGTAGTCCAGATAATTGCGCGCGTACTTCAGAATCTCGTCTCGATCATCTGACGTAAGCTCCCGGCGCACTTTGCCGGGTACGCCCGCAACCAGCGATCTTGGCGGAATCTTCGCATTCTCGGGAATCAACGCTCCAGCGGCAATGATAGAACCCTCGCCGATGTGCGCATTATTCAGAATGACTGCACCCATGCCGATCAGGCAGGTATCTTCAATCACGCATCCATGCACCGTGGCGTTGTGGCCGATCGTCACATAATCGCCCACAATTACTGGATACACATAGCGCATGCCATGCAACACAGCGCAATCCTGAATGTTTGTGTGCGAGCCGATGCGGATCGAGTTCACATCGCCGCGCACTACGGCATTCATCCACACGCTTGTGTGCTCGCCTAAAATTACGTCGCCCAGCACTTGCGCGGAAACGTCGACATAACAGCTCACCGGAACGACCGGCGTATGTCCCTGATAAGAACGAATCACGACTTGTACCTCCGCATATTCCAGTGTAGCCGGATATGGGAGTCAGGCTGTATGGACCACTTCCTGAGGACGGAAGATCGATCGCCACGATGCGTCAAGATAGAGCCAGCGTTGCGTGCTGAACCAGCTCGACGGCAGCTCCGGCACATGCAGAAAACCATGGCCTACAACGCAGATCAACTCTGTCCCATTCCATGCAAGAAAATTTCTCGAAGGCTGGCCTACACGTACTGGATGCTGCAAACACCTCAGACAAACCGGACAGCGGCGGCGCTGGTCGCGCAGGGTCCAGCGCAGACCGGCCAACATGATTGCAAACGTCACCAGGATCTGCACACCTTGTGAGTCCGCGGTCTGCGTTGAGGCAACGGTCTGTGCCACATCGAGCGATACAAAGCACACAATCCATAGCAGCAGGGCGAGCTTCGCGGCAAGAAAGAACCAGCGCCGCAGGCGCAGGGACAACGAATGCTGCCGCGGATTGAAGGGGTACTCGCCAAGGGGAAGAGATGTTGTAGCTGGCAGGGCCAGCAGCGCTAACATCACCGCAAATGCGAATGAGGCAAACGGCTCGCGCGCATATTGCCTGACCGACGTGCACGCAAAACCATCTATGTTTCCTCCCCCGCTTGGAACGGTCATGTGCCAGTGATCCTGCGATCCATCCCGTGCGAGAGAAGGCTGTATCCGCGCGACGACATATCCTACGGAGCCTGCGGAGAGTCTGCCGATCCGGCTGGCATCCTCCAGCAGCCATGCATCCGCCTTTCCGGGCAGCCGCCACGCATCTGGCCTCGCAACACCGGCTATGGTTGCTTTTTCTCCCATCACAAAGACGACATGGCCCACAACCCACGGCTCGGCGTGGAAATACCTTCGCCATGCGGCGTCGCTCAGGATCAGCCTTGGCATGCCGGATGCCGAACGAAATGACGAGGTATCAGGGAAGACAGAGGTTTGCAGGAGATCGAGCAGATTATCAGACGCACGGGCAATCGAAAGCCCGATCGTCGAGCCATGACCGGTGTGCACCTGCTTTTGAACTATCTGATAAAAAGACAGATCCGAAAAGACACCCTGCGCGGCGCTCTGCCAGTAACGAAACTCTCCTAGCGTGACACTTGGAAACAGGTTGTATGAAGAATTGTCGCGCGCGACGATCACAAGCGTGCGGGCATCCCGGTAGGGCGAAGGCAGCAATGCAGCGCGGCTTCCGGACTGTAGAAAAGCCAGCCCGGCGCTTGCGAGTCCCAGTAACAGCAGGAAGAGCAGACACCGAACGGGAGATGAGGTAAACGCATACGATCGTTTCACCCCCGAGCGGCGAAGATCGACTCTCAGTAAACCAGCATCCTGAAAGGCTCCTCCAACAAAGGCCGCGATAATCTGATGTGCAGCGGGCGACGATCTCTGGTTCACAACGTGCCACAACTCTGCCTTCCACTCCTTGAGCCATTCTTCCCGTTCTTCATCGGGCACAATCCACGAGGCGCATCGCAACGCCAGCGCATACGCACGCAGCAACCATCCATGTGTGAGGCGTCTCATGCGTGTTCCACCTCGGTCTGCGGAATCATTTTTTCAAGTAGCGGGTAGCGTTTGAGAGATGCGTCCAGCGTCGTCTTCCCTGCGCGTGTCAGCTTGTAATACTTGCGCGGCGGCCGCTGCTCCGCGGCTGCGATGGTTTCCGCTTCCCATTTCGACTGGATGAGCCCATCGCGCTCCAGCCTGCGCACGGCCGGATATACGGTGCCGCTTGGTAGTCCGGTCATCTCCATCACGCTGAAGCCATAGATATAGCCCGCGCTGATGGCCCGCAGGATCAAGGCGGCTGTGTGCGAGAGTTTTGGATCGACACCCATGCGCGCCATTATACCTATGTAGCAAACTACTTGACGAGCTATTAAGTAGTTTGCTACATAGGGTACATGGAAAACGCTCCCATTCTCGAACTGCACAACATCACCAAGCGCTACCGCGGCATTCCTGCTGTTGAAAATGTGAGTTTTCAACTCGCCGCCGGCGAGATTGCCGGATACCTGGGCCCCAATGGCTCGGGCAAATCCACCACCGTAAAAATCATCACTGGTATGCTGCAGCCAAATACGGGCAAGGTGCTTTTTTGCGGCAGATCCATCCACGATGACCTGGTGAGATACCGCGCTGTCATGGGATACGTGCCGGAAGAGGCGCATGTCTACACGCACCTCTCGGGCCTGGAATACCTTCAGCTCATCGGCCGTTTGCGCGGCATGCCCGAGAAGCTGATTGCGCTCAAGGCCAATACGATGCTGAAACTGCTGGCGCTCGATTCGTGGCGCTATTCCCCGATTTCGCTCTACTCCAAAGGCATGAAGCAGCGCGTTCTGATCGCGGCAGCGCTGATGCACAATCCGCGACTGCTTATTTTCGATGAGCCGCTTTCCGGCCTCGATGTCGTTTCCGCGCGTCTCTTTAAAGACCTGCTCTCTGCGCTTGCGGGGGAAGGCAAAGCGATCCTCTACATCTCGCATGTTCTCGAGGTGGTCGAGCAGATCTGCAGCCGCGTCATTGTCATTGCGCAGGGGCACATTCGTGCGAATGCTGCTCCGTCAGAGCTGACACAGCTCATGCAATTGCCAAGTCTTGAGAGTGTTTTTGCGCAACTGGTACAGCAGCAGAATACGAAGATCGTAGCCGATGAGATGGTCGAAGTCATGAAAGCGAGGTCCTGATTATGCTTGGCGTCTTTCAGATCTTCTCTCCGCCCGAAAATCCGGTCCTCTCGCTGGAAGTACAGGCGCGGGTCATCCCGAAAGAAGTGCTTCAGATGAACCGGCTTGTCGTCCTTGTCCGGCATTTCTTCGATCGTTTTTTCGATAACCCGATGACCTCGCTGGAAGGGGAAATAGGCGTGCGCGTGATCCAGGTGATGTGCGCCATCGCCGTTCCCGGTCTGATGGTTGCGCTCTCCCTCATTCCTTCGTACTTCATCTTTCCGCCGAACACCGCACCACGGGCATTCTGGCCGCGGGTGAGCGACCACTACTTCTACGTGATGTATGCAAGTGTAGTGATGGGTGCAGTCACAGTCTTTGAATGGGATCTGCTCTTCCCTGACCTGATTGACATTCAGGTATTGACCCCTCTGCCGGTCCCCACACGCAAGCTCTTTATGGCAAAGATCACGGCACTGGGAATTTTTCTAGGCTTGTTTTTATTTGCCAGCGGCGTTATGGGCTCGGTATTTCTGCCTCTGATTGCGGAGGAGCCAAGTATCTTCCGCCACTTCTTTGCGCATCTTCTTGCCGTCGCGGCAAGTGGAGTTTTCACGGCAGCTTTCTTTATTGCCCTTCAAGGAATTTTGCTCAACATCATCGGAGAAAAATTCTTTCGCTGGATCTCGCCCGCACTACGAGGACTGTCACTCGCGGTCCTGCTCATCGTGTTGTTTCTCTTTCCTCTGTTGTCAGAAAACCTGCGCGCCTTGCTTCTCTCCGGGAGCAACATCGCGCGCTCCTTTCCTCCCTTCTGGTTTCTCGGCATCTATCAAACGTTGCTTGAAGGGACATCCGCACTGCCTGTCTTTCATACGCTGGCTGGAACGGGCGGCCTGGCGCTGTTATGCGTGGTTTCACTGGCTCTTCTTACATACCCACTGGCCTATCGCAGAAAAACGCGCAGCGTCGTCGAGGGAACACTCTCGAAAAGTTCACGCAACTGGTTCGCCGATGGAAAAGATGCCGTACTTCACGCCCTGTTTGTGCACAAGCCTTCACAGCGGGCGGTCTATCACTTCATAGGCAAAACCCTGAAGCGTGCTCCGCATCACCGTGTCTATCTCTCCATGTATGGCGGCGCAGGTCTCGCGTTGCTCATCGCCACCACCGTCGCATTCCGGCAGGAAGGCGGTCACCTTGCGCTCATACTCTCCGAGCGCGGACTGCGCACCGCTATTCCCATCGCGGCTTTTCTGACAGTTACGGGTCTCAAGGCCGCCTTCATGTCACCTGTGGAACTGAAGGCGAACTGGCCATTTTATGTGATTGGCTTACGACCCGACGCCGATCACATCGCATCCACACAGCGCTGGACGCTGCTGCGCGCTCTGGCAATCACCGCAGCAGTTTTGCTGCTGGCAAAGATCCTCTCTCCGGCTACCTTCGCAGATATTCGTCAGATGGCAGTGCAGCTGCTGATGGCTCAGGGGCTCTGTCTTCTGCTGATCGACGCCCTGTTGCTGCGCTTCCTCTCCGTGCCTTTTACCCGGCCGCTCGTATATTCCAGGCGAAATATGGGGTTTATTTTGGCGGTCTTTTTACTGCTTTTCCCGCCATTTATCTGGCAGACCGTCGATGCAGGACGATGGATCGAACGGAGCCTCTGGCACTTTCCTGTAGCAATACTGCTCATCGTCGGAGCTCATATCTTGTTGCAAAATCAGCAACGGAGTGTGATTCGGGAGTACGCTGGCCTGCCGGAAAATGAAGATCTCGATGAGTTCCCGCAAAGGCTGGGCCTTTCCTAAAACAACAGCTGATAACCCTCTAAGTAACTCGATACTTAACGACTTATCAGCCCTATAAATTCATGGTATCTATGGCCGGGAATCCTGATATTCTATACAAGCCCTAACTGGGTCGGTTTGGAGGTGTAGTTCAGTTGGCAGAGGTTCGTGTACAGGAAGGCGAACCGCTAGAAAATGCGTTGCGCCGGTTCAAGCGTAAGGTACAGCAGGAGGACATCATCAAGGAAGTCAAGCGTCACTCCTTCTACCTGAAGCCCGGTGAAAAGCGCCGTGTAAAAGAGGCGTTGGCACGCAAGCGGAATCGCAAAAAGGCTCGTAAAGAGCAGGACTAACCTACCTCACATGCAAGCGATTCACAGCCCCGCCGTGGTTCCCAGCGCGGCGGGCTGTATAAATAAGAATCTGTGTTGCAGTCTTCTCGGCATACCTTTCGGCATGTCATACTGGTTCGCTTAAAAAAACCGGTAGTCGCCGCCCCTCACCGCGGCTTGGGCCCATCTCTTAAAAGTTGTCCAAAAGAAGTTCGCTACGATCAGCAGCCTTCGTTCACTATGCAGGTGAATAGAGGCTCTGTGCTGCTGCTGCGGTGGCTCTGCAGGGCGGCTGGGGAACGCGGGTATGGAGTTCGTCGATAAGATTCTCAAGTGCGTGGATTGCGGGAATGAATTTGTATTCACCGCAGGTGAGCAACTCTTCTTCCACGATAAGCAATTCAGAAACGATCCGAAGCGATGTAAGCTTTGCAAGGCAAAGCGCGCTGCGGGGGGTTCTTCCGTGCGGTCGGAGACACGCACCACCTGCTCGGATTGCGGCGTGGAAACAACCGTGCCGTTCAAGCCGACACAGGGGCGTCCCGTGCTTTGCCGTCAGTGCTTTCAGCGAAAGCGGATTGTGCCGGCTGTCGTTCAACAACCTCCGGCAATTCTGTAAAAATCAAGGGAAAGAATCTTCGCGGGCTTGCCGTAGAAACTCAACGTGCGGCTGCAACCTTCCGTGGTGTGCTCCGGGTCTTTTTAGCGGCTGACTTCTTACCTATCAGTTCCAGTTGCTTGTTGCCTGCATAGCGCTTTTTGTCTTCATGCGTTACCAGCAGGGCTTCAATTTGTACGAGCAGGTCCTGAGTATTCATCGGCTTTACCAACATCTCATCGGCGCCCTGCTCCTGCCACTCGGAACCGGGCAGCGGAAACGCCGTCAACATGGCCACCGCAGGATGATAGGACGCCTTCTTCGCGGCTTGCACCACATCCAGCCCCGCGCTCTCGCTTTCCATCCGCATGTCCGTAATCACCATGTGATATTGGCCGTTCTTGATCTTTGACTTGGCCTCGCGCGCGGAGGCTGCTGTGTCTACGTCAAATCCGTTGATTTCGAGCACGGCCTTCAATGTCAGCAAAATCGCTAATTCATCATCCACAAGCAGAATACGCCGTTTCATAGGAAAAACTCCTGAGCCACAGGTTGACTGTATACCAAATGGTGGCTTCATCAGGCTAGCCTGAAATGAGATGCTGTTCCCGGGAGGAGCCGGGTCCGAATCTCCATTGTTACACTAAACAACGTGGCAGAATACCATGTCGAAAGCTTTGGATGCCGTTCCAGCCGCTCCGATGGAGAGGCTATCGCGGCAGGACTACGCCATCGCGGGCTTCATCCCGCGACAGATTTTGCCACGGCAAACGTAGTCGTTGTAAACACCTGCAGCGTGACTGCCGAAGCCGACAGCGGGGCGCGCTCCTTTATCCGCCGCGTCCATCGCAGCAATCCGAAGGCAAAGATCGTCGTGACTGGGTGCTATGCGCAACGCGCTCCTCAGGAACTTGCAACAATCGAAGGCGTCAGCTCGGTCATCGGCAACAGCCACAAGTCCCTGGTCGTTCCAAGCATCGCCCCGGGGATCGCCGAGCCGTCCCACTTTATTCCTCTCGCTACGTTGGTTAACAGTGTTCCGATGTATGTGGATAAAAACTTCGCACACTCTGAGTTGGCGGCTCTTCCTTTTGCCGAAGATGCAAACCAGACGCGTCCAAACCTCAAAGTGCAGGATGGCTGTGCAAACCATTGTTCCTTTTGCATCATCCCCGAGACGCGAGGCCCCAGCCGGTCTATTTCGCTGGCAGAATGCCTTGCCTCCGTCGAGCGTTTCGTCGAAAACAATGGTCAGGAGCTGGTGCTCTCCGGTATCAATCTCGGACGATGGGGACGCGACCTGCAACCCACACAACGTTTCGTCGATCTCGTCGCTGCCATTTTAGAAAAGACATCGCTGCCTCGGCTCCGTCTCAGCTCCATCGAGCCTATGGACTGGACAGCGGAGCTGCTCTCACTATTTAGCGCATACCCCGGGCGGCTTGCGCAGCATGCGCATTTACCCCTGCAGTCCGGCTCGGACACCATTTTGCGCCGGATGTATCGCCGTTATCGCCCCTGGCATTACGTCGAGAAGCTTGGCCAAATCCGCAGCCTGCTTCCCGATGCTGCGATCGGAGCGGATGTGATGGTCGGCTTTCCCGGCGAAACCGACTCATTGTTTCAAGAAAGCTACGATTTCATCGCTGCGCAGCCCTTCACATATCTCCATCTTTTCCCATTCTCAGCCCGGCCGGGCACGCCGGCGGCGGAGTTGCATCGTCAGCAGCCCATCTCTACGGTCGCCGTCGAGAGACGCATGGCGGCCCTCCGCGGTTTGGCGCAGCAAAAAAATCTGGCTTTCCGCCGGCGCTTTCTGGGGCGCGAGTTGAGCGTCGTCACGCTCAAGGGAAATCAGCCCGGCATAACCCCAGCGCTTTCAGACAATTTCATCAAGATCGAGATTGCAACGCTTTGCCCGCCCAATCGCACTATGAAAGTGCAGGTCAGGCGTCTGACCGAAACGGGTCTTTTCGCCAGTTTGTGAGCGCGGCGTAAAAGAGAGAGGCCGAATACCACCGGCCTGCATCACAGTACATAGAAGGCCTACTTGCTATACTGAGTAGGTACGTGGCGCTGCCACAAATTTGGAGGACAACCATCGCACAGTTAGATAAGCGTTCGGCAAAGCAGTTTATTCGTATTAATGAAAGAATCCGCGCCCGCGAAGTGCGCGTGATCGACGACAAGGGTGAGCAGCTCGGCATTCTGCCCCCGTTTGAAGCACTGAAGATCGCCCGCGAACGCGGCCTTGATCTGGTGGAAGTATCGCCCACTGCCGTACCGCCAGTCTGCCGCATCCAGGATTATGGCAAGTTCCTCTATGAAAAAGATAAGAGTGAGCGCGCGGCGCGCAAAAAGCAGAAGATTATTGTCGTCAAGGAAGTGAAATTCTCGGTCACCGTAGACGAGCACGATTATCAGACGAAGAAAAATCAGGCTGTCCGGTTTCTGACCGAAGGAGACAAGGTAAAGGCATCGCTTCGCTTCAAAGGCCGGCAGATGGCTCACCGTGAGCTTGGTTATGCGATTATTAATCGCCTTATCCAGGATATCGGCGATGCCGGCACTGTTGAATTCATGCCGCGCATGGAAGGCACCACGCTGCATGCAATTCTGGCGCCTGGCAAAAAAGAAGTGCCGAAGAAACCTGCTGCTCCCAAGCCCGCTACGGCGCCGGCACCGCAGCAGGCACAGACCAGCGCGCAATCATAAAGTAAATCTTTCCGATCTAGTTCCGGTGTCCCGACTCTATGGCGCTTCAGTTGCGCGATAGAGTCGGGACACTGTAGATGTGGAGAAGATGCGAGACCTTGAAGACCCGCATCACCGCGAGTAATTCCGCGCAAAGGTATCGCTCGGCATCCCTTCCTGAATCGCTTGCCCTCGCAAACGAAATGCGGAGCTTCGATCCATCGCTGTACCCAATATCACCAGATAGGGTGCCCCACTGCCCTTCGGCGAAAATACGCCAGCCTGCAAATCAGGATGCTTTTCGTTGATCGTGCGCGCCTTGTGCTCTGCCTGGTCCTGGTAGTTGTAGGTAAAAGCCACCACGCGCCAGGAGCCGGTAACGGAAGCTGAAGGTGTTGCTACAGCGACCGGTGCAGCTGAGACCTTCGGCCTTCGCGAGGGCTGTGGACTGTCAGCCGCAGGTTGGGCCGGAGTCGCCGTGGCAGGAGGAGCAACCACTACCGCTGGCGTAGCCGCATCTGATACCGCTGGCGGATGCGTAGAAGAATGCAGCATCGCATGGATAGCAAAGCCCACGACGAGAAGTAGCGCAACAAAACCCGCCAGAACCCACGCTGCATTCCTCGGTATGCCCCTCGGCGTATTTGATTCTCCCGTCCGTGATCCGCCATCTTCGTCCGGAAGCTGAGGCGCTTTCGGCATGGATGCCGGTATTGCCGCCGCTGCAGCCGCTCCGGCAACAGGATTTTTCGCAACAGCAGGCTGCGCTGTC
>Ga0210386_10004233_pt1 | contig 11901 bp, 29 predicted proteins | sample IncBWH32OmetaG_FD_160091 | JGI IMG/M metagenome (GOLD analysis project Ga0210386, IMG submission 160091) | Forest soil microbial communities from Barre Woods Harvard Forest LTER site, Petersham, Massachusetts, United States - Inc-BW-H-32-O ... | reverse complement strand
TCCACGCCAACGTCCCGGCCAAAGAACATATCGCTGTCAATGTACCAGATATGGTCATTGGCGCTGTCCGCGAGGAAGAGGGTTGCAAGGTGGTCCTGGTTCCAGCCTACCATCGTCCCGCACTGGTTGATCCACGAGACGGCGTAGCCGGCGCGATCGAGCGCGAAGGCCGCGTTGATCAGGCACATGGCCGTGGCCGCTTTGATCTCCTCGCCGCTCGGGATCGCCATGAGCACACCCGGCTTGCGCTTGGCGGCGCTCATCGCACACCTCCGCAGAGTAAGAGCATCCCGACGGTGCCGAGGAGGATGCCGAGGCAGCCACCGAGCAGGCAGCCAAGCGCGAAGGCGCAAGCCACGTCTTCAGCCAGCGCGCGGATCACAGCCCGCGCTCCGCGAGCGCATCGGCATAGCCGGCGAGGTAGGGCACTTCGAGGTCGCCGGCGTCCTTCTGCGACGCGCCGACGCTGCCGTCATCGTAGCCTACGTCGTAAGCCGCATCCCAAAGCTCTTCGATCGCGGCAACTGCGGCTTCGCCGAAGCAAAATTCCAGAACGTTTGCCATTCGCGAACTCCTAGACCACCAGGGCATTCGCGGCCGCGCGACGGGCAAGCGTGCGTGCCTGCCAGCCTTTGCCGTAACGGCCCCAGCCGGGCAGTCCTACGTAGTAGAAGTGCTGCATCCACTCAAGCCCCGCGATGAGGTCCGTGGCTGCGGCAACCTCACGCACCCGCGCAAGCGTCTCCGGGCCGAACTCGCCGTCGGTGCGGATGCCGAGCACCCGCTGTAGGAGCTCGATGCTGCGGCGCGGCCCGGCATTCACACCCATGTCGAAGACCGAGAGATCGACGCCCGCGGGCAACTCATCCCCGCGCACTGGCTGCCAGTAGCGCTCGCGGTAGATTGCGGCAACCACGAGCGGCGAAATCCGCTGCAAGTCGCCGACCGTCTCCCCACCACCGCCGTAGGCGCGGAAGGTTTCGAGCGTGATGCCGTGGTTCGTCGGACCGCCCGGATCGTATGGGTCATCGACGAAGCCGCCTTCGGCCCCGAGCGTGAAGGCCAGGGCGGCCGGGAAGCTCGCCGCACTCATGCTACGCGCTCCACAAACACCCACACGCCGCCCATGCCGGCCCACACGCCGCCGATCGGCTGCATCTGGATTTCAGGCCCGCCAAGGGAGACCGGCGGCGCCTCGCCCTCCAGAGCGACGACGTAGCGCCACTGCTGCGCGCCGAGGCGCTTCGGTGCGGCAAGCTGCGGCTGCCCGTCCGGGCCGAGCAGGCCGCTGCGCGCCGGCGCGGGCTGGCCGTCGCAGAGCGTGAGGATTGCGATACCCTTCGGCGATGCCGTGGTGCCGTAGAAGGTCACCACGTCCGCCTCGAAGAAACCCTCGCGGGCATTTACCGGGACGACGAAGGTGCGGAGAGTGCTCATGCGGGCACCTGGACCGGCTTAGTCGCAGCGAGCGCAACCTTCACCGCGTTGACGAGGGTGGTGGTGTGCGGGCCCTCGCTGGTGTGCTCGGCGAGCAGCTGCTCGGCCTCGTTCGCGTCGAGTTGCACGGTGATCGAGGCGACTTGTGCCTGGACAACAGTTTGGAAGGTCGGGGTGATTTTCATAGGGATGTCTCCTTGTGAAGATCGAGGCGGAAGCGGCGGATGAACTCGTCATGGCTGACGGGCTTGTTGTAGATTTCGTCGTTGTAGAGATAGTCTTCCAAGGCTTTGGCTTCGCCGGGTGTTAGGACGATCGTAACCCGTTCCCTGAAGCTCAGACGCCAGCCTATTCGGCGGATCTTCATCAGCTGCCCTCCAGTCAGAACGGAATTTCGTCATCCTCGGCCGGTGTGCGGACAATCGGCCAGCCCAGCTTCTGCGCGTACTTCAGCGCGCGCTTCGTGTTGTTCTCGGTAGGCGCAGGGCGCATGATGGTGACCGTGTGCGCAACGAGGTCCGCGAGCGCGGGCGGTGCGATGATCGTGAAGCCGGTTGCGAAGAGGTAGCCGACTTGGCACACGCCGAGGTCGAAGTGGCGCAGCACCTCGGCCGGCGCGTTGAAGCTGGAAAAGACGATGTCGATCGCTTCGCCGTTCCGCGTCACTTTGAAGTTCTGGGAGGCGCCCATAGCCGGGTCGTACGCGCTGGACACTTCCGACACTTCCGGCCACCGCGCCACCGCCGCCGCCTGGGGCGAGTGGATGACTTCCGTCGCCCCACGGGAGGACAGCCAGGACAGCGCCGCCGACGTTGGCTCGCCGAAGATGAACAAGTCGGTATCCTTGGTCGGAAAGGCGGGGAAGAGCGTTTGCAGCGCCCGGCCACCCGCGACGAAACCCTCGTTCGCCGCGTAACCCATACCGAGCAAGTGGATTTGCGCGGCGATAAGGGCCCGGTGGTTGTCGCTGACGCGTTCTGCAGTCGTCGTCATTCCTCTGTCTCCTTTGCGGCTCTGCGCTGGTCCCGCGCATCCCCCCACGCACACCGCTCGCGCCGCCAGAGAGCGATCTGCGCGGCAAGCTGCGCTTGCGAGTAAGGCGTACGCCGGGACATCAGCACGTCCAGATTTTGTACACATTCTTCGGCGCTCAGGGACGCCAAGGCGTCCTGGACCGTCTCGGGCTCTGCGCTCATGCGGCCATCTCCGCCGTCCGGGTTGCGATGTAGTCGAAGCCGGAGAGTGCGTGGCCGTCCATCCCATACAGCCGGCGCTGGCTGAGAATGACCAGCCCCGCCTCCGATGCCCGCCACACGTCCGCGGCGAGCTTGTCGATCCACTCGGCGGCCGGGTAGCGGTGGCGATCCTCAGTGAGATTGCCAGTGTGGTAGATGTAGGTTTTGCCGACTGCGGCTGCAAGGAGCCAAGAGCGGAAAGCTGGGGTCATGCGGGGAATTCCTCAGAAAGATCGGAAAGGCTGATAAAATCGGGCTCGGGCAGGACCGGCAGCACCCGCGCGGCTGGCCTGGGGCACCAAGGCGCGGCCACGCCGTAAGCTTCGGGCACCCCGTCGCACCAAACCTGCCAGTCGCTGCCTGCGCGGTCCAGCCACTGCGCGAGGGTGGCGATCTGGTAGGTGACCGCGGGAGCGGGCCGTGATAGGTGCGCGGCGATTTCCGCGATCGTCAGCCCATCCCGCACCCCGCGCCGCGCATGCAGCAGTCGCGCCACGGCACTGCCGCGGAGGCAGTGGGCCGGGAAGGGCTCGCCGACGGCAGCGTTGGCGCGGTAGCTTTGCATGCTCGGACCCCCAAGGCGTAGCGCGCCGTTGTGCGCGCGGGCATTCCGCCTACAGTGTCTGTGCACGGTCCTGCCAGCCCCAACCCTCCCGGTCGAATTGCTCCGGGTACGCGAGCGCGAGCCACGTGTTGCGATGGATTGCGCTGAGCGCACCGTTGTTCGTGCCGCGACGATCGCGGTTCCCCGCGCCCTTGTGCGCGGCACAAGCGACGCACGTGCGATTGCTCGCGTAGCGCGCCGTGCCGCCGCAGGCGGCGCAGGGCTTGCCGAGGTAGCGTCCTGGGGGTGTGTCCATGTGTCAATCTCCTAGCATTGCGGTAGTCGGGGAACCCCCCTCCCTGACGGGGGGTGACCCCTACGAAGCAGTCCGTTACAGCTATTTTTTCTTTATAAGGGCGTGAAACACCGTAACGGGCATCCCACCTACTACATCTTGTGCCTACGGCTCTCCGGCCGTCGCCTCGCACAAGTCGGCAAGCGTCGGCTCGATCCCGTCCTTTTTCAGCCACCGGGAGACGGTGACGTAGTTCGCGCCGACTTCCTTGCCGATCTCGCGGAGGGAGAGGCCGTGACCGGATAGCTCGCGCGCCCGTTCGAGCCACTTCGGCGCATCCGCGGCCAGCTTGTTCTCCCGCCGCTGCCAGTTGCCATCTTCGATCCACGCGCGCGCCGCTTCGTCGTCGTAGACAAGGGAGAAATCGGTGCTTAGCTCGGCCGGCGTGAACCCGCGGAACTTCTCATAGGTCAGCCGGAGCGGCACCCGCCCGTCGCTGGGCTTCGCCGTCTCGTCAAGCTGTAGCACCGCGTCCATGAGATCCTCCCGCTTGCTCGCGCCACGCTGCCGCAGCCGCCCTTCGATGTCGCGCTTGCCGGCATGGTGGATGAGGAGGGACGCGATGTTCTCCCGCCGCAGCTTGAGCAGCCATTCCGCCGCGGTTACCCAGCTGTCATTGCTGTTTTCCTCGCCCGAGCGAAAGAGCGCGCTTATGTTGTCGAGGATCACAAGGTCAGCCTTGTGCATCGCCAGCGCCCACTCGATCAGTTGCTGGCCGGCGCCGCCCGGAGCGTGCAGGTCAGGAATGCCGTGCTCATAGTCCGCGTGCGTGAGCACGGCGAGGTTCGGCGTCTCCCAAACCCCCGGCATCCCAGCGAGCAGCTTGCGCAACCGCTTCTGCACGTCCGTCGGCGCCATTTCCCCATCGACGTAGAGCACACGGCGCGGCTGGGGCGCATACATTTCCCCGAGCAGCGACACGCCACAGGCAACCGCGAGCGCCGTTGCAAGTGTGACCCCGGTTTTACCGCCCCCACGAGCCCCGTAGAGCATGGTAATCCCACCGGAGGGCAACCAGGGCCGCAGCAACAACTCCGGCTCTACACGGGGCTGGGAGAGGAAGTCAGGTAGAGTGTGGTAGCGGTGGAGCGTCATCAGTGTTCTCACTTCTCCCGGTTTGCCATCTTCGCCGGCTTTTTCGCCGCGCCCAGCTGCCGCACGGCCACTTCACGCAGGTTCGCCGTGCCGCGCACTCCGCCGCGGCCGCGCCCTGTCTTCGGACCAAGCCGGTCCTGCCGCGCGGCCTTCCGCCGCGCCTTCGCCGTTGCGCATACGCTCATGTGGGCATTCCTTCTACTTTGAGTTCAGGGCAGCGCCGGCAGTGCCGGCAGGGTCACGCCCGCGGTGAGTGCGCCGGTGGCAGAGGTAGAGAGTGAGCAGAGAGACGCAAGCCAGCGCGAGCAGCAGCAGCAGGCTGCTTGGCTCAGGAACCGCTATGGGGGCCGCTGGCGCACGAAACGCCGCGGCGGGCACATGGGGCGCGGAAATCGCTACCACCACACAGCCGCCCGCCAGGGAGGCCGCCACGGCATGCGCCGCGGCCCAGCCAGGATGCGCGATGCGCCAAGCGCGCCAAGCGGCGAGGACGCCCGGCCGGTGCCAGCCGCAGGGCATGCGCGCGCTCATAGCAACTTCCCTTCCTGCGCCGCGCGGTCCGCCTCCTCGGCGACATCGCGCAAGCGCGCCTTGCGCGTCTCCAACAGCCGGAGGTAATTCCAGAGCCGGCGCGCGTTGTAGGCGTCGAGAGCGTAGCCGGTCATGGCGCACTCCCCGAGGTATGCGCTTTGGCCAGCAGCCCTTGCCCGCCCCGAGCAACCTGCTCGCCTAGGCCGTGCTCACGCGCGTCGCGCGGTTGCGGCCGGGTTTGCGGATGGAAGATTGCGATAGGCGCACCGCGCCCCGGTTGATTGCGGACATTGCTTACATAGCAACCTGCGAACTTGTACATCACCATCGCGTATTCGTTCGCGATACGTTGCGCGGTTTCGTCGGTCATTCGCCTAGCTCCAAAGTGTGTGCCGTGAAACCGAATGTGGGGAACGCGCGGAGGACATTCAAGCCCAAGGCCGGCAAATCTTTGTCCCCGCCCACCCAAGCCTGCGCGTTCAGCACGGTCACGGCGCCGAGGTGCACCTTGTCGATGAAGATGGTCGGCGCGCTCACGCGCTCACCACTCGCGAGCACGGCGACGATCGCCGGGCCACGCGTCGCTTCGTGCTTGAGCAGCAGCAGCGCAGCTTCGTTCGCTGGCACCGTACATATGCCCGCGCCGGTATCCACAAGCAAGTCCATCCCGCCCGGTAGGGTGCCGAGGTGCGCGGTGACATAGATCCCTTGCCCGTCCGGCGCCGAGTGTGTGGGCACCGACGTTGCGGCCGCGGGGATTGTCCATACGGCGAGCGCGAGCGAGGCCGCCTGGACGGCGCAGAAGCGCGCGACGCGATGTGCGCGATGCGCGCGCATCAGACGCAATCCCAGTCGCGCGCTTTGCGCGGCGGGTAGAGCAGCTTCTGCAATTCGCCCACAAGTTCCACGGCTTGCGCCGCTTCAAGCGCGATCACGTGCCCGGCCTGCCGGATGCGATAGCTGCCATCGTCAAGCCGCGCGACGGCTGGCGAAGGGTAGCGCGCGACCCGCGCGACCCGCGCGCCGGCGCTCATAACCGCACCCATCCGCGCGAGGTAGGCTCCGCGGGCACCGGCTGCCGCGCATAGCTGCCCTTACGGCTCTGCCGCGTTCCCGGCTCCATCGTGTGCTTGCCAAGGGTTACCGTCCGGCCGTCGATGGTGACTTTCGTCTCGCCCTTTTGCGCGGGCCGCGCGGTCGTGCTGCTCACAATGCATCCCTTTCGTCAGAGGTGATATCGCCAAGCTCGACTTGCAGGGCGACACGTGCGCGCTCACGGTCCGCGCGTCGTGACATGCTGCGGGTGACGAGCACGGTAACCGCGTCGTCGAAGCTGGCGCGACCTTGCGCATCCAGCTGGCAGAGGTATGGGAACCGGGCGCGCATCAGCCGATACTCACAACGATGTACGCTTCGCCAGGCAAGAGGTCCCACGGTCCCTGCCCTGCGCTCGTGTCCGTGTCGTCGCGGACGCCAGTGATCGGGTCGCACGCGCCGGAGCGGCTATCCCGGACGCAAACGGTGGCATCGCCGAAACCTACCCGCTGCAAGTCAACAAGATCGCGGATGAAGTCGTTCAAGCTATGCATTTTCTTTCTCCCATGCGCGGTGCGCTTCGTAGGCGGCATGCATCTGCGGCACTATGATGCGGTAATACTCGTTATGGTTCATGCCAGTGAAGTCGATGGCGAAGGAAGGGGCTGGCTTGGTGCGTTGGCGCGCTTCCGCTTGCAGCTGCTCAATCAGGTCCGCGATTTGCATATCTGACAGGAAGCGGATCGGACGGTCTAGGTTGCTGGTCTGACGCATCAGCTTAACTCCTTGGGGTGGGGGTGGCGAGCAGGGATGCTTTACGCGCGGTAGCGCCGTGCGCGGGAAAACCAACGATCACCTTGCGGTCGCGGACTTGGCACAACGCGCATGTCGCGCAGCTGACATCCGCCATGTGGGTAGCAGGGCAAACGACGACGCGCCGGCCCGCTGGCGTATGCAGGTTTGTGCGGCCGTGTACTTCCTGCGGCAGCAACGTCACAACCGGCCCAATCTCCAAGTCGGCAAGCCGATCCGCGTGCTCGAGATTGTTCGCTGATAGGTTCACGGTGAAGCCGTGATAGTTCGCGCTCTGTACCGAACAGTTGTTACCGACGTTCGCACCGTCAACCGGCTTGTGCGTGTAGGTCCAGCCGCGCTTGCCTTTGTTCGCCTCAACTAGCTCGGCGAGCATATGCGGGTCGATGTAGTCGCCGTCGCCCGGTAGGTCGCCGGCCTGATTATGCCTCCAAAGCTGGTCGCTCGGCAGCGCTCGCACGGCGCTGAGCAAGCCTTGCCATGTTCCGCCAAGGTCGCCGGCGACATTGCGCCAGTGCATTGACAACGGACCGTGCTCTGCATAGCAGCCGCTACCTTGCAGCGGGCACGCGGGCGGGCAGGTATCCGCGCTTGACGTGCTGACCGGGATTGGGCCCGTCTTCTTGTTCTTAGATTTCAGGGTCAGATAGAATTTCATGTGCCTAACTCCGGCCGCGCGTGAGCATGAGGTGGGCGCGTTCTGTCGCGTCGCAATCCACGCAGCGCCGGCCTGGGAATTTGTGCGCTCACCGCATCCGCAGGCACGAATACAAGGTAATATCGCGGATCATGGGTGTTGCCCGTTAGTGCGGCCAATAGGCCGGGATTGCTGACGGCATAATGCGTCTCGCCGCGCCCATCTTTGACCGGGCGCACAATCGTCCCGGTTGGGATCACAACATTGGTGTGCCATAAGCACATCGGTAGATCGCGCAGGGTGTGCATCTCTCACTTTCCTATTGCTGGGCTGGCGGGTTATGCGCGGCAAGGTGGGCGCGTTCCGCGGCATCGCAATCCGTGCAATGCCGGCAAGGGAAGTCGTGGGTGCAGCCGCTGACCGCTTCGGCGCTTCGGACCGCGCGTCGCGCGGTCGCAGCACGCAGACAATCTGCGGTAGCTGCTAGCTCCTCGCGTGCCTTTGCGGCTTCATAGCTCGCCTTGCAGCGGGCTTGCGCGAGAGCGGCCGCGCGCTTGCGTGTGCTGGGATGCGCTTCGGCGCCATCGACGACCAGCCAAAGCACGTGATTGAGGAAATCGTCGTCGCTCATCGCGGCGGCGCCGTTCGCTGCGCTCATGCCGCGACACTCCCAGCCGCGCGGATGCGAAGAATGCGCACATCCTGCGCCCCTTGCTTCCTTGCCAGTGCGGCCGCGCGGTCAGCCGCGTCGAAACCGGCGCACGAGATAACCACTTTGCCTTTCGGCGAGTTGTAAGTGACGTGATGGGTTGTCATTTGCGTGTCGCTTCCTCGGGGTGGGTTAGTCAGTCGAATATGACCGCATCGGCGAGAGATTGCGCGTGCTGAATTTGCGCATCAGCCATGCAAAAAGTGACTTGCCAGTCTCCAACATCCACAAACGTTTCGGGTACGTCATACTCGGCGAGCGCCAACGGCAAGCTGCGGAAATAGGCGCGCACATCCTTGGGGAACCACTGTTCAAGCTGTATCAGCGTTGCAAAGCCGCAATACCTATCCGCGCCGATACGCAAGTCGCCGTCTTCGTCCGGGCTTGGCGGAGTGTGCAAATCCGCATACATCGCGCTAGGCATTTTCGCCGCGCGCAGCCAAGAGCAAGTAGGGTCGTCTGCCGGCCCGCCCGAGAACGGGCCACGCCCGTCCGGCCCTTCGATGCGCCAAACTCTCATGCAAGCCTCCCGCGCACTCCGTACCCGCCGACGGGACGTTGCAGGTTGACCGAATTGCCCGCTTCGCGCCCTGCGTCGAAGCTGCTGCCAGGCTGCAAGCCAGCCGAGTAGCGTTTCGCGCGCAAGCCAAGCTTCGCATAAGCTTCGGTCACAAGCTGCGCTTTCAGCACAGAGACAATCGGCTCAGCTGCAATCTCCAGGTCGCTTTGCGTGAGCCGGTAGGCGTCCATGAGCGCGCGCGCCTTTTCGGCCGCCGCAAGCGCTTCAGCTTCAGTGCAGCCGTTGCTTGTGGTCTTTTCGAGCAGGGCGCGCACGCGGCGCGCGACGACTTCGCGGTCAATCTCGGTCACTGTGTAATCTCCTCATCCTCATCGTCGTCGTCGGAGCCAAAATCCTCACTCTCGAAGGGCTCGATTTCCTTGTCACACTCCGGGCAGCGATCGTTGTTCATGCAATCGCTTTCATCATCCCACCTCTCGCCGCAGTGCTCGTAGTGGTTGATGAAGCGGTAGGGGGTGCTCATGCTTGCCTCCGATAGCGCCGGGCCGCGGCCTTGCGGCTGTAATGGCGCTGGTGCGTGTGCGGGTTGCGGTAGCTGCGACGCTGGGATTTCATGGCTGGTCTGAGCTCCAAATCTCGTTGTCGTCGCGATCGTAGATGGCGACGTATCCGCTGCCCTGCAAGAGCTCTTCAGCGATTTTTCTCGCGCCGTCTTCCTCACTCGCATGCAAGGTGAGGATGCGGCCGTCTGTGCGGCAGGCTAGGATGGTGTAGGTCGGATATGCGGGCATCGCTGCCTCCACGGTTTCGGTGAGCCCGGAAGATGGCACGGCCGCGACGCGGTGAGCAGCGCAGAGTTGGCAGGGCAGGCATGCGTCGAGCACATAGCTCGGGCATCGCAAGGCGCCGACGCGGCTATCACCGTCGCCCCTTGTGTGTGCGCTTCGGGTGGCACAGGCGCGTAGCACTGCCGCGTCGCGGCGGGCAGTGCGGGAGGGGCCGGCGGGGACTTTCCTCCCACGTAAGTGATTGTTTCGGTGTGGAGATCGCGGGACCCTACGCGGGCCAGCACGCTCCCCGTGTGGGAAATAAAAAAACCCGCATAGCGCGAGTTGAGGCAAAAAGGCCGGGCGCAGCAGCGGGTTGCGGAAAGGGCGGCGAAGCCACAGGGATCGTATCCCTCCCTGCCGCCCTGTATCCTACTCAGTCAGTCAAGCCCAGCAACCACTTATATGGGAGCTTACCGGCGAGAGGCGGTACTTGCAAGCTGGTCGGAAAGTCTGCCAGAATGGCGAGTAAATTCACGAGAAAGGCTGACCGTTCGTGAAACGTACTCTCATCCCAGGTCGGGAGCGCGAGGAGCGCGCTGCCGACGCCCCGAAGATCGGCCGGCCCAGCCGCGACGAAGTGCGGCAACGTCAGGTTGACATAATTTTAGAAAGGCACGCCGATGGCGAGCCACTGGTGGATATTTGTGCAGAGCTTGGGCTTCGGCCTGCTGTCTTTCGCAGCTGGTGTCGCAACGACCCTAGTCTGGCAGACGACTGGAGAGCCGTCCGAGCAGATTACGTCGATGCGCTCTTTGACAAATTGGCTTCGGTTACGGCGCAACTGGCCGCCAGCGGAACCATCGACGCAGATGACAAGGCAGCAAATGCGCGGGTCAACTCGCTCAAAGCCGCCCAAGACGGGCTCAAGCACATCACGGCACGACTGAAGCCGAGCGCCTACGGCGACAACAAGGCCACCGGGCCGGGGATGACGGTCATCTTCAACACGGACCTGCCGATTGGGCCGGGGCAGAGCCCCGGCGCCTCGGTGGATGGTGATTTCACGATCGTCCTACCGTCGCCGCAGAAGGTGCTGACACATGGCTGAGGGCGAAATCCGCATCGAGTTCAAGCCGAACCCGACCCAACGCGCGTTCATCCAGTCGCAAGCCCAAGCGGACTTCTTCTCGACGCGGGTCGGCGAGGGCAAGAGCACCGCGCTCAATTGGGCGAACCTCTATCACACGATCCACAACCCCGGCGCCAAGTGGGCGATGATCCGGGATACGTGGGAGAACCTGCGCCGCACGACGCTGGCTTCCTTTTTCGAGCGTTTTCCTCCCGGCGTGATGGGAACGTGGCATGAGACGAACAAAGAGTGGAATTGGGCCAGCGGGATCTGCGACGGAAAGATCATCTGGCTCGGAATGGACGATCCGAAGGACGCAGCCAAGCTGCAATCCCTCGAACTCGCCGGCTTCGGTGCCGATGAGGTCGCTCCCGCCGAAGGCAGCGGTGGCGTTCCCGAGTTGGTCTTTGATCTGGCGCTCACGCGGCTACGCCAATCAGGCATGAATTGGTACGCGGCGAAGCTCGCGAGCAACAATTCGGACGATACACATTGGGTGCATAAGAGATTTGTCGATCCCGGCGCCGATGGGTTCAAATTGTGGCAGCCGGCGGGTTCGGAGAACGAAAAAAACCTCCCACCGGGCTACTACGAGATGCTTCGTAAGCAACTTCGCCATCGGCAGGACCTAGTTTCGCGGTTTATCGACGGGCAGTTCGGGTTTCAGCAGATCGGGACGGCGGTGACGCCGCAATTTAACGAAAAGCTGCACCTCGCAACGGGTCTCGCGCCCGTCCGCGGCGCCGATTTGACCCTCTGCTGGGACTTCGGGCTCAATCCGACCTGCATCATCACCCAGGTTACTCCGCTCGGCTACTGGAACATCCTTCAGAGCATCGTAGGAGACGGCATTGGTGTCACAGAACTCATTCAGGAAGTGGTTAAGCCGCTTCTGGCCGCTCGATACTTCGGCTACCGCTGGAGGCACATCGGCGATCCCAACGGGAACATGCGGGAGCAGTCATCTTCCAAGCAGTCCGCCGTCCGCGTCATACGGCAGGAACTTGGCGGTGCCTTCCGAGGCGGCCCTCCGGGATTTTTTGAGCGTGTTGAGCCCCTACGAGCAGTCCTGTCTCGCAGCGTTGGTGGCC
>Ga0210386_10004232_pt1 | contig 11901 bp, 10 predicted proteins | sample IncBWH32OmetaG_FD_160091 | JGI IMG/M metagenome (GOLD analysis project Ga0210386, IMG submission 160091) | Forest soil microbial communities from Barre Woods Harvard Forest LTER site, Petersham, Massachusetts, United States - Inc-BW-H-32-O ... | reverse complement strand
GAACATCCCCGAGTTGATCGAAGCGCTGTATGCCGTGCCGATGCTTGGCGCGGTGCTCAATCCGCTGAACACCCGGCTTGACGCAGCGAACATCGCTTTCTCTCTCAAGCACGGCGGCGCCAAGGTATTTCTTGTCGAGCGGGACTTCGCCACGCTCGTCGAACAGGCCCTTCAGCAACTCGATACAAAAATAACCCTTATTGCCATCGACACTCCAGACTCGACGACTGCGCCTCCGGTCGGTCAATTGGCCTACGAGGCTTTGCTGGCTGACGCGGATCCCGCGTTCGAGTGGCCAGGCATCGACGATGAGTGGCAGTCGCTTTGTCTGCTCTACACATCTGGCACAACAGGCGATCCGAAGGGCGTCGTTTACAGCCATCGCGGCGCCTACCTCTCAGCGCTCGGCAACGGCTTCAGCTTCGGACTTACTTTCGATAGCGTCTATCTGTGGACCTTGCCGATGTTCCATTGTTGCGGCTGGTCCTATCCCTGGGCTGTTGTGGCGGCCGGCGGCACGCAGATATGTCTGCGAAAAGTCGAGCCTCCGGTCATATTCCGTCTCATCGCCGAACATCGAGTAACCCACCTTTGCGGCGCGCCGATAGTCCTCAATATGCTTGCTCACGCCCCAGCAGAGCACCGCGCGCCCTTCAACCATACAGTTACGATCGCGACCGGTGGCGCTGCGCCGCCGTCGTCGGTGTTTCGGTCGATGGAAGCGTTGGGATTCCGCGTAACACATCTCTACGGAGCGACTGAAAGCTACGGACCGGCCACATCCTGCGTGTTTCAACCGGAATGGAATTCGCTGCCCTCGGAAGACCGCTTCGCCAAGATGGCTCGACAGGGCGTGGCCTATCCAATCGTTGAAGGCGCCATGGTCGCCGATCCCTCCACAATGGCCGCAGTGCCGCGCGACGGGGTCACAGTCGGCGAGATTATGATCCGCAGCAACACGGTCATGAAGGGCTACCTTAAGAACGCAAAGGCGACAGAAGAGACCTTGGCCGGCGGATGGCTCCGTTCCGGAGACCTCGCCGTATGGCATCCTGATGGGGCCATAGAAATCAAGGACAGATCGAAAGACATCATAATTTCAGGTGGTGAAAACATTTCGAGCCTTGAAGTGGAGGAGGTGCTGACACAGCACCCGGCGATCATGAACGCAGCCGTCGTAGCTCGACCCGATCCGACGTGGGGCGAAACGCCATGCGCTTTTCTCGAACTAAAGCCCGACGCGGCCCAGCCCGAGGATTCCGAAATCATAGCCTTTTGTCGCTCGCGAATGGCCCGTTTCAAGGTTCCCAAGACACTTATCTACGGCGCGCTCCCCAAGACCTCGACCGGCAAAATTCAAAAGTTCGCGCTCCGCGAAAAGGTGAAGGCGCTATGAAGAAGGGACCGGACCCCGATGTTCAACCTGCGAGCGCATCGACTGCTCAACAAAGGGCGTCGATAGATCCATTCGGGGAGATAGCCGAAACCTGGAAAGGCGCGGCAGCGCCTTGGCTCGCATGGTTTGGCGCCGCCGAATCCACCACTCGGTCGGGAGCAACGAAACTTGCCGCAGCCGCGGCCCAGGCATCGATGCGTCCCGACAAGATGCTGGAGAGCATAAGTTCGTTGTCCGGAGGGCTTCGCGAAATGGCCGGGCTTCCGCAGTTCGCCGACCTGCCGGACCTGCGCGACAAAGGCGTGCCCACTTTCGAACCAGCAATGGAATTGATTGCGATCGCGCAACAATACGTGCGCGTCGGAATCCCGATCTGGGTTGAGGCGTGCAGACGGTTCGAAAAAGAAGTCGCCCAACAGAAGGAGAAGGGGCAGAGCGCCGACAGCGCAGGCGACGCGTTGGAGCTTTGGAACACGGTTCTCGACCGCACTTTGATGGAGTTCAACCGTTCTTCCGAATTTGCTGATCTTCAGCAACGCTATTTGCGCGCGGCAACCCGTCAAAGGCTCGAAACGCGCCGCTACTTCGAAATGCTCGCCAAGATGGCCGACAGTCCCACGCGCACTGAAATGGACGACGTGTACCGGCGCCTCCATGAGCTCCGACGAGAGGTCGCGGCGTTGCGCGCTTCCAGTCCCCGACCGAATTCAGAGCGCAAAACTGCGAAGCCAACCGCGGCCGCCGACAAAGCGCGCATCAGACGCAGGAGCGATCCTCGATGAGCACAACGTTCCCTCAGATATCAGCAATGATGGAACTCAATCAATTCAGCGAGCGGCTTGCCAAGGCGTCAAGTCTGCTGTCGGGCGTTAGCGACGACGAGGTGCAGTTGGCGACGACTCCGCGCGAAAAGATCGCGCAGATCGGCGAGCGCGCGCTTTATCGGATCGCGCTTGAGGGCCCGAAGCGAGTTACGACTCCGGTTTTGATCATCTACGCCATGGTCGGACGTTGGACGATTTTGGATCTCCAGGCCGATCGTTCATTCGTTCGCAATCTGGTGGAGGCTGGGTGCCGGGTGTATGTGCTCGACTGGGGACATCCTACGCCCGCCGATCGTTATGACGATTTCGGCGATCTGGTAAATTTGTACATGGACTCGTTTGTTGACGAGATTTGCGAGCGAGAAGAGAGCGACCAGATCAACCTACTAGGCATTTGCCAGGGTGGCGTTCTTTCCATGCTTTATGGAGCACTGCATCCCACAAAGGTCAAAAATCTCGTCACCCTAGTCACGCCAGTTGATTTCCACGCAAACCAGACCGACGGGCGGCCCAATCAAGGTTTCATGAATGTGTGGGCTCGCGGCCTCACCCACGAAGACGTCGATTCGCTGATCGACGGGTTGGGCAATATCCCCGGCGAGGTGGGGGGTGCGATGTTCTCGATGATGACGCCTGTGCGCAGCCTTGCCAAATACAATCTTACCCTCCTGGAAGTCGGTCAAGATCGCGAGAAGCTACTCAATTTCCTACGTATGGAAAAATGGCTGGCGGATCGCCCGGCTCATCCCGGGGAGGCCGCGCGGCAATGGTTGAAGGATCTTTATCAGGACAACAAGCTCGTGAAGGGCGAGCTTATAGTTGGAGATCGCACAATCGATCTCAAAAATTTGACGATGCCTGTGCTAAATATCTTCAGCGACTCGGATCACATTATTCCGTCGTCCTCAAGTCGGGCGCTGCGCAAAGCGGTCGGCACAAACGATTATTCGGAGGCCGCCGTCAAAGGAGGGCACATCGGGATACTTGTGGCTCGTTCGCAGGAAAAGCTGCGCGAACAGATCGCAGGATGGCTCGCGGCGCGATGATGACGCAGAGGGCGTCGGTGAACGGCGCTTCCATTGCCTTTGATGTTCGTGGGTCCGGGCCACCGCTTGTTCTCATCATGGGCTATCGTCTCAATTCGTCCGCTTGGCCCGTCGAATTTGTAGAGGGCCTTGCAGAGCGATTTACTTTGGTCCTGTTTGACAATCGCGGGACTGGACTCAGCGACAAGCCGACATCTGGCTACGCGCTTTCGAACATGGCCGGCGACGTCTTAGGTCTGATGGACCATCTTGGCATTGCTCAGTCCAATGTGTTTGGATATTCCATGGGAGGAGCGATAGCGCAGGAGCTCGTCTGCCGTCATCCCAAGCGAGTATCGTCGCTTGTCCTGTTCGCGACTCTGTGCGGCGGACCAGCCGCAGCCTATGCGAGCCCGACCGTAATGCGTGTTATGCACAATTTGGAAGGCATGACGCCGGCCGAGGCTGCCCGCCAAATCTGGACCGTCACTTATGAATCCGGCTATCTTGCCGCGAACCGCGACAAGATAGAACGGCAAATGCAGCTGGAGATTGAAAACCCCACGCCGCTGCACGCGGCGGATTTGCAATTTCAGGCCCTTGTCGACTTTGATTCCTCAAAGGCGCTTCCAGGCGTGCGCGCTCGGACGTTGGTGGTGACCGGTGATAGAGACGAATTGATTCCTCCGCGGAATTCAGAGGCTATCGCCGGTTTGATTCCTGGAGCGCACCTGATCGTCCTGCGCGGCCGCGGCCACCGCGCTATATGGGAGGCGCCCGCGCAATGTATGGCGCTGGTCGCCGGCTTTCTGGACGGTCGCGAGGATTTTGATGACGCTGCGAAGGGGAACGCAATACGGATGGCTCTCTGAGTGAGCGCGTCTCGCCTCCTCCATCCCGGTCCGCGCATTTTCAAATGATAAAGAGATTCGTTGTCGAAACGCTTCGGTACTATGGGCCACCCTTACAGTGGCCCTTCCTTTCGTTTGAGGCGATCGCTGGAGTAGCGCGCAATGTCCATCATCCGGTGTTTCGCGGGCAAAACATTCGCTATGGCGATGGCAAACCGCTCCTGCTCGTCCCGGGACATCTCGCCGGGGACCTGACTTTAGTTCCACTTGCGATGTGGTTGCGCGCGATCGGATACCGGCCAACTCAGTTGGACGTGACTATCAATTGGGATGATCGGCTACTAGACAAATCGCTCGCTGCGGCCTTGCCAGACGTGGCCCGCCGCGTCGGGCGCAAGGCCGTCATAATTGCGTTCGGAACGGGGGTACGAACAGCGCTGCGCGTCGCCGCTGTTGAGCAGGGCCTTGTTTCCGACGTGATCGCGTTAGGGCTCCCTGATCAGCTGCCCCCTATTCCCAAGGGGGTGCGCCTCCACGTGGTCGGACGCATGTGCTTGAAACCTAATGTTCTGGGTGAACTGCGGATCGTGGAAGGCTCGGAGATCCTGCTACACATCAACCCAAAAGCGCTCCAGGTTCTTTCCGAGATTCTTCGACAAATTCCTATCTCGCTGCTCGAACGCGATGAAAACGAGGTCCGGGGTCGATCCCGGAGGGAAACTTCGAGCCTCGATACTCCGCGCAGCCAATCATGATAGAGATTCACTGCCTCGTGCTATCAGACTGACGCTGCGACAAAGCGCAGCCCCTCGCAAACCGTTGACGCGTGCCTCAACGCCGCGCCAGTTGCGGCCAGCATCTGCGGCAGGACAAGCCACTCGAGCGTCCAGGCGGCGCCGGAGCGCTCGTTCTCATGAACGAGACTCTGATGCTGCGCAGCGAGCAGCGTGGAGTTGAACCGGGCGAGCGTGACAAGAATTTCCGCTCCGACCGGATTTGACTTGTGCGCCATCGCCGATGAGGCGCCGCCTCCGGCGAGCTTGACTTCCGAGATCTCGTTCTGCGCCAATATCGCGACGTCCTGCCCAATCTTACCGAGCGTCCCGGAAACCAGCGACAGCCAACCAGCAAATTCCGCCAAACAGTCCCGCTGGACTTGCCAACAAGGCCCATTATTGAGTTCGAGCAGACGCGCCAACTCGGCTGCAATCGCATCTCCGCGGCCCTCGAGGCCGCCACGTACGCCGACCGCTCCTCCGAACTGAATGATCAGAAGACGCTCTCTCAACTCGGCGAGGCGGCGGCTGTGCCGGTGGAGCGGTTCGCGCCAGCCCCGAACCTTGTCAGCCGCGTGGATCGGCAAAGCGCGCTGCATGCGGGTGCGTCCCATCAGCGGAGTTGCTCCCTGCTCCGCCTCGATCGCCCGCAAGAGCGCAATTAGCGCGTCGAGCCGCGTCGCAAAGGACCCAACAAGGGGCTTCAATCGCAAAACGAGACTTGTGTCGATCGCATCCTGGCTCGTGGCCCCGAGATGGACCTTCGCGGCGTACGGCTCGGCTATCTTTTCGCGCAGCAATTTAACAAGCGTTGGCACGATGACACCGTCCTGCGCCACCCCGCTGGCGAGTTTTGCTATCTCTGGAGAAAATTTGTCGCACGCTTCTCCGATCCGCGCCGCGGCCTCCGGGGGGATCACACCGAGGGTCGCTTGTGCGCTGGCCAGCGCCTTCTCGAAGGTGAGAATCGCGCGAATGTCCGCTTCGGCAGAAAACACGCGTGAGACCTCCTCATCGCCCAGAAGCGCTGAGAGGATCGGATGATCAAAGACTGATATTGTCATGTGGGTTTGGGCGCTCCTTTGGCGCCCATATCCGGCCTAGCTTCTCGGAGGGTCGCCGCCCTCAGACGCCTCATTTATCTCGGCATACGCTTTCTTGACTATCTTGAAGGCGTGGTTCGCCGCGGGAACGCCGGCGTAGACTGCGACATGCAAAAGCACTTCCCTCACGTCCTCGGGCGTTGCCCCCGTGTTTGTGGTGGCGCGCGTATGCAACGCTACCTCCTCGTCATGACCTAAAGCGGCGAGCAGCGCGATGGTGACAAGCGAGCGCTCGCGACTAGTAAGTTGCGGTCGTGACCAAACCGAGCCCCAGGCCCCCTCGGTGATGAATGTCTGGAACGGCTCGTCGAAGTCCGTCATCGCCCCTGTCGCGCGGTCGACATGAGCCCCGCCAAGGATGGCGCGTCGCGTCGCCATACCCATTTTGAAACGGTCGCTTTTCTTCTCGGAATTGCTCATGCCGCGGCCTCCTTCACATGCGCATCGATGAGACCGCACAGGACATCCGGCTTCTCAATGCAGGGCAAATGACCCGCTCCGACGACGACATCAAACCTCGCGCCGGGAACGAGCGATGACAGCTCGCGCACCAAAGCGACAGGTGTCGAACCGTCCTCGTCGCCGACGACACAGAGTGTCGGGACTTTGATTTTCTTAGCGTGCTCTGCGAGGTCCGCGTCGCGGATTGCCCGACAGGCCATGAGATAGCCATCGAGTGGCGTGCGAGTGAGCATGGCCCTCCAGCCAGCCACCGCCTCAAGACATTTCGCCTGATAGCTTCTACTGAACCAGACTTGCATAATTCCGTCAGCAATTGCTTCTATCCCGCCAACCTCCACCTTACTGATCCGAGCGTTCCACGATTCGAGCGTGCCGATGCGGTGCGCCGTGTCCGATAGAATCAGGGAGGCGACAAGATCCTGCCGAACCCGGTAAAGCTCCTGCGCGATAAGCCCGCCGATCGATACGCCGACGACGTGCGCTCGGGCAATCTGAAGGCGATCCAACAAGGCCGCGAGATCCGTAGCGAAGTCCACCATTGTTGTCGGACCGGTCCGAATCTCCGAGAGTCCATGTCCACGCTTGTCGCTACGCACCACGCGATATCGTCCGGTCAGCGACCACGCAACGTCATCCCAGATGCGAAAGTCGGTGCCCAGAGAATTTATGAGTACTACGGCGGGCGCGTCGCGCGGACCCTCGTCAGCGAAGCAGGTTACGCCGCCATTGACTTTGGCAAACTGCATCTTACCTCGCTTAGTCTGCGTCTTCTCGCCTGAGCTGCAACCCATTCCGCCCAAGGCCAAGTGAAGCCGCCGCGCCCTCACACGTCAAGGTTGATGCGCATGCGCTCCTCGTTATCGTCCAAGCGGGCCTGGGCAGCCAGACGCACTGGCGTGTTGGCCGCGCCAAACAGATCGTAGTCTCGCCGCTGCACGATCTCGAAGAAGAAGCGATGCTGGAACGTCTGGGTATAAATGTGGAAGAATTCGCCACCTTTGGCGCGGTCGTAAAGCAGGCCAAGCGCGCGCAGCTGCGCCAATAGCGCTTCGTCGAGATTGAATCTCGCGCCAAGGTCGTCGTAGTAATTGTCAGGAATCGGCAAAAACGCAACGCCGCGACCCCGGGCCGTTGTGGCAAAGGTGAAAATATCGTCCGTGGCCAACGCAATTTGCTGATAGCCAGCGCCGCCGAACGCATCAATGAACCGGGTCACGCCAGTCGCCCCGCCATCGGATATGTTCAAAGGAATGCGCACCGCGCCGTTCGGACTGCGCAGCGAGCGGCTGTAAAAGGCGCCATGCGGGTCGGCAATCTCAACTGCTGGCTCCGTTCTGAAGCCGAGGATTGTTTTGTAAAAGAGCGACCAAGTGAGGAATTCGCTGCGCCGCACGACGTTAGAGAGATGATCGACTGCGCGAAGCGCTTCGCCCGCTTCGGGCCCCGCAAGCGGTTCGAAATCATTGCGCCATGGCGTCGCACCACTTTCGTCTATGAAATAGATGAGACTTCCCTCCACGCCGGCCAAAGCGGGAATTGAAGCTTCACCCGGCCCAGTTCTGCCGACGTAGGTTGGGGCGCTGAATGCCGCGGCGCGCTCTTCAGCCGCCTTCGCGTTGTCGACGTCAAAAGCAACCGCGCAAACCGAGGGACCGTGCAAGGTGTTGAACGAGTGCGCAAACCCTTCGCGGTCGCGATTGACGACAAGGTTTACGCCGCCCTGACGATAGAGGTCGACATCCTTGGAGCGATGGCGAGCGATGCAGACGAAACCCAAACCTTCGAGCAGATTGGTTACCGCACCATGATCGACATCGCTGGTGGCGAATTCAATGAATTCCAGGCCCCGGACATCCGGGGGGCGGGGCAGCGGCGGCCAATCGCCGATCGGCGCGTCACCACGCGAAGTCCGCGCCGCGTTGACATTCTCGCCAAGCGCCAGCAGCGAACGCATGCCGTCGAGTGCAATGGTGCTGGCCGAGGCGCCCCGGAATTGGTCGTTGAAGATTTCTAGCGAAACCGGGCCGCGATAGCCTGCGCGAAGAATCGCGTCGATATAGTCTACGACGGGAAAGTCGCCTTGACCGGGATAACAACGGAAATGGCGGCTCAGCGACAGGGGATCCATTTGCAGTGCTGGCGCGTCGGCGACCTGCACGAGCGCGATAGAGTCCGGCGGGATCGTGCTCATTGGCTCAATAGCGTTGCCGCGGGCGCACGCATGGAAACTGTCGAGGACGATTCCAAGATTGCCGCGATTTGCCTTGCGCACAATGTCCCAAGCCGCTGTCCAGTCGCGAACATTGCGGCCCCAGGCGAGCGCCTCATAGCCAAGGGAGAAGCCGAATGCTCGCGCCCGATCGGCGAGCTCGGCAAGATCGTCCGCAGCGCGATTAGAGTCGTCGATTGCCTCTTCGGAAACATTCGAACACAGGCACAATCGACGCGCGCCGAGCTCCGCCATCAGATCAAATTTCCGCGCCGCGCGTTCGAAATTTCGGGCGCGGGTGGGCTCAGGCATCGCTTCGAAATCCCGCATCGGCTGCAATGCAACAATTTCGAGGCCGAGATCGGCGGCCAATCTGCGCGCGTCGCGCGGCTTTCCGTCGAAGAAGGTCAAATCATTTTCAAATATCTCTATGGCGCTAAATCTCGCTTTAGCGGCGGCTGCCAGTTTCACTTCGAGAGAACCGCCCATGCACACCGTCGCAATCGACCACTTGAGCATTCGGAAATCTCCTGTGTTTTCAGGCATCGTAAAGTGTTCGCAACTTCGCGCAATGGGGTGCTGGCGCGCAGAGCGACAGCGACGTGCAACCACGCTTCCGCCGCGGTGCGCCCCTGCGAACCAATTCTGACCGCTTGAAGCAGGCCGGGTTCGGGTTTCAGCCGCGGCTGCGCGATGACTCAAAGCAAAAAATGCAATGCTGGCGCTTAGTCAATCAATAGCTAACTTGGGCCAAGGCGCGCAGTTCATCGGGCGTTGTTGTAGGAAAGCCAAAAAATTCGAGGTATGCGGGAATCTGCTCAAATAGCATGTCCACGCCGATCTGGATGGCGCAGCCCTTCGCCTGGGCAGCACGAAGAAACGGCGTCATTTCTTGCTTCATCACGACCTCTCCTACGAAGGAGGACGGGGTGATGCGGTCGACGTCCATAGGCAGCGGATCGCCGTCGTTCATACCGATGGGCGTCGCGTTAACGACAATATCGTAGCCGCTCGGGTCCTTGACTCCAGGTTGCACCTCAAGCTTCGGATAGTGCGCCGCTAGGCGCGACCCGAGTGAAGCAGCCGAAGCGGAATGGGCATCAAAAAGGCCGAGCCGGCTGACACCCGCCGCCGCCAGAGACGCGGCAATCGCCGACCCGACGCCGCCGCAGCCCACAACAAGCGCGCTCCCCCCCGCGATATGTCGGCCTTTGCGCGCAACGCCGCGGACAAACCCCTCTCCGTCGAACATGTCGCCAACGAGGGATCCATCGGGCCGACGTAGGATAGCGTTGCATGCGCCTGCGATTCGCGCAGTCGTTGAAATTTCGTCCATGAAAGCAAGCGTGGTCACCTTGTGCGGCATGGTCACCAAGGCCCCCCGGATGTTGGTGAGCTCGAACAGCGCCTTCAATACCTCGGCGTAGTCCTCCGCCTTCACGCCCATCGGCATGACGATAGCGTTGAAGCCGATTTTTTCGAAATAAGGGTTGTAGATCATCGGGGCCCGAAAGGACTTCGTCGGATAGCCAAGATGGGCAATGAGAATAGTTTCGCCGTTGATCATGTCACCCGATCCTCCCTGTCATCCGCATGTTTCGTGCACTTGTTGTCACGCGAACTTAATTTGGCGGCGCGCAAATTAGAAGGCCGAATTGTGGACTCAGACCAGGCAGCAACTCCTCGTGAACGGACGCTTCGCATCTCCTGGCGCGGTGAATATTGCCGACGGTATATGGCGTTGGGGCGTAAAGTCGCGCGCGACAGGTTCGGCTCATCAGATGATCATCAAGCGACGCTGTCTCAAAGTCGTTAAGGTCAAAGCCGGACAAGCGGCGGTTGGCCAGACGGTCCACCGAGGTGATTGTTGTGCCTGAAGACAATTTCTTCGACCGGCTTGGCTTCGGTACTGGCCACACCGGTGGTCGCCAAGAGCGGAAAGCGGACTCCGATCTGGATGGCCTGTCAAAGGAACGGAAGAGCTTTGGTATCTTTTGACAGCGCTTGCCACCCTGAATTCTGTTTGGTGGTCGCGGTCATCAAAGAGCAGGCCACCATTGTTCAGGTGCGGTTCAATATGCCGATGGTTTGCGGGCGAGAGTTCACATTATCTATAACTGCTTCTCCAGCGCTCCGAGTACGCGGTAGCATGGGATGACCTGGGCGACCGAAGCGTTGGGCTCGCGGCCTTCGCGAATGGCGGCGAAGAATTCGCGATCCTGTAGCTCGATGCCATTCGTCGAAACGGCGACCCGGCTCACCTCGATCTTCTCATCTTTGCCGGTATAGAGATCGTCGTAACGGGCGACATATGTCGCGTTGTCGCCGATATAGCGGAAGAATGTGCCGATCGGCCCCTCGTTGTTGAAGGACAGCGAGAGCGTGCAGATCGCGCCGTTCTCTGCCTTCAGCTGGACGCTCATGTCCATCGCGATGCCGAGTGTCGGATGGATCAAGCCTTCGATCGCGTTGGCCTTCACGATCGGCGAGCGGCACTGATAGGCGAAGAGATCGACCGTGTGCGCCGCGTGATGCCAGAGCAGGTGGTCGGTCCAGGAGCGCGCCTGGCCCAGCGCGTTCATGTTGGTGCGGCGGAAGAAGTAGGTCTGCACGTCCATCTGCTGGATGTTGAACTCGCCGGCCAGAACTCGCTTGTGCACATATTGGTGGCTCGGGTTGAAGCGGCGTGTATGGCCAACCATGGCGACGAGGCCAGCCTTCTGTCTCGCGAGGACGGCCTCGGCATCCTTGAGGCTGTCGGCGAGCGGGATCTCGACCTGGACGTGCTTGCCGGCGTTAAGGCACTGAATGGTCTGGGCGGCGTGCATCTGAGTGGGCGTCGCGAGAATGACGGCGTCGAGCCCTGGCAGCTTCAGGGTGTCCGCAAGCTCGGTCGTCGCATGACCCACGCCATATTTCGCCGCCGCCTCCTTCGTCTTGTCGAGCTCACGCCCGACGACCGAGATCACCTCGACGCCGTCGATCTCTTCGATTGCGTCGAGGTGCTTGAGGCCGAAGGCGCCCGCGCCGGCCAGCGCGGCCTTGATGGGTTTTGCCATTCAATGATCCTCGGTAATGCCTGCTTGATGCCGGGTCTCCAGAATGAGGGGCCAACCGCGGTGTTCGACGCGGGCACATGGTAGAACCGGTGCGCCACCTTCGGCCTCCGGCTGCCGACGATATCCGCCATCGCGCGGCGCGCAATCAGTTTCATCACGATCTCGATGCCTTCCGAACCCACCTCCCGGACATATT
>Ga0210386_10004231_pt1 | contig 11904 bp, 9 predicted proteins | sample IncBWH32OmetaG_FD_160091 | JGI IMG/M metagenome (GOLD analysis project Ga0210386, IMG submission 160091) | Forest soil microbial communities from Barre Woods Harvard Forest LTER site, Petersham, Massachusetts, United States - Inc-BW-H-32-O ... | reverse complement strand
GAATCGTCAAAAACGCGCCCATTCCGACGCCCACCGCGGCAATGATGAGTGACGTCAGAATGACATTGCGTCGCAGGGTCCGCAGCGCAAGGTGCAGGTAGTAACCCAACATCAGGTGCCTCTCCTCTGGGCCGCGAATGGCGGCCAGGACTGTCTATACGGCCGGGCGCGTCGCCGGGTTTTCAACCAGATGGGTCGGTGCCGCCAGATCGATCACCTGACCGTCGACGATCCGCACTTCACGCTGTGCGCGGGCCGCCAGCTCCGGATCGTGAGTCACCATCACGATGGTCGCGCCATCCCGATGCAGCTCCTCCAGCAACTGCATGACCCCGCGGGCCATCTGGGTATCCAGATTTCCCGTGGGTTCATCCGCCAGCAGCAGTCGGGGACCCCCGGCCAGAGCGCGGGCGATGGCGACGCGTTGCTGCTGGCCACCCGAGAGTTCCGCCGGGTAGTGCTTTGAACGCGCCAGTAGGCCCACGCGCTCCAGCGCCTCGTTGATGCGCTTGCGGCGCTCCGCGCCGGGCAGCCGGCGATAGCGCAGCGGCACATCGACGTTGTCGAACACATTGAGATCGGGGATCAGGTTGAAGGACTGGAAGATGAACCCGATCTTCTGATTGCGCAGACGCGAGCGCTGATTGTCGTTCAGGCCATGGACATCGGCGCCGTCCAGCTGGTACTGCCCGCCGGTGAACTCCTCCAGCAGCCCGGCGATGGTCAGAAAGGTGGTCTTGCCGGACCCGGAGGGACCGGTCACCGCCACGAACTCCCCTTCTTTGACATGGATGGAGAAATCCCGCAGGGCGTAGGTCTCGACCACTTCGGTGCGGTAGACCTTGGACAGATGAGTCATCTTCAACATACGTTTCTCCGTATCCTTCAGTGAGTGACGATGACGCGATCCGCGCCATTGAATGCGTCCGATCCGGAAACGACGATTTCGTCGCCGACGTTCAGGCCATCGAGAATCTCGACTTTCTGCACGCTCTGTGCGCCCAGGCGCACCGGGTGCCGTTCGGCGATGCCGTCGTGAATCACGTAGGCGTAGCCCGCGTCCTGATCCACGAAGCTGCCGCGCTCGACGGTGAGAACATCGGCGCGTCTATCGATCAGTATGCGCACCGCCAGACGCTGGCTCTGCCGCAGACCCACCGGTTGCGTGCCCGTAAAGCGCAGTCGTGCGGTGACTTCCCCGGAGACCACTTCGGGGGATACGCCACTTAACGTGGCCGGCCACTGCCGGCCATCGCCCTCCAGCGTGGCCGACATTCCGGGCTGCAGGTCGCGCGCCAGGCTCTCCGGCACCTTGATCTCCACTTCCAGATTCGAAAGATCAATCACGCTGAGCAGTGCCGCATCCTTGGCCACGCTCGCGCGTTCGGCGACCTGCACCTGTCCCACTCGACCCTCTACCGGAGATTGCACCTGCAGGGCATTGACCTGGCGTTGCAGGTCAGCCACCACCAGCTGCTGGCGGTCAAACAGCGCCTTCTTGCTGCTGACATCAAACTGGGTCTGCTTGGGCGCCGCTTCGTAGTCCGCCTGCGCCTGCCGCAGCGCGAAATCGGCTTTCTCCAGATCGTCCTTGGCCTTGAGCGCCTGCAGTTCGGTATAGGCGCCCAGTTCAAAGGCCTTGGCGCTGCGATCCGATTCACGCTGCGCCGTAGTCCGATCAACCCTGGCCTGTTCGTACTTGTCGGAAAGGTCGCGCAGCTTGCTGGCGGCATCAAGCTGCGCACGCTGCCAGTCGACCCGCATGCTCTCCAGCGTCGCCCGCTCCTGCGACAGCTTTGCGGTGAGATCCGGACTGTCGATCACGGCCAGCACCTGGCCCTTCTTCACCGCATCTCCGGCATGCACGTGCAGGGTGATGATGCCGGTCTCGATGGCATACAAAGTGGGGCTGGATGCCGCCACCACCTGGCCATCGGCGGCCACGTCGCGTACAAACAGGCCCCGCTCCACCGTGGCGATGGTGAGTCGCGAGCGATCCACTGAACTGCTGATGCCGCTGAAGCGCAGCAACCAGATCACGAGGGCCACGAGGGCGGCCGCGGCGCAGGCACCGATGATGATCAGGCGCCGGTGGCGCCGCAACGCCGAGGGCTGCTCCAGCGGGGTATCCTGGCCGGCCGTGTCGCGCATCCGAATCGCCTCGGCGCCCTGGGCTTCGGACTCATAGTCTTTGAATTTGGACATTGGGTATATCGCGTACGGCGTTAGGGAGCGTGCTCGATGAGCAGCGCGTCAATGGTGGCCAGATCGGCTTCGGCCAGACGGCCAGCCTGCTGCTTGAGCGTCAGGAGCGCGGTCAGGTAATCGTAGCGCGTCTGGCTGTAGAGCAGCTGCGCGACGAAGTATTGGTTCTGCGTCTGCAGCAGGTTGTATTCAGCGCCGGTGCCGAGCGCAAATTCCAGACTGCGCTTGCTGGCCTCGAGGGCCACCCCGGCCGAATCCACGTTGCGGCGCGCCGCCGCAATGCGTGCAATGCCGGTCACCACGTTGCGATAGGACGAACGCGTCAGGCGCTCAGCGTCGCGCTCGGCACCCGCGTACAGCGCCAGCGCCTGTTTCCACAGCGCGCGCGACTGGCGTACCTGCGAAGCCACCGCGCCCCCCTGGAACAGCGGCCAGGTCACCGATACCCCGATCTGGTCGTCCTGCGAATTACCGCCGATGGTGAGATCGCCCCAGCCGCGGTTGCGACCTGCCGCGAGCACCACCGACGGCAGCGCCTTGCCATGCTGCACATCGATGTCCCGATCGGCCGCATCCACCTGCAGTTGCGCGGCCCGCACCAGCGGATTGTCCTTCAGGGCAGCGGTCACCCATTCATCCACCGACGCCGGGTCGGGGGATTCAAGCGGAATCTGCTCGCGCAGGGCCGCAACCAGCGTCGCGGGCGCCCCGCTCACCTCGCTCAGCAGCAGCTCGGCATCGTCCAACCCGTTCTGCGAGTCGATGACGGCCTGTGCGGTTTGATCGTAGTAGGCCTGGGCCTGCTCAGAATCGGCGCGCGCCCCGACGCCGGTCTGCTGGCGGCCGCGGGCCTGGTTCAGCAGCACGCTATAGGACTGCCGCGCACCCTGGTTCGTCACCAGCGCGTCGTGGGCCGACAACACGCCAAAATAGGCTTGCGCCACCCGCAGCATCAGGGATTGCTGCGCCGCCAATAGATTGGCCTCGGCCGCCGCGGCCGTCGCGCTCGCCTCGCGCAACTGGCTGAAGGACTGAAAGCTCCACAGGGTCTGCGACAGGTTCAGCCCATAGCCGTGGCCATCGCCGAAACACACCTGGGTGGCGGCACCCGCGGCGATCTGGCAGCCCGTGATGGTCGTGCTGGCCACGGTCTGTGGCGCAATCAGCTGCTCGCCGAGCTTCTCCCGTTCGGCGGAGGCATTGGCACTGACCTGCGGCAGCAGCAATGCCAGGGCCTGCGGCTTGGCCTCGATGGCGGCGTCGCGTTGCGCCAGGGCGGCCTGCAGGGTGGCGTCGTGGTTCTGGGCCAGGTGGTACAGCTGCAGCAGATCATTGGCCCAAGCCGCAGGGGCTGCGAACGCCAAAGCAGCCGCCACCAGCGCCCATCGTCCCCCGCTCAGCGTCTGACCCATCGTTGCTTTGCGCCGACTCTTATGACTGCAGCTTTGGAAAGCAATCGCCATGCCAAGTTCACTGACATCATAACTATCTGTTTATATTTGCCTTTCACCGCTGTTGCGAGGGCATGCCGCTGTCCGCGGACACTGCTGCGGACACCCTCGCGGACACCCTTGTCCGCGGCCACGGGTCGCGCTGCGGCGCCGCGGCCGGTACGATGCTGCGTTTGAGTCGCGTGGACAGACATTCCGCGCATGCGGAAATTGCTTGAAAACACCCGGCGGCCTGCAGCCCCTGATCGAAGATGGGGTCATCGACGAAGTCCTGCGTTCATTGAAAAGCGGCAAAGAGGCCACGGTCTACGTGGTGCGCGCCGGGGAACGAGTGCTGTGTGCCAAGGTCTATCGGGACATGGGCCAACGCAGCTTCCAGAAGCGCGCCCAGTATCAGGAAGGGCGCAAAATACGCGGCAGCCGTCAGGCGCGCGCCATGGGCAAGAGCACCCGCTTCGGCCGCAAAGAACAGGAAGCGGCCTGGAAGAACGCTGAGGTGGACGCGCTGTATCGCCTGGTGGCGGCGGACGTGCGCGTCCCCAAACCCTACGGCTACTTCAATGATGTGCTGCTGATGGAGATGGTGACCGACGCCGCGGGCGCGCCCGCCCCGCGCCTGGGCGAGGTCGACCTGTCGGCCGAGACCGCCGAGGAATACCACCTCTTCCTGATCCGCCAGGTGGTGCGGATGCTGGCCATCGGGCTCATCCATGGCGATCTGTCGGCATTCAACGTACTGGTCGGACGCGACGGGCCCGTCATCATCGACCTACCGCAGGTGGTGAACGCGGCCGGCAACAACGCTGCGCTGGCCATGTTAGAGCGTGACGTAAATAATCTGCGCGGCACGCTCGGCCGTTTTGCACCGCGGCTGCTGGGTACCCAATATGCGCAGGAGATGTGGGCCCTGTTCGAGAAGGGTGAACTGCATGCCGACAGCGAACTTACCGGGACCTTCGCCCAGGACCTGTCGAGTGCCGACACCGATGGAGTATTACAGATCGTCGATGATGCGCGCGAGGAGGCCATCCGCCGCCAATTGGGGCGGGAAAACGGCTAAACGCAACACATCGGGCCGCCCTTGCGGTATCTTGGCGGTCGACACCCCGACCTTGCGCCGGGTGTCCGCAGTAACGCGATTGCTAACGAGGGGCAGCGGATGCGCTTGAGCAAGACCGGCTATTACGCCGATTTCTTCATCTACGCCACGGTGGTGGTGACCGTCACCGTTGTCATGGCCTGGCGAAACACCGCCTACGAGACCTCGATCTGGCTGCTCACCGCGGCCGTGGGCGCCGTGAGCTGGACATTGTTCGAGTACCTGCTGCACCGCTTCGTGCTGCATCAGATGCAGCCGTTCGCCGCGATGCATGACGCGCACCACCAGGCCCCCCTGGCCTTCGTCGGCACGCCGACCTGGTTGAGCATGGGGGTAATTCTGGGCGTCGTGTTTGCCCCCACATGGGCGCTGGGCTCCTTCAACGCTGCCAGTGGTCTGGCGATCGGGGTCATGGTCGGGTTCTTCTGGTACGGGCTGGTGCACCACGCCATCCACTATCGCAAGCCCCGGGCCATTGCCACGCGCCTGCTGCTGGCCTCGCGGCGGCATGCCCAGCACCATTACTCAAACCAGTTGGGTAACTTTGGCGTCACCACCTCGTTCTGGGATCACGTATTCGGCACGACGCTGAACGTGGCTTCGGATCGTCCGGTGCAGGCGGAGTAGCGCCGACTTTCAGCCCTGCCGGGGCTTCTGCCGCTTGAAAAATGCCTCGACGCGCTGCAGCGCATCGGGCGCCAGCCCCTCGTTCTTGAACAGTTCCAGCGCATGTGCATCCGCCAGCGACAACCCGTCGCTGGCCAGCAGTGCGCGCTTGTTGAGCTGGTTGGAGTACCAGGAATTGGCGATGATGTCGGCCGCCAGGGCGGCAAGCTCCGCCTCGAAGCGCGGCGCCGGATAACAGAAATTGACCAGATGCATGGCCTGCGCCTCCAACCCCGTATAGGTGCGGCAGGTGAGCATCATCTCGCTGGCCTTTGCGGTACCGACCCGATGCGGCAGGCGCAGGCTCAGGCCCCAGATCGGCGTCAGACCCCAGCGCGCATAGTTGTCCGAGAAGCACGCCGATTCGGTGGCGACAATGAGATCCGCCGCCAGCGCCAGTTCCAGTGAACCGGTGGAGCATTGGCCTTCCACGGCCGAGATCACCGGCTGGGGCAGCGCGGCGAGTTTTTCAATGATCTCGGACTCATAGTGCGGCTTGCCATGAGCCCTGACGTGATCGCGTACCTCCTCCATGTCGTAGCCGGCCGAGAAATTCCCGGCGGCTCCGCGCAGGATCACCAGCCCCACCTTGCGCTGTTCGCGCGCCAGCCGGTCCAGATGCTCCTCGAGTGCCTCGAACACCTCCTTGGACAGGGCGTTCAATTTCTCCGGCCGGTTCAGCGTGAGGGTCGCAACGCCGCCTTGATCCTGACGCAGCACCAGATCGCTCATTGGCCTTTTCCTCCTTCGCGAGTCCACCAGCCACCGCCCAATGCCTGGAACAGCGCTGCGCTGTCGGCAAATCGACTCGACTGTGCCTGGACAAGATTGACGACCGCCTGCTGATAGCTCTGTTCGGCGGCAATTACCGCCGTGGTGCTCGCGGTTCCCAGTTCGCGCTGATGCTCGGTCAGATCCAGGGTGCGCTGTGCCGCGGCGGCGGCCGTGGTATCGGCCTCGAGCGCGGCGGCGTCCTCACGCAATGCCTGCAGTGCATCGGCCACATTCTGGCAGGCCAGGATCACCGCGGCGCGGTATTGCGCCGCGGCCTGATCCAGTGCGGCATCCGCGGCGCGCTTGTGATGCAGCAGGGATCCCGCATCAAACAGGGTCTGGGTCAGCGATCCACCCAGCGACCAGAACCCGGTATAGGGGCCAAACAGGCCACTCATCTGCAACGCGCTCGACCCCAGTGTGCCATCGATGCTGAACTGCGGCAGCATGTCCGCCAAGGCGACACCCACCTGGGCCGAGGCGGCATGGAGGTTCTCCTCGGCCACACGCACATCGGGCCGTTGCCTCACCAGCGCGCTGGGCAGGCTCAGCGGCAGCTCGTGGGGCAGCGTCAGATCCGACAGCGCGAATTGCTCCACCGGCGCGTGCGCCGGCAGGCGGCCCATGAGCGCCGTCAGCTCATCACGAGTCTGGCCCAGCTGCTTGCGCAGCGGCGGCAGCGTCGCCGCGGTCTGTGCCATCAGCGACTGCTGAGTGAGCAGGTCCAGTTCACTGGCCGTTCCTGCGCCCCGTTGCTGCTGCACGACGCTGAGCAACTGCCGCTGCAGCTGCAGCAGCCGCTCGGTGGCCTCGATCTGGCCGCGCAGCGATGCTTCCTGGATCACGGTGACGACCACGTTGCTGCTCAACGTCAGATACGTCGCCTCGAGCTGGAAACGGGCGCCCTGCGCCTGAGCCAGCGCGGCCTCGTTGGCACGCCGCACGCCGCCGAAGATATCCGGCAGATAGCTCACGGTGAGCTGCGCGGTGTACAGGTTGTAAGTGGGATCGGCGGCCACCGTGGCCGGGGTGATGGTGCCAATGGGATATTTGGCGCGCGTGCCGCTGAAGCCGCCAGCCACCGTCGGCAGCAGCGCGGTGCGCTGTGCCAGATACAGCTCATGCGCCTGGCGCAGCGCCGCCCGGGCCGCCTGTACGTCCGGATTGGCGCGCAGCGCCTCGGCGACCAGTTGATCCAGCTTGGCTGAGGCGAACAGGCTCCACCATTGATCCGGAATCCTAAGATCCGCGACCAGTTGCTGGGCATCAGCGCCCGCGCCGATGGGGCCAGAACTTACCGGGGTCGGCGCATAAGCGGTGTCCGTCGGTGCAGCCGGCCGGTGAAAATCCGGACCCACCGCACAGCCGGACAGGGCCGCGGCGATGCACCAGGGCACCAGGGCCTTGGCGAGCGGCATCAATGACTTTGCCATGCCGCCTTCCCGCCGCGCGATTCGGCCCAGTGTTCGATCACGTGATACATCGCCGGCAGCACGATCAGCGTCAGGAACGTCGACACCAGCAGCCCGCCGACCACGACCGTGGCGATGCCGCGCTGCACGTCGCTGCCGACCCCGGTATGAATGGCGGCCGGCAGCATGCCAAGGCTTGCCACCATGGCCGTCATCAGCACCGGCCGCAGTCGTTCGGTGGCTCCCTTCATGATGGCCTCGTGCAGCTCCAGGCCGGATTTTCGCATCCGGTTCAGATTCGAGACCATGATGATACCGTTCTGAACGGCGACGCCGAACAGGGCGATGAAACCGACTCCGGTGGCCACGTTGATGTGCTGCCCCGTCAGATGCAGGGAGATCAGTCCACCCAGTGTCGCCAGCGGCACCACGCTCAATATGAGCAGCGCCTGGCGGAACGAGTGCGTGCCGATGGTGAGGAAGATCAGCATCAGTCCCATGACCAGTCCCAGAATGATGAGCAGGCGCGACTCGGCGCGCCGCTGGTTCTCGAACTGGCCGCCCCACTCCAGGCGGATGCGGCGCGGATCGAAGTGCACCTGGGCCGCGATCTTCTCCTCGGCCTCCTTCAGGTAACTGGTCAGATCCCGATCGCGATTGTCGATGCGGATGGTGAGGTTGCGCTGCCCGTTCTCGCGCGTGACCGTGCTCTCGCCCACGCGCTCGCGCACCTCGGCCACCTGCGCCAGGGGCACCTGCATCCCAGCAGCCGTCATGACCGGCAGGTTGCCGATGGCCGCGGCACTGCCGCGGGTGTTCTCCTCGTAGCGCACCGTCAGCGGATAGGTGCGCTCACCCACGTATACCGTCGACACCGGCGCCTGGCCGACACCGGTCTGGATCACATTCTGCAGATCCGTCATGTTGATGCCGTAGCGTGCCGCCTTGTCGTGATCGAGCTTGATCTCGATCTGCGGAATGGGAGGCTCCTGGAAGATCGAGGCGGATGATGTTCCCTGCACGGTGTTCAGCACCTCGACGATCTGACCCCCGACCGCGCGCAGCTCATCCAGATCATCGCCATAGAGCTTGATGACCAGTGGACTGTGCGCGCCGCCAATCAGATCATTGACGCCATCGATGATGGGCTGGCTGATGCCCACCGAGTACTCGGGCAGATCACGGGCCAGATCACTGGCCAGCTGGTCCAGGAACGCCTTCTTGCTTTCATGGCCCGGCCAGGTGTCGTAGGGCTTCAGGCCCACCGGGGCTTCGATGTGCGACATGGTCCAGGGGTCGGTGCCATCATCGTTGCGTCCGGTCTGCGTCACCACATAGGACACCTCCGGATGCTTGAGTATCGAGCGCCGCAGGTCGCTCGCCATGTCGCTGGCCTTGTTCAGCGAAATGCCGGTGGGCAGCTGCACCTGCAGCCACAGTGCGCCCTCGTCCAGATCGGGCAGGAACTCGCGCCCTATGGTACCGCCCAGGGCAATCACCGCCAGCAGCGCGAAGGCCACCACGCCATAGACGATGCGCGGCTGCTGCAGACAGTTGGCGAGGATGCGGTCATAGAATTCGGTGAGCTTCTCCAGCCAGCGATTGTGATAGACCCTGCCGGGAGCCCGGAATGCGAAATAGGCCAGACCGGGCACCAGCGCCAGCGTCGTGAGCAAGGCACCGAACAGGGCATAGCCCATGGTGTAGGCCATGGGCGTGAACAGCTTGGCCTCCGCGCGCTCAAAGGAAAACAGCGGCAGGTAGGCGGTGATGATGATGAGGCTGGCAAAGAATATCGGCCGCGTCACCTGCAGCGTTGCCGCGCGCACCTCGCTTTCGCTCAGTTCCTCTTCGGGCATGGCCTCACGACGCCGCAGGATGGCCTCGGTCACGACGATGGCCCCGTCCACCAGGATGCCGAAGTCGATGGCGCCCAGTGACAGCAGGTTGGCGGAGACCTTGGTGAGATTGAGCAAGGAGAACACCGCCACCAGTGCCAGCGGTATGGTCACGGCCACCACCAGGGCGCTGCGCGGGCTGCCCAGGAATACAATCAGGATCAGGAACACCAGCGCAATGCCTTCGGCGATGGTGTGCCCCACCTTGCTGATGGTCTGGTGAACCAGGTCATCCCGATCGATGTAGGGCACGATGCGCACACCCTGTGAGGCCAGTTGCGCATTGAGCTGCGCAACCTTGGCGTGCAGCCCCTTGAGGGTCTGTGAGGGGTTCTGGTACTTGAGCATCAACACGATGCCTTCGACCGTGTCCGGATTGTTGTCCTTGCCCAGGATGCCCTCGCGCTCCTGGTGACTGAGCACCATGTGGCCCAGGTCCCCGACTCGCACCGGCACGCCATTGACCTGGGTCACGACGATCGAGCCGATCCCGGCCAGGTCGTGCAGCAGTCCCACGCCACGCACCACGAAACTCTGCTCGCCGCGTGACACACGGCCGCCGCCGGCATTGCCATTGTTGTTGTTGATGGCGTTGATGACATCGGTGATGCCCACGCCGTAGTGCTGCAGCTGCTGCGGATTCAGGTTCAGCTGGTACTCGGTGGTGAAGCCGCCGAAGTTGGTGTCATCGACCACGCCCGGCACCGACTTCAGCGCCGGGATCACCACCCAGCGCTGGATTTCGGATAATTCCTGCAGGTTCTTGGCGTCGGATTCGAGCGTATAGCGGTAGATCTCCCCGCCCGGACCTGCGACCGGGTCCAGTGAGGGGCTGGCGCCCGGGGGCAGCACCGCCTGGTTGATGCGCTCGAGCAGACGCTGCCGGGCCCAGTAGTCCTCGTAGCCGTCGCGAAACAGCACGGTGATCAGCGACAGGCCGAAGGTGCTGGAGGAGCGCATCAGCAGCAGACCCGGCGTGCCGTTGATCTGCCGTTCCAGCGGCACCGTGATCAGCTGCTCCACTTCTTCGGCCGCGAGCCCCGGCACCTGGGTGGTCACCTGCGCGGCGACGTCCCCCAGCTCCGGGTAGGCCTCCACGGACAGGGTCTCCCAGGCGTAGATCCCGAAGCCGCTGAGCAGCACCGCCAGCAGAATGACCGCCACCCGCTTGTGCAGGCAGAAGGCGACGAATTGATCAATCATTGAGCAGGATTCCGCCCTTCACGACGACCTGCTCGCCGGCCTTGAGGCCGTCCACAATGACCGCCGTCGAGCCCTCCCCCAGGCGCATCTCGACCACCCGGCGGCTGAAGGTCCAGGGCGCCGTGGCCACGAACACCGAGGTGCGGTCGTTGTTCATCAGCAGCGCCGAGGTCGGCACGATGACCTGCGTGGCCGCAGGTCCGAGCAGGCTCACCGAGGCGAACATGTTGGGGCGCAGAGAATAGTCCGGGTTGGGCACGGCGATGCGCACCTTGTCGCGGCGCGAGTCCGCCTCCAGAACATCCGACACCGAGCTGACACGCCCGCGCAGCACCCGGTCCGGATAGGCACTCAGCGTCACCCGCGCCTCCTGTCCGACCCTGATTGATCCCAGGTCCTGCTCGGCCACCAGTGCCGTCACCCACACGGTACTCAAATCGGCGATGGTCATGACCGGCTGCGTGGGATCATTGAGCATGTTGCCGCGCGCGACGTTCAAGACGGTGACACTGCCGGTCACGGGCGCGCGCACGGTGAGCCGTCCGGGATGGCCGGCATCGCCCGGCCCGGCCCCCAGTGCCGCCATACGCGCCTGCGTGCGATCGCTGCGCGCCTGATCCAGATCGCGGTCGGAAATCACGCCGATCTTGAACTGCTGCTCCTGGCGCTCCAGGTTCTTGCTGGTGAGCGCCAGGGCATCCAGCGCCTTGGTCTGATCATCGAAGGCCTGCGCCAGATCCGGGGAGTCCAGGACCGCCACCACCTGATCGCGCGTGACCCGCTGCCCCAGCTGCACGGTCAGCTGCTCGACCCGTCCGCTCAGGGGCGCCAGCACCGCCGCGGTCACCGCCGGATCGGACTCGATGACGCCGGGACTGTCCAACTGCGCACTGACCGGTTGGGCCGCGGCCGCCTGGACGGCAATGCGCGCGCGCAGCGCCGAGCCTTCGGGTACGTAGAGCGCCTCGCCACGGCGCACGAAGCCGGTGCCTTCGGTGGCGGCCTGCTCCTTGCCACCGAACAGCCCGAAGCCATCGGTGTACATGAGGAGGACGAACAGCACCCCGAGCGCGATTCCGCCCCACATGAACGCCCGGCCGCGCGCCGTGGGCGTATGGTCATGAAGATCCACGACAAGCTCCCCTCAGATGTTTTCCGGTCCCACGAGATTGCCAAGTAGGCACCTTGCAGCTACT
>Ga0210386_10004229_pt1 | contig 11906 bp, 15 predicted proteins | sample IncBWH32OmetaG_FD_160091 | JGI IMG/M metagenome (GOLD analysis project Ga0210386, IMG submission 160091) | Forest soil microbial communities from Barre Woods Harvard Forest LTER site, Petersham, Massachusetts, United States - Inc-BW-H-32-O ... | reverse complement strand
CGCCCCCCGCAAGATCCAGCAGAGGGCGCCCAGTCAATCGCTCGAACCCCGACGGTCCGGTGGTTTCTGGATTCCGTATTTCTCGATCCTGTATATGAGTGTCTTGCGACTGAGATCGAGATAACGGGCTGCGCGGGTTTGGTTCCAATCGCATCTGTGAAGGGCCCTCAAAATGAGCTCCTTCTCGATCGCTTCCAAACTGATGCCCTGGGGAGGTAAGTCTATCTCGAGAGCATCGACGCCAGCTTTTTCTTGTCGCAGGAATTGTGGCAAGTCTTCGATAGTGATGTCCCCCCCGCGAGCCAGAACGACGATGCGTTCCAAAATATTCTCCAGTTCGCGCACGTTGCCCGGCCAACGATACCGGACGAAATAGGGCAACAGAGACGCTGACATCACCAGCTCCGGTCGCTTGTTCTTCTCTTGGCTTTTGCGGAAGAAGTGTTGCACCAGATCCGGAATATCCTCGGGGCGTTCCCGAAGAGGTGGCATCACCAGTGGAATCACGGCGAGGCGATAGTACAAGTCCTCACGAAAAGTGCCATCCTCTATCATCGCTTGCAGATCTCGATGGCTCGCGGCAAGAATACGGACGTCAACTCTAGTCTTCACCTCGGAGCCGATCTTTTCGATTTCGCCCCCCTGAATCAATCGGAGTAGCTTGACTTGGAGATCGGGCGACATTTCGGCGATTTCGTCGAGAAAGAGGGTACCGCCGTCGGCCAATTCGATCCTCCCTTTCTTGTCAGCGACTGCTCCCGTAAACGCTCCCCTCCGGTGTCCGAAGAGTTCGGATTCAAGCAGGTCCTTGGGGATCGCACCGCAGTTGATGGTGACGAGCGGGTTGTTGCTGCGGGAACTATTGAAGTGGATGGCTCGTGCCAGTAATTCCTTCCCTGTGCCTGTCTCCCCGCGGATGAGCACCGTGGAATTGCTGCGCGCGGCTCTGGCTGCCGTGTCTAAAACCTCCAATAGGACGTCAGAACCTCCGAGGATGTTTTCAAAGCCGTACTTCTGGTTGAGGCTGATGCGTAATGTGCGCACCTGCTCCACCAAGTGGACGTGCTCCAGAGCGCGGCGCACCACTACCGACATCTCATCCGGATGGACCGGCTTCGTAAGATAATCGTATGCACCGGCTTTCATGGCTTCGACCGCCGTGTCCACCGTACCGAAGGCCGTTAACATGATGACGATCGTTTGCGGGTATTTTGATCGAGCGTGTTTGAGCAGCTCAAGCCCACACATTCCCGGCATCTTAAGGTCGGTAATCACGAGGTCGAAGGGACGAAGCTCCAGGACTGACAATGTCTGTTGGGCAGAGGCTGCCACAGCGACCTCGTATCCCTGTTGTTCCAGTTGAACCTGTAGCACTCGGCGTAGGCTTGGATCGTCATCGACTACGAGGATTCGACCTTTCGTCATACTTGGCATGGCTTGAGAGGAAGTGATACTCGGACCGTCACGCCATGGGAGGTATTGCGGAGGATGGTCATCGTTCCGGCGTGTTGGCTCACAATCTGATGTGCTACGGACAGTCCGAGGCCCGTGCCGCTTTCCTTAGTCGTGAAGAAGGGATCGAAGATCCGTTCCGGATTCTCCTGGTCGATCCCGCCTCCCTGGTCATGAACATCAATATTGATGCTGGTTCCACTATGGTGAGCTTCCAATAACACGGTACCACCCTGCGGCATGGCTTGGCTCGCGTTCGTGACGAGATTGAGCAGGACCTGCTTCAGTTGCTCGGGGTCGCATTCCAGCATCGGCAGGCCGGGCTCGATTTGCTTTCGCAACTCGAGCGGGCTCGTGTCACCCGCATGCCGAACCAGAAGAATGACAGAGTCCAAGACTTCACCGACCTCGACCCTCTGCAGATCCGGTTGCCTGGGCCTGGCAAACTCGAGAAAACTGGTGAGCAGGCGATTGAGCCGCCGGCTCTCCTTCTGGATGATGTCAAGGAATTCGCGACGTCGTTCCTCGGACTGAGTCTCGCGCTGCACCAGTGCCGCCGCGCCTTCGAGGCTCGCCAGCGGAGTCCGAATCTCGTGAGCCAGACCAGCCGATAGTTGTGCCAGCGCATAAATCCTCTCTGCCCGCTTCATTCTTTCAAAGTTGCTTTCCAACTCCTGATGAGCCTGGCGCAGTTGATTGGTAGTCCTGTGAAGATCTGCTCCCTGTTTTCTGTATCGATCCGTGAGTGCTCCGGATAGTCCGCCAACCAGGCAGAACACACAGATCTCCAGACATTGATCGAAGGCGTCGATGCGACTTACGGTCCATATAGACGGCGTGCCAATTGCAAAGCCAGCGCCCGCGAGCAGGGCAACGCCCAATCCTCCCCGCCAACCTATGATCAGGCCCGCGACTACAACCGGGATGTAGTACAGCCTCTGAAGAATATAAATCCACTGCATCTGGCTTGAAGCGGCCAGATATTGCAGCGTTCCTATTATGAGGACCATAGCCACAAGCCAGCCTAGCCGCAAGCGCTGCCACACCACCGGGACAGGATCGTCGCGCGGAGCGGCGAATTTGGGGGCATTGGACAAAGATCGGATCCTCCACGATTCACGATAGCGCAAACCGGAACGGCTAACTCAAGAACACCCCAGCGTACAACTAACTTCCTCGTATCCTCAACCCGACTGCTACTGTAAAATTCATCTAAGAATCAGTCCCATTCTTCCCTGCATGCCACCCCTTTGTCGCACTTTCCCGTTCTCTAGCAATCGCAAGTCCGGAAGGTGAGGGAAGCAACTCGATCTGGGCGGCTTGGAACTCACGCTAGTGAATATCTGCAAGCACGGAGCTCCAGGTGTTCGATTTTGTTCCTGCAGATCCTTGACGCAAAGCGCCCGATTTTGAGCCAGGGCTGCCTCATTTGAGGCATTTATTGGCCCGCTGGGTCGGCGAAGCCTTTATTTTGTGGATTCGCCGATGGAAGGCGGCTTGCATCCTTTGGCAAAGTGCAACGGAGAGAGGCACGACAGAACAGCACAATCAGCGCCGAACGGATTTCGCAGAATTGCCTGGTTGCTGCGAGCGCTGCGTGATCCCGACGAATCAGTGCAGGATTGGAAGAATTGCCGGAGGCCCTACTTCAGCGATTTCATCTGCAGCGCAATTCGGGAGTCTGGGTTCGTGGATCCCATTGTAGCCCGGTACGCAATTGCCGCAGTCCTGGCGGTAATCGAAACGCAAGGTCCTGTAATGGAGAGGTCGTGATCTTGTTAGCGCGGGTTTACGAATCCTTGGAGTACGACCTGCCGATCACGCTGAGCTTGATCTGGAGGATAATTCGTGAGGTGCTCTTTGAGGGTGTCGCTTGAACTACCCTCACACGGTGGCATCGTAGCAGACCAGTTCTACTTGATTGCCTTCGGGATCGGTTACTTAGAGCGAACGCCAAAGTACCCATGCGTACTCGGCGGTCTCGACTTGATTGCCAGCCCGACCGTTAAGTATTCCTAGCCATTTAGTCACCCGGCCCGGATTTCCTCGCCGGACCAGTCGCATGAGTCGACCTCGATTGGCTGCGGAAGCGCGCGGGGGGAGCGGTGAACTCGCGCTTGAACGCGCGGTTAAAAGCGGCTTCGGACTCATAGCCGACTTCGGATGCGATCTGTGCCACCGAGTAACTGGTCGAAGCAAGCATCTGCGCTCCCAACTGAAGTCGCCAGCGCGTGAGGTACGCCATTGGAGGTTCGTTGAGGTAGTGGCGGAAGCGCTCCGCCAGCACGGAGCGTGACACTCCAGCTTCCTTTGCCAGGGAAGCAATGGTCCACGGATGCGCAGGATTCCGGTGCATTAGCGCCAGCGTCTTTCCGACCTCCGAATCGCGTGCGCCAGCCAACCAACCGGTGTGCTCAGCTGGAAGGTGCGCTATGTAGACCCGCAGTGTTTCAACAAACAAAACTTCCGACAGTTTGGCCAAGACTGCTTCTCCGCCGGCGCGGGAAGCGTCGGCATCATTCACCGAAAAGCGTATCGAGTTCTCCAACCATCTGCCCGAAGCATCGTTACGAATGCTGACTTTGAACACCGGCGGCAGGCCGCTAAGGAAAACTTGGCTAAGTCGTGGCTCGCAGGCCATAAAGCCACAGACGAATTTCGTAATTTCCCCTCCACCACCCAGAGTCGATCGCTTCAAACCCTGGGAAAAGATTCGAGCTAGTTCCTTCTCCATGTCCACAGATTTCGTCGGACGCCCGTTTTCGAGGATGTGTGCGTCGCCATGGGGAAAGATCACGATATCGCCAGCTTCAAGAATGATGCGCTCGCCATCCACCAACCGGGCAGAGGCGCGCCCTTCCGTCAGTAAGTGATAAACGATAACGTGCCTCGCGGCCGGTGCTACATACGGGGCGATCGTGCGAGAGTGAGGAGAGCAAAAACTCCAGGGCGAGGAAAATTCTCCGTTGTAGAACATGGCCCCTTGGAGCTTCACCACCTTCAGCACTTCGGAAAGCACATCCATCTGTCCTCCCGTGGGACTCCCGGCAAACTTTTCCAGACTCTGGGGCAAAGCCATCATACGGCAAGCACGCCACAAGCAAGAAAGCCGGACGCGTGGACAAGTATGGGCCGAGATAGTGGCGCATAGTACGACTCGTTGAAGCCTTCGCAGATGCGAGAGGCGCTTCAAGCAAATTCAAAATGCTGAAGGAGATTACGAATGGCAAGCACAAGTGATGTTCTTGATCAACATTTGAAGTGCTTCAGCGAAAACGACCTCGATGGCGTTGTCGCTGATTACTCATCGGATGCCGTGTTGTTTGTACCCGGCAAACCACTAAAGGGACCGGACGCAATCAAGCCTTTCTTCCAGGCTTTCTTTGTGGAATTTGCAAAGCCAGGCGCGTCGTTTTCGATGCGGCAGCGACACATTGAGGGCGATTACGCTTACATCTTGTGGAGTGCAGAAACCGCAGACAATTCGTACGAGGCCGCGACTGACACGTTCGTTGTGCGGGACGGAAAGATAGTGGCGCAGTCCTTTGCTGCCAAGATCACCCCGAAGGGCTGATCAGCCAGTCCAGCACACTGGTTGGTGGCGCCGAAGTTCACTCGGGCGTGCTGTGAGCAGGAAAGCCGGACGCATGCGAATAAAAAACATCGGAGGGAATATGAACACCATCACAACTACACCGGAAATCAATGGTCTGAAGGCCCGACTAAAGGAAACGTGGACGGCCGGAGACTACGACCGCTTCTCTCGCTATATGGAGCAGGGCGCGCGCATTTTCTACGAACAACTCGATGTTCCCGCAGGATGCCAGCTGCTCGATGTGGCCTGCGGCTCAGGTCAGCTCGCGCTATGGGCGGCGCGGGATGGAGTGAACGTCACCGGCGTGGACATCGCGCCGAACCTCGTGCAGCGGGCACAGGCGCGCGCCAAAGCGGAAGGTCTCAACGCTCGTTTCCGGGAAGGCGACGCAGAAGCGCTCCCGTTTGAAGATGCCAGCTTCGACGTCGTAACCAGTCTGGTCGGAGCGATGTTTGCTCCGCGACCGGAACTCGTGGCTCGCGAGCTGCTACGAGTATGCAGCCCCGGAGGCACCATTGCCATGGGAAATTGGACGCGCGAAGGGTTCATCGGACAAATGTTCAAAACCTTCGCAAAGTTCATCGCTCCTTCCGGCATGCCGGCCCCGGTGTTGTGGGGCGATGAGGCTGTCGTACGCGAGAGACTGGGCCACGGAGTTTCCGACCTTACGATGACGCGTCGCCAATATAGCTTCACCTACCCTTTCCCGCCGGCAGAGGTGGTCGAGTTTTTCCGGCAGTATTATGGACCCACCAATCGCGCGTTTGCTTCCTTGGATGAAATGGACGCGAGGAAACTGCGCGTCGACCTGGAAGCATTGTGGTCCGCGCACAATCGCGGAGGGGACGAACTCACCGTAGTTTCATCGGAGTATCTGGAAGTGATCGCGGTGAAAGCCTGAAGTTCTGGGTCCTCGCTGCGAACCCTGGCACGATAAGGAGATACAAATATGAGTTTAATGCGTCCGGATCCAACTTTTTACCCTTCACCGGGCATGGCCATGCAAGCCCCGCCAGAACGCCTCGCATATGTCGCTCTGCTCAACGCCGGCAAGAATGGACAGCGCGATGCCATGGGGGTGATTGACCTCGATCCGAGTTCCTCTGGATATGGGCGACTCGTCGGGCAAACGGATTTTCCCCGCGGCGATAATGAGCTGCACCACTTCGGCTGGAATGCCTGTAGCGCGTGTCTTTGTCCGCAGGCGCCCCATCCGCACATGGAGCGTCGCTACCTGATCGTACCGGGCATTGGGTCTTCGCGGATTTACGTCCTGGATACTAAGCCGGACCCGAGGCAGCCGAAAATCGTGAAGGTGATCGAGCCCGAAGAGTTCATCAAGAAGACCGGCTACACCTCGCCCCATACGATTCATTGCGGGCCAGACTGCATTTATGGAAGCGCCCTCGGATCGGCCAGCGGAGACGGCCCTGGTGGCCTTTTTCTGATGGACGCGAACACGTTTGAGCTGAAGGGCCAGTGGGAAAAGGATCGTGGCCCGCAGCAACTGGCATACGACTTCTGGTGGCACCTGGGACAGGACACGATGATTACCTCCGAATGGGGTACACCCAACATGGTAAAAAACGGCGTCAACCCGGAGTTGCTGCTGGCCGGCAAATACGGCCACAAGATTCATATCTGGGACCTGGACAAACGGCGCCATCTGCAGGAAGTGGACCTCGGTGCCGAGCAGCAGTGGGTGCTTGAACTACGGCCCTCTCACGATCCCAACAAGACCTACGGTTTCGTCAGCGTGGGCGTCTCGCTTAAGGACCTGTCATCATCGATCTGGATGTGGTACCGGGAGGATGGTGGTAAGAACGGTAAGTGGGCCGTCCGCAAGGTGATTGAAATTCCCGCCGAGCCCGCCGACCCGGAAAAGCTACCGCCGCTGCTGAAGGGCTTCAAGGCCGTGCCACCGCTAGTAACTGACATCAACCTGTCGCTCGACGACCGCTTCCTTTACGTTTCGTGTTGGGGGACCGGGGAGTTCATCCAGTACGATGTCTCGGAGCCAGCCAACCCGAAGAAGACGGGCTCGGTCCATCTCGGCGGCATCGTGCGCCGCGCGGCTCACCCCAACAAGCCGAAGCAGCCGCTCAACGGCGGGCCGCAGATGGTTGAGATCAGCCGCGATGGCAAGCGTGTCTATTTCACCAACTCGCTGTATTCGCCGTGGGACGACCAGATCTATCCCGACGGGTTAAAGAGTTGGATGGTAAAGCTTGACGCGGACCCGAAGGGCGGAATGAAACTCGATGAACGATTCTTCGTCGAGTTCGACGGGCTGCGGGCGCATCAGGTACGGCTGGATGGCGGCGACGCCTCATCCGATTCCTACTGCTATTCAGAGGCGCAATGACGCACGCCGAGATGGGTTCAACGGCGTTGTGGCTGATGCTGCTCCTCGGCGCCTACCACGGAATCAACCCCGGGATGGGTTGGCTCTTCGCGGTAGCGCTGGGTATGCAGGAGCGGAAGGGGAGCGCGGTGGCGAGGGCGCTCGTCCCGATCGCGCTTGGCCACGCGTTGTCCATTGGCATTGTGGTGCTGGCTGCGGCCTTTCTCGGCATGGCGCTGCCACGGGAGGCGATCCGCTATCCCGTGGCCGCGCTTCTGTTCGGTCTTGGAGTCTTCTCGATGGTTCGGCATTACCACCCGCGCTGGGTCCGTATGCAGGTGGGTTTTCGCGACTTAACGGTATGGTCGTTTCTGATGGCATCGGCGCACGGTGCTGGTTTGATGTTGCTGCCGGTGCTGCTGGTCAGCCGCCCGGTTGAGGCTGCTGACCACATAGCAGGCCATCATCACACATTCGCGGCCGCCAGCCCTCTCGCAGCACTGCTTGCCACCGGAGTCCATACGACGGCCTATCTTGCGGTCACGGGGCTCATCGCGTGGGTGGTTTATAGCAAACTCGGCGTCGCGGTTCTCCGCAAGGCGTGGCTCAATCTCAACCTGGTATGGGCTGCAGCACTCGTGGTCACGAGCCTGGTCACTCTGCGGATGTAGCCTCCTAAATTTTGGCGGCCGGGGTACCCCCGTCAATAAATCCACAGCGACCGCAGGCGAGCAAGCCCGCTCCACTTGTGTACGGCATATTGCGGACGCCATAAGAAAATCGGCCCTCAGGGGTGAGCGCAGCGAACACATCAAAAGGATTTTGGGCAGGTCTCGTATTGAGGTAAACTTAGACGGTTCGAGTTGCGAACATGAGAAGAAAGTTCATCCGGGCGCTTGTCGCGGTTCTCGCCGCCATTGCGGTATTTGGATTTGTCTACCCGGACGATCTCTTGGACTACGATGTCGCAGGCCAGAGCGACATCGTGATGAAGGTGCCTGAAAAACTCCCCACTCACCGGGACCAACAGACCATAGACTCCTCGCTTGTCACCGCCATAAGCAAGAGCACCTGTTCCCCAGGCTCGGATGCGAGCGCAAAGCCCGCCACGCTTGTATCTCTCTCCACCACTGTTCTCCGTTGCTGAGACTACGGCAGATAAGCCTGAGCCATGAAACCTCCAGAGCCTAGCTCTGCGGGGTTCCGTATCAATTCGCTCGAACGTCTGTATCACCCCATGGAGGATTCTTATGGAGGTTGCACGCACCAGCACTCAATCGGCATGGAAGAAGCTCTACCAGGACGCCCTCTTTGAGCTAGATCCGACAGGTTTTCTAGCGAAGCTGCAAGCACCACAGAAGGCCATCGAGGAACGGCTATATGATGTGCTCTGCAGCGGCGCTGTCCGACCGACGGGAACTGATGGAACTCGAACAGGCAGGGCGCACCGCTCTGTTCCTGGGAAGGCACGAGCAACAAATCTAGATTATGGCAGGTGGATGTGTTTGCCGTGGGCTTGGGTGCGCGTTACATCGCTCGGCCCAAGCCTTTTTGACAGAATGTGGGTAAAGAGAAACCATTTTCCTGCTGTAAGAAGGAGCTCCCATGACTTCTGTGGACCTCAAACTTTGGACGGAGGATTTGGCACAAGACATTGCAGAACAGGCGGTGATGCTGGCGGTCATTCTGATACTTGTTCGGGGATTATCCTGCTTGCGGTCCTTGCTCTCCTCTTCGGGTGCGGAGGTGGCGCACAACCGTCCAACGACCGGGACATTACAGGCAATTGGCACTTCAGCACGACGTCCACACTCCGAGGTATGCCTTCCTCAACGATTGTTGGCAGTATCACTCAATCGGGCAGTTCTGTAAGCGGCGCAGCGCATGTCGACGGTTCGAATTGTTTCGATCGGCTGACCACCATCGGCCTAATTGGTACGCTAAGTGGCAGCAACGTTTCGCTGAGCTCCGCGTCTGTTGAAGGACAGGTCATAACTTTGAGCGGCAGTATTTCGAACGACGCCTTTGCCGGGACGTACGCCATCAACGGTGGCTGCGCCAAGGGCGATCACGGAAACGCCACCGGCTCCAGGATATCTTCAATCGATGGCGACTGGAGAGTCATCTTCAAGACTAATGATCAACAGCTTATCGGGAAAGCAACGCTGTCCCAGGACACTGCCAGCTCTGGGGGTAGCTTTGGCGTTCGCGGAATAGCTGTCAATAATAACCTCCCCTCTTGCTTTTCGGGGACGATCAGGCCGGGAACTTTTCCCTCTTCCAGCTTCATCCTGGGCAGGTTTGTCATGCTTGAAATTGAAGCTGACGAGAGCACCGTCGTTTTCCTTGGGACGGTCGATCCGGACGGTGAGATCAGTGGGGACTTCGCGGTCTCCGGGGGAACCTGCGATGGTGATTTCGGCGTTGGGTGTTTTGGGCGAGATTTTCAGAGTTCCTGTCAGCTCCATGACAAACGTGCAGACGAGATTTGAGGTTTGTTGCTGGGCCGACATTTGTTGTCAGTCGCGTTCGACCAGAAAGCCCCTTGTCATTGACTCAACCGAATCTAATGGAAGCGGACCTTGCACTTAAGCATCAGGGAGAGTTAAGAAAGTATTTGATCTCGATAGGCTCCCCCGAGTTTCGTCCTTTGCGGCGGTGGAATGCGCCTAACAAATCAGGTCGCCAGTCAGGGAGGGAGTATGAAAACAAGAACGATCATAGTAACGTTCGCAATGTGCTTTGTCGGCCTGACACTGTGCTTCGCCGAGGATGCGAATATGGGCACGTGGAAGCTCAACGAAGCCAAGTCGACATTCAGGCCTGGATCCCCGAAAAACACCACGGTTGTCTACGAGGTCGCAGCAAACAATGTGAAAGTTACAGTGGACGGTGTGGACACTCGCGGTATGCCGATGCACAACGAGTGGACGGGCAAGTTCGATGGCAAAGACTATCCGGTTAAAGGCGATGCGAATTCAGACATGCGGTCGTACACCAAGATCGACGATCGTACGTTGGGGTTTAATGTTAAGAAGGGCGGCAAGATCACCACGAGCGGTCGCATTGTCGTTTCTGCTGGCGGCAAGAGTCGCACGGTGACCGCGAGCGGAACCGATCCGGCGGGTAAGAAGATTCATACTACTTCGGTTTACGACAAGCAGTGAACTGTCTCCGACATTGGGCTCCAGTCCTCTGCAATTTCCCTGATTTCAATAACGTGCCGCGTAGAGTGGCGGTTTCTGTGCGACAGTGCGCTGCAAATGCTCTAACGCGCAACTTAGAAGATTGGTAGGTAGCTAAGCTGTTGTGTTGTGTGCATTATCCACAGCAGCGTGGGCAGGCGGCTGGTAGAACCTTTCGGCCTGGCTGCGTGATTCGGGCCGGATTGGTAGGCAACTCTTCAAGGCATTAAGAGCATAAAGCGCATCGTCCATGGCTTCCTCTTCTTCGTGGATATTGTCACATGAAGCTTTGAACAACTCTCTCTGCCTCGCCACGATTGCGCCTTCTGCTTCCGCGATACGCCTCGACATCTTGTCGTCATCTGTCTCCATCAAAGCCGCCGCGTACAAGTTTCTCCATGCCATTTCGGTCCTCCACCGCGTGTCACAAGGAAATATCTCAACAACTATCGTGGGATCGGGACGGACCGCAATACAGTGAATCCTGTAGCCGGATGCGCTTTTTCCGCAGAGTTGAGTTAATTCCTGGTCACCGCCCGACCAATCCATCATCCCGTGTGATGCCCTTGTTCGCGACCGATTCTTCGCTGCATTCGTGCAGATGAAACTTCTCTCGCAAATAGAGCTTCGCGCCTACAAGGTCAATCACTGAGCACTCGTAGGACTCTCTCATTTCCAATCGTCACGATGGGATCGGGTGAGATCGAAGCGTTGGTTACGCTCTCACCAAGCTGATGACGTTTCCGTAGGACGATGCCGTCGATAGGAGAGCGAACAAATGTCTTCTCGAAAGAGCCCGGGCCTCACCCAGCCGAGCTTTTGCCAACGTCACGTTCGCTTCTGCCTAGGCGACGTCTTCCTCTCGGGCCGGATCCCAGGGGGGAAAGGCGATCCCTTGCGGGATCGCCCGACAGCGAGATGGCTTCAGGTTAGAAGGTTACACGACCGTTCAACTGCACGATGCGGCCGGTGAGCGGCACACTGAGGAACGCACCATACGGACTGGTGGCTGGCGACACGCTGTTGGTGATCGAGCCAAAGTTACCTGCGTTCACAACGTTGTTCGGCAGGTCAAAGTTGGGATGGTTGAGCACGTTAAAGAAGTTCGCTCCGATTGCAAGACCGACCCGCTCCGTCACCTTGAAATTCTTGGTCACATTCAAATCGGTGTCGAAGAATGCCGGCCCACGCAACGTATTGCGAGGGTAGTTTCCGAAGTTGAACTGGGTACTCCCATTAACAAATTCGGAAGGTGTCGCGCACGGTGTATTTGGGTTAGTGCAGGTAGCAAATTGCTGCGGGGCGACGGCAAACTCCGCCAGCGGAGTGC
>Ga0210386_10004228_pt1 | contig 11908 bp, 8 predicted proteins | sample IncBWH32OmetaG_FD_160091 | JGI IMG/M metagenome (GOLD analysis project Ga0210386, IMG submission 160091) | Forest soil microbial communities from Barre Woods Harvard Forest LTER site, Petersham, Massachusetts, United States - Inc-BW-H-32-O ... | reverse complement strand
TGCACGAGGAAGGTTGCTCGGCCATCCACATCACTCTTAAGCAGGCGCATGCCTTCGTGGGCAGCGTCCCAGCTTTTGACGACAATGTAGTTCAGCTCGTCGCGTAGAAATTCATCGACGACGTTTTCATGCTGGCCAGTGACTTCGAGGAAGTCTGCCAGTGTGCCCACGGGCGCGAGTCCGCCGCCGAGCGAGTTGGAGCGAAAGAGCTTGCGCACGGTATCGGTCGAATAGCTATGTTCGCGGATCAACGCATCGAGCGAATTGCGGCGGCCCGTCAGCGTCGCGTGCTCGGCGCGGAGCTGATCCCCGCGCTTCTTTGCCTCGATTTCCGCTGTCCGCTTGGAGGTGATTTCGCCGCGCAGCGCAGCAATCTCCGACTCAAGCCGCTTCAGGGTTTCCGTGACAGACTCGAACTTCATCGAGGCTTGTCCGCGCTCGGCGCCAAGCGATTCGAGATCGCGCCGGACCGATTCCATCTCTGTGCCGAGACGTTGCGCGTCGCGATCCAACGACGCGAGGGATTCTTCCGCCTGCGCCATCTGATTGCGCGTCTGGCCAACTTGTTGAAGCAACTGCATTGTTTGCCGCCGCGCATTTTCAGTGCGCTGTTCGGCTGATGCAACGGCCTGCACGGCGTCGCGGGCCTGCTGATGTTTCGCCTGTGCCTGCTGGCGGAAGTTCTCTGCCTCGGTCGCCGCGGTGTCGAGAAAGGCGCGATTCGACGCACGTTCTGTCTTCAGCCCTTCAAGATGTTGCCTGGACTGCTCCAGCTCGGCTGTGCTGGCGGCAGCACGTGCCTGCAGCTCTGCAATGCGCTCCTGATTCGCACTCTGGCGTGCTGTGGCACGTTCGAGTTCCACAGCGCTCTGGCTTGCGCGAGTGGAGGACTCCTTTGCCGTGGCATCGAGCTCATAGCCGCGCTGCATGCCCGCGGCGTGTTCCGCGTCGAGAGCTTCAACCTGAGCGCTGTGGTCATCGATCGTCTGTGTGAGGGAAGCAATCTCTGCTTCAAGCTTTGTGTGCTCGGCATCCATCTGCGCGATCTTGCTGGCCAGCACAACGCGGAGGCGCGCACGCATCTCGTCGCGCAATGCAGCATAACGCTCGGCTTTTGCCGCCTGGCGCTTGAGCGATCCCATCTGCCGCGTAACTTCCTCAAAGATGTCATTGACGCGAGCCAGGTTCTGTTTAGCCTGCTCAAGGCGCAGCTCCGCGAGACGCTTCTTTGTCTTGAAGCGGGTAATACCGGCAGCTTCCTCGATGATGGCGCGGCGATCATGCGGTTTCGAGCTGAGCAGCTGGCCGATGCGCTCCTGCCCGATGATGGCGTAGGACTCTGGCCCAAGGCCGGTGCCCATGAAGATGTCCTGAATGTCACGCAGGCGGCAGAGTTTGCCGTTCAGCAGGTACTCGCTGTCTCCGGTGCGGAAGAGACGGCGCGTGACGACGATTTCGCCATGTTGCGGCGTCTTTTGAAATTTACGGCGCCGAATTTTTAGAACAACGTTGTTGCTCGAAGCGCTGTTTGTCTCGGACGCAGCACCTTCAACAACTTGTGCCTCTGGACGAGTCGCGGGAAGCTCACCTTCAATCACCTGACCCGGCTGCGACTCCGCGATAATCTCTTCGACCTCGGCAGCGCGTTGTGCACGCAGTTTTTCTTCGTCCCAGTCTGTCTCTAATTCGTTTTCGACGACGATTTCAGGCTCATCGAGTAACGGTCCGCCTGCGTAGGCTTCCGGGTCGATGAGAGTAATCGAAACTTCCGCCATGCCGAGCGGTTTGCGGTCGCGAGTTCCAGCAAAGATGACGTCTTCCATCTTGCCGCCGCGCAGACTTTTCGCGCTCTGCTCACCCAGAACCCACGTCACGCCATCCAGAATGTTGGACTTGCCGCATCCATTGGGGCCGACGACGACGGCAATGCCTTCGCCGGGCAATGCCACCTCCGTGCGGTCGCAAAAGGATTTGAAGCCCAGGATCTGGATTTTTTTCAATTTCAGCATGCGGATGTACTCCTTCTAAAAACACCGGGAGGTGCGCGAACAGGCTGCGTCAGTTGAAACTCTAGCCTTGTGGAAAGCCGGAATCAACACTCCCACCCCAACATCTTGTGGATAAGCTGTCCTAAATTCCACAAATAGGACAGGCATACAGATGATTGTCTCAAAATCAAACCGAACCTGCTTGATTTGTGGGTGGATTGATTGCGCCGAATCGTCGCGGAGAACACTGCCAGATGTTTTAAAAGTAGCCTCTGAAACGGGTAAAGACAAGTGAAAAGGTGGCGAAAAGGTGCTCACTTTGGTGCGTTTTGACGACTGCTTTGCATTCCATTGACATTCTATCCATAGACGATCTATATATAGGCCCATGGCTAAGAAATCTGAACTTCTTCCTGGAACGCTGGACATGCTGATTCTGAAAACTCTTACGCGTGCGCCGCTGCACGGCTACGGGATCGCGCAGTCGATCAAACGCCTGTCAGAAGACGTACTGACGGTTGAAGAAGGCTCGCTGTATCCGGCACTGCAGAGGCTGCTGCTGCAGGGATGGGTGAAAGCGGAATGGAAAAAGACGGAAACGAACCGTCGTGCGCGCTACTACACGTTGACTGTGGCAGGCCGCAAGCAGTTGGGCGAAGAGCTGTCGCAGTTTGAAGTCATGATCGCCGCAATCGGCCGGGTGCTGCAGGACGCATAGGAGGCTTGAATGAAACCGCTGGGGCATTTTTTCAGAAAGCTGCGGATCCTGATCCGCCGCGACAAGTTCAACCGGGAACTGGAGGAAGAGATGGCCTTTCATCGCGGGGAAACGGAGAAGGACCTTCGTGCTGGTGGCATGGCTTCCGAAGATGCTCGACATGCCGCGAACCGGCTGTTTGGAAATGACGCCCGATTGAGAGACCAGAGCCAGGAAACCGTCGGGTTCTGGTTTGAGAGCATGCTGCAGGATTTTCGCTTTGCGCTGCGGCAGTTGCGGAAGAATCCAGGGTTTGCGGCGACCGCTATTCTCGTCCTCACTTTTGGCATTGGCGCGAGCGTCGCCATCTTTGGCTTTGTCGACGCCGCGCTGATCAAGCCTTTACCGTACAAGAATCCCAACCGGCTGGTGGTGCTGTTCGAGAGCATTCCGCTTGGTCCGCGTTTCCACCTGTCGTATCCCGATTATGTGGACTGGAAGCGGCTCAACACGGTTTTCCAATCGCTGGATGTGTATGCGCCATATGGTTTTATGATGACTGACTCGACCGGGGCGCATCAGGTGGACGGGGCGCGCGTGAGCGACGGATTTTTCCGCACACTGGGCGTCGTCCCGGCACTTGGCCGCGACTTATACCAGGGTGAAGACCGGAAAGATGCTCCTCGCGCCGTATTGCTGAGCTACTCGGCGTGGCAGAGGCGCTACGGCAGAAGAAAAGATGTGCTGGGACGGACCGTGGTCCTCGACGGTCACCCCGCCACGATTGTCGGAGTGCTGCCGCGCGATTTTCATTTCGCTCCCGCGGAACCGGCTGACTTCTGGACCACTCTGCAGGACTTCATCAGCGATTGCCGGGGATGTCATGGATTCTACGGAATTGCCCGATTCAAGGATGGCGTCTCCTTCCAAAGCGCATTTGCGAACATCAAAGGCATCGCCGACCAGCTTGCGCGGCAGTATCCGGATTCGAATCGCGACCAGAAGGCATTTATGTTGCCGATGAGCGAGGTGATCGTCGGAGACATCCGGCCGATTCTGCTGGTCCTGCTGAGCGGAGCGGCTCTGTTGTTATTGATCGCGACAATCAACGTCGCAAGTTTGCTGCTGGTGCGCTCCGAGAGCCGCAGGCGCGAGATTGCTGTGCGGGGTGCGCTAGGGGCATCGCGGGCGCGGCTGATTCGGCAATTTGTGACCGAGGGCTTGGTCTTGGTGGCGACGGGAAGCTTGCTTGGAGTGGTCGCGGCGTACTGGGGCATGCAGCTTTTTGCGCACTACATTCCCAAGGACATGATGGCGCACATGCCATACCTGCACGGCCTCGGCTTGAACGCTCGGGTGCTGTTGTTTGCCGGCGCCATTTCGCTGGTTGCCGGGGTGCTGTTCTCGCTGACTCCTGCCCTCCGGTTGTCGTGGTCGGATATGCGCGAAGGCCTGAACGATGGCGGCAGGGGATATGCGGGCACGATGTGGCGACGCTTTGGCTCGAACCTGGTCGTGATTGAACTGGCTACCGCCATGGTGCTGCTGGTGGGAGCCGGGTTGCTGGGAAAGAGCTTTTATCGGTTGCTTCATGTAGACATCGGCTTGCAGCCCGATCACCTGGCCATGCTGACGACGGCGGCAACGTCCGAGAGTTACAAGAAGGACGAGCAAAAAATTGCACTGGAGCGGCAGCTTATCAGCCAGATTTCCATTCTGCCGGGCGTGAAGTCCGTTGCTATTTCAACGACGTTGCCGATCGGAGACGGCGACGGCACGGCTGGATTTCGAGTAGTGGGGCGGCCATATCATGGCGAGCACATGGAAGTCGCCATCCGGAAGGTGAGCTCCGGTTATTTCTCAACGCTGCAGGCGCAGCTCTTGCGCGGGCGCTATTTTGCTGAGGATGAGGATAATTCGAAACCGCAAGTTGTCATCATGAACGAGACGATGGCGAAACAGTATTTTCCGGGCGAAAATCCCGTCGGCAGACAGATTGCTTTCGACATCGACAAACCTAAGGAATACCTGCAGATCGTCGGAGTTGTGAAAGACCTGCAGGAAGGACAGCTTGATGCGGCTCCTCGCGGCGCCATGTATGTTGCGTACAATCAGGGTCCGAATAACTTCTTCTCTTTAGTCGTTCGCACATCGCAGGATGAGCAGTCGATCCTGCCAGTGCTGACTTCCATCGTTCATCAGGCCGATCCAAATATTGCAACTTTCGGCGCATCGACGATGAGCGAACGCATTCACGATTCTCCGGTCGCTTACCTGCACCGGTCAGCGGCCTGGGTTGTCGGAGGGTTTGCTTCGCTGGCGCTGCTGCTGGGCATTGTCGGGCTATATGGCGTCATCGCCTACTCGGTGAGCCAGCGGACGCGTGAGATCGGCGTGCGTATGGCGCTGGGAGCACAGCGCAGCTCTGTTTACCGGCTTGTTCTGGGAGAGGCGGGATGGCTCGTTGTAGTTGGGATTGCCGCCGGCGCGGCCGTCTCTCTTGCGGTGACGACCCTGATGCGCAAGTTGTTGTTCGGCGTTCACGCGTGGGACGTATCGACGCTCGTTGCTGTAGCAATTGTGCTGGGCGTGTGTGCGCTGCTGGCCAGTTATCTGCCGGCAAAGCGCGCGGCGTCGGTCAATCCAGTGGAAGCGCTGCGCGCCGAGTAGACTTCAGGCTCACGGTTTCTGCGTGGGCCTGAGCAGCACTTCGCTGACAAACGATTGCGGGGCCTGCGTGACCAGCATCGCCACGACGTGAGCCACGTCATCCGGCTGTATTTTTTTGTCAGGATTTTTGCCGCTGCCGCCGTCGCCGAAATGCGTATTTACTGATCCTGGTGCGATGACCGAGACGCGAATCCCATGCGGGCGCAATTCCTCGGCAACCGAGTAAGTCAACCCGTTCAGTCCCCATTTCGACGCGGCATAGGCCGCTCCGCCGGACAGAGGGTTGTGTCCGGAGAGGGACGAGATGTTGATAATATGGCCTGATTTGGCAGCGATCATCAACGGAGCCAGTGCGCGAATCATCAGATACGGTCCGCGCAAATTGGTCCCCATCAACTGATCCCATTCAGCGGATGGCATTTCATGCAAGGGTTTCCCGATGATGCCAATACCCGCGTTGTTGACGAGAATATCGCAACGCCGATGACGGCGCTGAAGAGATTCGGCCAGTTTTGCGACAGACTGTTCGTTCAGCAGGTCGAGCTGTGCAGTCTCTGCGGAGCCGCCATCGGCTTCAATTTCTTGCCGAATGCGTTCGAGCCGGGTGACATCCCGCGCCGCAAGCACAACAGATGCTCCCATGGCCGCGAGCCGTCGGCTGATGGCCTCGCCAATGCCTCGCGCGGCTCCTGTGATGACAGCAACCTGTCCTTTGAGGTTCGCTCCTTCGTTGGGCATGATCAAATTCTCCTCGATGCGAGATTGCGGCACTTTCGGCACACATCCGGTGTCTTCAAATATGTAGCAGATTCGGAGGTCAACGTTTTGGCGCGCAGATGCATCTCAATGTCGCATTACCAAAAATGTAATAACGATTACTTGTCACTGATGGCCGAGGGTTTCTATAATGCAGCAACATCGCATTGAATTTTGATAAGTTGACTTCCGGAATTAGGGGCTGGCATGTTTCAATGCGAGAGGGGCACCCTCCAAATCCGCATCGTGTAATTTTCAGGATTTTTCCTAGGAGCGTTGAATGAAGAAAGTCGTCGTTGCTTCCGTGTTGGCTGTAGCCACCGGCACTGCATTTTATCTGCCTGCTGCGCTGGCACTGGATGATGACCAGAGTCAGGGTGCGCAATCCGGCCAGATCACCATTAAAGACCCAGCCGAGTACAACGCCTACACCAATGCTGTCGGCCAGTCGTCTCCGGCTGCTAAAGCTTCCGCCATTGAGCAGTTCCTGCAACAGTATCCAAACAGCGTCGTGAAGGAAGATATGCTGACGCAGCTGATGGCTGCTTATGAACAGGCCGGCAATGCAGACAAGGAACTCGATGCCGCCAATCGCCTGCTGGCCGTCAATCCAAATAATCTGCGCGCTCTTACCCTTGTTGTTTACATGGAGAAGAAAGCCACAACCGACCAGACGAAGCTGGATGACGCTGCCGCCAAGGCAAAGCAAGCTCTCGCAGCGCCCAAGCCGCCAACCCTTTCTGACGCTGACTACGAAAAGCTGAAGGCTGCTACTACGCCGATTTTCGAAGACGCCATCGCAACAGATGCTGCCGCCAAAAAAGACTACAAGTCCGCGATAGATGCCTACACCGCTGAGTTGAAGGCATATTCAACAGATCCCGCACAAACTCAGGCTGGCCCCGGGCTGCTGGCCACCTACAATCTCGGCAATGCCTATGTGCAGGAAGATCCCAAGGACCTGGTGCAGGGTATCTGGTACCTGACTCGGGCAGCGCAGTTTGCTCCTGCAGGCTACAAGGATCAGATCGAAAAGGCTGCAGAATACTGGTATAAGAAGTATCATTGTGCCCCAACCGATACCGCGTGCCAGACGAATCTTGAGGGGTACGCACAGATTCAGCAACTCGCTAAGGCCAACGTCTTCCCGCCGGATTCTTACAAGCCGGTTGCTGCTCCTCCACCGCCCTCGCCGCAGGACCTGGCGCACCAGGCTGTGACCAGCACGCCCGATCTCAAGTCTCTGGCGCTGGCCGACAAGGAATTCATCCTTGCCAACGGAACGCCGGAAGATGCAGGCAAGGTGTGGGCTGTGCTGAAGGATGTAACAGCTGAGGTCCCGGGAGTCGTGGTTTCTGCAACAGCGGACAGCGTGCAACTGGCTGTTTCCGAGGATGCCAAAGCGTCCCAGAAGGCGGACTTCACGATCAACATGAAGACGCCCCTGAAGGAGATTCCGCAGGCTGGAGCACAGGTGACTTTCGTAGGCACCTTTGATTCCTATACCCAGAACCCACTGATGATCATCCTCAAGGATGGCGAGCCGCCTGCACCGGCAAAGAAGACACCAGCGAGACGTCCGGTCCATCATCCGAGCGGCAATTAAGCAAGAATGTACTTCTAGAAAAAGGCAGCCGCACAGGCTGCCTTTTCTGTCTCTTCGCGATGAAATGGTAGAGTGAAAACGAGATGATGAGATTCAGGAGCCTGGTTTCCCCGGGAGCGATTTTACTGTTGGCAACTCCACTGCTTTCGGCGCAGGATGTTTCTCCGGTGAACCAGTCTGCTGCACAACCGGCCACGCAGGCCGCTCCGAAGAACCTGGCACAGGCCGAAGCTGTGTTTTCCCCGGAAAAGAAGCTGCAATATTTCGTGCTTGAGCATCGTTCCCCGGAAAAGATGGAGCCATCGGACGCCGAGATCGTTAGTACGCGCAAGCGGGATATCCTGGCGGCCGCCGAGTTTTATGGCTATGACATGAGCGCGGATGCCTGGACGTATGAGCAATCTGTCTGTACGCAGATCCCTGACTACATCATGCTGCGCTATTTCAGTAAGAACGCGGCGGGCGCGGATTCTATTTTTACAGTGCTGGTTCCTCGAAACGGTGGGCGTATCCGGATCGTCCCTGTACTCAGTCATGGCGCGACACGTTTCAAACCTGCTCCCAAAGATCCGAGAAACTTTCAACTCTTCAGTGAAGTTGTCCCTGCGGGACTTGCGAAACAGGATAGCGGCCCGGAAGGGAAGTGGCTTGCACTTTCCGTCTGCTATGCGGAGATGACCGGCGCGCGGCCGCAGGTGCCGAACGAGCCAAGCCTTGACCTGCACATGATCAAAGCGCCTCCGCCGACATTACGTATCGCAATAGGCGGCAAGGAGCATGAAGTACGCTTTGTGGAGCCTGTCTCGAAGACGGACTATAAGCTATGGGATATAACCTATAACGACGCAGGCCACGTTACCAGCGTGAGTGACGATACACACTCCTTCGGAGAGCCAGTAGTAACGCATCCGGCTGAGCCTGCACCGAAGGAAATGCCCAAGCCACCTGCCCCGCCGGTAAAATGAATTCCTGCTTCCAAGCAAGCTGCATCTGTGCCGCAAAGTTAAAGGCCTCTGGAAGGCCCTAGAAAGCGCGTGGCGGCCATTTCAGGATCGGCAGAATGCTGGAATAGTCGTCTGTCCACAGACCGACATTGCGGCGCGTTACCGAGGGATGCGCGCTGCGAGCCACATCAGGCTGAGCGAGGAATTGCTCGTTGTTTGTCAGCAGCACCCAGTCCGACACAAATATTCCCCGGCTTTCATTCGCGCCGCTGTGCACGGTTATGGCATGCATCCCGGCTTGTTGCGCCTCGCGCGCCAGGACAGGCTCAAGATCGAGATACTGACTTGAGATATGAAAGGCGAGGATGCCATCCGGCGTAAGGTGCTTGCGATAGAGCGCGAGTGCCTGCTGTGTAAGCAGATGAATGGGTACGGCGTCACCTGAAAATGCATCCAGTATCAGCACATCGAATGGCTGGCCGTGTTCCCGGCTGATGGAAAATCGCGCATCGCCGAGAACGACATCCGTTTGCGCCGGCGTTTCGCGCAGATAAGTGAAAAGTTCTCTCGCCACGCGTTCCACCAGTGGATCAAGCTCATAAAACCGCAACACGTCTCCCGGCTGACCGTAGGCGGCCAGCGCTCCCGCTCCAAGGCCTACAATGCCTACCCTTTTGGGGCGGCCTGTACAACAAAGACGGAGCGCGAGGCCTACCCCTGATGATGGCGCGTAATACGATGCAGGCTGCATACGCATTCCATTCGCAAAGTATTGCGTGCCGTGCTGAATGGTGCCGTTATAGAGCGTTCGAGTGGTTCCGGCCTGTGGCGGCCAGTGAGTCTCCGTCACGCGCAGCGTGCCGTAGAAGCTCCGGAGCTGCACCAAAGCATCCTGCTGCCAGGCACGCGCCTGTAAGATCGCAACCCACAGAAGCGCGAGCGCTCCCGCAGTCCAGAAGATTCGTGCCACGATCCCGAAATTCCACGTAGCAAAGAGCGCCAGAAGAGCTGCAAGCACAAGGCCTATCAACAATTCGTAATTGGCGCGGAAGAGATTGGGAGCGATGACTCCTACGAACAACGATCCAAGCGCAGATCCAAGCGAGAGCAGCAGATAGAAACCGGTAGCCGATTCCGATGCGGGCCGCAGCCTGTAAAGTTCGCCATGGAAAAAAAAGCACAGCACAAACAAGGCCGCACAATAAAGCGGGACAGCCACCTGAACCGGCAGCGACCCGTGCACGTCATACGCGATGTACCCCAAAATCCCGAGTGTGCATGCAGCGAGACGCAGCATCAGCCATCGTGGATAGGCCTGTGGCGAATGGAAGGCAATGATAAAACTCAACAGATATGCTGAGAGCGGCAAAATCCAGAGTAAAGGGATGGCGGCTATATTCTGACTGAGATGATTTGTAAAAGCACACAACAGCAGTGAAGCACAGCCTGGCAATAGCAGCCACAGTGCACGCTGACGGGTGGAGATGGATGGGGCACCGGTTTCCTGCTGCGATTGTTTTCGCCGCTCGGGGAGCGTTTGCCGCACACTCCATGCAATGCCGCCGCACAATACAGCGAAAAGAAAAAAGCCCCCCGACCAGCTGCGTGTCTGAGCCTTAAGCGTAAAGTGCGGCTCAATCAGCGTGGGGTAGATCAGCAGGGCAAGCAACGCTCCGGTATTCGATAGCGAGAACAGCCAATACGGCCCTTCTGCCTGAAAGCTGCGCGTATACCAGGACTGTAAAAGGGGCGTAGTTGCCGATAGCGCGAGATAAGGCAGCCCGATAATCAGGATCAGGAGCCAGAAGACGGTAAGCATAGGATGCCAGGTGGCGGCCCATGGATTGGCACGTATGTGCAGGCCGAGTACAGCCAGGGCCACTGCCAGCAGCGATACATGGGTGACTGCCTGTGCTCTTGGACGCAGCTTGTTTGCAACCGTATCGGCGTACAAGTAGCCGAGCAGCAATGCAGACTGGAAGAAGACCAGGCACGTCGTCCACACTGCCGCAGAACCACCGAGGATCGGAAGAAGTTGCTTCGCAACGATAGGCTGCACCAGAAAAAGCAGAAACGCGCTCAGGAACACAACGCAGGCGTAGAGAAATGTGAGCAGAACCATGAGTATCTGAAAAGAATTCATCCAGCCTACGCCCGATTCACAATTCTGGTCTACACTCGCGCATGAAGGATTTTGAGGTGTTCGATGCTTGGCAGCGAAAAGATCATGTCGTTTGTTGGAGTCAGCGACGCGGATAGGGCTCGAGTTTTCTACCGCGACACCCTGGGATTATCCCTGATCAGCGAAGATGGTTTCGCACTGGCGTTTGATGTGGGCGGCATTATGTTGCGCGTAACACCGGTCCATGAAGTACGGCCTCAGCCACACACCGTTCTCGGCTGGCAGGTGAAGGACGCAACAGCGACTGCCCGCGCCCTGGCAAAAGCCGGAGTACAGCTCGAACGTTACCCGCACGTGCAGCAGGACGAAGACGGCGTATGGACCGCTCCCGGCGGCGCGAAAATCGCCTGGTTCAAAGACCCAGACGGCAACGTTCTGAGCATTGCACAACTGCAGGGCTGAGGCGCGAGAGAAAAATCTAGTGCTTGTCTTTTTTGGCTGTCTTCTTAGCCAGCTGGCTTAGGCTGGTCTGTGCCAGTTCCTTTTCGAGCGCTTTCTGCGCATCCTTAAAGACCTGCCCGAGCGCGGAATTGAGCTTTCCGGAATGAACTGCATTCGTGGCCGCGGCATGAAATACATCGCCTGGAGCCAGTACCCGGTAAACGTCTGCGAGCGAAATTTCCTTCGCAGACCGCGCCAGTCGAGAGCCGCCGCTCGGTCCTTTCTGACTTTCCACGAGCTCCGCTTGTTGCAGCAATGAAAACACGCGTCGAATGACGACAGGGTTGGTGTTGAGTTTGCGCGCCACATCTTCTGAGGTCTGCAGTACATCCGGTTCGGCAGCGAGCAGAAGCAGGGCGTGGACGCCGGTTGCGAATCGGGTATTGACGGCCATACAGCCACGCTACCATAGGTTTTCTCGAATCCGCATCGCAATTTGATCAAATTGCATTTGTAACAATCTGTAACAATCACAGATCACAGTTCGCTTCGTGCTAGCATCAAAACTTCTTATCCGATTAGGAGGGTTTTCTTTTTTTGCGTATTCTTTTTGTAGGAGACGTTTTCGGGAGCGCTGGTCGCCGCATTGTGCGCGAACATCTCGGGCACGTTATCGAACAGCGT
>Ga0210386_10004219_pt1 | contig 11919 bp, 20 predicted proteins | sample IncBWH32OmetaG_FD_160091 | JGI IMG/M metagenome (GOLD analysis project Ga0210386, IMG submission 160091) | Forest soil microbial communities from Barre Woods Harvard Forest LTER site, Petersham, Massachusetts, United States - Inc-BW-H-32-O ... | reverse complement strand
GTGCGCCATGCGATGAGCAGGAAGGGTGGGTGCGCGAAAAACCGACGCAGCATAGTCGAGGATGCAGTGACAAACCCGAGCGTGCGGGGCGCGGGGGGAGATCTGAGAAAAGATGCGAGACGACAACGTCGCATCGTGTTCTCCTTCTCGTCCCATCCAAAGTCCGACGAACCCTGCTTCGATGTCGAACGCTTACCACACAAGGACCGGATCAAGCGGCTCATGTTCGGGGTCTGGGTGCTTGCTGTACATGTGGACGTAGGTGGTGTGTTGTGCCAGTCGTTTGTAGTCGCCACGCGAGGGGTTGTCCGGCAATAAAAAGAGCAGACGTAAGTGCGCTGGCAGATCAACGGTCTCCACAGGAGACACCTTGAGGTTGTAACGGCTACGCAGCGAATTGGCCACAGCCAGGGTCGACATGCAGGCGTTGAGCGTCACTGTGATGCCCGCTTTGAGATGGCCATGGTTTGCTGTTCCATGGTTCCGTGGATAGCTGTTCGGTCGGACTCATCCATTTGTCAAATTCGTCGATACAACATACCCCGTTGTCAGCTAGGACAAGCGCACCTCCCTCTGTGGTTCATGTCAGGTCAGTGATCAAGGCTTGCAAGGTGAACAGACGTACCGAGAACCATTTCATCTGTGACCGGGTCACGCATGATGGCTGCTGTTAGACCAGCGCCAGAAGAACCCTGCTGGTGGTATGGAATTGGTCAGAGTACGGCGAGAAAGCGAGCACAAAAAAACCTCCCGAGCGGGCGAAGGACACTCACTTTGAAGAGGGCGCGCGAAGATAGGCCATGAGGGGGATGCACGATGACGGGGCCATGAGGGACGCACGAAAATGGGGCCACGAGGGACGCATGAGAATGCGGCCACGAGGGACGCACGGAGATGGGGCCACGGGTGGCGCGAGAAAGACGGGGCCACGAGGGGCACACGAAAGCGGGGCCGCTGAGGCGCGAAGATGGGCCATGAGGGTGCGAAACGAGGCCACGAGGGAGCGAAGATGAGCGGCGGGAGGACGATGACGGACAGAAGAACGGACTCACAAGTTGTTCTGTGAGATTTACGTCGTTGAGGTGCAAATTCCTTGGAAGTGGTGATTCATCCTGCTCGCTCGTCGCTGAGCGCTGAGCGCTGAGCCTTCGGGGGTCATGACTCTGTAGGCATCCCGCAATCGAGTACGTGGTTGTGGGAAGCCAGTGCTTAGGCAAGGACAGGACCTAAACAAAAGGGGGCGAACGTGGTGCTGCGAGCAAAAAACCGGCAACAGGCAGGCAGGTGACAAGGGCAGAGACGAGCGACGAGGGGTGGCAAGGCGACGCGGGCAGCAGGCCAAAAGTCACCGGCTAGATAGCTCAACGGCTAAAACTGGGCAAGCTGGCAAGGAGCCGGCTCAGTGGGAGTCGGCTAAAATGGGGGGCTCAACTTTTGCGGCTCAGCTCGGCTATAATTGTAGCTGGCTCCGGAACCTTTAGCCGACATTAGCCAGAGCTGCAACAACAATACTGTACATCAGAGAGCTGTCAAACCTTCGCTCTCCACACTATTTGTTTGTTTTGCTTACATCAACTATTCCAGGATCGTTATATTTACCGGAGAGCAAGGTTTTGACAGCTCTCTGACAGGCGGTACTGGGGTATCTGACGCACGTGACCGTGTCGCATTGCGTGTTGCCACGACTCGCTACTTTCTACCGCCGGTCCGGTTAGCTGAGTCGCAAAAATGACCAGCTCCGGCTCATTGTTCGGACAATACCGAAGGGACTGAAACCGTGAAACCTACACCTCAGTCACGTGATGTTTTTTCGGCAATACCCGGGACTCGCGGAAATGAACGCAGACGCGACGTCCTTCTTTCTCTCACCGCTACCACATGGTGCTCCAGACACCAACACCACAAATTGCCAGATGCTGTAGCCGGGTCTGGTGTATGAGTGGTGTTGTGTGCACCTGGGCACCTTGGTGAAGTGGTAAGCAACGATGTGTAGGGCCAGGCTTGGCTCAACGTCGTCCCAATACGACGTGCTCTCCTTGGGTGAGAGGGCAGAGAGCACGTGGGGCTCTAGCTCCATAGCATAGCTGTCCAACACCATCCCCAGTTGTAGCAAGGAGGGGTTAGTTGGCAAGAGTGTGTCACACAGCTGCGTTGGTTTGTGGGACTTGGTGTGGCAAGTGTTGCCAAAGCACCGTGAAACCAAGTTACGTATGCATGACGTGGGCTAGCGCACACTTGCTTGTGCCTTGGTGGCCCAAATTTGTGGGGTACACAAGGGGTGATAATAACGGCAGCGAGGGAGGTTGGTGACCTTCTTCACTTCTCGACTGCGTGGCTTGTGGCTTGACTTGGCTTGGCCTGGCTTTTAGGGCTTAGCTGCTCGGTGCTCAGGCACAAGTGCTCTGAGCTGGGCCACGCTTGTTATAAACCACAAGTGGGATTCAGACGTAGGTAATCTCTCCGGTGAGCAAGAGGGCTTGGCTATATACAAGCAGCGCTGCTGCAGCAGTACAGATGACGTTGTGGTAAGAAGTAAGAGTGTTACGTGAGGTAGGGAGCAGCTTTATGCAGCAAGGACCGCTGCTTATGCGCTGAGGTGCATTAGGCACCTAGGCTAGGTGTGCCGCGGGGTGGGGTGTAATGCGCAGCCTGATGCTACTATCAGCACAGCGTTTGTTTGCAGGTTAGAAGGCACTCACCTCTTTGCTGCCGTCGTATCTGAGCTGCCAGCCCTTGCTCGCTTCAAACCACGACCTTCTCCTCCCGCCTTAAGTGACCTGGCCATGTGCTGCATAACCCACGTGGCATCACCTAGTGCACTGCACAGCTCATCGTCGTCAGACACCTCACCCAGGGCTGCAGCCCACCACCCAAGAGCCAGCACGGCCATGAAGAGCCCATTTTTCCCCCCTTGACAAAGCGCGTCCCACTGCTCACCCTTATCTGGCACATCCTTTGAAACTGCACCGTTTGGAAGCCGCCTCCACTCTGGCTGTAGCTCATACCACCAGCTCTGCCAGGACAACCGATACTGGCTGAGGTCTTCTATCCTTGGAGGAATTGAGTACTTGCGGCCATTCTTGAGCCACGCAGCAACCTCAGCTGGTCTACCTGTGGTCTCGAGCCTTCCCTACTCAAGTAAATGAGCGACCTATCTGCTAAAGCAACTGCCAACCTACTATGTCGCTGGGCCCCTGCTGCAGCTCAAGCTCTACAAAGCTATGCAGAAGCAACACCCACTCCTGCTCCTCAGAGATTTCCTGAAGGTAGTCTACGCCATTTACAAGCCAAGTGGGCCAGCCATCACGGCTCAGCAAAGCATCGGAGTTTAGCTCAGAGCTGATGCTAAGAATCAGCGCAATTTCTTTTATACAGCAAAGGTGACGCACAGGGCTTCTGGGCTAGAGACTTGCTCATAGCCAGGGCTAGCATCATGCAGTTCAACAGAGGTGCCACCACGCTGGCCAAGGGGCTCTGCATCAGATCTGCAAAGTGCACAGCGGGCGTGGTCAACAAATCTGCTTAGTGGCTAAGTAGCCGCACTATGCTCACCTGTTAGAATCATCTAACTCCTCCTGTGCACCCACAGCCTCTTCCGCACCAAGTCTTGGAGGGCTGCTAGCATAAGCTGCTTTGCTTAGCCCACTTTCCTTAAGGCTTTTCACGAAGTTTGATACCAAGGCGCTGGTATCTTGGACAGGCGGTGCCAAGCCCCTCTGTTGTGTCGTCAGAACCCATTTTTCACCAAGTAAAAGCGACGTACCGAGCTTTCAGGTGCACATGAGCCGTCGCCTTGTTCCTGCGCTGCTTCTTTCAAGGGGGCCGTGCTAATAAAGTTGCTTGCAGAGAGACTGCTGCTCTCAGCAATTGGTGGTGCGGGTGCATTTCGTCGTGCCCTTTTAGGCATTGCACGCTCAAGGCAAACTTCGCGAGCTAGGGGATGGTTAACACACAGGCATGAAAAAGCAGAAGAAAGCCCTCACAGAAAAGGTTGTTAAGATGTGCAACAAAAGGCTCTTCAACGCTTGACGTCCATTCATCATAGCTCTCACTGAAGTCAAGACCAGCGCTGGTCTTGCCAGTATGAACCCTAAGAGCCATCAGCAGTGTCTCTAACCCATCTAAGGATACCACGTACGACATCACCATTATATCACCGTTGCACCTTGGCTCTGGGCCACCAACGACAAAAAAACCCACAAGTCCAGTCTCCTTCTGAATTTCGTCCAAAGCAGATTCAATCGTCACTTTGAGGCGATCTTGGCCTCTGGGCGTTGATGCACATTAGCTAGCGTCATTTCATACTAAATAAAGCACGTACTTCTGGAATGCACAAGCCTTGGCGCGTCGCTGTTTCTCTTTATCGCTTGTGCTTTCAACAGCACCTTCAGGTTCAGGTGTACCGTCATCAGAGGCAATGCCCTCCTCACGGCACTGCTCAACCTTCTGCTTTACCTCCTCCGTCTCGGCACTAAGGAGCTTGGCAAGAAGCTTATTTCGGTGCCCGAGCTGCTCACCCCTCTTGCTATTTATGCCAGGGTTCTCGGCAACATGCTGTTCCCACGCTTTATCAACAACTGGCTTTAGCTTTGACGCATAGTAGAGCTTTGTATATGCCTGTGTCGAAGAGAGCTTCCTTGTTGGCCGCACTGACAGGTTGAGCGGCTTTAGTCGACGATCTGAGCCAGCTGCTGCTGCCATTCCACGAGCATGGTTATTAAACCACTGCTTCAGACGCTACAACCAAAAGATCAGTCAGATTAGAAGTGGCAGAGCAGTGGCAATATAGGCACACACCATTTTTAGAACGCGTGTGGCCTCTGTATGCTCCTCAGCAGCTGTGGATATTTCTGCAGCACCTGTTGGGGAGTCTAGAGAGGGGGGAGCAGCTTCCACTGGCCAATGTGCTACCCAGCCCTGGTACACCTTTACCCAGAAAGCGGAACGGACGTGGAGTGAACCACCTTGGGCCTTGGTAAATGCAGGAATGTGCGTCTCAAGCCAAGCAGTTTGCTTTGCTGTTGTCCACCTCCTTCCATCTAGGTTACCTTTAGAAATCCTGAGTTGATTTTGCATGGTGTAGAAAAAATGGCAGAAGGTGGGGGGTAGGGGGCGAAGTGAGGAGCGGATGTATTTTTTGTACATGGTTACTAAAGGGCTGGTGCCCGGCTTTAACTGCCAGCTGACAAAGCCCCTTAGACGCTAGAGAGAGCGGCTAAACTGAACTTTAAGCACCGGACTTGCATACCGACGCACGCTGTACTTACTGTCTTAGTAAATAATAATAGAGTTTAGTTAAACTGAATTGGGCCACCTCCGTCATCAGCATCACTTTGGCCACGGCTACCACCATTTGGGCGCTATACAGAAACTCAATCAGCCCACAGAGCAACAACGAACAACTTGATTGCTGGTGGGGTAACTTTGATGGAGTAGCAAGGAGGGTTAAAGATAGAGGGCCAAAGGCAAGATAAGCAAGGTAAGGAGGACTGTAAGAGGGAAAGATGCCGCCAAATCAGAGTTGGGTGATTTGGGTAGTGTCACGTGGTCAGACAGTGCAAAAACCATAAGCGTTATCTAAGTTTGATCAGTTCATCTTTGACTCAGACAAGTTCAACTGCCAGTTCTGCCTCATACTCATCAAAGCTCTTTACTATGACATCCTCAAAGAAGAAGAAATCATCGGCTGGTCTCCGTATTAGTCGACCTCAAGTGTCTCGCGTTCGCACAGTCAGGGTACACCAAAATGATAGCAGCCGGAGTCGGACCGGGGCCTCAACATCTTATATTTCCACGCCAGCCACATCTTTAGAGCAATCTACAGGGATGTCGCTTGCCACACAGCTAGAATCCACTGACAACTTGCTTGCTGAACAAATGAACCAATCTGATATGCTAGCCGAGCATTATGATTCTATGGATGAGGATTTCGAGGCAACAAAGGGCTATAAACCACGAACCCGAACAAAGGTTATGGATGACTGGCTTACACAGCGAGAGGGTTACCTTTATGAAATGCTTCGGCATGATGGTCGAGAAGGACTCCAAGCTACACCTTGTACTAGCTGTGGTGGTGATGGGAGCTTCTCATGCAGCGACTGTGCATATTGCATGTACTACTGCCGTCAATGCTTGGTTAACTGCCATCACCTTATGCCCTTTCACCGAATTAAGGTGCCATAAATATATCACCTCTCTACTTATTCCAACCTAACATCTAAAATCCTTTTAGCACTGGACAGGCTGCTTTTATAAGGATACTTCTTTACAAAAGCAAGGCCTTGTCATCCAGCTTGGTCATAGAAGCCCATCTTGCCCCTGCCCTGGACCTATTCAGAAGAACTTTGTGGTTACTGATCTCTCTGGCATACATGTTGTTGATGTTCAATTTTGTGCTTGCATTGATACAACTGGAAGCACACTTAGCCACCACATCCAACTCTTGAGATTCCGCTGCTTTCCATCAACCACACTTAGGCCACAAAGTGCCTTTACCTTTGATGTTCTTAACACATTCCATCTCCTCACCTTACAAGGCAAAGTCACAGCATATGACTTCTGTTCAGCTCTTCAGCATAAAACTGATAACACTGGAATATCAGATGTTAAGGTAGTGGGTTTTATCACAGAAGAGCTACATGGCTAACACCATACATCCAGGTTTACTACAGGCAATTTCTCACTGCTATCCGCCAATGGCGTCACCTTAAGTTGCTTAAACGAGCTGGACGAGGGCATGACCCTGCTGGAATTAAGGAAACTCAGCCTGGGGAGTGTGCTGTGGAATGTCCAGCTTGTCCTCACCCTGGTAGAAATCTCCCCATTGGTTGGACTAATGCCCCTGAGAGCCAAAGGTAAGCAGCAGCATTGTCTAAACTATATTAACATCTAACTATTCTAAGATGGCTCTATTCACTTAACCTAACAATTGATGCTAACTTCCGCCTAAAGAATAAGGCGCGTGCTGGTGGCATGGAGAATGACCCACCGTTAGGTGATGGCTGGGGCCATTGGGTTCCCAATGAGCCTTATCAGCAATATCTTGCCAAATATAGTGCAGGAGTTGAGGTTTGTAAATATGTATCTCTAATGGCGCACTGTGGTGTTGATGAAAAATGCCTTTCTTACACATTAACAGCCAAACCTTTGTGAATCTGAGCTTCATGCTGTTGACCATGCCAACACAAGATTCTCACAAGGCTATGCAGCCACAGGCGTTGGTGGTATAGTGTGTGCCCGACATGGCCTTGTCCGGAAGAATGGAATGGGCAACCTTCAAAAAGGAGAAAGGTCTGACGCCTTTATCAATTTGATCTTACCATGGATAAGCTAACTTAAATCTAGATATGCAAACATGGATTTTGTACTATTCCACTCACTGATTGGCACCAAAAATGAGCGCATCATGTTCTCATATGACATTGCTTGCCAGTGGTCAAGAAACCTTCCACGCAGAGCGCTTCAGCTACCAGATTCAATGCAGCTGTCAGCTGAGCAGATCCGCTTGCTCCGATTTGCAATTCCTAAATTTCACATATCGGCACATGGTGTTTCTTGCCAAAGCAATTTCTCACTCAACTATCAGCAGCATATGGCTAGGACAGACGGTGAAGACCCAGAGCGATGGTGGGCTCATATTAACCCAGTTAGCATGAGCACCAAGGAGATGGGCCCCGGTGCAAGGCTAGATACGCTAGATGACCATGCTGCCGCTTGGAACTGGCAGAAAATTGCCGGGTTTGGTGGGTTTCATTACAACCTTATTCTATAGATGGGTTACTTAACCGAGCCATTCAATGCCGCTTATATTCAGGAACTGCCCTATTAGATCAGCTCCGTAAAGCTTTATCAGCGTCAAAGAAGCATAAGCAAAACCATAAAGAGTTTACTGAGACGCTTGATAGCAACATATCACAGAACTGGAACAGGATGGTTGAGAACTGGCAACATGATCCCAAGGCCCCAAACCCATTTGAAGAGCCTATCATAAGTAGGCATCCTGTTATATTCTTTTTAACTTGGGCAAAACTAACGTGTTGTTAGGCATGTCAGTTACGGCGCTCCGCCTTGAGGTTGCAAAGGAAGAGGCGCTGTTAGCAGAAACAGCAGCTGCCCTGCCCCATGAGATGACGCCTTCTATTCTAGTCCAGACAGGGCTAGAGCTTGAGGAACAACAGTGCGCGCTATGCAATTTATAAATAGACCTAACCTAATATAGCATACACAGGCGCTCTTTGACACAGCTTGCACAAGCGGCAAGTACCCCAAATGAGCATGCTGAGCTAGAGGAGCGACGAAATACCCTCCGTCGCCGCCTTAGCAGCTGGGCAGAGGCCAGAAATTTATACATCCCCCCTACCTCTGAGCAAGCCATCGACCTAGCCAATGAGCCTTCAAATGCAGCAGACAGGCTGCCTGAAGCTGCACCGCTTAGCCTCCCTTCATCATTGTCTCCTGCCATTCATGAATCCTGCCCCTTCAAGCTTGCTAATATTGAGTTTCGCTTCCGCCTTGCCCAGGCACAAGATGCCCTTTCCGAGCTGAGGCGCCTGCTTCGTGTTACAAGGGGCTTATGGCACTACAAGTCAACACAAATTGGGGCGAGCCAGCGTGGAGGCACTCGTGCACGGGCCCTAATTCAGCGCTTTAAAGATAAGGTTGACCGATGCATAAGCAGATACAGATCTGCGCGCATCGCTCTACTTTCCCTAGATGCGAAAGGTGATTGGCAGCTCCAGCTACAGGAGTTGTCAGAAAAGGATGCTCAAGTGCCAGGGCGTGGCGATGATGAGTCTGAGGGAAATCGGGAGATTTCATGGATTTGGCGGGTCTCCCAACAGACTCAAATGGACGAGGGCAACTCAGCACTTGAGCCATCAGAGCCACCAAGTGAAGAGGAGCTTAATGACTGTAAGTGAGCTAAAGGCCTGCAATATGCTCTTCTAACTTCGCCTTGGGTAGGCCTTAGATGCGAGTGGGCAAAGTCTAAAGCTCGTGCAGACAGATGGGATGAGGAGGTGCAGCTTGTTACTGAAGAGATGCGACGCGTGCTTGCTTTTCTGGAATGGAAGGCTGCCTGGTGGGACAGGCAAGGGGAGGCGCAGCTGAACATAAGCCGTGACATTCTAGAAGGTGTGCATGCATATGCTGCCAAACAAGCCCATGTCAACCGAGCTCTTGCCACCTCGTTTGAAGCACGCTGGAGAGCTGAGTGACACTAGTATAGGTGGCAGGTTGAGTTCACAGCAGTAGAACTATAATGTAACAAACTTTACATACTAAGGATGAGCGTACAGCAAATGCTTGCCTTGAAAGATGATTTATTTGGGTTGTTAGAGTACAATATATGTACATTTTCCTATACAAAAGTGTGTCTTAGATATACAGTAATGAGTGCCAAACATAGAAAGTGTGTGGTAGTGAGTAGTAAGATAACGCACAACTACAAGGGAGCGTTGCAGTTATGCGTCCGTTATCTATAGCAACTGTCAGTCCAAATCCAGTAATCCTATTGTTAAGATATGTCTCCACCTGCTTGGCTGCACATGTTGATGCCGGTCCTTTTCAGTGGGTAAGTCCCGCTCTGATTCTTTTTTTTTATACGGCTGACACTTTACTGCTTTACCCCCCACCCGCACCAATGGCCCATGCACAACACCAACAACATTGCCTTCTCAATGCCAAATTCCCATGGTGAAGCCCACCAAGAAGCCAAACAGAGTAGGTTTTTATTTTACTTCCCCCCTCAGTCAAATAGCTGAATTCCCCCACTCCCCTTCTGTATGCTCACCCTCACCGGTGTTGTTGCAGCTCCGGCTAATGTCGGCTAAAGCCAGTTCCGGAGCTGGCTAAAAATATAGCCGAGCCGAGCTGCAAAAGTTGAGCCCCCCATTTTAGCCGACTCCCACTGAGCCGGCTCACTTGCCAGCTTGCCCAGTCTAGCCGTCGGAGCCGTGTAGCCGCCTCTGCCCGCGTTGCCTTGCCGCCTCTTGTTGCTCGTCTCTGCCCCTTGTCACCGGGTCACCTGTCGCTGTTTTTTGCTTGCAGTGCCGTGCTCACCCCCTTTTGTTTGGGTTCCGTCCTTGCCCAAGCACTGGCCTCCCACAACCATCAACTCGATCACAGGATACTTACAGAGTCATGACCCCGGAAGGTTCAGAACTCAGCAATGAGCAAGCAACCTCAACGACATAAATCCTCAAGCGGAACTCTCACCTTCGGGTTCCCGCACCTGTCACCACATTCGTGCACGCCCAGGACTCATTTCTACCATCGCAGGACACCTCATCTTCACCAACATCCCCGAGCGTTGTCGCATCATCTCTGGGCTCGATGTTGCCAGCGTCCCTAAACCTAAAGAGCGTCCTCTTCGCTCCATTCTCAAGCGGACCTCCTATTTCATCCCACCCTTGCTCTTCCCTGAAAATGACGAATGCGAAGTCACCCCTGAACCAAGTAGCCCTCTTTCCGACCTCCATTATCTCGACAGCCCCATGGACAGAATTTTAGCCCCGTGTTCAAGCTCAAGTCTTGCCGATCTCATCGAGGCTTACTCCGTTCTCATGGCACAGCTCAGAGTGGCCATTCAGGAAAGCACGGACAGAGGTTGTTCATGGCCGTTGTTCCAGCCACTCCACAAGCGCCACATCGTTTTTGTTGATCCGGTCATCCGTGACCTTGACCGTGTTTTGGTAGATCTGATGGAAGGGAGTGACTAGTCGGGCTGCCCAGTTCCAGAGCTTCCATCTGTTCTCCCATCCCCAGAGAAGAGCCCGTGAAAAAAAAAGATGTGGGATGGACGAAGAGCAGGTGAAGTATGCGCGTGACCTTGCCACTGTGTCGCATGCGGCCATCAAGCTCCTCGGTCTCGTCTTCACTCGTCCCACGGTCTACAGTCTTTTCGACGGTTCGTTTCACCAACTTTCGTTTTCGTTTTCTTTCCTCTTGACTTGGCACAGTTGGTAGACCAAGACCTCTGCTCCATGGGTACACAAGCGCTCAAGACCCCTTTGTCACCGAACTGCTGACACCAAATGTGCGAAAGACATGTGCACTGGCCATCTGACTTTTTCCAGACGCAGCGACTGCCTGCGGACGTTCTGGCACCAGCAAAGGCCCAAATTACGCATGGTCTTTGATGCATGGTTGAGGGCAAGCTCTGAAAGAGGAGCAGTAAGCGACGGTTTGAGGGTGAGTCTCCGACACATCACTCACTAAATTGTCTAAACAAACTGATCGTTACTCCTTGCAGGCAATCCATGAGCTTTTGGTCTATGAGCTGTCAAGTTTCGTACCAGCATTTATGGAACTCCCTTCTCTTCTGGACGACCTACTTGAGCCGCAACTTACCCTGTGGGTGCAGGCTTGCCATGCTCTCGGTGGCCTAGCACTCGCTGCATCCCAAATTCCCCTTATATACGCATGTGTGCCTCTCTGAAACAGTCGTAGCAACACTTACTGTGTCTCCGGTACCCTTGTTAAATTCATCCCCTTCCACACCCAGTGCCAGAAAATATGATTCGGTGCCGATCAAGACGCTGCATACGATGACTCCTTGTCCGCGCAGCACACTTTACGCCCCTTATCGCCACACTGCCCCCAGTTGCCTCGTCTGCCCTCATTCAGATTCCCTTGAGGTAGCGTGTCAACCTCACCCTGGCCCTGGCCCCTGTCGTGGCACCTCAACTTCGCCCTCACCCGGAATACGGCGGAAAGTGTATATCTGACAGATCTTCGAAAGGACTCGAACTCTTTTACTGCGCGTGGCGCACTAGTTCAGCTACAATAAATTTCATATTTTGCATCCGCCTGTCACCCTCTTTGTGCAGGGTACCTTACAATTATGAGCCCTGCTCACTTGCTTATGCTTGGAACCTTACATTGCCACTCATGCCCTTGTCTGGCCAGTTCTGCCCGTTC
>Ga0210386_10004217_pt1 | contig 11923 bp, 12 predicted proteins | sample IncBWH32OmetaG_FD_160091 | JGI IMG/M metagenome (GOLD analysis project Ga0210386, IMG submission 160091) | Forest soil microbial communities from Barre Woods Harvard Forest LTER site, Petersham, Massachusetts, United States - Inc-BW-H-32-O ... | reverse complement strand
ATCCCGCGGCCTTCCGCAATTTCCTCTCGGCCCAGGAGCGGCTCTGCCGGCTGCTGCGCGTGGCGCCCCTGCGGCTGGCCGCGGACCTGCACCCGGACTACGTGTCCACGCGCTGGGCGCAGCGCCAGGGCTTGGACCTCTGCCTGGTCCAGCATCACCATGCCCACATCGTCAGCGCCATGGCCGAGCACGGCCTGCGGGGGCCGGTGGTGGGCATCGCCTGCGATGGCACGGGATACGGCACCGACGGCGGCATTTGGGGGGGCGAGATCCTGGTCTGCGACCGGGCGAACTGGCGCCGGGCGGCCCATCTATCCGCCTTCCCGCTGTTGGGCGGTGACGCGGCCGCGCACGAACCGTGGCGGCCCGCCCTGGGGTGGCTGCAGGCGGCCCTCCCGGAAACCTGGACCAGCCACCTGCCGCGACTCGAACGCATGGCCGGCAAGGGGCCGGTCAGCCTGGCCGTCCGCCGCATGCAGGGAGCCGGCCACGGGGTGGCCTGCAGCAGCCTGGGCCGCCTTTTTGACGCGGCCGCGGCCTTGCTGGGCTACTGCGACCGCAACCGCTATGAAGCCGAAGCCGCCATGATCCTGCAGCAGGCCGCGGAAGCCGCCGCCATGCAGGGCGGGGTGGGCCTGGGCAGCAACGCCGGGGCGCTGCCCTGGGCCGTGAAGGCGCCCGCCACGCCGGGCGGGCCGCGGCAGCTGGACACCGCGCCGATGCTCAAGGCCTTGCTGGCCGGCGGCGACCCCGGCCGCCTGGCCCTGGGTTTCCACCTGGCCGTGGCGGCGATGCTGGCCGAGGGCGCCCGCCAGGTGGCCGAGGAGCACGGCCTGAAGCAGGTGGTCTTGAGCGGCGGCTGCTTCGCCAACGGCCTGCTGCTGAAGGCGGTGGCCCTGCGGCTCCGCGGTTTCGGCCTGCAGCCCCTGCTGCACCGGCAGGTACCCTGCGGCGACGGCGGGCTGGCTTTGGGCCAGGCCGTGGTGGCCTGCCAACGGATCCCGGCCCAGGCCGGACAAGGAGTCTGACATGTGCCTCGGCGTCCCCGGACGGATCCTGCGCGTGCACCCCGCCGACAAGGGGGCCGAGAACCTGGCTGTGGTCGACTTCCAGGGCAGCCAGGTGGAGGTGAGCCTGAGCCTGGTGCCCGCGGCGAAGGAAGGCGACTGGGTGCTGGTCCACGCGGGCTACGCCCTCACGCTGCTCGACCAGGCCGAGGCGGCCGAAACCTGGCGCTGGCTGGAGATGGCCGAGGTGGCGCGCGAACTGGGCCGGGCGGCCGGGCCCGCGCCGGCGGCGCGGCCATGAGCGGCAAGGACCAGGCCGTGGCGCGTCTGGCCAACGACCTGCACCGGGTCTGCGCCGCGGCCGGGCCCATGCGGGCCATGGAGGTCTGCGGCACCCACACCGTGTCGCTCTTCCGCACGGGCATCAAGGCCTTCCTGCCCGAGAGCTTCCAGCTGGTGTCCGGGCCGGGCTGCCCGGTCTGCGTCACGGCCCAGGGCTACATCGACGCCGCCACCGAGCTGGCCGCCCGCGGAGACCTCACCATCGCCACCTACGGCGACATGCTGAAGGTGCCCGGCCGCCGGGGCAGCCTGGAGGCCCAACGGGCCGAGGGCGCCAGCATCCTGGTGGTCTACTCCATCCGTGACGCCCTGCGCCACGCCGAGGAGCACCCCGAGCGGCAGGTGGTGTTCCTGGCCGTGGGCTTCGAAACCACCGCGCCCGCGACCGCGGCGGCGGTGCTGGAGGCCGGCCGGCGCGGGCTGAAGAATTTCAGCGTGCTGCTGGGCCACAAGCTGGTGATGCCCGCCGTGGAGGCCCTGCTTGGCGCGGGCGACGTGCCCCTGGACGGCTTCCTGCTGCCGGGCCACGTGAGCGTGATCATCGGCAGCGAAGCCTACGAGCCCGTGGCCAGGGTCTACGGCAAGAGCGCGGTGGTGACCGGCTTCGAGCCGGAGCAGATGCTGCGGGGCCTGCTGCGACTGGCCGAGCTGATCGCCCAGCGCCAGGCCGTGGTGGAGAACGTCTACCAGGTGGCGGTCGGGGAGATCGGCAACCGCACCGCCCAGCGCCTGCTTGAAATGGTCTTCACCCCGGATGACGCCGAATGGCGGGCCCTGGGGGTGATCCCCAAGAGCGGCCTGGGCCTGCGGCCGGAATGGGCCTCCTTTGACGCGGCCCAGCGCTTCAACGTCAGCTTCGGCAAGGACTACGACCCGCCCGGCTGCCGTTGCGGCGACGTCATCCAGGGCAAGGCCCTGCCCGGTGACTGCCCGCATTTCGCGCGCGGCTGCACGCCCCGCAAACCCATCGGCCCCTGCATGGTGTCCAGCGAAGGCACCTGCGCCGCCTGGTTCAAGTACGGGCGGCAGTTCCGCCATCTGCCGCCGCCGGTCGTGACGGCCTAGGAGCAAGCCATGGAAACCCTGAAACAGCCCAACCCATCGCTGCCGCAGCGGGAAGTGGATGATGACCCACGCATCGTGTTGGCCCACGGCGGCGGCGGCGAGCTGACCAAGCGCCTGTTGGAAAAGCATGTGCTGCCCAAGCTGGCCAACCCCATGCTCAACCCGCTCACCGACGCCGCGGTGCTGCCGGCCATGACCGGCCAGGTCTGCTTCAGCACGGACAGCTTCGTGGTGCAACCGCTCTTCTTTCCAGGCGCGGACATCGGGCGCCTGGCCGTTTGCGGCACCGTGAACGACGTGGCCGTGATGGGCGCCGAGGTGCTGGCCCTGAGCCTGGCCCTGGTCATCGAGGAAGGCCTTCCCATGGCCACGCTCGACCGGGTGCTGGATTCCATCGCCGCGGCCGCCCGCGAGGCCGGGGTGCCCATCGTCACCGGCGACACCAAGGTGGTGGAGCGCCGCCGCGGGGACGGGCTGATCATCACCACGGCCGGGGTGGGCCGCCGCTTCGACGGGGTGGACCTGAGCCCCTCACGCATCCAGGCCGGCGACAAGATCCTGGTGAGCGGCGGCCTGGCCGAGCACGGCCTGGCGGTGATGTCGGCCCGCGAAGGCCTGGGCTTCGACACCAGCATCCGCAGCGACGCCGCCCCCCTCAACGGCCTGGTGAAAGCCCTGCTGGCGGCCGGTGGCGGCCTGAAGTTCCTGCGCGACCCCACCCGCGGCGGACTGGCGGGCCTCTTGGCCGACTTGAGCGAGGAGTGCGGATTGGGCATCGAGCTGGAGGAGGACGCCCTGCCGCTGACCCCGGCGGTGCGGGCGGCCTCGGAAATGCTGGGCCTGGACCCCTTGAGCGTCGCCAATGAGGGCAAGCTGGTGATGGTGGCCTCGCCCCAGGCCGCCGGGCGGGTGCTTGAACTCTGCCGCCAGCATCCGTTGGGCCGCCGCGCTGCGGTGGTGGGCACCGTGCTGGAGGCGACGCCGCCCCTGGTGGAACTGATCACGCGCGCCGGAGGCCGCAGGATGGTCCTGCGGCCCTACGGCGAGGATTTGCCCCGTATTTGCTAGTCCCACAAAGGAGGATGCCATGCACGAAATGTCCTTGGCGGTGTCGTTGGTGCGCCGGGTCGTGGCCGAAGCCAGCAAGGCCAACCTGGTGAGGGTGACCGAAGTGGACGTGCAGGTGGGCACCCTGCAGGCCGTGGAGCCCGATCTTTTCGGCGAGGCCTTCCGGGCCGCCGCCCTGGGCACCCGGGCCGAGGGCGCGGACCTGCACGTGACGCCCGTGCGGGCCGAGGCCTGCTGCCTGATCTGCGGCGAGACCTACGAGCCCGAGTGGGCGGATTTCCAGTGCCCGGCCTGCGGCCAGGCCGAGCCCCAGATACTGAAGGGCCGGGACATGCTTCTCGCCGCAGTGAGCGGCGAGCAGAACGACTGAGGAGGATGTCATGTGCGACACTTGCGGAGGGCACGCGGCTGAAGCAGAAGGCCACGGCCACCCCCACCCCCACGGACACGCTGGCGGACACGCCCACACCCACAGCGCCCGGGTGACCGTGGCACCGGCCACGGCCAGCGTGCTTGGCGACAACAGCCGCCTGGCCAAGGGCATCCGGGCCGAGCTGACCCAGCGCGGCATCCTGATGCTGAACCTGACCAGCGCGCCCGGCAGCGGCAAGACCGCCCTGCTGCACGCCACCCTGGCGGCCGAAGAGGGCGGCCGTGCCGCCGTGCTGGTGGGGGACCTGGAGACCGACCGCGACGCGGCGCGGCTGCGCGGGCTGGGGGCCCAGGTGCTGCAGATCAACACGGGCCGTGGCTGCCACCTGTCGGCCGCCCAGGTTTCGTCCGGCCTGGACCAGCTGAATCTGGAGGGCCTGGAATACGTGTTCGTGGAGAACGTAGGCAACATGGCCTGCCCCTCGGACTACGACCTGGGGGAGCATGGACGGGTCACCCTCCTCAGCCTGCCCGAGGGCGACGACAAGGTGGCCAAGTACCCGGGCCTTTTCGCGGCCGCGGATGTCGTGCTTTTGAACAAGATCGACCTGGCGAACGTGCTGCCGTTCAACGAAGACCTGTTGCGCCAGGACCTGTCCCGGCTGAACACGCGGGCGCCGTTGCTGCGGATCTCGGCCGTGGGCGGCCAAGGGCTGGATGCCTGGTGGTCCTGGCTTCGGCATTGCCGCAGCAGGGCCATGCAGGGGAAAACCCTGGCCTGATCCAAGGATTAGGCCGGGCGTCATTACATCGGCCGCCAGTTTGTGAAAAATTTCACAAACTGGCGGCCGATGCCGTCTAAAAATCATCTATTCAAGTGTGATTGCATAAAAACACAAAGGGGATCTGGGTGATGCCAATCATTGGGTAATCAAGATTCGGGCCGTATAACAAGGCGTCATCCAACCCAGACTTCCCGGTGAAGAACATGCCCACCACGTTGAACCGCGCCAGCCAGATCAAGGAAGCGCCGGCCACGGATCCGCGCATGGCCAAGGTCCTGCAGGCCATCAAGCTTTACCAGCGCCGGCCCGACGCGCTCATTCAGATCCTGCACACGGCCCAAGGCATTTTCGGCTACCTGCCGCTGAATGTGCTGCAGTTCGTGGCCAGGGAACTGAGGGTCCCGCCGGCCCAGGTCTACGGCGTGGCCACCTTCTACCACTTCTTTTCGCTCAAGCCCAAGGGCGAGCACCAGGTGGTGGTCTGCACTGGGACGGCCTGCTACGTCAAGGGGGCCCAGAAGATCCTGGATGCCATCGCCGCGGGCTACGGCCTGAAGCCGGGCTCCACCACCCCGGACGGCAAACTGGGGCTGGAGCAGGCCCGCTGCATCGGCGCCTGCGGCCTGGCTCCGGCCGTGGTCATTGACGAGGAAATGCAGCCCAAGGTGGACGCCGCCAAGGTCGGCGCCATGGTGGCGGGCAAGACGGGGGTGGCATCATGAACCTGCAGGGTCTGGTCCAGTTGGCCGACGCGGGCCGCGAAAAATTGAACGGGCGCCAGCAGCGTGTCTGCGTCTGCGCCGGCGCGAGCTGCATGAGCAGCGGCGCCCAGGGCGTGATGGACGCCACCACCAAGGCCCTGAAGGCCGCAGGCCTGGACCCGGGCGTGCGCACCGTGCCGGTGGGCTGCATGGGCGCCTGCAACCAGGGGCCCCTGCTGCGCGTGGACGCCGACGGAGCCGTCTACCAGAAGATGGACGCCGACAAGAGCGCCAAGGTCGTTGAGCGGCACCTGCAGAACAAGGCGCCGGTGACCGACAGCCTGCTTTTTAACGTCAACGGCAAGGCCGCGGCCAAGGCCGAGGACCTGCCGTTCTACGCCAGGCAGACCAAGATCGTGCTGAGCAACTGCGGCCTGATCAATCCGGATGAGATCGAGGAGTACGCGGCCCGCGACGGCTACATGGCCCTGCACAAGGCCCTCACCTCGATGCAGCCCGAAGAGGTGATCGGCGAGATCAAGATGAGCGGCCTGCGCGGCCGCGGCGGGGCGGGCTTTCCGGTGGGCAACAAGTGGGAGACGGTCTACCGGCACGTGGCCGACCAGAAGTACGCCATCTGCAACGGCGACGAGGGCGACCCGGGCGCGTTCATGGACCGCAGCGTGCTGGAAGGCGACCCCCACCGCATCCTGGAGGGCATGGCCATCGCCGGCTACGCCGTGGGCGCCAGCAAGGGCTACCTCTATGTGCGCGGCGAGTACCCGCTGGCCATCAAGCGGCTGGAGACCGCGATCAAGCAGGCCCGCAAGCACGGCCTGCTGGGCGACAACATCCTGGAGTGCGGCTTCAAGTTTGACGTGGAGATCCGCATCGGCGCCGGCGCCTTTGTCTGCGGCGAGGAGACGGCCCTCATCCACAGCATCGAGGGCAAGCGCGGCACCCCCCGGCCCCGCCCGCCTTTCCCCGCGGAGAGCGGGCTGTGGGGCAAGCCCACCCTGATCAACAACGTGGAATCCTACGCCAACATCGCCCCCATCCTGATGAACGGGGCGGAGTGGTTCAGCGCCATCGGCACGGCCAAGAGCGCCGGCACCAAGGTCTTTGCCCTGGCCGGCGCCATCAACAACACCGGGCTCATCGAAGTGCCCATGGGCACCAGCCTCCGCGAAATCATCTTCGACATCGGCGGGGGCATCCCCGGGGGCAGGAAGTTCAAGGCCGCCCAGACCGGCGGACCCAGCGGCGGCTGCATCCCCGAAGCCCATCTGGACACCAGGGTGGACTACGAGTCCCTGAACGCCCTGGGATCCATCATGGGCTCGGGCGGCCTCATCATCATGGATGAGACCAGCTGCATGGTGAAGCTGGCCCGTTACTTCATGGAATTTTGCATGGATGAAAGCTGCGGAAAGTGCATCCCCTGCCGCGTGGGCACCAAGGAGATGCACAAGCTGCTTTCCAAGATCTGCGACGGCCAGGGCACTGAGGCCGACCTGGCCCTTCTGGAGGAGCTGGCGCCCTACTGCAAGGAGAGCAGCCTCTGCGGCCTGGGGCAGAGCGCGCCCAACCCGCTGATGAGCACGCTGCGCTACTTCCGCGACGAATACATGGCCCATATCAGGGAAAAACGCTGCCCCGCCGGGGAGTGCAAGCTCCACGGCGCGGCGACACTGGCTGAGGTGCGGTGATGGCCGCCATCGAGATACACGTCAACGACAAGCCCGTCGCCTGCGAAAGCGGCATGACGGTGCTGCAGGCCTGCCGCGCCTCCAACGTGGACCTGCCCACGCTCTGCGCCCTGAAGGGCCTCAGCAACGTGGGCGCCTGCCGGCTCTGCCTGGTGGAGATGGACGGAAGCCCCCGTCTCTTCGCCGCTTGCACGCTCATGGTCGCCCCCAACCAGCGCATCAAGACCGACACTGAAAAGCTCCGCCGCTACAGGAAGATGACGGTGGAGCTGCTCTTTGCCGAACGGAACCACGTGTGCTCGGTCTGCGTGGTCAACGGCGACTGCGAGCTTCAGGACCTGGGCTACAAGGTGGGCATGGACCATGTGCGCTTCCCGTTCCTCAGCCCGGTCTGCGAGCTGGACAGCAGCAAGAGCGAGTACGCCATCGACCAGAACCGCTGCGTGCTCTGCACCCGCTGCGTGCGCGTCTGCGCCGAGGTGGAGGGCGCCCACAACTGGGACGTGATGGGCCGCGGCGCCAATGCGCGGATCATCAGCGACCTGAACCAGCCCTGGGCCGAAAGCAGCACCTGCACCACCTGCGGCAAGTGCGTGGAGGCCTGCCCGGTGGGGGCCCTCTGGGACAAGCACAAGGCCCAGGGCCAGGGCAGGAAGCGGCCGGAATTCATCAGCGAGCTGATCGCCAAGCGCCAGGAGGCCCGGCCATGAGCAAGAAAAAGATCGCCACCGTCTGGTTGGGCGGCTGCTCGGGCTGCCACATGAGCCTGCTGGACATCGATGAACGCATCCTGGACGTGATGAAGCTGGCCGACATCGTGAAGAGCCCGGTGGTGGACGGCAAGGAATGCCCGCCCGTGGACATTTGCCTGGTGGAAGGCGCGGTCTGCGCCACCGAGCACCTCGAGGAGCTCTTCCACCTGCGCAAGCAGGCCAAGCTGCTGGTGGCCTTCGGGGACTGCGCGGTCAACGGCAACGTGCCCGCCATGCGCAACCAAGTTGGATTGGCCGAGGCCCTGGCCAAGGCCTACAAGGTGTCCGAAACCGGCGACAACATCGGGCCCATCCCCACGGTGGGCGTGACCTCGCTGCTGGACAAGGTGACCCCATTGCATGAGCACGTGAAGATAGATTTTTGGATCCCGGGCTGCCCGCCTTCCGCGGATTTGATCTTTTACGTGTTGGCGGAGCTGCTCCATGACCGCGTGCCCGATCTGACCCAGGGCGCCAAGCTCAAATACGGGTGAGGCTATGTCAAAAATCATCACCATCAACCCAGTCACGCGCATCGAGGGCCACGCCCGCATCACCCTGCACGCGGGCGACGACGGCAAGGTCCAAAAGGCCTATTTCCACGTGAACGAGTTCCGCGGCTTCGAGAAGTTCTGCGAAGGCCGGCTCTACACCGAGATGCCCACCATCACCCCGCGCATCTGCGGCATCTGCCCCACCAGCCACAGCATGGCCAGCGCCAAGGCCTGCGACCACATCCAGCGCATCCAGCCCACGCCCACGGGCATACTGCTGCGGCGGCTGGTGCAGGCCGGGCAGATCCTCAGCTCGCACGCGCTGAGCTTCTTCCACCTGAGCTCGCCGGACATGCTGCTGGGCTTTGACGCGGATCCGGCCAAGCGCAACGTGCTGGGCCTGGCCGAGAAGGACCCGGCCCTGGCCATCAAGGGCATCCGCCTCCGCAAGTTCGGCCAGGAGGTCAGCGAGCGCCTCACCGGCAAAAAGATCCATGTGCTCGGTGTCGTGCCCGGCGGCATGGCCTTCGCGCTGAAGGAAGAGGACCGCCTGGCCCTGCTGGCCCAGATTCCCGAGGCCATCGCCACCTGCCAGGTGGCCCTGGGCATCCTGAAGGGCTACATCAACGAGAACCGCAAGATGGTGGATTCCTTCGCCATGTTCGAGTCGCCGTACCTCGGCACCGTGGACAAGGACGGCGCCCTCGACTTTTACGACGGCACGCTGCGCTGGGTGAACCCGGACGGCAGCACCCTGGCCGAGGCCCAGGTCTGGGAGTACCAGAAGTACATCGCCGAGCGGAGCATGGATTTCACCTACCTGAAATACCCCTATTTCAAGCCCCTGGGCTTTGAAAAGGGCTTCTACCAGGTGGGCACCCTGGGCCGCCTTAACGTGGCCAGCCACATCCGCACCCCCCTGGCGCAGAAGGAATTCACCGAATTCCGCAGCCTGAAGGGCGGCAAGCCGGTGCACGGGGCCTTCTACCACCACTACGCCCGCCTGATCGAGATGCTCCACGCGGCCGAAGAAGTGCAGCGCCTGCTGGAGGATCCGCGCATCACCGGCACGGATATCCAGGCGCGCGGCCACCGCAACTGCCTGGAGGGGATCGGCCACACCGAGGCACCGCGGGGCACCCTTTTCCACCACTACAAGGTGGACGAGACCGGGGCGCTGACCAAGGTCAACCTGCTCATCGCCACGGGCCAGAACAATCCGGCCATGAACCAGGCGGTGCTGGAGGTGGCCAAGCAGTACGTGGACGGCAGAAAGGTCACGGAAGGCGCGCTCAACCGGGTGGAGCACGCCATCCGTTGCTACGACCCCTGCCTGAGCTGCTCCACCCACGCCTACGGCAAGATGCCGCTGGACGTGGAGCTGCAGGGCCCGGACGGGGAACTGATCGACCACGTGGTGCGGGGCTAGGCCGTGCGCACGCTGCTGATCGGCTACGGCAACCCCGGGCGGGGCGACGACGGCCTGGGGCCGGCCCTGGCCGAGGCCATCGAGGCCCTGGGCCTGCCGGACCTGAAGGTGGACATCGACTTCCAGCTCAACGTGGAGGACGCCTGGGACCTGAACGGCTACGACCGCGCCATCTTCGCGGACGCGGCCGTGGAGGGCGCCGAGCCGTTCTTTTGGAAAGAGGTGGAGCCCCTGGATTCGGCCGATTTCAGCAGCCACGCGGCGTCGCCCGCGGGCGTGCTCAAGCTGGCCAAGAACCTGTTCAACGCCAAGGTGCGCGGATTCGTCATCGGCATCCGCGGCTACGAGTTCGACGTTTTCGGGGCGCCCATCACGCCCAAGGCGCAGGACAACCTGCGCCAAGCCATCGCGTTTCTGGCGGACCAGCTGCGGTTCGGGGAAAAGGAGCCGACGGCGCCGGCCTAAGGCTCCCGGGCGCCCTGATCCCAAGGGTCCGCCAGGACCGCGTCAGCCCGGCCGCGAGGCCGGGCTGCCTTTTTTATGGTCACGTTTTCTCACAAATCCCGGGGGTCCCAGGGGCACATTTATCGTACATTGGTCGTCTACTTAAACACGATGCTTAAGATCCTGCCTGCCCCAGGCGCCCTCACCTCCACCACGAGCCCACGTAATGCGCAAATCTTTTCTGCGCCACGGCATGACCCTCAGCGCGCTCTTGCTGGCGCCGGCGCTGGCCTGGGCGGCTGCGGATCCAACCGCGCCGTCGGCCGTCCCGCTGTCCCCTTCCGCCGCGCTGGCCTGGAGCCAGGCCGTTGGGATGGCCCTGCAGCACAGCCCGTCCCTGGCCTCGTCCAAGCAGGCCGTCGAGGCCGCGGCCCAGGGTGTGGCCCTGGCCGACGCCGACCTGATGCCGTCGGTGAACGCGGTGGCCGGGCTCAACCGCAGCCAGTCCAGCGCCCTGAAAGGGGCCACCTGGACCGCGGGCACGAGCCTCAGCAGCGGCTATTCGGGGGGCCTGCAGGCCAATTGGACCCTCTTCAACGGATTCAGCTCGCTCTACGGCCATGCCCGGGCCCGCCAAGCCCTGGCCGGCGCCAAGGCGGCCTACGCCTCCGCCAGCGCCGCGCTGCTGCTGGGCTTGCGCCAGGCCTTCAACCAGCTGCTGTATGACCAGAAGAACGCCGCCCTGCTGCTGGCCATCGCCGACCGCTACCACCAGGACACCCTTTACCAGCAGCTGGAGTTCCAGTCCGGCCAGACCGCCCGCTGGACCTTCCTGAAATCGCAGTCCGACGAGGCCCAGGTGAAGTGGGACCTGGAGCAGAACAGCCTGGCCACCCAGTCGGACCGGGCCAGCCTGGCCGCCCTGCTGGGGCAGGACCCCGCCCAGGCCACGGGCCTCTCGGTGGACGGCGAGCTGTCCGCGGCCGCCCCGCCCGCGGACGACGGGGCCGACTGGGCCAAGGTCCAGGCCGCGCCGGTGGTGCTGCAGCAGCAGGCGGCCGTGGCGGCCGATGACGCGGCCCTGGGCGTCAGCGACGCCAGCCTCTATCCCAGCCTGAGCGCCGCGGGATTCTACACCTACAGCGGCGGCGACAGCTGGGGCCCGGACGAGCGCGTGCTGGGCGGCAGCCTGAACCTCAACTTCAACCTTTTCGGCGGCGGGGCCAACCTGGCCGCCATCCGCCAGGCCCGGGCCACCCTGGAGGGCGACCGCCAGGGCCTGCAGAACCTGCTGCTGACCCAGCGCAGCGGCCTGCGCAAGGCCTGGGCCGCCTACCTGGGCGCCTACGACAAGGTGCCCATGGCCCAGTTGGCCACCGCCGCGGGCGAGGAGCGCTTCAAGACCGTGGGAGCCCTTTACTCTGCGGGCCGGGCCGCCTACCTGGACTATGAGCAGGCGGAAAGCATCTACACCCAGGCCCAGCAATCCGAGCTTTCCGCGCGCCTGTCGGCCGTGCAGGCCCAAGCCCAGTACCAAGAGACCCTTGGCCAGGGCCTGGAAGACGCCCTGGCCCCGGCGGCCCGATGATTTCCCAAGACACGCTCCCGAGGCGCTCCATGCAATTCCGTCCGCTTTGTCTCTCCGCCCTGGCCCTGCTGGCCCTGGCGGCCCCCGGCTGCGGCAAGTCCAAGAAGGCCCCCATGCAGAAGGTGGAGGTCACCCGCGGCGACCTGCGGCAGGTGGTGCAGGCCACC
>Ga0210386_10004213_pt1 | contig 11926 bp, 6 predicted proteins | sample IncBWH32OmetaG_FD_160091 | JGI IMG/M metagenome (GOLD analysis project Ga0210386, IMG submission 160091) | Forest soil microbial communities from Barre Woods Harvard Forest LTER site, Petersham, Massachusetts, United States - Inc-BW-H-32-O ... | reverse complement strand
CCACGACCACCGGAGGGCCGTACTTCCTCGAAGTCGACCAGCGGCTCGAGCCAGACGGCGCAGGCACCAAGCTCACGGTCCACTGCAAGGGAGAAAGCCACGGCTTCTTCAAACTCGCAGAGCCGCTGGTCATCCGCCTGACCCAGCGGCAGTTCGACACCGGCGGCAGCAACCTCAAGGCTCTCCTGGAAGATCATGCCCTCTAGCTAGTAGGCCAGTTGCCTACATTGTCTCAGGGCAAATGATGAGACGACCATGCTCGTGGACGAGGATCGTTACCTAATAACGATACCTACGGACGACATCGCAGTTCGCGTCATCTGCCGCCAAGGAGGCCAAATCGGCAGTACGAGGCCACTTCTTTGGGGAATACTCGGGCGGCCTTATAGCCCGCCAAACCTGGCATGCTGGAGATTGACCGATCAGCCGGAGGAATGCCCGCTGCCCACCCCTGGCCGTGGCCCCTGTCCGGGCACTCCCCCTGCTGCTATTAATCCGCCTTGATCATTTCACGTGCGATGCAGCACCGCTCGCTAGCGGACGCGGCGGGCAGGTCGAACTGCATGAATATGCGTCGCGGCTCTTGGCATGAACGTCGCAGCTGCCGCTGGTCGCGAGTAGCTAACTTCGCCGACGCGGCTGCAAACGATGCACGCTGCCGGACGTGAGCCCCCTGGGCACGGTCTGGTCCGGAGCCATTGCTCCACTGGGTTCCCCGCGGACTGGCAGGTCGGCCGTGACCGGGGCCTCGAGCCCCGGCGCGGCCAGCTGAAACAGCCGAACCGGCCGGTCAAGGTCCTTCAGCCGGTGCTCGCCCAGGTCCACCAGCGTGAACCCGAGATCCTCCTCTTCATCCTCGATGATGGTCTGCGTCGCTTGCGAGAGGAACACCTGGCCACCGCGGGCGGCGGCGCAGATCCGGGCCGCGCGATGGACGGCCAGGCCCGTGTAGGCCCCGTCGGCCGGGACCGCGTGGCCGGTGTGAATGCCGATCCGCACCCGGACCGGCGTCCCGGCCGGCCACTGGTGGTCCGCCAGGGCCCGCTGGATCTCCAGCGCGCACAGCACGGCTTGCTTCGCGTCGTCGAACGTGACGAAGAACGCATCACCTTGCGCGTCCACCTCGTAGCCGGCGTACTCAGCGACGGCCGCCCGGATCAGCCGCCGGTGCTCGGCCAGGATTTGCCAGTAACGGTCTCGCAGGGCCTTGACCAGCCGGGTCGACCCCTCGATATCGCTGAACAGGAGCGTGACCAGCCCGCTCGGAAGCCCGGTGACCTGACGGTCCCGCACCTCTGCCGGGCCGGGTTCCAGGAGCGCCTGGTTGCCGCCTGAGCGCAGCGCCGCGTCCGGTGCCCCGGGAAGGCCGGAGCGCTCTGGAGACGTCAGCGGGCGTGCGCGGCGCGCAACTCCCGCTCCGGCAGAGTCCTGCTCCCCCACCTGCCGGATTCCCCCGACGGAGTAGACCAGGCACGGATGCAGCACGTAGATGCCTGCCTCGGGCGGGAGGTGGAACTGCTCGACGTCGCCCAGGGAGTAGAACCGGCGCCGCCCCGCCTCGTCGACGTATCCGAGCAGGCCGTTCTGCCACAAGACGGACGCGAGGTTGGTCGGCTCCTGGAAGTGCAGGTCCGCCACTTCCTGCAGGGCCAGCAGATCCCCGCGCGAGAACCGGTCGACGCCGATCATCCGGACGAAGGACCTGACGTCCTCTTGCACGCCGCTGATATAGGACTGGGTGCTGGTGAACAACTCGGAGTAGTCGTGCAGAGCGGCGCCTTCTGGCATCAGGTCCGAGGAGATCTGGTTGGCGCACTGCGCGAGCTGGGAATCGCCGAACCGCTTGGCGCTCCGCCGCACCACCGCCTGCAGCGCCGCCGGGGGCAGGCCATTGCGGCCGGCCTGCTTCTGCCGCAGGACCTCCTCGCTCAGCTCGTTGCCGAGCGAGATGATGTCGCGCGGGAGCAACCGGGTGTGGCTGAGCAGGTAGTCCTCGATCGGCCCGTCACCGTCGGGTCCCGGCCACTGGCCGTCGACCCCGAGCCAGTCGCCGATCGTGGGAGCGCCGCTGGCAGGGCGCCGCATCAGCAGCGACGGTGGCAGCCTGGCCAGTTTTTGCCCCAGCAGGTAAAGCAGCGAGCCGCGGTCCCAGGTCAGGACCCGGATGTGGGGTTCGTTGTAATACCGCGGCGCGTGCTCGGACCGGTACACCGACGACATGACGATGTCGCGGATGCAGACCACGACGTGCAGGCGGCCGCCCAGCTTGTGGTCGCGCAGCAGCCGCATGACCTGATAGAACAGCCCCTCCTGGCACTTCAGCCAGTACATCGGGGCGTGGCTGAACTCCTCGTCCACCGCGTCCAGGTAGAAGTAGACCGGCTTGCACCGGACGACCACTTCACCCAGCAGGTCCTCCAGGTCGTCCCAGAGCGGATCATCTAGGTACGCGGACAGCTGATAGGCCGTGTGCCGCTCATTGATGATGTCCCGCACCTGGCTGTAGATCGACCGGGGACGGCGGAAATCACCCAGCAACCGCGCGTACGACCGCTCGATCTCGGCGGCCTGCCGGTCATCGACCTGCGCCCGCAATTCCGGCCGGAGCAGCAGGTGCGAGGCCAGCGCCCGCATGATCGCCCGTTCCCAGATCTGCATCCACTTCTCGACCAGAACCTGGTCCGAGAACCACTGGCACGCCTTCACGATGACTTCGGTCTTCGGCAGGCTCTGCTGCGGCACGTCAGCGTAGACCGAGTCCTGGTGGGCCTGGAAATCCTGAAGACGCCGCAAGTAGACCGTCTTGCCCGCTCCCAGCTTGCCCACGATGACGCGCACCTTGGAGTCGTTGGCCCGGGTGGCGAGGTGGCCGTAGGCAGGATTGCCGCCGAAGTCGACGAACTCGCTGATCAGATCCTCGATGTCGGCTCGTGACCCGTCCGGATTCCCGAACGGTCCTACCGGGTCCAGCCGACGCCGCCTGCTCGCCATCCATTTTCTCCCAAACCGGATCGTAGCCCGCGGCAGGAGCAAGAGCCAGCAGATACTCCCGCGGGGTGTTCTCGGTCCCCCCTACCTCAGGCAGTCTTTCACCAGCGTGCGAACCGTGGCCACGTCTACCCGTGCGCGGTGGCTCGATAGGCGGACGACAACACCGCTGGCAAAGCGCGACTTCGCCGAGTCCCACTCCTGGCCGGTTGGCCGGCCTAGCGGCAAGCACGAGAAGAGCTTTGACTGAGCGCATTCAGCTGCCGCCGACAGGGGCATGCCTGATCGTTTCAGCGGCTGCCGGATGAGCGGAGCATAGGGTTGGCGGCATGTCACTGCGGCTTGTCCAGATCGCGATGGATGCCAGCGATGATGCCTCGGTCGGCCGGTTTTGGGCCGACGCGCTCGGCTGGGGTGTTTCCAGCGAGGAACCCGGTGTGACCAACGTCGAACCCGTGGGCTTCGCCTATCCCGACCCCGTCGCCGTCTGCATCGACGTCCTTGCCGTCCCCGAACTCAAGACGGTGAAGAACCGCGTGCACCTCGACCTCGCCACCACCTCGGCGGCCCATCAGGCAGACCTGGTCGCGCGGCTGCGCGATCTCGGCGCGACGCCCGCCGACGTGGGTCAGGGCGACGTGCCGTGGACCGTCCTGGCTGACCCCGAGGGCAACGAGTTCTGCGTGCTGGCGCCCTGGCCGGGCGGCCGGGACACCGGGCCGGTGGCCGCGGTGACGGTGGACTGCGCGGACCCGCGGGCCATGGCCCGGTTCTGGGACGAGGCGATGGACTGGACCCTGCACCGGGTAACCGGCGATCACGCGGTGCTGCGCTCCGCCACGGGCGCCGGACCGTATCTCCAGTTCCTCCGCACGCCCGGCATCAAGACCGTGAAGAACCGCGTCCATCTCGACCTGGGGCCCTACCCGGGTGACGATCAGGTGGCCGAGGTGGCCCGGCTGCGAGCGCTCGGCGCCACCGGCATCGACCTCGGCCAGGGCGACGTCCCGTGGACCTGCCTGGCCGACCCCGAGGGCAACGAGTTCGACGTCCTTAGCCCGCGCTGAACCGGCCCCTCACGATCAAGGCTCATGGTCAGCACGTCCAGGTCACCGTCATGTCGAACACCGGTGCTATGGGGGTCAGTCGATCCAGAGCATCGCGAATACGCGCTGCTCAGCCGCTGGGCAATGGCTGGGAGAAGAACCCAGGCAACTGCTGGCTGGTTCCGTATTCGTAGGCGCCCGGCATGGTGAGCGCGGGCCGACCGTGGCGGGGGATCTTCAGCTCCACCATGGCCAGGGCATTGTGCGTTACCAGCCGGGTGCCGCCGCCGGGGTCGGCGTAGGTCACCGTGGCCGCGTCGTCCTCGGTTACGGACACGGTCACCTCCACCTGACCTCCCGGAGCGGGAACGCTCGCGGTGAGGTGCCCAGGGCCGGCACTGACCCTGGGCCGCCGGCCGAGCCCGCCGAGCGGCCTGAGCTCGCCGCCTAGGCTGAGCGCGCCCATCGCTGTCCACGGTGAGCGCACCGGGCCGACTTTGATCCGAGCCAGCACCAGCTCCAGCCATCCCTGTGGCGCAGCGGCGTGCAGCCACACCCAGCGGTCGGCATGCCCGGTTCCCCAGTTGCGGCCAACGGTCCCCCGCCACTGGTTCACCTCGATCTGGTGAGCGTCGAGCACGAGCGTGCCGGTGACCTGGCCGTCCGGCACGGCAGCCTCGAGCTTGGTACGCGGCAGCGGCGCCCGGTACAGCACCGCTGGCCGAAGCGGCCGCAACGGCGCTCCCCCGGCGCTGATGGCCAGCTCCCAGCGCGCGGCCTGGCCAGCCATCGCGGCAGCTCCCGAGAAACGCCCCGGCCCGGCGGAGGCGTCAGCCGGGACGGCACCGAAAACCTGCTTGATCACCGTCGGCCGCTCGACCAGGTCATGATCCACCACGGTGCACCACAAGGCGGCCGACTCCGGCCCGGCGGCAGGACGCAGCCGGGTGTGACGGATCCAGAGCGCCCTGGGCGCTACAGGATCACGCGCACTGATGAACCACGACTCATATCCGCTGGCGCTCACCAGAACATAATGTCCCGGAACTGCCAGCCTGATCTCCTGCGACCGCCGAACCGCGGTTCCCGGTACGAGGTGTCATTCAGGTACCTCCAACAAGACGCTCACCTGGAACGTCGTCCACGGCCTCGAGCAGCGCGGGATCCCCGCGTTCGGCCCGGTCTGGGATTCGTGACACCATCCCCACAGGCACGGTTCGCAGGACAAACCTGGCCACGATGGCGCGCGGAGTTGCCTGCTGGTGACTGTGGCGGTGTAATCAGGGCAGATTCGCCTGACTGGGGTGGGCAGCGCACGTCCAGGCGCCAACCGGCGATAGGCGTGATCTGTGATGCGTGCCGGGTGGGAGCCTAGGAGGTTCTGATGGGTGGGGACTCCGGCGGCCGCCTGCACGCCTTCCGCTCGCTGGCTGGCACCAGGGCGCTGGTACGTGTGCTGGCGGGCTATGCGCTGTTCGTCCTCACCGAGTACGCGGCGTGGATTGCCGTGCTGGTGTTCGCCTACGGCCATGGCGGCGCCACGGTCGCCGGGATTGTCGCGGTGGCGCAACTGGTGCCGGCGGCAGTCCTGGCGCCGGTGATGGCGGCCCTGGCGGACCGGCGGTCACCGGCGATACTGCTGGCCGGGGGCTACCTGGCGCAGGCGGCGGGAATGGCCGCCGCGGCAGCAGCGTACTTCGCGGGCGCGCCGGTCGCGGTTTACATCTCCGCCGTGATCGCCTGCGTCGCGCAGACCACGACCCGTCCGGCGCAGTCGGTGCTCGTTCCTTCCGTGGCCGTTACCGCCGATCAACTGACCGCCGTCAACGTGGTGGTGAGCTGGCTGGAGTCAGCCGCGATGGTGGCGTCCGGATTGCTGGCCGGGGTCCTGATCGCGCTGGTCGGGGTGGGGAGCGTGTTCGTCGTGTGCGCCGGTCTTGGCGTGGCCGCGACGTTGCTGGCCGCCGGCCTGCGGGTGACGCGTCCGGCCCTGCGGGAGGGCTCTCCGGCGGTGCTGGCCGACGTGGCCGAAGGCCTGAGGCTGGCGGTTCGCCGGCCGCGGCTACGGATCATGCTGGCGTTGCTGACGGCTGCGTCGGTCGTCGCGGGTGCGCTGGACCTGCTCTTCGTCATCCTGGCGGTTAGCGTGCTCGGCCGCTCCGAGGCGTGGGCCGGCTATCTCAACTCCGCCTACGGTGCGGGCTCGGTACTGGCCGCCACCGTGGGCGCGCTTCTCATCGGCCGGCGCCTGGGGGCTCCGGTCCTGGGTGCCGCCGTTCTGGTCAGCGCTGCGCTGATGGCGCTGGCGTTCGGTGTCGGCCTGGCTGGGACCGTGGTCCTCCTGGCGGTAGCCGGGGCCGCCGCTACCCTGCTGGACGTTGCCCTCCGCACTCTGTTGCAACGGTCAGTTCCGCTCGAGTTGATGGGCCGGGTCTTCGGCGTCCTCGAAGGGCTCACGATGGTCGGGTACGCGCTCGGCGCGCTGCTGGTGCCGCTGCTGGTGGACCTGGGCGGAAACCGTCTCGCACTGATCGGGGCCGCGGTCGTGCTGCCGCTGGCCGCCGCAGCCGGCGGCCGCGCGCTCTTCGCCCTGGACGCCAGCGTCCCCGTGCCCGTGGTGGAAATCGCGCTGCTGCGCTCGCTGCCGTTGTTCGCCGAGCTACCCGCGCCCGTTATCGAGGGCCTGGCGGCGGCGCTGACCTCAGTCCAGGTGCCCGCCGGCACCGTCCTGATCCGGCAGGGCGATCAGGGAGACGCCTACTATGCCATCGCCGCAGGAGAACTCGACGCCCGGCAGGACGGGCACTTCCTCCGGCGTTGCGGGCGGGGCGAGGGAGTCGGGGAGATAGCCCTGCTGCGCGCGATCCCCCGCACGGCCAGCGTGATCGCGCACACCCGCGCGACCGTGTACCGGCTCAACCGCGCCCCCTTCCTGACTGCGGTACTCGGCCATGACGCGACCCAGCGGGTAGCAGACCGGATCGCCGATGCGCGGCTGGCAGCCGACGCCGCTCCCGGCGACATCGACACCCCATGAAGCTACGGGGCATCGCCCCGGTCACCGCCCGGCTTAACCGGCTAGAAGGACGGCTTTGACGCAGTAGCCGCCCGGAACTCCAACGCCTCGTCCAAAGTGGGGGCCAGCGGTATCCGGCGGTCCAGCCCAGTCAGGCGCACCAACTGGCAGATTTTCGGCACGGCGCAGGCCACCCGCAGGCTACTGCCATCCGCGGCAGCGCGGTTCGCCGCGCCGACGAGCATAGCGAGCCCGACGGAGTCGATAACGCTGACCTGTTCCAGGTCGACGACCAGCGCGGCGCCGTCAGCTGCCATCTCGGAAAGGCGCTCGCGCAGCGGGAGCACGGTGGAGATATCAATCTCTCCGGCGGCGCTCACGATCGCACAGCCCTGTTCGTGCCGGACCTCAATGCTCAGTGCCTCGTCCATGGCCCGCCTCCCATCCGGCCTAACCGCTTGTACGGCCCCGCCGAAGCGGCTGATATAACCCTTGCTCGCTCCCGGCGACGGCGCGAACCCTCTGCCCGCCATGTTGCTGCCGAAACCTCCGAGCTGCCGCCTTGTCCGCTCACGCCGGCGGGTGACCGGGTTCCGCGACTGCTGGGACAGCGTGGAGTCGGCCAACCTATGCGCCCGAAATAGGCCGTTCGGGCCTTGCGCCCCGTTACCATCTGTTCCTAGCCTGTACCAGGGCGAGCGTGATCATCGAACGAACGCACAACAGCGACCGGCTGGATTTCCCTAGCGGATAGAGGCGAACGCAGAGCGGGTCTCCGGCAGAGCGGGATCTTGCTGGCGCGCTTGTGCCGCTCGGTTGATTCAGCTGAGGGGGGCATCATGCCGAAGGCTGGCTTTATCGTCACACGAGTATCTTTTTTGATACTCGCCGCAAGCATGCTCGTGGTGGCCATGCTCGCCGGGCCCGCGGCGGCCGGGCAGACGTGCACCTGCTCCTCGTCAAGCAAGTGCCTCTTCGCGGTGTCGGTCTCGCCGTCGAGTCCTGCGGCGGGCGTCAGTACCCCTTTTGTGTTCACGATTAAGAACGAGGCCTCGCATCAGCGGCTCGGTTCGGTGAAGATCTCCGCGCCCGCTGGTTTCGTGATCACCGGCGCCTCCGGCGCGGCCAGCGTCACGTCGAGTTCCGCGCTGTTCGTCAATCTGTCCCTGGCTCCTGGGGCTAGCACCGCGGTGACCGTGACCGCAACCGTGCCGTGCGGCCCCAGCACTTATCAATGGGGCATCGAGGCCAAGCCGTCGAACGATTTCTCCGGTACCGGCCACGACTTTCAGCTCGACCCCGCGAGCGCCGGAAACCTCAAGGGCACGCTCATGGGATCATGCACGATCCAGCCCTGCCCGCCCGGCAACTGCGTGGCGTCGACGTCGTCGGCTTCGACGTCCGGGACAGTCACGACCTCATCGGCGGCGCAGGGTGACTCCATCGAGACCGGGATGGAAAGCACTAGCCGCGGCTCCAGCTTCGGCTTCAGCTGCGGGACCTATAAGCCGGTCTCGGACGCGTTCGGCTTCACCGTCTTCAACGCCGCCGCCGTACCCCAGTCGACCCTCCTCAAGGCCACGCTCAGGATCGATAAGTCACTGGTGAAGTCCTCAGGTCGTCATGGCGCTTCGTCCTGGCAGATCTGTTACGCCTCGACCTCGTCGTTCACGGCGCTGCCCGGCACCTCGGGAACCACGTCGATCGGTGGTGTTACCTATCACACCGGCCTGCTGCCTGCCTGCTCGAGCCGCGCGGGGGCGCCATGCGTGCAGGCACGCAACAAGACCAAGTGCGACGATGTTCTCGTCACGTTCCTCGCGATCGGCGATCCCTACGGACGGGGGTGATCCCTGCTCCACACGCCGGCTCGGTCACGGTGACCGCCGGGTAGGCCATCCCCGGGCGGCCCGGACGGCCAGCGTCGTCATGGCCGCCGGAAGAGCGCAGACGTAGGCTTGTCTCGTGCTGCGTTGCCCCAGCTGTGGTGAGGAGAACCCGGACCGGTTTCGGCTCTGCGGCTACTGCGGAACGGTCCTCGTTGCCGCTCAGCCCCCACCCCAGGAGGTCCGCAAGACCGTCACCATCGTTTTCTGTGATCTGAAGGACTCCACGGCGCTGGGCGACCGGCTCGACAGCGAGGCACTGCGGGAGGTACTAGCGCTTTATTTCTCGGCGATGAAGCCCGTCTTGGAGGGCCACGGCGGGATGATCGAGAAGTACATCGGCGATGCGATCATGGCGATCTTCGGCTTGCCGCGGATGCACGAGGACGACGCGCAGCGGGCCGTGCGAGCGGCGGCCAGAATGCGTGAGGCGCTGGCGGAGCTGAACGTCACCCTTCAAGCCGAGTTCGGGGTCACGCTGGAGAATCGGACCGGCGTCAATACCGGCGAGGTCGTCACCGGCGACACCAGCGGCTCGCAGCGCCTGGCCACCGGCGACACGGTGAACGTCGCCGCCCGCCTCGAGCAGGCCGCCCCGGCCGGGGAGGTCTTGATCGGCGAGTCCACCTTCCGGCTGGTCCGGGATGCTGTCGAGGTCGTGCCGGTCGAACCCTTGACGCTGAAGGGCAAGCCGGAACCCGTTCCTGCCTACCGATTGGTCTCGGTCACCGATGCCGCCAGGAGCACCAGGCCGGCGCACATGCCGATCGTCGGGCGCACCCGCGAGCTCGCCACCCTCGATGCCGAGCTCCGCCGTTCGCTGGCCGGATCGGATTGTCGGCTCGTGACGCTCTTCGGCGAGGCAGGCGTAGGCAAGAGCCGGCTCATCGAGGAGTTCGTGCGCAGCATCGCCGACGAGGCGGTGGTACTTCACAGTCGTTGCCTGTCCTACGGCGATGGCATCACGTACTGGCCGCTGGCCGAAGTGTTCCGGCAGGCGGCCGGGATCGTGCCAGAGGACAGCGAGCGCGACGCCCGCGCCAAACTCGCGTCTCACCTCGGCGAGCAACTGGCTGACGCGGCCAGCCGCATCGAGTCGGTCATGGGCCTGTCGGAGCAGCAGTACGGGAAGGACGAGCTGTTCTGGGCCGTGCGGGCGGTCCTTCAGGGGCTGGTGCGCCGCCGGCCGCTTGTGGTGGTCTTCGATGACATCCACTGGGCCGAGCCTACGTTCCTGGATTTCATCGAGCAGCTCCTCGACGCGCCGCTCGGGGTGCCGCTCCTCCTCGTTTGCGCAGCCCGCCATGAGCTCAAGGAAGATCGGCCGAGTTTCGCCGCGGGCCGGCGCGCGGCGTCCCGGATCGAGCTCGGGGATCTGTCCCAGGAGGACAGCGGCCTCGTGGTCCAGAATCTCCTGGGCGAGGCGAGCTTGCCCGGACCGCTCGGGCGACGGATCCTCCGCCTCGCCGGAGGCAACCCCCTGTTCATCGAGCAGATGCTCTCCATGCTGATCGACGACGAGCTGCTGCGTGAGCAGGCGGGGCGCTGGATCTTCTCCGGTGCCGCCGAGGACGTCTCGGTCCCGGGAACCGTGGCCGCCTTGCTGGGGACACGCCTTGACCGCCTGGGGGCGGTCGAGCGCAGGGTCGTAGAGTCCGCCTCGGTGATCGGCCAGGAGTTCTCCGGCGGCGCGGTATCGGTGCTGGTGCAGGACGGCGGTGCCCGGACCGACCTGGAGCACTCGCTCGCAACGCTCTGCGGCAAACTGCTCATCCGCCGGGCGGAGCCGGGCGCGGCCGACGATTTCCGGTTCAGTCACATCCTGGTCCGTGACACGGCGTATGCCCGGCTGCTCAAGCGCACCCGGGCCCGGCTGCACGAACGCTTCGCCGCCTGGCTCACCGACACGTTCCGGTCCCGCCTCGCGGAGTACGAGGAGATCCTGGGCTATCACCTTGAGCAGTCGCTTCGCTACCGGGCCGAGCTCGGGCCGGTCGACGACGAAGGGCGGCGGCTCGGCGCGGAGGCATCGGGGTACCTGAGCTCGGCCGGCCATCGCGCCCTGGCCCGCGGTGACATGCCGGCGGCGGCTAACCTGCTGCAGCGGGCCGCCGCGCTGCTCGGCGAGGAAGACCCGGCCCGCGCGCTGCTCCTCCTGCACGCCGGGGAGGCGGCGGTCGATACCGGCGAGCTCGAGCGGGCCGAGTCGATCCTGACCGAGGCGGTAGACCGGGCGCTTTCCGCTGATGAGAGCGGCCTCGCCCGGGCGGCGGCGCTCGCCCTCCTCCAGCTGCGCTACACGACTGATGCCCACGCCGCCCAGGAGGGCATCGGCCGCCAGGAAAGCATGGTCGAGCTGGTAGAGCTGGAAATTCCCAACCTCGAGGCGATGGGCGAAGATCGCGCCCTGGCGCGGGCCTTTCGCCTGCTCACCTACGTGCACTGGACAGGAGGCCGCTACGGCGATGCGGCCGCCGCCGCGGAGCGCGCGATCCAGCATGCGACGGCCGCTGGCGACGAGGTGGCCGCCCGGCACTTTCTCGGCTCACTTGCGATCTCCGCTCTCTACGGTCCGATGCCCGTGCCTGAGGCCATCGCCACCTGCGAGGAGGTGCTGGCCCGGGCGCAGGACGACCGCAAGGCCAGAGCGCTCGCTGAGCTTGCGATCGGCCGCCTTGAGGCGATGCGGGGGGACTTCGACCGTGCGCGCCTGCTCTATCGGCGGAGCCGGGCCTCGCTCGAGGAGTTCGGCTACCTCTTTTTTGCGGCTCTCACCTCACTCGACTCCTCCGCCATCGAGCTGCTCGCCGGGGATCTGGCCGCGGCCGAGTCCGAGCTTCGTGCCGACTACCGGCGCCTTGAAGAGATGGGCGAACGCAACTACATATCGACCACCGCCGGCCTCCTCGGCGACGTCCTGTACCGTCAGGGCCGCTTCGACGAGGCGGCCGAGTTCGCCGGGATCTGCGAGCACCTCGCCTCCCCCGATG
>Ga0210386_10004211_pt1 | contig 11926 bp, 6 predicted proteins | sample IncBWH32OmetaG_FD_160091 | JGI IMG/M metagenome (GOLD analysis project Ga0210386, IMG submission 160091) | Forest soil microbial communities from Barre Woods Harvard Forest LTER site, Petersham, Massachusetts, United States - Inc-BW-H-32-O ... | reverse complement strand
ACCTGAAAGTGCCGAATTCACCGCTCACCAACATGGGTGACCCGTTGCAGTCGGTTGTGAACATGTCCAACGGCACCGGCGGCGGCAGTGGTATTGGCACTGGCGAAGGTGGCGGTATCGGAAGCGGCACGGGCGGCGGCCTTGGTCCGGGAGAAGGCGGCGGGACCGGCGGCGGAGCATTCCGCGCAGGCGTGAATGGCGTTGGATTGCCCTCCTGCTTCTATATGCCGAATCCCCCGTACTCGGACGAAGCGCGCAAGGCGAAGTATTCCGGCACGGTACTGGTGGAGGCGATTGTGACCGTGGACGGGCGCGTGACCAATCCGCGCGTAGTCAAGAGCCCGGGTCTCGGTCTGGATGAGTCCACCATCAACACACTGCGTACCTGGCGCTGCAAGCCGGCGAACGGCCCAAATGGCAAGCCTGTGAATGTGCAAGTCCCCTTCGAAGTCACCTTCCGCCTGTACTAACCAGACTTTACTTTAAATGCCAGAATGGTGAGAAGTTGCGACTGAATTCCGGAGTTATGCCCCCGCGCCACCCAATTCGATGGGATTCGTCCATTTCAGTCCTGTGAAACGAGCAAAATCACGGTCTGTCGTGTGCAACACGCCGCCATTCTCAATCGTCAGTGCTGCTAGTTGCGCGTCTGCGGCGAGTGGCCCGCGAGCCTGACCCGCAATCAACAACTTTTTAAAAATAGTCCAGTGCTGGTCCCCCGGCGCAAGAAGCCGAACGTTTGGCTGTTCTAACCATTGGTCGACCACCTGAACGGCTTGATCAAGCGTGAATCGTGCCCCCGGAATTCGAGGATTGGTTGAGACGCGGATGAACGCTGCCACAGTTTGCCATGGCAGACCAATGACTGTTTCTTCTGAAAAGGCATGCTCGACCCATTGGCGCGCCTGCTCGTGTTTATCGGAACGCGAATCATATGCATACAGCAAGAGATTCGCGTCGAGGACAATCATTTGTGCGCCGGGCCTTCGAGAGCCTCTATCAAGTCTTCGACGCTATCGTAGCTCAACCCGGCTGGCAACCCCATCGGACGCGGATGGACCACAAACCGTTTGCGTTCTTGCTTGCCCGAAAGCATTAATCCCAGCCTTAGAAAATGATTAACGGCGGCCTTCAGGGAGTTGGTGCCTGTCCGGCGCATCTCCCGCTTAAGGGATTTCGCGACATCTTCGTCGAGAGTAAGCGTTGTTCGCACATCAAGATGATGACAGTTTAGCATCATGATGTCAAGGTGACCCGGACTGAACTGTCCCTGGGGCCGCACGAGACGGCTTGTCTGTTTAGGACACGCGCCCTGTTGTTTGACGGGACCGCGCTGCGCGTTCTGCTACGATGAGGCCATGCGAAACAGAATGACTCTCCTGGTGCTATTTGGCACCCTCCTCTCGCTGGGGCAAGCGAGCTTTGGGCAGGGCGCGACCGGTTCCCTGGAGCTGACCGCGCGCATCTCGCCGACCGGGGCACATCCCGAGCCGGTCCGCCAGTTCACTTTTTACATTTTGACGAAAAGCTACGCAGACATCTGGAAGGAAGTCGCGGCCCAATATCCGCTGCAAGCCCGCGAAGATTTCATCAACGACCTGAAGATTTCGCCGGAATTGAAGGCCTGGATGAAGCAGCACTCGATCATCGACCTGACGGCCCCTGAGGTGGATAAACTCATCACTCCCGACGACGTGATGAACGTTCCTGAATTTTTTGCCGGCTATGAACGCTCGAACAGCGGCGGCGTGACAAACGGTTTGCCCACACCCAAATACAAAGAAGCGGACGCAGAAGCCAATCCCACCAAATATTTCAAACTCAAACAGGAGTACATGTCCGCGACAAAAAAGTTCGTGGAAGCCCACCCCGCGACTATTTCCGGCATGGAAACGGAACTCGGCGGCGTGAATCCAAAATATAAATGGGACAAGGCCGTGCAGGAGCAAAAGCAGAAAGTGGCCCAACTGGCCCCCGAACTGGCCCAGACCAAGTACATGGCCGCGAAGGGCGACACGGATCTCGAGGGCCATATGGCCGTCAGAGGCCTGCCGGCGGGAAACTACTGGGTGAGCACGCTCGGCCTGGACGCGGCCGCCGGCGACCGGAGACTGATCTGGGACGTGCCGGTGACGGTGCAGTCCGGAGCCCCGACGCAACTCGTGCTTTCTAATCTGAACGGGTCCAATCTAAACGGGCAGAACTACAACTCAATGCATCCCTGAACTGCGTTATCCTGAAGCCATGGGCAGCCCCATTCTGTGGGTCGGGTTCAATCTATTTGTCCTTCTCGCATTGGCCCTGGACCTGGGCGTGTTCCACCGCAAAGCCCACAAAATCACGTTTCGCGAGGCGGCATTTGGCAGTGCTCTGTGGATCACGGGGGCGCTGTGCTTCGGCTGGTGCGTCTGGCACTGGTATGGCTCGCAACGTGGGCTGGAATACTTTACCGGCTACGTCATTGAAAAAGCGCTCAGCGTAGACAACCTGTTTGTGTTTCTGGTGATCTTCCGCGCCTTTCAGGTGCCGGAGGCGGTGCAGCACCGGGTGCTGGCGTGGGGGATTCTTGGCGCGCTGGTGATGCGCGGCATCATGATCGGTGCGGGCGCCGTGCTGGTCGCCAGGTTCCAGTGGATCCTGCCTGCGTTCGGCGTGTTCCTTGTGTACACCGGGTTGCACATGCTGTGGAAACGGGAAAAGCAGGTTCATTACGAAAAAAATCCCATCTTTCGTTTTGCCAGTTCGCACCTGCGAGTCACGTCGGGATACCGCGATCAGCGGTTCTTCCTCCGCGAAGACGGCAGGCTTTTTGCCACGCCACTTTTGCTGGTGCTGCTGATCGTGGAGATCACCGATGTGACGTTTGCCGTGGACTCCATCCCCGCGATCTTCGGGATCACCCGCGACCCGTTTATTGTTTACACCTCCAACGTTTTCGCGATTCTCGGCCTGCGCGCTCTGTATTTCCTGCTGGCGGATGTCCTGGACTATTTCCACTATCTGGGAATTGGGCTGGCGCTGGTGCTGATGTTCATCGGCGCGAAAATGGTGGCCGATCCCTGGGTGCATATTTCCGTGGCGCTTTCGCTGAGTGTGGTGGGAGGAATTCTGCTGCTTGCCATGCTCATTTCCGTCCTGACGCGTCCGGTGAAGAAGAAAGAGCCGGGAACGGGTTAATATGTCTTTGAGTGATTTCATGCATCTGATTCAGGTGAACTGATGAACGAGCTAATGCAACGCGCGATTGAGGGAATGTCTTCCTCGGATTCGGAGACGCGGGCCGTTTCCGCAACGGAGATTTACAAGACGGGCCGGGCGCTCGCCGACCATGCCGCTTATCCCTGGTGGGGAGACGAAGAACTGGCCGCGCTGCTGAATGGCAACGAGCCCAAGGTGACCATCGGGCTTGCCGTGACGCGCGAGCGGTTTGAGCAGATCCATGAAGCGGCTGGTTTGCCGCGGCTTTCGGAAGTGCCGCCGGACCAGGATGCCCTGGAATTCGAACTGCACTTTCCCGGGGGCCTCTCGATGGACGTTTTAACCACCAGGGATGCGGCAGGCGGCGGGGCGATCGCGAAATTCCTGAAAAAGTTCGGGGAGGGGATCCAGCAGATCGAGTATCTTTGCACTAATGTGGAACGTGCGACGCAGATACTGAAAACCAAATTCAATGTGCAGGCGGTGTATCCGGACACGCGTCAGGGCGCCGATGGCACCCGCGTGAATTTTTTCCTCGTCCCGGCCCCTGACGCTGGGAAAGTTTTGATTGAGCTTTACGAGCCTGCACCGCGGTTGGACTAGGCCGCCTGATCAAACGCTCCGGTACATCTTACAAGGGCTGTACGCTGAGGTCCTTCGGCCATCTTCGTCGGATAGCCTCAGGATGACAATTTTTGTTGTATTTGAAGAACCCCATCTAGGCGGATTTGTATGGCTGTCCAGCCAGAAACTCCCAGACGCGAAACGTTTCGGCGACGCTCCAGGCCTGGGCGAAACATCCGGCTGGGGGAAACGGGGCATCACCGCCGAAAATTTCGCTGATGCTGCCAAGTCCCGCCGAGTAGATACTTCTGCCCAGGGGTTCGAGAAAACTTTGAGCCGTCGCTCGGTCACCGTACACCGTGTAATGCGCAAGAGCATACGGCCCCAGCAGCCACGCCCAGACGGTTCCCTGGTGATACGCGGAATCGCGTTCGCGGGGCCCGCCCGCGTATTTGCCCAGATAGCTGGGTTCCGAAGGCGCCAGGCTGCGCAGCCCGCAGGATGTGAGCAATTCGCGCCCCAGCGCTTCCACAACGCCCTTAGACTGCTCCCGAGTAAGCGGACTGACCGGCAAGGAGACGGCAAACACCTGATTTGGACGCAGGGATGCGTCCGCGCCTCCGCCCGGCACATCAATCACGTCAAAGCAACAGTTGCGCGCGGGATTCCAGAATTTCTGAAAATTTTTCTCCGCTTTCTGTTTCAGTTTTAGATAACCTTCCGCCGGCCGTGCCAGGCGCCGCGCCAACTGCCCCATGGTGTTCAGCGCATTGATCCAAAGTGCGTTGATCTCGACGGGCTTTCCGATGCGCGGGGTGACCACCCAGTCGCCGATCTTTGCGTCCATCCAGGTGAGTTGGACTTCGGGGCTGCCGCCGTACAAGAGCGCGTCGGCGGGGTCTAATTTGATGTTGTACAGGGTTCCCGCAACATGGGCGTCCACGATGGCGGCCAAGACGGGAAAAAGCTTGTTAGCAAGCGGCAGATCCTGTGTGGCATCGAAATACTGCCGCACTGCCTCGAAGTACCAGAGAGCCGCGTCAATCGTGTTGTACTGAGGCGCGCCGCCGCGGTCCGGAAAGTTATTCGGCAGCATCCCATGGTCAATGTAGCGCGCAAACGACTCCAGAATTTTGCGCGCGATCTGCGGGCGCCCCAGCGGAAGAGTAAGCCCGGGAAGCGCAATCATGGTGTCGCGGCCCCAGTCGCCAAACCACGGGTAGCCGGCCATGACGGTGAGGCCATCAGGATCATCGGGCAGGGCGCGGCTGGCAATAAATTGATCGGCAGCCAAGACGAGCTGCCACAACCAGCCGGGTTCATCGTCGGGCGGCGTTGCAACTGTTGCGGCATGTTTCTGTTGCCATGCCTGGAACAGTTTCAAATCGTGATTGGACTGCAGAACTCGGGCCTGCTCGCCGTCCAGCAGCGGCTCAGGCTCCGTGGAAAAAACAAGCGTCAATTTCTCGCCGACGGCAACCCGCGCGCGAAACACCGCTGCCATCAGCCGATCTTCATGGTCGTCCAGGCCGCGCTCGCGCTCTGCTGTGAGAAGAAAATCCCGATACCACTCGTGGCGCGGTTCAAAAGCAGCGGACGCGCTCTTCAGGTAGAACGGGGTGGCTCCTTCGAATGCCACCACGCGAATTCCCTTTTCGAGTGGCTCAATTTTCATCAGCCAGCCGTCACTGTGAGTGGTGGCATGGAAATCGCGGTAGCTGACAAGGACTTTCCCTTCGATGTCGATCGCGGAATTGCCCCGGGCGAGCGTGTATTCGACAAACGTGGTGTTTTCCCCTTGCTTCATCCACACGCGTTTTTCCAGCAACGCATCCGCAAGGGCGTAGCGCCACACGGGCTTTGTGCCTTCCAGGTGAAAACTCTCGATTTGCAGGTAACCTTTGGGAGAAACATCGCCGCTCAACCAGCGGTTCGTCGCCAGTGGAAAATTGGTTTCGGCGTAGCGCACCGTTTCGTCGAGTCCCGCAACGAGAAGCGTCCTGTCCGTGGGAGGGTGCAGCGAAGCCATCAGGAGAGCGTGATAGCGGCGAGTGGAAGTCCCCGCCGCGGTGCCGGAGGCAAATCCGCCGATGCCGTTGGTGACCAGCCACTCGCGGCTTTCGGCAAGTTCCAGGTTGCCGAGGATTTCTCTTCCAAATTGCACTTCAGCAAGAAGCGACAAGTCTTACTCTCCGCTCTGCTCCAATAGTTTCGCGACCAATCCGGTCCAGCCGGTCTGGTGACTGGCGCCGAGACCCGCGCCGTTGTCGCCATGAAAATATTCGTAGAAGAGGATCAGGTCGCGCCAGTGGGGATCGCTGTTGAAGAGTTCCTGACCGCCGGCAAAGGGGCGTTTCCCGTCTTTGCCGCGAACAAAGATGCGGGTCAGGCGCTTCGAAATCTCCTGCGCCACCTGCCATAGATCAGATTCGTTGCCCGAGTGCGTGGGGCATTCAATCTTGAAGTCCTCGCCGAAATAATGGTGATACTTCTGCAGCGATTCGATGAGCAGGTAATTCACGGGAAACCAGATGGGCCCGCGCCAGTTGGAGTTGCCGCCAAATACCCCGGTATTCGATTCGGCGGGCTCGTAATCAACTCTGCTGGTGTGCCCGTTCACCTGCACCTCGTAAGGATGGTCCTCGTGATAGCGGGAGAGCGCCCGTATGCCATGCGGCGAGAAAAATTCCGTCTCATCGAGCATGCGGCAGAGGATTCGCTTCAACTGCTTGCGATTTGCCAGCGAAAGCAGCCGGCGCACGCCTCGCGCGGAACGTTGCGTCATTTCGATATGTTCCGGAACATCGGGATGGTTATCAATGAACCATTGCATACGCCGTTTGAAACCGGGCAAGCGGTCCACGATCTCCGGCTCGAGGGTTTCCACCGCAAACAGAGGAATCAGGCCCACTATTGAGCGGATCTTCAGGAAATGCTCATCCCCGTTCGGCAGGTGGAGCAGGTCGTAGTAGAAACCGTCTTCATTGTCCCAAAGCGAGCGGCCGTTGGGCCCCATGTCGTTTATGGCGCGCGCGATATAGACGAAGTGCTCGAAGAATTTGCTGGCCACGTCTTCGTAGGCCTGATCGTCTTTCGCAAGTTCCAGCGCGATCGCCAGCATGTTCAGGCAGTACATGCCCATCCAGCTTGTGCCATCGGACTGTTCGAGATGGCCTCCGGTCGGCAACGGGGCGGAGCGGTCAAACACTCCGATGTTGTCGAGCCCAAGAAACCCGCCTTGAAAAATGTTATGCCCGTCCGGATCTTTGCGGTTTACCCACCACGTAAAATTCAAGAGCAGCTTGTGAAACACTTTCTCCAGGAAGCTGCGGTCTGCCACGCCGCGGACGCGCCGCTCGATCTTGTAAACGCGCCAGGCGGCCCACGCGTGCACGGGAGGATTTACGTCGCCGAAGGCCCATTCGTACGCGGGCAACTGGCCGTTCGGATGCATGTACCATTCGCGGAGCAGCAGGATGAGCTGCTCCTTGGCGAAGTCTGGATCGATGATCGCCAGGGGAATACAGTGAAACGCCAGGTCCCACGCGGCATACCAGGGGTACTCCCACTTGTCGGGCATAGAGATGACGTCGTCGTTGTAAAGGTGCGTCCAGTCCTTGTTGCGACCGTGCAAGCGTTCCGGGGGAGGCTCGGGCCCGGCCGGATCGCCTTCGAGCCAGGTGTAAACGTCATAGTGATAGAACTGTTTGTTCCACAACATTCCGGAATACGCCTGCCGCATAACATGGTGCGCGTCGTCAGACATCCCTTTAGTGATTCTGGATTCGTAGAATTCAGTCGCCTCTTTTTGACGGTCGGCGAACACCGCGTCGAAACCTGCGCCAAAATCATTGGTACCGGGAACATCGGCAGCGCGTTCGTGGTGACCGGGACCCGAAATTGTGCCGACCATCGGCGAATCGGGATCCATGCCGCCCAGAGGGTCAAGGTCGGTGAGCCGCAGCTTGAGTGTGGCGGACTCTCCGGGTGCGAGTTGCAAGGCATAGTGGGCGGCCATCTTAGTGCCGGTGTGCTGGGGGTTCACGGCTGCCTTGTTGCCGCGGATCAGATAAGAGTGAAAACCATCCTTTACATAAGGCGTACGGCTGCGAAACTTGAAGATCTCTTCGTAGTTGGTCTCGTTCTCCGTGAAGAGCAACTCGGGAGTGCCGGCCGCCAGCAGCCATCGCTTTCCGTACTGCCAGTGTTGAAGCTCGGTGCACAAGGAGCCCGGCGTATCCGGCGCCCTTCGTGCGACAGGCCGCCGCAAGTCCTTTCCCCACGACCAAGTGTTGCGATACCAAAGCGTCGGCAATAGATGCAGCGGGGCGGCCTCCGGCCCGCGGTTGAACGCCGTTATTTTGATCAGGATGTCTTCCACATCGGCTTTGGCGTATTCCAAGAAGACGTCGAAGTAGCGGTTCTCCTGAAACACGCCGGTATCCAGCAACTCAAACTCCGGCTTGGTCCGATCGCGCTTCCCGTTTTCCTCCACCAGCCAGCGATAGGGAAACTCCGCTTGCGGATATTTGTAAAGCATGCGCATGTAGCTGTGGGTTGGCGTGGAGTCAAGATAGAAATAGCACTCCTTCACGTCCTCGCCGTGATTGCCCTGATTGCCGGTCAGGCCAAAGAGGCGCTCTTTCAGGATGGGATCCTTGCCATTCCAAAGAGCCAGCGCGAAACAAATCATCTGGTGGCGGTCGCAAATTCCGCCGATGCCGTCCTCGCCCCAGCGATAGGTCCGGGCATGGGAGTGCTCGAAGGGGAAATATTCCCAAGCGGTGCCGTTCGCGCTGTAATCTTCGCGGACCGTACCCCACTGGCGATCCGAAAGGTAAGGCCCCCAGCGCTTCCAGTGCTTCTTGCGAAGTCGCGCTTCTTCCAGGCGATGATCTTCGAGTGTCAGAAGTCGGGGCATGTTCGGAGGTCCTTTAGTTCGAGGATGTCACCGGGAATTTGGTTACAGCCGGAATCCCATCGTCGCATCATTGCAGAAGGTTCGGCGGAGGACAATCAGGAGATTGTCCGGTCCGCCAACGGCGATTGGTGAAGTTTTCTCCGGGCGAAGAGTTCAGGAAATGGGAACTGTGACGCCAAGGACAATTTGACGTGGTCCTGGGTTTCAAGTATGGTGCCTCCAGCAGAGGCGTCTTGGGATCCAAAACTTCTGGACGGAGTGGGAGCCTCGCCCGCCGCACTGACTCCGTCGCTCATCTCATTTATTTCCCAACGGCCTCATTTCTCTGTCCGATTGAATTCTGCAACGACACTGAGGAGGCGTCATCATGAGCAAGCCCGGCCATTTGGCATTTTCGGGGATAGTGTTGTTCTGTGCAGCGATCCTGATTGCTTGCAGTTCCGGTTCCAAACCCCCTCAGCTCACGTTAAGTTCGCTTACCATCGCCCCGAGCAACGGAGAGATATACGTGAGCGCTTCGCTTGCCAACGGTGTTCGAAGTGCCGCCCGCCGCGACGCCGGTGAATCCGCGGCCCGGCCAGCGGTCCTTCCCCCTCCCGTGACGGCGATTTGCGGCAAATTGCAATACACCGCCACGGCTCACTACACGAATGGCAACTCCACGCAAGTCGGTATTACGGTCGCGTGGAGTTCGTCGAGCACATCCGTGGCCTCGATCGACACCTCGGGAGTTGCCACCGGCGTCGGTGCGGGCATGACCAATATTGGAGCCACATCGATGGGGATTGCGGCCACCAGCCAACCCCTTGCCGTGGATCAACTCAATTCGATCAGCGTCGCGCCCGCCACGTCGACCGCGGCGCCAGGTGGCAGCCAGAAGTTTCTTGCCACTGGCAACTTCACACTCGCCGCGGGGGGGCCCGGCATTTTTGATGTTTCCAGCCAGGCAACCTGGAGCAGTTCCGACACGAATGTGGCCACCATCGACCAGACCGGCAACGCCACCGCCAAAGCCACCGGCGTTACCACCATCACGGCCACGAGTTGCGATGGCGGAACCACAGGGCAAGCCGTCCTAAACGTAGGCCAGCCTGCGACGACTACGCTCGTGGTGACTCCTACCGTGATCTCCATTGCCACCGGGACCACAACGCTGTTTACGGCGATGGAGAAGCTGGTCAATGGCACGATTCAGGCGCCACAAAATCCGGTTACCTGGTTATCCGGTTCCCCGAATGTGGCCACCATCGATGCGAACAGCGGCGTTGCGCTGGGCCTCACCGCCGGAACGTCCACGATCATTGCCACGGAGACGGTCACTGGATTCACCGGCGCAGCAACGCTCGCGGTGCAACCGGCCACGGCCCGATTCGCGTACGTTGCCGACGCTCAGGGAGGAACCAGCTCTAGCGGCACCATTTCCGGATATTCGGTGGACGTCACATCCCCCACTCCCCTGACGCCACTTCCCACTCCAACGGTGGGCGCATCCTCACCACAACAGGTCCTGCTGCATCCCTCCGGCGATCTGATGTACTACATCGATGGCGATGGGTTTCTGCATGTGGACGACGTCAATTCAACCGACGGTTCCTTCAGCGAATCCACCCAGGCGCCGACACAAGCTTCCACCACCATCCATAGTTTCAACGTCGGAGTGATCGATCCGACCGGACGATTCATCTATGTGATCAGCAGCGCCGATAACACCATCTATGGTTTTTCGATTGCCCAGACTGGGGTCGCGACGCCGGCCACAAACGGGGCCTTGACCGCGATTCCGTCGTTTAACCCTTACAACGACGCAACCCTGAACAATCCGATGTGGATCATGACGGACCGCGGAGGCAAGTACGTCTACGTGGTCAACAGCGGCACAACTACTAGCCCCGGAAATACCATCAGTGAATACAGCATCGATCAAACAACCGGCAAGTTGACGCCGCTTCCCACTCCGACCATCGCGACCGGCGCTACGCCGTTCTTTGGCACAACCGACGTGAACGGGCATCTGTATGTGGCAAACGAAGGGCCTCCACAAACGGTGTCCGGCTATAGCATCAACAGCAGCACGGGCGAACTGACCAGCGTTGGGGCGGACACTCCGATCACTGGCGCTACGTTTACCATCAACGTCATTACCGACCCGACGGGGAAATATTTGTACGTCCTGGACTCTACTCCCGGGCCGCCGCCGCCTACTGCCCCTCTTAGCCAAGTCTTTGCCTTTAACCTGAATCCCGCCACTGGCGTGATTGGTGCTCAGATTGGCACTCCTCAACTGACCGGCAACAGTCCCTTTGGAATGGCCATCGACCCAACGGGGGTTCTGATGGCAATCGACAACAACTTTGACAACACCATTTCACTGTTCACGATTGGTTCGACGAGCAGTTCGACGCCGGGGGGCCTGACGCCCACGACGCCGCTAACCGTTGCAACCGATAACCAACCGCTGTTCGTGGTGTTCTACACCGCCGCGTCGGGCCAGTAATCCCGGGCGCGAAAATGTCAAAGGGGATGGCCGAGGCCATCCCCTTCTTTTTTTGTTAGAAGCCATGTAGCTCTGTTGACATCCACGCTGGAACGCTGGCCACAAGCGAAAAGCAGATCCCTTACCCGCAAAAGACGCGGGTTCGGGATGACATTCGCGTGTTGGTGAGGGCGAATTCAACTTTACCGGGAACGATGTCAGGCGCGGCCTATTCGCCGTAGGGGACCCAGATATTTTTCACCTGGTGGGCGTGTTCGAGGTACCAGCGGCCTTCGCTTTGCGGAGTGCTGAAGAGATCGATGTGGCGTCCCTCGTTGGTCCAAACCTGTTTCAGGTTTCCGACGGAAAGCGCCTTGGCGCTGGCGCACATCTCGGCATCGCCATAGCACCAGATGCCGTCAAGATCGTCGTGCTCGGCCAGGACCTTCAGGAGTTCGGTGGCGCGGCCCGCAACGATATTGATTACTCCTCCCGGCAGGTCACTCGTTTCGAAAACCTGGTAAAGGTCTCCCGCGATCAACGGATAAGATTCGGAGGGGACAGCGACGACCGTGTTTCCCGCGGCAATCAGCGGGAGCACCAGGGTGAAAAAACCGAGCAGGGGATATTCCGCTGGGCAAACGACCCCGACGGTGCCCAGCGCTTCGTTCATCGCGATCGAAACATTGCGCATCGGCGGGTTGTGCACCGCGCCGTCGAACTTGTCCGCCCAGCCCGCATAGGAAAAGAGCCGCTCGACGCTGCGCTGC
>Ga0210386_10004207_pt1 | contig 11933 bp, 12 predicted proteins | sample IncBWH32OmetaG_FD_160091 | JGI IMG/M metagenome (GOLD analysis project Ga0210386, IMG submission 160091) | Forest soil microbial communities from Barre Woods Harvard Forest LTER site, Petersham, Massachusetts, United States - Inc-BW-H-32-O ... | reverse complement strand
GCGCCTTTGACGCGAAGTACATCGCTGATTCGCATCCGGCCCTCCCTGACACTGGAATAGCAACCGTCCGCGTACGTGTCAGTACCCAGGGCCGGGCACTCCAAATCAGCGACCGTCGGATCCGCGACAGATCAGTCATATCCCGAACGACTGGTGGTTACTCTGGCCCGCGATTACCTTTTCTGGCCGCGGGCCGGCACTGCGCGTTCGGCCTGGTTCAGGCGTGCCGCGATCTGACTTCCGCCAGCCGTGCGTTCAGGAACCGGCGCTCGGGGCCGGTGCCGGCCAGGGCTGCCGCCTCCTCGTAGGCGCTGGCGGCTTCCTCGTTCCGGCCAAGGCGGCGCAGGAAGTCAGCCCGGGTCGCGGGCAGCAGGTAGTAGCCGGCCAGGGCGCCGCCGGCCTCAAGGCGCTGGAGCAGTGCCAGCCCTGCCGCGGGGCCGTCGGCCATGGCTACCGCTACCGTGCGGTTCAGTTCGACTACCGGCGAGCCGGTCACGTCGGCCAGGAACCGGTAGAGCCGGGCGATCCTCGGCCAGTCCGTGGCGTCAGCGGTCGGGGCGGCGTCGTGGCAGCCGGCAATGGCTGCCTGGATCTGGTACTGGCCGGGCCGCCGGGCGGCGAGGGCCTCTTCGAGGTGCCGGCTGGCCAGCTGGATCTGGGCCTGGTCCCAGCGGGTGCGGTCCTGGTCTTCCAGTGGCACCAGGTCCCCGCGTTCGTTTACCCGCGCCGTCTCCCGCGCGCGGTGGAACAGCATGAGGGCGAGCAGCCCCTTGGCTTCCGGTTCTTCTGGCAGCAGTTCCGCAAGTACCTGAGTCAGGGCGACGGCCCGTTCGCACAGGTCCCGGCGGATCAGGTCGTCCCCGGCGCTGGCCGAGTATCCCTCGTTGAATACCAGGTAGAGGACTGCCAGGACGCCCGGTACCCGCTGCGGCAGGGCGCTGGCCGGCGGTACCCGGTAGGGGATGCGCGCATTGGCGATCTTGTGCTTGGCCCGGACGAGACGCTTGGCCATCGTGGCCTCAGGCACCAGGAAGGCACGGGCGATCTCGGCGGTACTCAGCCCGGTGAGGGTGCGAAGTGTCAGGGCGACCCGCGCCTCCATCGCCAGCGCGGGATGGCAGCAGGTGAAGATCAGCCGGAGCCTCTCGTCCTGAACGCCGCTGTCGTCTTCAGCGACTGGCTCCGGGTTGTCCGTTCCCGTATCTCTAGCTGCCATCACGGCCAGCTCCTCCACTTTGGCACGGTAGTTGCTGCCGCGCCGCAGGCGGTCGATGGCTCCGTTGCGGGCCACCGTCATCAGCCACGCACCAGGACGGTCCGGCACGCCGTCGCGTGGCCAGCGCCGCAGCGCCTGGGTGAAGGCATCCTGGGCGCATTCCTCGGCGAGGTCCCAGTCACCGGTCTGGTGGATCAGCGCGGCGTTGATGCGGCCCCACTCCTGGCGGAAGGTATCGGCTACCGCCGTCGCCACGACGCCGGTCGCGTTGACGCCGGTGGCCGGCGCCCCGCCGGCGCCGCCCGCTGGTTCAGGGGACTGGCCGTCGGGTCCGGCTAGTCCTCCCCGAGAGACCGGAATGGCCGCACCTCCAGGAGGCCAAGGCGGGCCATCGGGTGCCTGCTCGCGACCTCGAGGGCTTCGTCAAGGTCGGCGCATTCAAGCACGTCGAAGCCGGCGATCAGCTCCTTCGTCTCGACGAACGGGCCGTCGGTCACGATGGCGCGGGACTCCCGCACCCGTACCGTGCGGGCGCTGCCCGGCGGCTCTAGTTCGCTGCCGAACAGGCGAACGCCCCGGCCGTCCATCTCGGCTACCCACGGATCGACCGGCTCCATGCGGGCGAACTCCCCGGGGTCGACCGCCGGGTCGGTGCAGACGAACATCATGTACCTGGTCTTGCCCGCGCCTGGCTCGGGCAGGTGGACGGCCTGGGCGCCGCCGATCAGCGCGCGCACCTCGGTCGCCCCCATCCAGCAGTGGGGGTGCCTGCCGGCCCACCGCACCGCCTCCTCCATGCTGGCGCACTCGATCACGTCGAAGCCTGCTACCTGCTCCTTGGTTTCCGCGTACGGCCCGTCGGTGACGACGAGCTGGCCGTCCCGCACCTTGACCGTGGTGGCGTCCGCATCCAGCCCAAGCGGCTGCCCCTCGATGTTGACCCCGGAGGCAATCGTCTCCTCAACCCAGGAGGCAAGCGCAGCGTAGGCTTCGTCGTCCCACGCCGCGTCGAGGTCCGGGGCGCCCGTGTGGATCAGCAGGTACTGCATCGTTCCTCCCTTACCGGACGCTCGACTGGAACCGGACACTCGACTGGGCCCGCACCGACGCGGTCATCGCGCCGGCCGTCCTGCGGGCGGGCCGTACGCGGTGCCTTGGGCGCAAGGCGCGCCCGAGGCGGAGCCGCAGGTCCCGCAGCGCGGCGGCGGCCTCACCCGCGCGGACGTCCGACGCCCGCTGCTCGGCGGCACTAAGGCCGTGCTCGTACTTGTATATCTGGTAGGACTGCGTGTAAACCATCGCTCCTCCATCCTTCTGTCAAGCCTTCCTTTCGGCTCGTCACACGGACGACGAACGGAATCTCGGAGATGGACACTGCCCCGCCGGACGCTGCGAAAGTTCTTCAGCTAGTCCTCTTCCACGGGCCCCGCCGTCGGCGCCCAGGTCAGAACCTCGTTGGCGGCTGGATCGAGTCCTGGATGGCCAGCCAGTGAGGGCAGCAGCGCGGCGGCTGCCCCGGCGCGCAGGGCAGATTCGCGGATTTCGAGTCCCCTCCCGTCCGCGCGCTTGATGACGAGGGAGTGGTACAAGTGCTTGCGGGTCGCCGTCGTGATCGAGACGATGCCGGAGAAGGGCAGCACGCGCCAGTGCCTGCCGGTGCGCGACCGCCACCCGATCCAGTCCTCCCCGATGGCAATGTCGCTGGTCCAGGTTGCCCACGCGATCGTCACGGCGGCCGCGGCCGCGCCTGCCACCACGGCGAAGGCCAGCACCAACTGCCCGGTGTCGAATGAGTAGCCCTTAGTCAGGGCCGCCACGAGCTTGAGTCCCACGAGGAGCACGGGAACCGCGACTGCCACGCCCCGTGACGACCGGGGGAATGGGCGCCGCGGGACACCGAACACGACCGGTCCCGGTAGGTCGCGCCGGACGAACGGGCCCGGCACGTCAGCACGGGCCTTCGCTGCCCATCGCTCGCGTTGCTCGCGGGCCTTCGCGTGCTCGTTCCGCTGGTACTTGAGCAGCGGGGCGTCGAGCACCTCGAGGCTTTCTGCGTCGTCAGACGCAACCTGCCCAGCGAACCTGAGGGGAAGCACCTGCCGGTTGGCGAGCCGCAGCGCCGGGCGGATCCCCTTCCCGTCCCGGACGGTGGTCACCTCGCTGATCATCGGCCAGGGGACCCGTACCGCTCGCCAGCCGAAGACCTTGACGCCTGACCGGTCCACTTCGGCCGCCGGGCGCCGCCCCAACGCGACTGCGGCGAGCAACCCCGCGCCCGCGAATCCGAGGAGGCCCGTGAATGCGAGGAATTCCTGGATGTCCTGGGTCATCGAGAATTGACCGCCAGCGGGCGGCGGCTCGACTCGCAGGAGCAGCAGGGACGCGATCCCGGCGACGATCCCGGCGACCCCGCAGGCAAGCCCTGTCAATTGCCAGCGAAGGGAGGGAATCCTGACCACTGTACTGCGCTGCTTAGTAACGATCACCGCAGTACACGCTCCCGAGGTATATGTGCCGTTAAGCGAGCAAATATACCTCGGACGCACCTCCCGTGTACCTCGGATGCACCTCCCGCACCCGCCCCGCGAGCACCACGGCCATCGCCCGGCCGCCCTCCAGTTTCCCGGCCGTCCTCGTCCGCCGTCGCCGGGTAAATAAAGTGCAGCATGTAAGAAAAGTGCACTCTAGGCGAGTTTTTCCTTCGCCTAGTACAGAGTCTTCTCCTTCTACGGAATTTACTTGTTAATCCCGGCGGCACGAAACGGGCAGGGCATGCCTCCCGTCACACCCGCCCCGGTCGGCTTACCCGGTGACTATGACGCTTCGGTGCGATAACGTCCGCCGTATGCCGACAGCAGCGGTCAACGGGATTCAGGTCAGCTACGCCGACTCCGGCGGCGACGGTCCGCCGGTCGTGCTGAGCCACGGGTACCTGATGGACGCCTCGATGTTCGACGCCCAGGTCGCCGCGCTCGCACCTGAGTACAGGGTGATCACGTGGGACCAGCGGGGCCACGGCGGCACCCAGGCGACGGGCCCGTTCAGCTACTGGGACTCGGCTAGGGACGCGCTCGCCTTGCTTGACCACCTCGGCATCGGGGAGGCCGTCCTCGGCGGCATGTCCCAGGGCGGCTTTCTCAGCCTCCGGGCCGCGATGCTGGCGCCGCAGCGGGTGCGTGGCGTGGTCCTGATCGACAGCCAGGCCGGCACCGAGCTGGAGGCCAGCCGCCCGGGATATGAGCAGATGCACCAGATATGGCTGGACCAGGGGCCAGGCCCGGTGCAGGAAATCGTCGCCGCCATCATCTTGGGCCCTGGTCAGTGGGAAGGCTGGTACGCCAAGTGGGCCGAGCAGTACGCCCAGTTGACACCGGACAACCTCGACCAGCTCACGTGGGCGTTCCGGTGCCTGATGGACCGGGACGACATAACGGGCAGGCTCGGCGAGGTCAGCTGCCCGGCCCTGATCGTCCATGGCAGCGAGGACGCCGCGATCCCCGTGGCCAGGGCTGAGAAGATGCGCGACGGCCTAGCCGGCCCGACGACGTTCACCCTGGTGGATGGCGGCCCGCATGCCTCCAACGTCACCCACCCGGAGGCGGTCAACACCGAGATCGTTAACTTCCTGCAGGGACTGGCCGGCTAACGCGGCTAACCCGGCTGACCCGGTGGCCGGCTGGACTCCTGCTCTTATTTGCCCTTCAGGGCGAACGGCCAGCGGAGCCCGACGGCTACGTGCGCGATGATGCCGACCCCGAGGAAGCTAAGCGCGGCGGTGGTTATCCAGTCATCGGAAGTGGCCCTTATCCAGGTCACTCCGTCCGCGTAGGCGGCCAGCGCACGGTCGAGCGCGATTGCTACCAGGGCCGTGAGGAAGAGGGTGAGCAGCCGCCCACGGGCCGGCGGCAGCCGTGTGGCGGGCCAGCCCTCGAACAGCATGCCTGCCACGAGGACGGCGGCGATGACGCATCCGCAGGCGGCGCTGATGGCGTCCGGCTGCCAGTGGGCGATGTCCCGCAGAAGCAGGTAGGTGAGGGCGCCGGGTGCGACCACAAGGACGTTGCCAACGATCAAGCGCAGCGGGCGACGGGTGATGGTGTTGACGGGCCAGCCGCGCAGGGCGATGAAGAATACCGCCTGCCAGACCCCGACAACGATAAGCGCGGAGCCGAAGTCCGGCGCCGGTACGGGGCCGCCAGGATCGCGCAGCCCGGCGGCGGCTCGCTCGGCGGCAGGCAAGGCGTCGAGGTTGACGAACAGGAAGTAGGCGCCGACGCCGATCGCCCAGGACAGTGCGAGCGCCGCGACTCCGGACCATAGCCGTGGGATGCGGCCGAGCGGCCAGCGCTCGCAGGGAAACGACAGCTGGAGCATGGTCGCGAAGGCGGCGCCGGCCAGGGGCAGCGTTGCCGGAAAGGTCGCGGGGCCCGCCGCGGTCTCGAAGACCGCACCGACGTCAGGCCGCTCCACGATGGCCTGGCCGGCGATGGTGAGTACGATCGCGGCGGCGATGAACGCGACGGTATCGATCAGACCGGTCCAGGGCACGGACAGGCGGGAGCCAGGCCAGTCGTTCCACCAGAACGCGATCATGGCCACGGCCGGCAGCGCGAACGTCGAGATCGGCCCGAGAATCAGCAGCGCGGTCGCGGTGCTCCCGGTGCCGAGGGCGAGGGCGAAGAATACGACCGCGGTGAGCAGCAGGCCGCCAAGCCCGAGCCACGGCTGAGCAGCAAGCCGCTGCCGCTGGTTCCTGGCTACGTCCGGGGGCTGCAGGCGAGGCGGCGTGGTCAGCAGCGGCCGCTCCGGCAGGGGTGAGTCCGCGCCGCTGCCGTGGAAATCATCGCGGCGCGGGGCGGCACCAGTCATTCCGGCAAGTGCGGCAGCATGTGCTCGACGGCGATGGGCAGTTCGCGGACCCGGTAGCCGGTGGCGTGGTAAACCGCGTTGGCGATCGCGGCCGAGGAGCCTACCTGTCCGATCTCACCGACGCCCTTGACGCCGAGTGGGCCGGTGACCTGGTCGTCCACGTCGATGAACTCGACGTCAACGTCCGGCGCGTCGGCGTTGACCGGCACCAGGTAGTCGCCAAGGCTGGCGTTCGCCCAGCGGCCATGACGAATGTCCATGCGGGTGCCCTCGAGCAGGGCCTGGCTCATGCCCCAGAGCATGCCGCCCATGAGCTGGCTGCGGGCGGTCTTGGGGTTGAGGACCCGGCCGGGAGCGAAGGCGCCGGCCATGTGCCTGACCCGGATGATGCCCAGGTCCGCGTCAACCGCCACCTTCGCGAACTGGGCACCGAAGGTCAGCAGGCCGTACGGGGTGTCCAGCGGCGGCGGGTCCCAGCTTCCGATGGCTTCGGCGTCGTTCATTCGGTGCCGCTCCATCATGGCGGCGTAAGTCTCGCCGGTCCCTGAATCGCCGGCCAGGGTCATCCGCCCGTCGGCCACGGTTACCGCGGCGGGGTCGGCGCCGTGCAGCGGCGACTGCGCGTCGCTGACCGCCAGCGCGATCAGCTGGTCGCGCACGGCGATGCCAGCGTTGTAAACGGCGGCGCTGACCATCATCGCGCCGTTCGAGCCCACCGGTGACCCGGCGGCCGGGTAATCGGTGTCGCCGACCTCCACCCGCGTATCGCCCAGGCCGAGGCCGAGCGCGTCGGCGGCCACCTGGGTGAGCACCGTCGTCATGCCGGTGCCGAATTCCTGCGCGGAGGTCTGCACGACGGCGGTGCCGTCGGCGTACAGGTGGGCGCGGGCCCGCTGGGTGCGCATGAAGAACGCGACCGGGTAGGCGGCGGCGGCCATCCCCGTACCGATCAGCCAGTTGCCTTCGCGCTCGGAGCGCGGCGCCGGGTTGCGGTGCTCCCACCCGATCCTCGACGCGCCGCGCTGGAGGCATTCACGCAAGCCGGAGCTGGACCACGGATGGCCGGTGTTGGGGTCGGCTTCGGCGAGGTTGCGCAGCCGCAGTTCAACCGGGTCGACCTGCAGCTGGCTGGCCAGCTCATCCATGGCGCACTCAAGGGTGAACACGCCCGCCGCCTCGCCCGGCCCGCGGGTGAACGTCGGTGTCATCGTGTTGCCGCGGACCAGCCGGTGCACGCCCTCGAAGGCAGGGCTGGCGTACAGCTGCGAGGCGACGCCGAAGGCGGGCTCGGCCCAGTCGTCGAACGGGGAGGTGACCGAGATCTTGTGGTGCCGGATCGCGGTCAGCTTGCCCGCACTGGTCGCTCCCAGCTGGATGTGCTGCTCCTGTTCCTCCCGGTGCCCGCACGAAGTGAACATCTGCCCGCGCGGCAGCGTGAGCCGGACGGGGCGCCGGACGTGCTGGGCGGCCAGCGCGGTAAGCGTGACGTGCGGCCAGACCATCGCCTTGCAGCCGAACGCCCCGCCGACGTAGCGGGTCAGCACCCGGACCTTGGACAAGGACAGCCCGAGGAGCGCGGCGACCGTCACCTGCACGGCCTTGATTCCCTGGCAGGAGTCGTACAGGGTGAGCTGGTCGCCGTCCCAGGCGGCCGTCGTGGTCAGCGCCTCGATCGGGTTGTGGTGGTTGGCGGCGAAGCGGAATGAAGCGTCGACGCGCACGTCGGCGGCCGCGAGCCCGTCCTGGACGTTCCCGCGCCGGATACTGCCGGGTATCAGGCCGCCGAAGATCTTCTCCGGCTCGTACGCGTCACCGCGTCCCTGGTCGATCGTGGTGACGGAAGGCGCCTCGGCGTAGCTGGCCCGGACCAGGGTAGCGGCGTACTGTGCCTGCTCAAGGGTGTCGGCCACCACGACCGCGACCGGCTGCCCGGCATAGTGGACGACGTCGTCTTGCATGGGGAAGAACGTCTCGCCAGGCGCCGGGCCGCCAAGCAGCGACGGGACCAGGGGCACCCGGTTCACCTTCGGCGTGTTGCGGTGGGTAAGGATCCCGGCCACGCCCTGTGCGCGTTCCGCCTGCGCGGTATCGATGGTGACCCGGCCGCTGGCCACCTCGGCGCCGACGATCTGGGCGTAGGCCAGGCAGGGCAGCGTGATCTCGCCCGAGTACCGCGCAGTGCCGGTGACCTTCAGCGGCCCGTCCACACGGCTGACCTGCTGCCCGATGGCCCCGCTCATCGCAGCCCTCCGTCCGTGAGGGTGGTCAGCGCCCGGACGATGGCTCGCTGTGCCAGTTCGACCTTGAACGCGTTCAGCGGTCTCGGGGTGGCCGTGGCCAGTTCCTGGCGAGCCGCCTCGGCGAAGCTGGCCTTGGTGGCCGGCTGCCCGAGCAGGCTCGCCTCGGCGCGCCGGGCGCGCCACGGCTTGGTGCCGACGCCGCCAAGCGCCAGCCGCACCTCGGCGACGCTGCCGTCCTCGATCCGGACCGCGGCCGCGACCGAGGCCAGGGCGAACTCATACGACTCGCGGTCGCGGAACTTGAGGTAGACGGACCGACGTGCCACTGGCGCGGCGGGCACCTCGATGGCGGTGATCAGCTCACCGTGCTCCAGCGGGTGCTCACGCTCGGGAGTATCACCGGGAAGCAGGAAGAAGTCGTCAATGCCGATGGCCCGTTCTCCCGTGGGTCCGCGGGTGTGCACCACTGCGTCCAGTGCGACCAGTGCGACCGCGACGTCCGACGGATGGGTGGCGATGCACTTGTCGCTGGTGCCGAGGATGGCGTGGCCCCGGTTAAAGCCCTCCAGGGCGGCGCAGCCGCTGCCTGGGTCGCGCTTGTTGCACGGTGAAGCAGGGTCGCGGAAGTAGCTGCACCGGACGCGCTGGCACAGGTTGCCGCCCATCGAGGCCATGTTCCGCAGCTGCGCGGAAGCGCCGAGCACCAGGGCCTGCGAGATGACAGGGAACCGCTCGCGCACGCCAGGCGCCCTGGCGACGTCGCTCATCCTGGCCAGCGCGCCGATGCGCAGGCCGCCGCCCGGCAGGTCCTCGATGCCATTGAGCGGCAGGTCGTTAATGTCCACGAGCAGCCCCGGCCGCAGCACGTTCTGGCGCACCAGGTCGACCGCGGTGGTTCCCCCGGCCAGGAACGCGCCGTCCTCGCGCTCCCTGACGGCCGCGATAGCCGCACCGGCGTCGGCGGCGCGGGCGTAGCTGAAGGGCCGCATTACCGCTCGTCCCCAGCCGCGTCACGCACGTCGCGGATCGCGGCGCGGATGTTCGGGTAGGCCGCACAGCGGCAGATGTTGCCGCTCATCCATTCGGCGATCTCGGCGTCGTCGCCCGCGTGGCCCTCTTCCAGCAGCGCCACCGCCGACATGATCTGGCCTGGCGTGCAATAGCCGCACTGGAATGCGTCGCGCTCCACGAACGCCGCCTGCATCGGATGCATGTCCCCGCCGGACGACAGTCCCTCGATGGTGGTCACCTCGCGGTCCTCGCAGGCGACCGCGAGGGTCAGGCACGCCAGCACCCGACGGCCGTCGACCCACACCGTGCAGGCACCGCACGTCCCCTGGTCGCAGCCCTTCTTCGACCCGGTCAGCCCGAGGTGCTCGCGCAGGGCGTCAAGCAGGCTCACCCGCGGCTCGAGCCGGACCTCGTGCCTCTGGCCGTTGACGGTCAGCACCACCGTCGCGGCTGCGGGGCCTCGCTCCACCGGCGGCGCGGCGACTTCTGTACCCATGGTGCTCTCCCTCCCCTTAATACCCATAGTGCGCTCCCTCCGAGGACCGCTGCCCGCGGCCCCTGCGCGGCCGGGCATCAGGTAGCTGACTCAGGCCAGGACGGTTCCGCCGTCGACGGTCAAGATTGACCCGGTGGCGAACGGCTGGGTGAGGCAGTACAGATAGGCGTGCGCGATGTCGTCGACCTCGCCGACCCGCCCGGCGGGGATGGCCGCGGCGCTGTCGCGGTACAACTGCTCGCGGCTGGCCGGAGTCATCGCGTCCCACAGCGGGGACCGGACCACGCCCGGGCAGACGGCGTTGACCCGGATGGGTGCCAGTTCCACGGCCAGCGCCCGGGTCAGCGACTCGACCGCGCCGCAGATGCTCGCCGCGACCGCCCAGCCCGGACCGGGGCGGCGGCCGGCGGTGCCGCTGGTCAAGGTGACCGAGCCGCCGGGGCTCAGGTGCGGCGCGGCGGCGTGGACGGCCCACAGCGCGCCGAAGTACCGCAGGGCGAAGAACTCCCTGGCCTTGTCCAGGTCGAGGTCGGCCAGGTTCATCAGCGCGAGCGGCTCGCCCGCGGTATATACGAGGTGGTCGATGTCGCCCAGGTCATCGAACAGCCCGGAGGCCATGACCGGATCGGTAAGGTCGCCTGCCCGACCGCGGGTGCCGGCCGGCAGGTCCTTCAGTGCCCGGTCGATGCTGGCCTGCTGCCTGGAGATGACGGTGACCTCGGCGCCGTAACGGGCGGCGGCCTGGGCCGTCGCCAGGCCGATGCCGGACGTGCCGCCCGCGATGACAACTCGCTGACCATGCAGATCCATGACGTGTTGCCCTTCCGCTGTCCTGGTGGTGCTCGTGTCTTCCAGGGTGCGGTGCCGGCGTGCCCGCCGTCCAAGACCTGTTCGGGCGGCTGTCATACCCTGCGGGCATGAGGAGGCGAGCAGCTGGCGGCTAGGGCTGGGCGTTTTCGTCTGCGTAGGACAGCAGGCGCTCGGCCGTCAGGCGGATCCAGCTGCTGACCCAGTCGCCGGTGGCGGCGGCCCGCACGTCCGCGGGCACCTCGGGCGGCGCGACGACCTCGGTTGGCCCTTCGACGATCACGGCGATGTGCTGCGGGTGGTCACCTTCAGCGATCACCATCGTGAGCCATGGCGTGCCTTGCAGGTTTCGTTCGCGCACCGAGCCGGCCATCGTGGGCAGCCAGAACGTAACCCCACGCCTGACGTAGACCGACATCGCCGCGTGCGGCCGGCCGTTCCCGCGGGTGGAGCCGACCACGGCGAAGGTGCGCCGGTCCAGGTAGGAAGTCAGCTGCGCCGCGCTCAGCCGCCGTTCCGGTGGGTAGGAGACGGCGGTCGCGGCGGTCGCCCGTGCGAACGTCCGGTCCTGAAGGTCGCCAAGTAGTTCACTCATGCGCCAGTTCTACCGCCGGCTCTTCCAGCATGCGAAGCACGAGCGCGGCGGCTGAGGGGGCCAGCCGCAGTGCCGGCCTCATCGCAATTGTGCATTCCCCGGCCGCACAGGCGGCTGCCGTCAGTTGGCTTGCGGCCTCGAGAGCTCCAGCGCTGATGAGCGCTTCGGCCACGTCCACCAGGGCTTCTACGCGCCAACCGGGGTCGTCGATTGACCTGGCGATAATGCCTGCCTGCTGGTTCTGGCCCGCTGCGGCGAGCCCGCGCGCGACATTCGCTAGCGCACATGCCCGCCGCTCGGGGTAGTCGATTGAGCGGGCGATCGCTTCTGCCCGCTGATGATGTCCGTCCATGGCTAGCTCCCGGGCAATACCCGACAGGAAGTCCGCTCGCTCCCTAGCGCCTGGGAGATGCCCGCTAGGGCTTTCACCTGAAGCGCAGAGTCTGGAATGGTCCGGACAATGGTTTCGGCCTGCCGGTATTGCCCGGCCGCGGCGAGCACCTCCACGACCCCCGCGAGCGCGTGTGCCGACAGATTGGCGTTGGCGATTGACTTGGCAACGGTTTCGGCCTTCTGGAGTTGTCCGGCTGCGGCAAACGCCTTTGCGACGCTTGCTAGCGCACCCGCCTGATCATTGGGGTAGGAGCTTGACCGGGCGATTGTCTCGGCCTGCTTGGCGGTGGCTTTGGCCAGATCGCG
>Ga0210386_10004206_pt1 | contig 11936 bp, 12 predicted proteins | sample IncBWH32OmetaG_FD_160091 | JGI IMG/M metagenome (GOLD analysis project Ga0210386, IMG submission 160091) | Forest soil microbial communities from Barre Woods Harvard Forest LTER site, Petersham, Massachusetts, United States - Inc-BW-H-32-O ... | reverse complement strand
TGCGATAGCATCTGACCTGAATAAGGGTTTTATCAGCGATGGGAAAGATTCGGCTGTTACTATTTTCGACCTTACAACCAATGCAATTATTGCCAAAATAAACGTTACCGGGAAAAACCCTGATGCTATTTGCTATGATAAGGTAACCCAACGTGTATTTACTTTCAATGGCAGAAGCAGTAACTCAACTGTGATAGATGCAAAAACAAATACTGTTATAGGCACCCTTACACTTACAGGCAAACCTGAATTTGCTGCTGCTGATGGCACTGGAAAAATTTTTGTTAACCTGGAAGATAAGAACATGATATCGAAAATAGATGCAAAGAATATGACAGTAGAAGCAACATGGCCACTTGCACCGGGAGATGGACCTAGCGGTTTAACAATGGATACCAAAACACGCAGACTATTTTCGGTATGCGATAACAAAATGATGGTAGTTGTTAATGCAGATGATGGCAAAGTTGTTACAACTGTTCCTATTGGTGATGGCCCTGATGCTGTTGCATTCGACTATAATAAGAATCTTGTTTACAGCTCAAACGGAGAGGGGACACTTACTGTGGTTGAAGAAAAGGATGCAAATACGTTTACTGTATTAGAAAATGTAAGTACAGCTAAGAGAGCGCGTACATGTACGGTTAACAGCAAAACACACCATATTTATTTACCTACTGCTGAGTTTGAACCTGCACCTGAGGCGACCAAAGAAAATCCACACCCACGCCCTAAGGTTAAGCCTGGTACATTTTATGTGCTGGATGTTGTTCCGGTAGAGTAAAAGTGGCCCGCCCCACCCTCCCATCGGGAGGGAGAAAATAAAAAACAACATGAATTATCTTATAAAGTCCTCGCTAACGGGGAGGATTTAGAAGGGGCTTCTCTTATAATGCGCTCGTCCAGTTCAACCTGTCCGATGCAGGGAACTGCCAGGGCGCACCATTGTTCTCCACATTATTCATCATAAGTTGTAATTCCTGAGGAGGAGCAGATTGCTCCATTACAAGGAACCTTCTCAGGTCAACAATAATGGCAAGAGGGTCGATATTCACAGGGCACTCTTCGGTACATGCATTGCACGATGTGCATGCCCATACTTCTTCAGGGGTTATGTAATTAAAGAGTAGTGATTTGCCGTCATCTACAAACTTTCCGTTCTTATCAATGTTCTTTCCAACCTCTTCCAGTCTGTCACGTGTATCCATCATTATTTTTCGTGGCGATAAGGCTTTGCCTGTTTGGTTAGCCGGGCAGCTCGATGTGCAACGTCCGCACTCGGTGCATGAATACGCATTCATTAATTGTATGCCACTCAAGTCAAAAACATCTTTCGCACCAAAGCGTTCAGGCGCTGCCGGTTGATCGGTTGCCGGTGGTGCACTGCTAGGGTCGAGCATTAATTTTATTTCGCGTGTAACCGATTCCAGGTTTGTAAACTCTCCCTTAGGATTAAGGTTTGAATAATACACATTAGGGAATGCAAGCAGAATATGGAAGTGCTTTGAGTACGGCACATAGTTAAGGAATGCCAGAATGCCAATAATGTGGAACCACCAGCAAAAATGTTCTACAAATTCAAGTGTAGGAATAGATGAGCCGGAAAACATTCCCAGCATTAAATTACTTATCGGGAATCCACCATATGCCGCATTTGCTGAACGCTGAATAAGCGTGTCCGATGCATCTAATGTTAAAAAAGCACACATCAATAATATTTCAGTTGTAAGAATAATGTTTGCATCGGTGCGTGGCCATGTTGTCATTTCCTTGCTCCAGAAACGTTTCAACCTGCCTATGTTGCGGCGAATAAGGAATATGGCACATGCAACAGCTACTGCAACCGCCAGATATTCAAAGCATGAAATAAGGAAAGTATATAACGGACCTAAAAATGAAAGTACACGGTGTGTACCCGCAACGCCATCAATTAAAATTTCAACTACTTCAATATTAATAATTATAAAACCTAAATAAACGAATATGTGCAATATACCTGCAAATGGGCGCTTTACCATTTTCGATTGGCCAATGGCTACCATAAACATAGCTTTCCATCTGTCACCTGAGCGGTCGGTGCGATCGAATGGTTTACCTAATTTAATATTACGGCTTATTTTTCGCACCGCCATGGTAAACATTACAATAGCAGTAATAAGTATAAGTGTGAAAATTATTTGCGATATCATATTACAAATAGCTTATCAATTATTAGAGCCGAAAAGTGAGAAGTGAACATACCTGTTCGGATGCGCTTTCATATCTTGTAACAGCAAGTTAAGTTGCAGCGATGTTCCGCTTAGCCTGTTATATAAGGTGGTATCGTTCGCCAGCATACCCAGTGTACCCTTTCCGCTGTTTACTTTCTTAAATATTTGTGCTGTGTAGTATAAAGTACTATCGGCATTATTAACGGCATCTTTCAATTTCGATTTAGCAAGCGTGTCGGTAATGTTTGCAATGTTATTTATTGCATTACCTAATTGCTTGCTATTCTTTGCAAGGTCAGTCGATATCTCATCTATTTTACCAAATATATCGCCGATACGCTGTTTCTGGGTTGTAACCAAATCATCCAGGTTTCCTGACATCGATTCAAAATGCTTCAACGAAATATTTATACTTTCAATACTCTGGCTCAGGTTGTTCTGCGTTTTTTTAGTAAACACACCCTTTATAATATTCATTGTAGAATCAATGGTCGACATTAATTCTTCTGCTTTGTTTTTCAATGGCAATACCTGCGCACTTACCTGATCTTTCAATGTAATTTCATTAGCCGCAGTCAATGTATCCTTATCTTTTATTATTAATGCATCCTTAAGTTTTCCGGTAACAGTGTCCTTTGGAATTTCGATCTGTATTGCTTTATTTCCAAAAAAATCGCTGGTTATGCGTGCAACCGAGGTTTTAGGTATCTGAATATCATTATTGGTAATGATCATAGATATCAACACCTTGCCTGAGGAGTTAGGTTCTAATTTAAGTTCATCAACCTGCCCAATGTGAAATCCATTCACCAATACAGGACTTGAAGGGAGCAAGCCTTCAACATGATCATATACAGCGTATAATTTTTTAGTATGGGAGAAGATGTTTATACCCTTCAGGAAATTGAGTCCATATATCAGCATAGCCAAGGCCGCTACAACTACCACACCAGTTTTTGCTTCTTTCGATATCTTCACATTATTCTATATTAAATACAAAAATAACGATTATGCTGAATATGGGTTTTTTAAGCACCGTTTGCTAAGTTTTTCATCAAAGCAATCTCCTTTGCTAAGAAACGTGTCTTTTTGATGTTGATTTTTTATATCTGTAAATCAATACGTTACATTATATTGCTAAAAATAATAGCACCTATTTATTTTGATTGATGATTTTCTTAGTATGTTTGTACTAAATTAATCATCAATGTCACGAATAGATAAGAATATAAAAGCGCTCAGGGAAATGCGAAAGCTTTCACAACAGACACTTTCAGACGTATTACTCATCCAACGTGCACGTTTAGCATCATACGAAGAAGGTAGGGCAGAACCACCTTATGACTTGCTAATAAAAATAGCAGACTATTTCCATGTTGCCATTGATGCCCTCCTGCGCGCCAACTTATCGAAAACCAAACCCGAAGACCTGATGAAGGTGGGTGAGAACAGAATATTGTTCCCAATACTGGTAGACAAAGATGGCCATGACCTAGTTGAAGTAGTTCCTGTTAAAGCGCAGGCGGGGTATCTTAATGGCTACGCTGATCCGGAATACATTGAAAGCCTCCAACACATGAACTTTCCTTTTTTACCCGTAGGCAAGCACCGGGCTTTCCCTATAAAAGGAGATTCCATGCCTCCTTTAGCAAACGGAAGTTTTGTTATCGGTAAGTATATGGAGTCTATAAGGGAAGTAAAGGACGGGCAGACCTATGTATTAGTTACCCGCGATGAAGGACTTGTTTACAAAAGAGTATTCAGCAATATGAAAGATGATGGTACCCTTAGCCTTCATTCTGACAATAAAGCATACGAACCCTATAAGGTAAAGGCCGAAGATGTATTGGAAATTTGGGAATACCAATGCGCCATTAATACATCAAAAAACAAGCCTGAAGAATTGAATCTTGAAAGCATTATGGGTATGCTGAGAGAATTGAAAATTGAATTTGAAAGGATTAAAAAATAGTGAGCAACTGTTCACAACTAATACGCAAAAATCAACACATAATTATATATCTTTAACTTCAATTAAACAAAAAATACCATAAAAAAAGTAGCAGAAAAACCAGAAAAGATCGAAAAGGCAGAAAAGAAAGACGCAGCAAAAGAAGCGGCAAAAGAAAAACTGAAGGCACTTCAATTAACCATTGAGAAAATTGAAAAAACCTACGGTAAGGGCACCATTATGAAAATGGGCGATGCAGCAGGCGAAAGCATTGAAGTAATTTCAACAGGTTCGCTTACGCTTGACCTTGCATTGGGTGTTGGCGGGTACCCTAAGGGACGTATTGTGGAAATATATGGGCCTGAATCATCAGGTAAAACAACCCTGGCATTGCACGCTATTGCCAATGTACAAAAGAATGGCGGTATTGCTGCTTTTGTAGATGCTGAGCATGCATTTGACCGTTTTTATGCACAAAAATTAGGCGTAGATATCGGCAACCTGCTTATATCTCAACCTGATAATGGCGAGCAAGCTCTTGAAATAGTAGAGAACCTTATCCGTTCAGGCGCTATAGATATTATAGTAATTGACTCAGTAGCTGCACTTACTCCACGTAGCGAAATTGAAGGAGAAATGGGCGATTCAGTTATGGGTTTACAGGCAAGGTTAATGTCTCAGGCATTACGTAAGCTTACCGGAACCATCAGCAAAACAGGTGCATGTTGCATATTCATTAACCAGTTGCGTGAAAAGATCGGTGTTATGTTCGGTAATCCTGAAACAACAACCGGTGGTAATGCACTTAAATTCTACGCATCAGTTCGTTTAGATATCCGCCGTATTGGCCAGTTGAAAGAAGGCGAACAGGTTATTGGTAACCGCACACGTGTTAAGGTGGTTAAGAATAAAGTGTGCCCTCCGTTCGGCCTGGCAGAGTTCGATATTCTTTACGGTGAAGGCGTTTCTAAGGTTGGTGAAATAGTTGACCTTGGTGTAGAAAAGAACGTGATAAAGAAGAGTGGCGCATGGTTCAGCTATGGTGAAACCAGACTTGGGCAAGGAAGGGATTCTGTTAAACAGATATTCAACGACAACCCTGAACTGGCTGAGGAAATAGAACTAAAAATTAAAGACGCGATCATTGCGAATAAAGCAGAATGAGTTTAGTTTACCGCTCTATACTTCCGGGGCTGGTTGGAACAGTATTGTTCTTCTCAGCTTGCAGAAATAACACAGGCAAACAAGTAGCACAGCAACATGGCGATACAAGCCATGTTGCTGTTGATACGTTAAGCCCTAAGATAAATGCGCTTACTACCCGCATCAATACCAATGCTGCTGATGCTGATGCATACTGGAACAGGGGTAAACTGGAAATATTACAAAAGAACCTTGCTCCTGCCCTGGCAGATCTTACGCAAGCTGTAAAGATTGACAGCACCAAAGACTTTTATTACAGCAGCCTTGCCGATCTGGATTTTATAATGGGGCATACCCGTGAGGCAAAAGCGGCCTTTGAGAAATGTGTTTCGCTTAACCCAACCAATACCGAAGCATTATTAAAACTGGGTGAAATTTATTTCTATGTAAAGAAATACAAAGAAGCCATGGACCTTTCAGATAGAGCACTGAAGGTTAATAACCATCTGGCAAAAGCATATTTTATGAAGGGGTTGGTTTTCCTTGAAATACATGATACGGCAAAAGCAATATCGAGTATGCAAACAGCCACGGAACAAAACTCATCGTACTTTGACGCCTACATTCAACTCGGACTTATTTTTTCACGCAAAGGAGATGTGCATGCAATTGATTATTTCAATGCCGCACTGAATATTGACCCGCGTAGCGTTGAACCTTATTATGATAAAGGCATGTTCTATCAGCAGGGGCAAGATTTTTCCAGGGCTTTAGATGCATATAGCCAATTGCTAGTAGTAGATTCCAATTACAAATTCGCTCATTATAACATAGGGTATATAGACTATCTGCAGAATAATTTCAGTGATGCAATTAAACATTTCAGTAAGGCAATACAACTAGATTCAACCTATACCATGGCATACTATGCGCGTGGCAATTGTTACGAACAACTAAAGGAGTTTAAAAAAGCTGCTAACGACTACGCCTATGCATTGAAACAAAAACCTGATTCGAAAGAATTTAAGGATGCTTATAATGAAGCGCGGGTTAAGATTCATAAATAAGAACGTATGAATATTGAAGAGTTGCGCGAATATTGCCTGAAGAAAAGAGGTACTACGGAGGCTCTTCCATTTGATGAATACACCCTGGTTTTTAAGGTAATGGGCAAAATTTTTCTCATAACCAGTTTAAATGAGCCGAACCGGTTCAATGCCAAATGCGACCCCGAGAGGGCCATTGAACTGCGCGAACAACATGATGAAATAAAACCGGGCTGGCACATGAATAAAAAGCACTGGAATACTGTGCACACCGATGGCAACTTGAGCCTGAAACAAATACGCAAGATCATTGACCATTCCTACGAACTGGTGCGCGACAGCCTGCCCAAGAAAATACGTGAAGGGCTTAAATAGATACATCAACAATGTCAGATACATATACCCAAATTCATATTCAGTGTGTATTTGCAGTAAAATATAGAGATGCAACCATAAGTAGTTCATGGAAAGAGAGGCTACACCAATATATTATAGCCATTGTGCATAATAACGGGCATAAAGTATTAGCTATAAATAGTATGCCTGACCATTTGCATTTATTCTTTGGTATGCGCCCCACACAATCACTTTCTGATTTAATGAGATTAGTTAAAGGAGATTCATCGGAATGGGTAAACAAAGAGAAACTGGTTCGTGGTAATTTCAGATGGCAGGAGGGTTATGGAGCGTTTTCCTATTCAAAATCGCACACAGATGCAGTGGTTAAATACATACTCAACCAGGAAGAGCATCATCATAAGAAAACCTTTGCTGAAGAATACTTAGAAATGTTAAAGAAATTTGATATTGATTATAATCCTGAATACATTTTCAAAGAAATGGAATAATGGGTAGTGCCTCTGGCACATGATTTAATTTCTAACAATCATGGGCTACCAAGCTTTTGTGCCTCTGGCACAATGGATATAATTTATTTACCGTAAATACAATTTACTTTGGATTTTGCTCCTCAAGCTTTTGTGCCTCCGGCACAATCGACATAATTTATTTACCGTAAATACAATTTACTTTGGATTTTGCTCCAGCGGAGCAAGAGCTTGGTAATAGAAACATCATCCTCCATACATATTTGTGTCGCAGGCACTACCCTCCACACACTATTGCCTCATTCATTGTAATCTCCGTATATTTACCGCATTCAAAACAACACCTATGAAGATAATTTGCATTGGACGCAATTATGCAGAGCATGCCAAGGAAATGAAAGCGGAAACTCCAACGGAGCCGGTTTTCTTTATGAAACCCGATACCGCACTTATAAAAGATAATCAACCTTTCTACTATCCATCGTTTTCAAAAGAAGTACACCACGAAGTAGAAGTTGTATTAAAAGTGTGTAAGAATGGCAAAAACATTCAAAAACAATTTGCCAATAAATATTATGACGAAGTAAGTGTCGGTATTGACTTTACCGCACGTGACCTTCAGGCACAATGCAAGGCAAAAGGCTTGCCATGGGAAAAGGCAAAAGCATTTGATGGCTCAGGCGTTATAGGGAAATTTATGCCACTGGCTCATTACAAGGACATTAATAACATCTCTTTCCGATTAGATATTAATGGCAAAAAAGTACAGGAGGGAAATACAAAGGATGTTATTTTTAATTTCGATGCCATTATAGAGTATGTATCGGGTTTTGTAACCCTGCGCCAGGGCGACCTTATATATACCGGTACACCTGTGGGTGTGGGACCTGTGCAAATCGGCGATAGGCTAGAAGCATATTTACAAGATGAAAAACTACTGGATTTTGAAGTGAAATGAAAAAAGTACTTATACTCGGCGCAGGCCGTTCAGCCTCATCACTCATACAATATCTTTTAAAGGCAGCTGAATTATACAACTACGAAATAACGGTTGCAGATTCTTCTGTTGATTTGGTTCAGTTAAAAACACAAGGGCATAAATGTGCAAGGCCCATTGCCCTAGATATTGCAGATGCAAAGCGTACACGTGAAGAAATTGACAGAGCGGATATTGTTATATCAATGCTACCTGCATTTTTGCACCCGCAGATTGCGAAGGTATGTGTTGAGATAAAGAAATCGATGGTTACAGCTTCGTATGTTTCGCCTGAGATGAAGGAATTAGATGCAGAAGCGCGTAAGGCAGGCATAATATTGATGAATGAAGCGGGCCTCGATCCGGGTATTGACCATGCATCGGCCATGAAAGTGATAGACCATGTGCATGCTGAGGGTGGAAAACTCTTGAGCTTTAAATCGTACTGCGGTGGATTAGTTGCACCGGAGTCGAATGACAACCCATGGGGCTATAAATTTACCTGGGCGCCCCGTAACGTAATATTAGCGGGGCAAGGCACAGCAAAATATATAGAGAATGGCAAGTATGCCTATTTACCATATCACAAGCTTTTTACACGTACCGAGAAAATAAATGTTGAAGGGCATGGTGATTTTGAAGCCTATGCAAATCGTGATTCACTGAGTTACCGGAGCATCTATTCCATTGAGAACATTCCTACCATGATTCGTGGCACATTGCGTATGCCTTACTATTGCGAGGCATGGAACGTATTTGTGCAATTGGGAATGACAGACGATACATATCACGTAGAAGGTTCTGAGAAAATGAACTGGAAAGAATTAACTGATTCATTTCTTCCCCAAGGTAACGGAGATATTAAAAAGAGATTGGCTGCTTACATAAATATTCCAGTTGATGGAAAGATAATGGGCATGCTTGAATGGCTGGGTATATTCAATGAGATACCAATTAAATTAAAAGGTGTTTCTCCTGCACAAATATTGCAGGCATTACTTGAAGAGAAATGGAAACTGAAAGACGGTGATATTGATATGATAGTAATGCAGCACCAGTTTGAATACGAGATAAACAACAAAAAGAAAACCATTCACTCATCACTTGTTGTGAAAGGTGATGATGCTATTCATACTGCCATGGCTAAGACGGTAGGCTTACCCATTGGAATACTTACCAAATTGATCTTAAACGGGCAAATAAATTTAAAGGGTGTTTGTATTCCAACCGTGAAGGGGATATATATGCCTCTTTTAAAAGAGCTGGAAAGCCTGGGGATTAAGTTTGTTGAAAAGGAAGTATAGCTGTTAGTTCTCCTCTGCTATCTTTTTTATCTGAACCAATATAGGGTTCCAACCTTCGCCATTATTATAGGTATCCTTATATCTTTTCTCTCCTTCAGCGGCTCCTTCAAAACCATCTTGTGTTACAACTAACTTAGTTTGATTGCCTTGTGCATTTACTTCGTAGGTAACATTCAAATGATTCTCCGGAATATCAGGATAACTGGCATTAGGGTCTATAACAGTATATTTTAATAAGCTTGGCGATTTAATTTCCACAATCCTACCTTTTACAAAAACCATTTCTTTGCCTTCATAGCTACCTCTCCATAATAATTCACTTCCCGCTTTCCAATCCGATACAGTTTCACAACCAAACATATATTTTTTAGTTTGCTCAGGCTTGGTTAATGCATCCCACACCTTTGCTGCCGGAGCATTTATAATTATTTCACTTTTAACTACAAGCTTTGTCATATTTAATTCTCTTTTATCAGGTAAAGCATATTATCTTCTACCCTGTAATGCATTGGAGCTACTTTAACTTTCGGGTAACGGAGCCTTAGTCTTTTAACTTCACTCAATGTAAAATCAATTGCATTTGTAATTTCAAACATCGGTGCCAGGTTCATGAACTGGTCTTGAGCCAGATCTTGCTCCCAGCCTCCCTTTTCAACAAGCCCGTTGATAAAGTTTTCTTTTTTCGATACCAGGTTTACCATACCGCAGTTACTATGCCCTATAAGCGCTATATGCTGCACGCCACCTACAGATACTGCAAACGATACATTGAACTCACTATACCTTAGGTTTGCCCCGCCAGTACGAATGATGTAAGAAAAGTTATCGGGCATATGCAAATGCTTACGGTGGTCCATACACATGCCAACCAGCATTTGAGCTGTCTGAAATGTTTCAAAGGGTCGATCCAGATTATGATATTCCAATAATAATCCAATGGGTGTGTCTTTGTATTCTGCCGGAATATCGTTAACTGATTTTATGGGGATAAGCCTGTTCATAGTTCAGATTTTATATTGCAATTGCAAATCTAACATTTAGTGGGAATTATATAAAGAAAAACTGTCGCGACCTAGAAGTGCCTGAAATAAGGCCTGTTAGCCGCAAAAAGAGAAAAAGCCTAGTGAATAGTTTTACTCTTTCTTAGGCTATATATTCTAGTGAAATTTCTGACCCTTTGAAAGCATATCAAGAATTGCGTCCATTCGTTTTTGCCGGGTCTCAGGTTTTTTTGCAGTTTGTAATCTAAAAGCAATAGAGAACAGGTTTGCCTTATTTAAGGTTTTATAAAACTCATACGCCTTTTTGTCTTTACTGAGTTCTTTTATAAAATCATCAGGAACGGTCATTTTGCTCGGGGAATCATAAGCCTTTTCCCATCGTCCATCTGCTTTTGCTAATGCAACTACTTTTAGCCCTTGTGGCTTCATTTTACCCTCTTTTGTAAGACGTTCAACATGAGCAATATTTACTTTAGACCAGATACTCTTTGCTCCCCTTGGGCAAAATTTTTGCAGCCATGCCTGTTTATCAAAACTTTTCTTTTGGCCATCTATCCATCCATAACAAAGAGACTCTTCAAGTGCCTCAGCATACGTAATTGTTTTTTCGTTCGAATCTTTCTTAAAGATTTTCAGCCAAACACCCTTAGAGACTTCAGAGTTTTTTGATAACCAAGTACGCCATTCTTCAGCCGATTGAAATTCAATAACAGGCATATTAATTTTGCTTTCCATTGTACTACTACTTTAACAGTTTTTGATACTATCTAAATCACTTTTCCAATTTTCAATTGAATTTCACTCCCCATAAAATGCCCATATGATTCAATGGCATCTTCTAGCACTTGTTTATTCACTTTGTTAGCGAATTTGAAAAAATTCAGGTCTACCTCCACCCTATCTTTCTTAATAGACCTGGTCCAGATACCTTCCACTTTGCCGTTAATAACCAAAATGGGCTTGAATATTGCATTTTTCAGAATAGCGCTTTTCAGCATTTCAGGTTCCATAACCGTTGTTCTATCCTTATAGCTTATTATGTATTCATCAAATGCAGGCAGAAAATGAACGCCTTCCGTTTTTTTCTTCTTTATCCCCAAATCGTTGAACCAATATGTTTTATCATTTATAATACGTGAATCAAAACTTTTCCTGATCAATTCTATTGCCAGTTTTGCATCAACCATTTTTAAGCCGCTCCACCAAGCAAAATCATACACAGTAGCTGGTCCATGGCTTGTGAAATATCTGGTAGCTAGTTTTGTTAGAGCCTCTTCCCTATCCATTCTTTTTGCTTTGGGCACTCTTTCATCCATCAAAGCATAGGTAAACTGTTTACCTCTTCTTGATCCATTGCAAACTATTCCGTCCAACTCAGCGCGCATCATAATATGTAAAGCCCTCAGGTCATTGGTTGCAATTTTATTCTTTTTGAGCTCTGCCATCAACTCTTCCCTGGTTAACTGCTTACCACCGAT
>Ga0210386_10004205_pt1 | contig 11939 bp, 11 predicted proteins | sample IncBWH32OmetaG_FD_160091 | JGI IMG/M metagenome (GOLD analysis project Ga0210386, IMG submission 160091) | Forest soil microbial communities from Barre Woods Harvard Forest LTER site, Petersham, Massachusetts, United States - Inc-BW-H-32-O ... | reverse complement strand
CGAGCGAGTTTGGCCGAAAACGGCGATAGCCATTGACCGTCGGCGTGGCGAAGACGGTGGCCGGCACGGCGTACTGCAACAGACCGGTGAGGTAGGATTGGCCGAGCGGCGAAAGAATCTCGCTGACCTGCCGGGGCGTAAACAGATTACTGCCGGTTGATGCGTCGATCAGTGATTGGTGCAAATGCCAGCCGCTCGAATAAAAGCCTTTGAGAGCGGGCCGGCACATGAAGGTGGCGAAGTAGCCGAGCCGCCGGCAGATCTGTCGGGTGGCGGTGCGGAACAGAAACACGTTGTCGGCGGCGTCCAGTGCGGCGCGCGGGGCAAAGGTGCACTCGACCTGTCCGGGGCCCCATTCGTTTTCGATCGAGCGCAATCCGAGTCCCAACGTTTCGAAGGCGTCGCCAAGCGCATCGAACACGGGCTGCATCAGGTCCATGTTCGACTCGGAATGGTAGTGATAGCCCGGTTCGACCGGTGTCGTTTTGATCGGACGGCCGCGGATGCCGGGCGCGCCGATATTCTCGTCGCTCAAATGGTCGGCCGCGACACGCAGCAGATACCACTCGATCTCAGCGCCGACGACCGCGGCAAAGCCATGGTCGGCGAGCCGGTGCAGCGTCTTGCGCAGCAACTGGCGCGGCGAGAAATGAAACGGAATGCCGTCGTTGAAATACTCATCGCCGATGATCCAACCGACGCGCTCCGCCCACGGCAGTATGCGAAACGTCGATGGATCGGCGACGATTGTCAGATTGGGCGAACCCGTCATCTCGGGAAGGCCCATCCCGCCGCCGCGTGTGAATGAAGCAAACACGCGGGCGCCGGCGGAATCGAGCGTCGTGGTGGCGACGCCGATATTGTAGCCGCTCGTCAGCGCCGACACGAACGCCGGTATCGTGAGGGTCTTGGCGCGCACGTAGCCATGGGCGTCGCCCCAGGCGAGCCGGACAAACCGCAGCCTTTCGGCGTCGATGCGCCGCAGGACGTCGGCCGCGAGACGTTTTTGCTCCTCGCCCCACAGGCCGTGTTTTTCGATGAAGGTCGTGCCTTCGTTCATACGCATCGAAGGTGAGTATCAGGTGGGCATTGCAAGCGGTTAGCTGCTAGCACGCCCGGTGCCGCGACGCCACGCCGGTGCGATTGCGCCTTCAGCGCCGCAGGATCCTCAGCATCAAATCGGTGATCCAGCCAAACGGCGGATAGAGCAAACGCGATCCGTTGAGGCGGCTCTGCAGGAACACGCCCTTGCGGTGCGAGAAGGTCTGAAAGCCAAACTCGCCGTGATAGGCGCCGATGCCGGACGGTCCGACGCCGCCGAACGGCAACTTCTCCGCCGCGAAATGGAACAATGTCGTGTTGACAGAGGCGCCGCCGGAAACGGTCTTGCGCAAAACCTCGTCACGCTTGCCGGCATCCGCGCCGAAATAATAGAGCGCAAGCGGCCGCGGATGACCGTTGACATAGTCGATGGCCTGATCGAGTCCGCGATAGGTCTTGATCGGCAGCACCGGTCCGAAAATCTCCTCGCGCATGATGGCAAGATCGTCGCGCGGTTCGATCACCAGCGTTGGCAAGAGTTTTCGCGTCTCCGCCGGGAGCGTCTCCTGTCCCGGATTGATCTCGACGACACGCGCTCCACTTGCTTTGGCCTCGGCGACGTATTGGGCGACGCGCCGATAATGCCGGTCGTTGACGATCGAGCTGTAATCGGGATTGTCGGCCAGCGTCGGGTAGAATTTTTGCACGGTCGCGGTCGTCAGTCCGACGAACTCATCGAGCGCACGCTCGGGCAGCAACACATAATCGGGAGCGATGCAGGTCTGACCGGCATTCAGGAGCTTGCCGTAGACGATGCTCTCGACCGCGCTTTGCAGCGACGCGTCCTCGCCCAAGATGCACGGCGACTTGCCGCCGAGCTCAAGCGTCACTGGTGTAAGATTTTCGGCGGCGGCCTGCATGACCAGCCGTCCGACCGCCGTCGAGCCGGTATAGAGGAGATGGTCGAACGGCAGTCGTGCAAATGCCTGGCCGATCTCCGGTCCGCCGACGATGGTCGCCACGTGCTCGGTCGGAAACAGGCCGGCCAAGAGCTCGGCCAGGAAATTCGACGTGCGCGGCGTCAGCTCCGATGGCTTGAGCATGACCCGATTGCCGGCCGCGAGCGCGGCGACCAACGGCACGATCGCCAGATTGAACGGATAGTTCCACGGACTGATGATGCCGACGACGCCGACCGGCTGATAGAGAATGCGGGCGCCGGCCGGCATCAGCTCAAGCCCGACCGAAACGCGCTTCGGCCGCATCCAGCGCCCGAGGTGACGGAGCGTGTGGCGGATCGCCGACTGTGCCGGCACGACTTCGCCGAGTTCGGTCTCATAGCGCGAGCGATTGCCAAAGTCGGCGGAAATGGCCGCCGCCAGACGATCGGTGTTGTGGCCGATCGCTTGGCCAAGACGCTTGAGCGAGGCGCGCCTCTCCTTGAGCGATGGCGGCGCGGCACGCAGGAATGCCGCGCGTTGCGCGTCGAAGATCGCGCGCATGTCGGCAGTCACCGGTCGGATCTCGTTCATAGCGGCGGCCGTGCCGGATAGTCCGGCTGGGTTCGCGCCGCAGCCTCGATCCTGGCCATGGCGGCGAGGGCGACATGGTCGCGCCACGGCCGCGCGAGCACCTGCACCGCGATCGGCAAGCCGGCACTGCCGGTTTCGGTTTCGCGCGCAGCGCGATCCATCATGTCGCGGCTGGCGGGGCGGTCGCTCTCTTCGCCGGCGCGCACCCGCGTCATCGGCACCACTCCGGCCGGAAAGCCGCTGACATTGGCGATCGGCGTATAGGCGCCCGGCATCGGCAGGAGTTCGGTGGGGCTCCATGACGGACGGCGGGCAGCGCGTAAGCGGGACAAAGAACGATGTCGATCGGGCCGCCTTCGGCCTCCTCGAGCGAACGCAACAGGTCGCCCCGGAAGGCCGCGATCGCCTCGATGGTTTGCCAATAGTCATCGACATTGCCGGACGCGAAGCGGCGCAAATTCCTGGCCGAACGGTGCTGGCCAAAGGCATCGAGGGCGGAGGCGGCGACGCCGCGCAGCCAGGGCGGCATGCCACCCGCCAATAGCAGTGGGCGAATGCGCCTGTCGACCTGATTGCCGCGCAGCAGCCGCTTGAAGCTCGCGGTTCGATCGGCGGACAGGCTGGCGAACAGAAGATCGAACGCGCGGCTCAAAAGCGGCGGCTTCCACTCGACGGCCTTTGCTCCGGCGGCGGTCAAAAATTGCGCCGCTTCGGCAACCGCCCGGCGCGCGGCCGGCGCGACCGGAAACTCGCCGTCATCGGTGAAGGTGGCAAATCGCAACCGGCTGATATCGACCGCGGCCGGATCGCCAAGCTCTGGTCCGGGAACGACAAACGGATCGCGCGCGCCGTCCAAAATGCGCAGTCCAACGACCAGGTCTTCGACATACTTCGCCATCGGGCCGACCTGGCTGACGATGCCGGTTTGCCCGACCGGCAAGCCGTGGGCGCAGTAGTCGGGGGTCCGGCCGGCGGTCGGCCGGATCGAGGTGATCCCGCAAAACGCCGCTGGGACGCGCAATGAACCGCCGATGTCGTTGCCGACGCCAAGCGGCGAAGCACCGGCGGCAATGACGGCGGCCTCGCCGCCACTCGAGCCGCCGCATGATCTGTCCAGATCCCAAGGATTGTTGGTGCGCCCGTACAGCGGATTGTCGGTTTCGGTAAAGACCATCAGCTGCGGCAGGTTGGTCTTGGCGATCGGGATCGCGCCGGCCGCCCGCAGCGCCGCAACGTAAGGATCGTCCTTGCTTTCGATCTCGTCGCGGCGGGTGGTGAGGCCGAACGTCGATGCGGTGCCGGCGAGATCGAAGCATTCCTTGATCGTGACCGGCACGCCGCCTAGGGGACCAAGCTTCTCGCCGCGCGCGCGTGCCGCGTCGACATTCGCCGCCGCTTGACGCGCACTGTCATACAAACGCACCGTGACAGCGTTGAGCTTGCCGTTGACCGCTTCGAGCCGGGCGATGAAGCGCTCGACCACCTCGGCCGACGAAAGCTCGCCGGCGGCAATATGCGCGGCGATCTCGCGGGCCGACATGTCCTTCGCGAACACATCTGTCGACATATGTTTCATCACAACCTCGGCGGCGGCTTGGCCGTACCTTGGTAACCAGGTTCCAACCATTCGCAGGCACTTGTCAATTTGCCTGCCGGGGCCGTTTCGGGATCGCGCTCATGATATTCTTTTCGCAGTGCAGCGATTTTTTGACCCGAATGTCCGCTCACAGTCGTGTCGCGCTGCCGCGCAAAGTGGCCGGCTGTGATTGTTTTTTCGCCGCGATTATTCGCGGCTGATTTTCCGAGCACGGCTGTTTTGATCGTTGCGTGGTTTAGGAACCGGGATCATATTAGCCGCACAGGCCGATAAGAGCCGGGTGAGGAACGACGCGGATCGATCCGCGAAGCTCAACGGAGAATAAAATGTTCAAGACCCTTGTTGCGATCGCTGCCGCGGGCGCGATTCTGTCCCTGGGATCGCTGGTGCCGGCGCAGGCCGGTGGCGGAGCGACCAGCGCGCCGTCGAAGTATAACAACGCTGGCGCCACGGCGAGCGTGGAGCAAACCCGCAATCGGCAGCAGGTCCGCGCCGTCACCTATACGATAACGGAATTCTCGTCGTCATCTGCTCGGACTGCGCCGAAGCGTTGAGGGTGACGGCAACCGTCGACGCCAGTCGTTAAGAGCATCGGCCTAGCGGCACGGCGTTTGGCGCGTCAATGCGGCTGCGGCGACGATGAGGCGTGGGCCAGGGCTGGGTCGCCGGCGGCGGCGTCTTTGCGCGAATGGTTGTTGTCCACCCATGCCCGTACCGTCGGCATGACTTCGGGCAACAGCGCTCCGATCTGATCCTTCGTCATCCCCGGCCGCACGCGCGGCTCGTAGAGAATGTTGACCAGGTATTGGTCATAGACGTCGAAGAATCCCATCTGGACATTATCGTTGAACATGGTCCAGGGGACCGAGCCGTCGTCGTTGATAATCCCCAGGCCCTGCAGCAGCTCCTCGTAAGCGCAATCGTAAAACTGGAAATCGCCGTCATCGACCGGCAGGATCACCTCGGCGCGGCGAATGCGAAAAGTCTGATCCTTGGCAATACCAGACAGGCATTCCGGCCGAAGCTTTTGTTGGATTTGCCGCGCCTCATGTGCGCCGTAGCGCGCGCGGATCGTTCGCTCGAGATCGCGCCGATTAACCAGCGTGACGACGAAGTTCGCCGCTTGGCGGTTGTCGGTGATCGCCACATCGAGATGATTCACATGGGCGCGGATATCGGCCACGATCGTCGCAATCTCGTTGCGACGGTCGAGTGCGCCCTGGTTGGCGACGAACACGCGGACCGGCTCGTCGAACTTGCGGATGCGCTCGTCCTGGCGGCCGATTTGCAGCTCGGCGCGGAACGCCGTTTTGAAGAAGCCGTCCTTGATCTCGTCGTCATTGAAAGTGGTCCGCTCGGCGGCGCGGCGGGCGCTTATGTCATTATTCTCCGCCCAGGCCGGAAGGCTCACGACAGTCGCAACGGTTGCCGCCACGAACGCGCCAGCAATCAGGCTTCCCGAACTGACAAATCCGCGATGCATCGAATAGGCCTTGCGAAGCGCGCTACGCTCCTTCGCAATATGCCGATCGCCGCATATGAATTCGATGTCGGTTGCCTACGCGCGACATAAAAAAGAAATAGCCGCGGCGGCCGACCGGCGGCATTCTGCCTAAGTTAATGGCGCGTTTGACAACGCGGTGATCAGCGCCGTCGCCTCACGTGTTGCCTTGCTGACCGTAAAGCTTGCGCAGCTCGGTCTTGAGCACCTTGCCGTAATTGTTCTTCGGCAGCGTCTCGAGAAAGACGTAGCCGCGCGGCCGTTTGAATCGGGCGATTGCTGAGAGACAGAGCGTATCCAATTCTTCCTCGGATACCTTTTGTCCGGTGTGCGGTACGACGCAGGCCACGACCTCCTCGCCCCAGTCCGCATGCGGGCGCCCGATCACCGAAACCTCAAACACCCCGGGGTGGCGCAGCAGCACTTCTTCGACCTCGCGCGGATAGATGTTGCTGCCGCCGCTGATGATCATGTCCTTGGATCGGTCCTTCAGTGTCAGAAAACCCTCGTCATCGAAGGCACCCATGTCGCCGGTATGCAACCAGTCGCCGCGTAGAGTCTCGACGGTCGCCTGCGGATTTTTCCAGTAGCCCTTCATCACCACATCCCCGCGCACCAGAATCTCGCCAATCTCGCCGCTCGGGAGCGAGCGGTCTTCCTCATCGGCGACCCGCACCTCCACATTAGTGCGCGGCAATCCGACCGAGCCCATGATCTCGCGCCAGCGCGGCCGCGCGCGGTCGGCGTGCATCTCCTTCGACAGCGCCGTGATGGTCATCGGCACTTCGCCCTGACCGTAGATCTGCGCGAATTTCGGGCCTAAGAGATCCAAGCCGCGCAGCAGCGTTTCGAAATGCATCGGTGCGCCGCCATAAATGATGGTGCGCAAGCCTTCATGATCGGCGGCGGCGAAGCCCGAATGATTGATCAAGCGGCTCACCATGGTCGGCGCCGCGAAAAAACTGACATTGCCGTGGATCGGCAGCAGCGCCGCGATCTCGTCGGGGTCGAAGCCGCCGCTTTCAGGAATGACGGTCTTTGCTCCCATGGCGATGAAGGGCAGGCCGTAGCAGCCGGAGCCGTGCGACATTGGCGCGGCGTGAAGGACGCAATCGCCTGGGCGCACCGGCTCGATTTCGGCGAAATAGGCCAGCGTCTGCGCCATCATGATGCCGTGGGTCAGCATCGCGCCCTTGGGCCGGCCGGTGGTACCGCTGGTATAGAACAGCCAGGCGAGGTCGCCGGGCCGGCGCGGCACGACATCAATGCCGTCGCCTTGCAAAAGCTGCCGCCACTCGGCGCTATCGGTCGCGATGGTGCGGCCATGCGCGGCGACGCCGTGCGCGCGATCGGGACTGGCGAGGACAAGCGCAGCGTCGGTGTCGCCGATGATGTAGCCGAACTCGTCGCCGTGGAGCTTGGCGTTCATCGGCACCGCGACCAGCCCCGCATGCCAGATGGCGAACAGCGCCTCGAGGAACTCCGGCCGGTTGGTCATCGCGATCGCCACCCGGTCCTCGGGCTTGCATAACGCGCGCAAATTGCCGGCCAACGCCCGCGAGCGTGCCGCCCATTGCCGATAGGTCGCGTAGATCGTGCCGCCCAGGGCGATCGCTGGATGGTCGGGTGCGGCGCGCCCCCATTTCTCGACCCAGGCCGCCAGATTCATCGCACTCCGCCGTTTTGATTGCGGCGCCGATCAGGGTGCCGATTTGGCGTCGATCAGCACCGCCGCGAGCAGGCAAGGCTTGCCGCTGCGGTTGACCCAGGCGTGATTGGTGCCGCGCTGGACGATGCAGTCGCCAGCGTGCAGCTCGACCTCACCTTCCTCCATCAGCATATGCATCGAGCCGGAGATCACCACCAGATAATCGATCGAATCGGTCTTGTGCATGGTCGGGTGTTTGGCGGAATCGTCGGCGCTTGGCTTGTGGGTGCTGCCGAGTTGCCCAAAAGTGGCGCCGGCGTCGATCTTCGTGCCGGCGCTCTCCGGCGGAATTTCCACGACCCGGAAGATCGTGCCGGTCGGCGTCGGATCGTGACGCATCGGCCGCAGCGAGCGGTCCTTTACGCCTTTGTTGTCCGCCGGCGTTTCGTCGGTAACCCAGACTTCGGTGACGCCGGCCCCCGGCCAGCCCTTGAGCGGCGTCACGTTGGGCGCATGGTCGTCGAACAAAATGACGGCCTTGCCGGCGGCGTTGTGGCCGGTGATGACGCGGCGGATCTTTTGCAGCATGTTTGCCTCCCGAATTGTTGTTCAGCCGCGCACGATGCGATTGCGCAGCACGCCGATTTTTTCGACCTCGAGCTCGACGACTTCGCCCGGCGCGACATAGCGCCCAGTCTCGAGGCCGGAGCCGTTGGCGACCGTGCCGGAGCAAAACAGTTCGCCGGGATGGATGGTTTCGTCACGCGCGACGAAGGCGATGCAATCCTCGTATTTCCAGTGCATCTCCCGCGAATTGCCGCGGCCACGCTCTTCGCCGTTGACCCGCACGATCATGTCGAGCGCATAAGGATCGGGAATTTCGTCGGCGGTGACGATGCAGGGACCGATCGGATTGGAATTGTCGAAGTCCTTGCCCTTGCCCGGCCCAAGATTGTTCAGCATCTCCAGGCTTTGCTCGTCGCGGGCTGAGAGATCGTTGAAGATGGTGTAGCCGAAGATGTGGGCCCGCGCTTTATCCTCGGGGATATCGCGGCCGCCTTTGCCGATCACGCAGGCGAATTCCAGCTCATAATCGATGGTCTTCGAATAATCCGGCCACTTGACGTCCTGGCCGGTGCCGCAAACCGCAAAGCGGCTTGGCTTATAGAAGCTCGGCCGCTCGTACCAGCTCGGCGGCGGCTTATAGGCGCCTTGCTTTTCAACTTCGCGCCGCGCTTTTTCTGGATCGGGCGCGGCCGCCGCGCGCATGCGCTGGATTTGCGTGAATGCTTGAATCAAATGCTTTTCGAAACACAGGAAGTCGCGCATTTGCGGCGGCGTCGGCAGCGGCGCCAGCAGCTTGACGGCGGTGGCGTCGATCAAACCGCGGCCGCCGCGGGCCGCCGCGGCGACGAGCTCGCGGGCGCGATCGAGCGCCGGCTCGCCGGCTTCGATCAGCGCTTGCATGCTGGAGAAGGCCGGGCCGGCGGCAGGGTCCGCCGCCGCGAAATCGACGATGCGCCGGTCGCCGTCCACCAGGGCGCCGATGCGTTGCGCGCCTGAGGCGGCGAAAGTCACGAGCCTCATTAGCGTTCTCCCAATCCGACCGTCTACGGCGGTCTTTTTTGATGTTGATCAGTCGTATTATTATATTTCATTGAATGTTGAAATTCAGCTAGAGTCAAGCTGCGCCGGCTTGCACCTGTCCGGCGACCGCTTTTTTCACGCAGGGGGCGCGCAGCGACCATGAAGGCCAAGAGCGCAGTGGCGGCAAAATCCGGCCGTCCAGCCGCACCACGAGGCAAGACGCCTGCGCGCCGCGATCGCGCGCCGGTCCGGCGCGGCGACACGACGCGACTTTCGATCCTCGATGCGGCCGAGCGCAGCTTCGCCGAAGGCGGCTTCGATGGCGTGTCGCTCCGCACCATCACCGAACGTGCCGGCGTCGACCTGGCGCTGGCGAACTATCACTTCGGCACCAAGGAAAATCTATTGCACGAAGTGATCGCGCGCCGTGCGCGCATCGTTCATGACGAGCGGGTGAGGGCGTTGGAACTGGCGCGCCTTGAGGCCGGCACGCGGTCGCCGTCGGTCGAAGCGATTGCGACGGCCTTTCTCGGCCCGCTGCTGCGCCGTCTGGCGGAAGGAGAAGCCGGCTGGCGCCACTACGGCAGTCTGGTGTCGCACCTCGACGTGTTGCCGAAATTCACCGCGATGGCCAGCGGTGTGCTTGATCCCACCGCGCTGCATTTCATCAATGCGCTTCGGCTTGCTTTGCCCAAGGCGTCGGAGCGTTCGATCTATTGGGGCTATATGTTTATGCTCGGCGCCATGGTGCAGGTGCTGTCTGCGACCGGACGTATCGAGCGATTGTCGCGCGGGCTATGCCGTTCCGACGATGTCGATGGCGCCTTGCGTGAGCTTGTGCCCTTTGTCAGCGGTGGATTGCGGGCGCTGGGCTCTGAATCCAAATAGGTTCCGCGGCTTTCGAGCGGCACGCCGGTCTGAGTAAATTTTGACATTTTCCTACAATAGTCTGGTGGCTGACGCGGGCCATATTGCGGCTGTCGCGATCAAGGGAGGCGAGTTATGGGTCTCATCGACGTTCTCAATGGCATGCAGAATGGACCACACGGGCCACGCGGTTCTTCCGGTTCCGGTTCCGGTGGCGGTGGAATGTCACCAATCACAATGGCGATCCTCGGCCTTCTGGCCTACAAAGCCGTCAAAAGCTTCACCAGCCAGCCGGGCACGGCAACGTCAGCGCCGAGCGCGCCGGCGCCGACGCAAGCCGGCGGCGCGGGCGGTTTGGGCGATCTCCTTAAAGGCGGGCTTGGCGGGCTCCTTGCCGGTGGAGCCGCCGGAAGCGTGCTCAGCGGCGGTCTCAACGATATTCTCAAGCAGTTCCAGGATGCCGGCCATGGCGATGCGACCAAATCCTGGGTCGGCAACGGGCCGAACAAGACGATCTCAACGGACGATCTGGCAAAGGCTCTTGGCGCCGACCAGATCAACGCGTTGTCGGCGCATTCCGGAATGTCGCGCGACGACTTGCTGTCGAGCCTCAGCGAGTATCTGCCGCAGGCCATCGATCATTTGACGCCGAATGGCCGCGTGCCGACGGACCAGGAATTATCGCGTTCGCTCTAGTCGAGCGGCGATACTTGTCGTCGCCGGCATCGCCGAGCGTCGTCCAACTGACGTTGAAACCCCGCCTTCGTCGGCGGGAGGAGAACTATTTGTGGTGATGCTTCAAATAATCGTGCAGTGACGCCGAGCCGGTTTCCGCCAGCAAAGTCTTGAGCATCGTGTCCTTGCGGCGGCCCTTGGCGAAGCTTGGGCCATATTCCTTTCGCAACGCAGCGACCCGCGTATTGCCGTGCTTGCGCTCGATCCGCCCGCTTTTGTCGCGATGACGATGGTCGAGACCCGTCCGTGACTTGGCCATGTGTGTTTCCCCGTTTGATGGCGCGCCGATCTTTACGTCATTGATGCTGGCTTGCCGGCGGCACGGAATAGGATATCCCGTTATGTCCGAATTGCAATTTTCGAATCTGGGGCGCCGCGCGGCGGACTGGGGAGAAACCCGATGAGACGCATGGTCTGGACCATCCTCACACTCCTGGTGATGGCGGCTAGTTTGTTTGCTGTCGTGACCATAAGGACAGGCGCCATGAGCGAAGAGCCACGGTTTCCGCTGCTGACCATGGATCAGCTCACCGACCAGCAAAAGTCCCTCGGCGAACAGATCATGAAGGTGTCGAGCGTCGGTCTCGGTGGACCATATAATCCGCTGCTGCACAGCCCTGTGCTCGGGCAGCGCATGTTCGACCTCCTCCACTATCTGCGTTGGGAAACGTCGGTGCCGCTGAAGCTCAATGAGTTCGCCATCCTGATCATTGGCCGGCAATGGCGCTCGCAAGTGGAATGGTTCGCGCACGCACCGCTGGCGATCAAAGCCGGGTTGTCGCCGGACATCGTCGCCGACCTCAAGGCCGGCAAGCGCCCATCGGCGATGCCGCCGGAGGAGACGGCGGTGTATGACTTCGTCACCGAGCTGACCATGAACCACGCGGTGTCCGATGAGACGTTCACGCGCGCCAAGAAACTTCTCGGCGAGCAGCAGGTGGTCGATTTGACGGCGGTCGCCGGCACCTACATTTCGGTCGCCATGCTGTTGGCGATGAGCGAGGAGAGCGTGCCGCCGGGCAAGGAATTACCGTTCAAGCCGGGTGAGCCCTAGCGAGCAGGAGATTATTCATGGCGATTTCTTCGGCCGTTCCTGCCGCCCAAGACCTCGGCGCCAAATCGCACCTCGATGCATTGCTGGCCACTGTCGGACCGGTGCAAGGACTGCGCGTCATTGATGTTGGCTGCGGCGAGGGCCAGTTGTCGCGCGCCTTGGCGAAGCTGGGCGCCGAGGTCACCGGCTACGATCCATTCATCGGCGAAACCGAGCCGGCCGCCTGCGGCGCCGGCAGTTTTCGACTCGCCAAGGCGACGGCCGACGCGATTGCGGAACCCGATCACTCAGCCGATCTCGTGCTGTTCGTTTTTTCATTGCACCACGTGCCTGCCGCCAAGCTCGAGGGAGCGCTCGCCGAGGCGCGGCGGCTGCTA
>Ga0210386_10004204_pt1 | contig 11940 bp, 11 predicted proteins | sample IncBWH32OmetaG_FD_160091 | JGI IMG/M metagenome (GOLD analysis project Ga0210386, IMG submission 160091) | Forest soil microbial communities from Barre Woods Harvard Forest LTER site, Petersham, Massachusetts, United States - Inc-BW-H-32-O ... | reverse complement strand
CCGCCTACGCGGCTGCTTCGGGTTCGCGGCGATCAGCTCGACCGGCAGCTCGCGCAGCTCCTGCGCCTTCGCGCGGTCGGCCTCGTTCGACACCGACAGGATCGCCTCCAGTCCCCTGCCGATTCCCGGCTTTGGTCTCTTAGCCACGCGCAGCAACCTCCTTTGCCAGCTCGAAATATGCCTCCGCCCCCGCGCTGTGCGGGTCGTGGTGCGTCACCGGAAGCCCATAGCTCGGCGCCTCTCCGACGCGGACGTTGCGCGGGATCACCGTCGAGAACACCAGGTCCGGGAAATGCTCGCGAACCTCGCGCTCCACGTCCCGTCCGAGGCGCGTGCGGTTGTCGTGCATCGTCAGCAGCATTCCCGCGACCGTCAGGCGCGGGTTGAGCTCGCGCTGCACGAGCGACAGCGTGTCGAGCAGCCCCGCCAGCCCCTCCAGCGCGAAGTACTCCGTCTGGACCGGCACGATCACGCGGTCGGCCGCGACGAGCGCGCTGACCGTCAGCGGCCCGAGCGACGGCGGGCAGTCGAGCAGGATGTAGCGGAAGCGCTCGCGCAGCGGCTCCAGGCGCTCGCGCAGCGTCTGCTCGAAGCCTTCGATCCGCGGCAGCTCGACGTTCGCGCCCGCGAGGCCGGCGCCCGCCGGGATCACCTGCAACCCCTCGACGCTCGAATCCGTCAGCGCTTCCATCGCGCTCGCCTCGCCCGTCAGCACCTCGTACAGCCCCGGCGACTGCGTGCGCGCGATCCCCAGCCCGACCGTCGCGTTCGCCTGCGGATCGACGTCGACCAGCAGCGTGCTGTAGCCCGCCTCGGCGATGCACGCCGCGACGTTCAGCGCCGTCGTCGTCTTGCCGACGCCGCCCTTCTGGTTGGCGATCGCGTAGATCGTGGACATCGGTTGCAAGCTAGCGACGTTCGCGGTCAGAGCGCGCCGGCGCGCTCGCAATTACCGGCGCTCTCACGCCCGCGCTGCCCTCGCCGGCGCCGACTCACCCGCCGAGCGGGCGCTTGCGCGCGATCCCCGCGCGTCGCGGGAAGTGCGACGGCGTCTCGCGCTCCTTCACGAACACATGCAGATGTCGATCGGTCGCGCCCGCGAACGGGCGCACCCGACGAACCTCTCGCAGACGCAGCCCGAGCGTGCTCGCAGCCGCCGTCGCCGCGAGCTCCTCGGCCTCGTTGCGCCGCCCGCGCCAATCGATCAACGCGCCGCCGAGCGCGAGCAGCGGCGCCGCGTACTCGAGCACCACCGGCTGCGGCGCCAGCGCTCGCGCAACGACCGCGTCGTTCGCGCCGATCCCCGCGCTCCAGTCCTCCGCGCGCGAGCACACGACCGTCGCGTTGCCGATCCCAGCCGCCGACGCGGCGGTGCGCACGAACTCGCACTTGCGGCGCTGGCTCTCGACGAGCCGCACGTTCGCGTCCGGCATCGCGACGGCCAGCGCCAGCCCGGGGAAGCCCGCGCCGGCGCCGAGATCGGCGATCACCCGACCGTCGCGAAGCAAATCGACATCCAAACCCACGAGCGAATCCGCGAGATGGTTCTTCGCCGCCTCGCCCACATCGCGCAGCGCGGTCGGCGCGTGCTCGTCGCGCACGAGCGCCTCGAGCACGATTCCAAGCCGCGCAATATCGCCATCGCTCAGATCGAAGCCCGCGAGCGTCGCCTCCCAAGCGCGGTCGTCCGCGCCCCCCACGGCACGAGAGGACTCGCTTGACATGTTTCCCGTGAAACGCTCCGCCGACGCTCAGCGCTCGACCGGCGAGACGACGAGGTAGCGATCCGGTTCGTCGCCTTCGCTGTGCGTCTCGACGCCACCGCGCTCGCGCAGGTGCTCGTGCACGATCCGCCGCTCCGACGCCGGCATCGGATCGAGCTCGACCGGACGTCCTTCGCGGAGCGCGTCGTCCGCGGCGTCGTCGGCGTCGGCGCGCAGCAGTTCCGCGCGGCGCTCGCGGTAGCCGTCGGCGTCGATCTCGACGCGCGTCGAGGACGGTCCCTCGGGGAAGACGATCCGCTGCGCAAGATGCTGGACCGCGTCGATCGTCTGCCCGCGGCGGCCGATGAACAGGCCGACGTCGTCACCGACGATGCGGCCGCTGAGCACCCCGGTGGCCTCCTCGACCTCGACCTCGACCTCCAGACCGAGCCCCGCCGTCACTTCCTCGAGCAGCTCGACGAGCAGCTCGCCCGGCTCGAGCTCCTCCTCGTCGAGCTCGCCCTGATCCACGTCCTCGGCGCTCATCTTCGCCTGCCCGAGCGTTTCTTCTTCTTACGCGGCGAGCGCGGCGGCGGCGCGGCTTTGCGCTCCGGCTGCTCGGCGGGCGCCGTCTGGCCGGAGCGGCGGCCGAACAGCCCGCCGCCGGAGCCCGAGCCGCCGCTCGCCGAAGCGCCGGCCCCGGCGCCCGCGAGCGCCGGTTTCAGCGCTCGCGTCGCCTTCCCGTTCGAGGCGCCCGTCGCCTCCTCCTTGGCCGGCGGCGGCCCCATGTGCCGTTTGATCAGGTATTGCTGCCCGATCGTCCATACGTTCGTCGTGATCCAGTAGACCAGCAGACCAGCCGGGTAGCGATAGAGGATCACGACGAACACAAGCGGCAGCAACAGCATCAGCCGCCGCTGGTTGGGATCAGCCGTCGCCGTCGCGACGAGCGTCGAGGCGATCTGCGAGCCGACGTACAGCAGGATCAGCACGATCAACGCTACGCCCGTCGCCTTTTCCGTGATGTCAGGCAGGAACAGGAATTTCGCCGAATGCGGATCGACCGACTGGCAGTTGGTCTTTTCGATGAATTTCGCGGGCAGGTGCGAGACGTTCGCGATCATCTGCGCGCTGCCGCCGAAGCCCGCTTTCGCGTGCGCGCTGAGCGTGTTGTAGTGCGTGACCAGCTGCGTGCCGCAGATGTGCTTCTTCAGATCCGTCCGCAGCATGTAGAACAGCGAGATGAACACCGGGAGCTGCAGCAGCAGCGGCAGGCACGACGCCAGCGGGTTGATTTTGTTCTCCCGATAGAACGCCATGATCTCCTGCTGCTGGCGCTGTTTGTCGTCCTTGTACTTCTCTTTCAGCGCCGCGATCTGCGGCGAGAGCCGCTGCATCTCCTGCATGCCCTTCAACTGTCGGTATGTCAGCGGCACGAGCACTGCGCGAATCAGCACCGTCAGCCCGACGATCGCCAATCCCCAGCTGCCGCCTACGAGGTGAGCATGGATGAACACCATGATCGCCTCGAACACGCTGATCAGCGGCGAGAACGCATCCTGGATTACGTTGGCGAGGATTGGCATGCGCTCTTAGGTCTCTCTGCGATCGTGCTCGGTTGGCGCTGGCTGACGCGTCGGCGTGGTTCCCGTGCCCGCTGCGCCCGACCCAGCCAGTCGTCCGCTTACGCGCCGCCGTGGCCGGCTCTATGGAACACCCGCTGGGCGTGCGCCGGATCGTATCCGCCGTAGCTCCACGGGTTGCACCTCAGCAGGCGCCACGCCGCGAGCACCGCGCCACGAAGTATGCCGAACTCGCGGATCGCGTCGACCGCGTAGCGCGAGCACGTCGGCTCGTACTTGCAGCGCCGCGGGATCGCCGGCGAGATCAGGCGCTGGTAGACCGCGATCGGCGCGATCGCGGTCGCGCGCACGACACGCGCCAAGCGTCCTGGCGGCGGCCGGCCGGGCTCTCGCGCGGGAGCATCCGCCGCCGTCGCCGAGCTCACCTCGCCTCCTCGGACGCGACCGCGTCGGGCGGCTCGCCCGTGGGGCGCGCCGGCGGCGGCGGCTCGGCGGCGGCAGCGTCCGGCGACTCACTGTCAGCCTGCGCTTCAGGCTCAGATCCGGCCCGCAGCCCGCCCTTGGCGATCAGCTCCTCGAGTGCGCTCGCGACGCCCGCGAGCCCCTCGCGCTCGACCAGCTCGGCCGCCGATGGGCGCGCCACGACGACGACGTCATGGCCGTCGCGCAACGTCGGCTCGACGCGCGCAAACGACTCGCGCAGCATCCGCTTGACCCGATTGCGCTCGACCGCGCCGCCGACCTTGCGCGAGACCGACAGCCCCAGCCGCGGGCGATGCGAAGAGGCGTTTGGGAACGCGTACAGCACGAGGTGACGGTTGGCCGTCGAGCGCCCCTGCCTGTACACGCGCTCGAACTCGGCGCTCCGTGAGAGCCGGCCGCGGTCGAACGAGCGCTGGTTAGAGGCCGCCAACCCTCACCCTCAGGTTGAGAGTCGCTTGCGGCCCTTGTCGCGGCGGCGCTTGAGCGTCAACCGACCCGCCCGCGACTGCATGCGCGCACGGAACCCGTGTGCACGAGCTCGCTTGCGCTTCTTCGGCTGGTACGTGCGCTTCATCTCTGTTCGTCGCTCTCCGCGCGATTCCTTCTTCGACCGGGCCGGTCAAGACGCTTGCATGACGGGCGCGGCGGGCGACCAAGTATAGGGCCGCGTACGCACGCCGCGGCGGGCTAGGAAAAATTTCCGGCAGTTGCGGCGAGCCGCGGCGGCTGGTCGCAGGCGTTCGTTATAGTCGCGCTCGCCGGGGCCGCCCGCCCCCCTTTCCAATAGTCGTACTGATCTCTTCGGGAGAGAAGCGGATTCACGCTGCCGTGAGCGCCGAGCTCGAGCACATATGGTCACGCGTCCAGCGCGAGCTCGCCCTGTCGGTCGACGAGCTCACGTATCGCATCTGGCTCGCGCCGCTGAAGCCGTGTGAGCTTCGCGGGACGCGCCTGCTGATCGAGGCGCCGCCACAGGCCCGCGGCTGGCTCTGCGACCGCTTTGGACGCCTACTCGACGCCAGCGTCGCGAACGTGCTCGGGCCCGGCGCAACCGTCGAGCTGGCTCGGCCGTCGCTCGACGTCGAGCACGGCCGGTCTGGTGGCGGCCGAGCGCAGCGCTCAGGCGCGAGGCGCGAGGCCACGACCACGCTCTCCCAGCGCCACAGCCGCCCACCCGCCGTCGAGGCGCGGAGCGTCGCCCGGGAGCCGCTCGCCAACCCCAAGCTCACGTTCGACCAGTTCGTAATCGGCGACTGCAACCGGCTCGCCCACGCGGCCTCGCTGACGGTCGCCGAGCTTCCCGCGCACGCCTACAACCCCCTGTTCATCTGCGGCCCGCCGGGCGTCGGCAAGACGCACCTGCTGAGCTCGATCGCGACGCTCGTGCAGACGCACAACCCCGGGCTGACCGTCCGCTGCGCGACCGGCGAGTCGTTCACGAACGCGTTCCTCGAATCGCTCGCCGGCGGCAGCACCGAAAGCTTCAAGGCGCGCTTCCGCGACGTCGACGTGCTGTTGCTCGACGACGTCCAGTTCCTCGAGCGCAAGACAAAGACCGAGGAGGAGTTCTTCCACACGTTCAACACGCTGCACGACGGCGGCCGGCAGATCGTCCTCACCTCCGATCGTCGGCCACGCGACCTGCAGGCGCTCGAGGACCGGTTGCGCGAGCGCTTCTCCGCTGGCCTCGTCGCCGACGTCGAACCGCCCGACCTCGCGACGCGCCTGGCGATCCTCCACAAGCGCGCGCACCACGACGGCATACAGGCCGACGACGACGCGATCCGCGCGATCGCCGAGCGGATCGCTGACAACGTCCGTTCGCTCGAGGGCGCGCTGATCCGCGTCGTCGCGTTCAGCTCGCTGACCGGCAGGCCGATCGACGTCGAGCTTGCGCACGAGGTGCTCGACACCCTCTACCAGCGCGGCGCGAGCACGCGGCGCAGCCGACCCACGGCGTCCGAGATCCAGTCAGCGGTCTCCGAGCACTTCGGCCTCCGCCCACACGACTTGCTCTCCACATCACGCGCAGCGCGCGTCGCGTGGCCTCGGCAGCTCGCGATGTACCTCGCCCGCGAGCTGACCGACGGCTCGCTGCCCGCGATCGGGCGTGACTTCGGCGGTCGCGACCATACGACCGTCCTGCACGCCTGCCGCCGCGCGAGCGCCCGGCTCGCAGATGACGGTGACGCGCGCAATGCTGTGGAGAAGCTGTGCCGCTCACTTGGCGTCGGCCACCCACGACGCCCTTCACGTAGCGCGTGACCGGCTCGCCTGAGAGACTGCGCAGCGCCGTCCACAGCTCGCTCCACATCATCGACCCAGACTTCATCGAGCTCTTGCGCATCCGATCCACAACCACACAGCCTCTACTGCCTACTCGATCCCCATCGCCAATCTCATGAAGCTCTCCCTCTCGACATCGGAGCTGATGGCTCAGCTGCAAACCGTCACACGCGTCGCTTCGACGCGCAGCGCCGTTCCAGCCCTCTCCGGCGTGTTGATCACAGCTGATCACGACGCGGGCCCCGAGCTTCGTGCGACCGACACCGAGATCGGATTGCGGGTTCCACTCGAGGCTCAAGTTGAGCGTCCCGGCAGCGTGGTCCTCCCGGCTCGCCTGCTGCTCGACGTCGCCCGTTCGTTGCCCGCCGATCACGTCACGTTTGAGTTGCGCAGCGCCGAGCAGGACGTCGAGCTGATCTCCGGCTCGGCCACGTTCCACCTACGCACGCTTCGTGCCGAGGACTTTCCCGCGCTGCCTGAGCCTTCTCCCGAGACCCGCATCGAGCTGCCCGCCGCGGCTTTCGTCGAGACCATCTCGCGCGTCGCGCGCTCGGCTTCGCGCGACGAGACAAGGCCCGTCCTGACCGGGATCCTGATGTCGGCGTCCGGCCAGGAGCTGCGGATGGTCGCGACCGACTCCTATCGACTGAGCGTCAAGGAGACCGCGCTCGAGACCGCGCTCGCCGGCAGCCTCGAGGCGAACGTGCCCGCGCGCGCGCTGCAGGAGCTCGCACGGATCGCCCAGCAGGCCCCCGACGACGCGCTCGCCGTCAGCGTCGGCCAGAGCCAGGTCGTCTTCGAGCTGGGCCGCACGATCCTCTCCTCGCGGCTGATCGACGGCCAGTTTCCCAACTACCGGCAGCTGCTGCCCGAGTCCGTCGAGCACGAGCTGCGCCTCGCGAGCGCCGAGCTGACCGACGTCGTCCGCCGCATCAGCCTGCTCGCGCAGAAGAACGCGCCGCTGCGCCTCAGCTTCAGCGAGGGCACGTTGACCGTCTCGGCGCAGACCCCCGACGTCGGCGAGGCGAGCGAGGCGATCCCCGTCCCGTTCCACGGCGAGCCGTTCGAGATCGGCTTCAACCCCGAGTTCCTGCGCGACGGCCTCGAGAGCATCGAGTCCGACGAGCTCGTCCTGAAGCTGATCAGCCCGCTGCGCCCGGGGCTGATCGAATCCCCCGACATCGGCGATTTCGTGTACCTGATCATGCCCATTCGTCTCAACGCCTGAGGTGTCGCGATGGACGGCGCATCGGACGTGCGCGTGGTCGGAATCGAGCTGCGCGACTTCCGCACCTACGAGCGCGCCGAGGCCGCGCTCGGCCCCGGCTTGACGGTCGTGCACGGGCCGAACGGCGCCGGCAAGTCGAACCTGCTCGAGGCGCTCTACTTCGGCTGCACCGGCCGTTCGCCGCGCACGCGCAACGAGCGTGAGCTGGTTCGCTTCGACGCGCCCGCCGCGCGCGTCGTCGTGCGCTGCCGCGAAGGCTCGCAGCAGCACGAGCTGAGCGTCGCCTACGGCCCCGGCGCGTCCGGCGAGCGTCCGGCCAAGCGGCTGACCGCCGACGGCGCGCCCGTCGAGCGGCTGCTCGACGTCGACTTCCGTCCGTTGCTCAGCTTCTTCGAGCCCGACCGGCTCGAGCTGTTGAAGGGCGCGCCGAGCGTCCGCCGCGCACACCTCGACCAGCTCGTCGCCGCGCTCTGGCCGCTGCGCGCGAGCGACCGCCGCGAGTACTCACGCGTGCTCGCGCAGCGCAATGCGTTGCTCGCGCGGATCCGCTCCGGCCGGGCCTCCGACGCGACGCTCGCCGCTTGGGACCGGGAGCTCGCGACGCTCGCGATCGCCGTGCGCGAGCACCGCGCCGCGGCGCTGCAGCTGCTCGCCGAGCCGTTCCACGACCGTGCTGCACAGCTCGGACTGGTCGGGGACGCCGCGCTCGTCTATCGCCCCCGCTCGCGCGCCGTCGACGTCGACGAGTTCGTCGCTGAGCTGAACGCACGAGTGCAGAGCGATCTCGAGCGCGGCTTCTCCGGGCACGGCCCGCACCGAGACGAGCTCGCGCTGCTGCGCGACGGTCGCGAGCTGCGGCTGTACGGCTCGCAGGGCGAGCAGCGCCTGGCGCTGCTCGCGTTGCTGCTCGCAGAGCGCGACGTGCTCGCGCACGAGCGCCGACGGATGCCGCTGATGCTGCTCGACGACGTGATGAGCGAGCTCGACGCCGAGCGCCGCGAGCTGCTCGCCGGCGAGCTCGCCTCCGGGGGGCAGAGCGTGATCGCCACGACCGACTTCGCGCACGTGCCCGGCGCCGGCTCGTCGCACGTTGCGCGCCTGCGGATCACCACTGGCGCGATTCTGCAAGAGGCGCTCGCCGCGTGAAGCGCGCCGCCCCGAGGTCGCTCACCCCTGCGATCGAGCGGCTCGTCGGCGCGCTCGCGCCGGCCACGCCGCTCGCGCGCGTGCAGGAGGTGTGGGAGCTCGCGGCCGGCGCCACGATCGCCGCCGCCGCACGCCCGGTCGCCGAGCGCGAGGGCGTCCTGACCGTCCTCTGCGAGGCGTCCGTCTGGGCGCAGGAGCTCGAGCTGATGGCTGGCGAGATCGTGCCGCGCCTGAACGCCGCGCTCGGTTCTGAGACGGTCCGCGAGCTGCGCTGCCGGACCGGCTGAGCGCCGCTCCGCGCGAGCCGCCCGAAACGGCATGCCAAGGCACGCCCAAAGCGACTCGTTTACCTGGATTTTGCAGGGATTTACGGTCCGGCTGAGAACCGTGGCGACTTCGCTGCGTGCTATTCTTATGTACACACGAACCCCGCCCCGGTCCGCACGCCTGAGCGCCGCGGAATCCGGGGCGTTCTGACGTAAACGGAGGGCGATTGGCAACCAGCGCGACAAACGGTGACGGCCCCGACAAGGGCGCCCGCGGAGGCGCCGCGAAGGGCGGCGAGAACGACCCGTCGATGACCGGCGGCTCGGCCAGCTACGACGCCCAGGACATCACCGTCCTCGAAGGGCTCGAGGCCGTTCGCAAGCGGCCCGGCATGTACATCGGCTCGACCGGCGTGATGGGTCTGCACCACCTCGTCTACGAGGTCGTCGACAACTCCGTCGACGAGGCGCTCGCGGGCTTCTGCACGAAAGTCTCGGTCATCGTCCATCCGGACAACTCGATCACCGAGACCGACAACGGCCGCGGGATCCCCGTGGCGATCATGGAGAAGGAGGGCCTGCCGGCCGTGCAGGTCGTCCTGACCGTCCTGCACTCGGGCGGCAAGTTCGGCGAAGGCGGCGGCTACAAGGTCTCCGGTGGCCTGCACGGCGTCGGCGTGTCGGTCGTCAACGCGCTGTCGGAGCGTCTGCACGTCGAGATCCGCCGCGACGGCCACGTCTACACGCAGGACTACTCGCGCGGCGCGCCGCTCGGCGAGCTCGCCGAGGGCGAGCAGCTGCCGGCGGGCGCTCAGACCGGCACGAAGATCACCTTCCTGCCCGACGCCGAGGTCTTCGAGACGCTCGACTTCGACTTCCTCACGCTCGAGGAGCGCCTGCGCGAGACGGCCTTCCTCACGCGCGGCCTCGAGATCTCGATCGTCGACGAGCGTGGCGAGGGGCACTCGGCGACGTTCCGCTACGAGGGCGGCATCGAGGATTTCGTCGCCTACCTGAACGAGAACAAGGAGACGGTCCACCGCAAGGTGATCTTCTTCTCCGGCGAGAGCGAGGAGGGCGCGGCGGAGGTCGCGATGCAGTGGAACTCCTCCTATCAGGAGTCGACCCACTCGTTCGCGAACAACATCAACACGCGCGAGGGCGGCTCGCACATGTCGGGGTTCCGCTCGGCGCTGACGCGCACGCTGAACAAGTACGCGCGCGACCACGGCCTGCTCAAGGAGAAAGACGGCAATTTGTCCGGCGAGGACGTCCGCGAGGGGTTGACGGCGGTGATCTCGGTCAAGCTGCGCGACCCGCAGTTCGAGGGGCAGACGAAGACGAAGCTCGGCAACCCGGGCATGGCCGGTTTCGTCGAGTCGATCGTCAACACCGGCCTCGGCGAGTTCCTCGAGGAGAACCCGAGCGAGGCGCGCGCGGTGATCATGAAGTCGGTCCAGGCGCAGCGCGCGCGAGAGGCGGCCCGCAAGGCGCGCGACCTGACGCGCCGCAAGTCGGCGCTCGAGAACTCGACGCTGCCCGGCAAGCTCGCCGACTGCTCGGTCAAGGACCCGTCGCTAGCCGAGCTGTTCGTCGTCGAGGGCGACTCCGCCGGCGGTTCGGCCAAGCAGGGGCGCGACCGCAACACGCAGGCGGTGCTGCCGCTGCGCGGCAAGATCCTCAACGTCGAGAAGTCGCGGATCGACAAGGTCCTGCAGAACACCGAGATCCAGGCGTTGATCACGGCGATCGGGACCGGCGTGCGCGACGAGTTCAACATCGAGAACGCGCGCTACCACAAGGTGATCCTGATGACCGACGCCGACGTCGACGGCGCGCACATCCGCACGCTCGCGCTGACGCTGCTGTTCCGCGAGATGAAAGAGCTGATCGAGGAGGGCTACGTCTACATCGCCAAGCCGCCGCTGTACAAGCTCAAGCAGGGCTCGCGCGAGCGCTACATCGAGAAGGACTCCGAGCTGGAGGAGATCCTGCTCGCCGACAAGTGGGAGAAGATCGACGTCTTCGACCGCCACGGCACGCAGTTCAAGCTGACCGACGCGCGCTGGCAGCGCTTCTCACGCCTGCTCAAGCAGTACGAAGGCTGGGCGCTGTCGCTGCGTGGGCGCTATGGCCACGGCGTCGTCCAGTTCCTCGAAGAGTCTTCGCTGCTCGGCGAGGGAGTAACGACCCCGGCTGGCGCCGTCGAGCTGCTCAGCCGCGCCGGCCTGGAGGGCGAGACGCACGCGACCGAACTGCTCGACGACGCGGACGGCGAGATCCGCGTCAAGGCCGTCGAAGCGAAGACCGGCTTCGCGCTGACGCACCGGATCAAGCATGCGCTGTTCGACTCACAGGAGTACCGCCAGCTGGCGCGCGTTCACGCACAGCTGATCGAGCTCGCCGGCACGCCCGCGTTCGAGGTGCGCCTCGGCGACGCGAGCGAGACGGCGCCGTCGTTCGAGGCGCTGCACGCGGCCGTGATGACCGTTGCGCAGAAGGGCGTCAAACTGCAGCGCTTCAAGGGCCTCGGCGAGATGAACGCCGAACAGCTCGGCGAAACGACGATGGCTCCGGCGACGCGAACGCTCGCGCAGGTCACGCTCGACGACGCGTTCGCCGCCGATCGGATCTTCTCGATGCTGATGGGCGACCAGGTCGAGCCGCGCCGCGCATTCATCGAGGACAACGCGCGCGCCGTCGCGAACCTGGACGTGTAGAGAGGAGTGAGCGATGGCAAGCACTGACGTCATAGGCGGCGGCAACATTGAACCGCGCGGCCTCGAGGAGGAGATGCGCACGGCGTATCTCGACTACGCGATGTCGGTGATCGTCGGTCGCGCGCTGCCCGACGTGCGCGACGGTCTGAAGCCGGTCCACCGGCGCGTGCTGTACGCGATGAACGAGCTCGGCCTCGGGCCGACCCGCTCATACGCGAAGTGCGCGAAGATCGTCGGCGAGGTGATGGGCAACTATCACCCGCACGGCGACTCGGCGATCTACGACGCGCTCGTGCGCATGGCGCAGGACTTCTCGATGCGCAACGAGCTCGTCGATGGTCAGGGCAACTTCGGCTCGGTCGACGACGACCCGGCCGCCGCGATGCGCTACACCGAGGCGCGCCTGGCACGCATCGCGACCGAGATGCTGCGCGACCTCGACATGGACACGGTCGACTTCGCGCCGAACTACGACGGCTCGCGACGCGAACCGCTCGTGCTGCCGTCGCGCTGCCCGAACCTGCT
>Ga0210386_10004202_pt1 | contig 11944 bp, 14 predicted proteins | sample IncBWH32OmetaG_FD_160091 | JGI IMG/M metagenome (GOLD analysis project Ga0210386, IMG submission 160091) | Forest soil microbial communities from Barre Woods Harvard Forest LTER site, Petersham, Massachusetts, United States - Inc-BW-H-32-O ... | reverse complement strand
CCGGCCATCTGCAAAGACGTCACGAACTCGCCAACCATCGACCGGTGAACGCTGATCCCGTTCTCCGCCAAGTGACGCAGCACGGCCTGATGAACGAGGTACTGCTCCAGGAGGGGGGTCGCACCGAGCCCGTTGACCAGCAGCGCGACCTCAGACCCGGGAGGACACGCGATGTCGGCGAGCAGCCGCTGCGCCAGCATCGTCCCTACCTCGTCAGCCGTGCCGAGCTTCTCCCGGCTGATCCCAGGCTCGCCGTGCACGCCGAGCCCCACCTCCATCCCGCCTGCGGGCGTCGTGAAGATCGGCTGCGCCGCACCAGGCAGCTCGGCGCTGGTCAGCGCGACCCCGATTGTCCGCGTGCGGGCGTTGGCGGCTCGGGCGGTGGCCTCCACGGCATCGAGGCTCTCGCCCGCCTCAGCGGCGGCACCGGCGATCTTAAGCACCATGACGTCACCGGCGATGCCACGTCGCCGGTGGGCCTCGTCCCCGGCGGCGGAGGCGAGGTCATCTGTGACGAACAGCTGACGCACCTCGATGCCAGCCGCGGCGGCCCGGCGCACGGCGAGGCGACAGTTCATGACATCGCCCGAGTAGTTGCCGTACACGAGAAGGACACCGCGTCCCCGGTCCGCGTGCTGGATCGAGGTCAGGATCGCGTCCGGCGATGGTGCGGCGAAGACGTTTCCGACCGCGACGGCATCGGCGCAGCCGGCGCCCACATATCCGAGGAAGGCGGGCTCGTGGCCCGATCCTCCGCCGGTCACGATGCCGACCTTGTCCGAGGATTGGTCGGCGCGCACGAGCACGCGCTCCGCAACACGCCGGACCATGTCTGGATGGGCGTCGGCGAAGGCAGCGACGAGTTCAACGGCCGCGTCCGCGGGATCGTTCACGAGCTTCTTCAGGGTGCCTGGCACGGAGGTCACGGCATCTCACCCCATCTCCATCTCCGGCTTTGGCTGATCGACCAAGCTGAGTTCCGGGTTGTCGGGTAGCTCGGCGATGATCAGCTCCAGGTCGAGATCGCGTATCTTGCTCCGCTCGGATTCCGAGATGGGCGGACTTGTGATGACCCGGCTGAGCTCGCTCAGCGGAGCGACCTTGACCATCGAGGCCCGTCCGCACTTGGTTCCGTCGGCGAGCAGAGTGACCTCCGCGCCGGCGCTGATCATCGCGCGCTTCACCGCCACCTCCTCAAAGCTCGGGTATGTCATCCCGGCCTCCGCTGAGAACCCGTGGGTGGCGAGGAACGTGTGGTCGGCGTGCAGGGACGACAGCGCCTCGGCAGCAAGAGGGCCCGCTGCCCCCATGGTGACGCGGCGGACCATGCCCCCGGTGACGACGACAGTCAGGCTCGGGTTACTCAGCAAGGCTTCGACATGATTGATGCCGTTGGTGATGACGACCAGATCCCGCTTGGCGCGCAGTTGACTGACCAGATGTGCCATGGTCGAGCCGGAGTCGATGATGATGGTGCTGCCGTCCTCTACGTAACCAGCAGCGATCCGTGCGATCTCCTGCTTCTCGACCCCGTTTTCCCGCATACGTCGCTGGAAAGACGTTTCCAGGCGCACACTCTCCGCGAGCGCACCGCCGCGGGTGCGGGTCAGCAGGCCCTGGTCTTGCAGAACGGCGAGGTCACGCCGCACGGTTTCGTCGCTCACATCAAGCATCTGCGATAGCTCACCGATGCGCATGGCACCGGTTTCCTGCAGCACGGCCATGATCTGCCGCTGCCGCACCTCGGCAAGAGGGCGAGGACTGATCTCCAACACCTCCTATGTGAGCGAAAGCACTACTGTTAGCGGCCCGCATACGGCCGGTCTCAAGAACGGCCGATGACGTCGTCCGTTAGGGCGTCCTAGCTGATCCATCCGTGGCCCGGTCGCTAGCTGGCAATGGGCTCGGAATGCCGTGAGTGGCGGCAATCCCCGGAATTACCACGGGCCCGGGCGTTCAGCACGGCGGCATTGCGCTTCGGACCTGGGCAGGGCGATACCCGGGTCGGGCGCGGACTTCATGGCGATGATCGCGGCCTGGCGCGGGGAAGGTGGTGCCTTCATTAGTCACTCCTTGCGTGGTGATTCACTACGTCACCAAGGTCTGGAGCGACGTTCTCCGGGACTGGCCCGGATGACCCAGTAGGGCTACAGAGTCCTCGGTCGTTATCCACATGAAGTTCATCCGGATGTGACCTGGACGAAACGAAGGTAACCGGGACGACATGCAGATGTCAAGACTTGCCACAGAATCTCAACTAAAGTCACAAGGTCGTCACGGCTGAAACTGATATTCCACTGGGTGAGAGGAAGACTTGACCTCAGGATGGTCAAGAGCCGTACGTTCGGTTAGTCACTATTTAGTTCCCGGACCTGGACAGGAAGGGGTCGTACCGCGATGTCTCCGCCGGTCTGGCGATCATGGCGGACCGGACCGGACCGGACCGGACGCTGACGGTCATGGCCGAGCGTGCCACCACGACGACCGTTCCGTTGGCGATGTCGGCGGATAGGTTGGCATTTTGCCTACAACTGAGGGCTATACCACAATTGATAGCGTGATTTATTGACTAGATCCGTCGGTTACCGCGGTTTCCGTAGGGAAACTACCGCGGAGACAGCAACCACGTCCTTGCCCGCTGCCAGAGAGAGGTGCGAACCGACCATGACTGACGTGCGCGCGAACAATCGCACGACCAGCACGGCGGACGGTGGTGAGGAGGAGCTGACCGCCACGCAGCGTGAGATACGAGCCGAGTTCGTGCGGCGTCGCGGCTACTGGGCCGATGACTGGCAGCTGATCCTGGAACTCGCGCCGGAGATCATGGCGGCGTATACCGATGTCTCGGCATACGCGTGGGAAACCGGTTCGCTCGACGCCAAGACGCGCGAGTTTATGTATATCGCGACGACCGCGTCTGTTACCCATATCCACCCGATCGGTATTCGCACCCACGGCCGCAATGCGCTACGGGCCGGAGCTACTCCGCGCGAATTGGTCACGGTGCTCGCCCTGCTCGGCGGCATGGGGATCGCCGGCTACCTCCTCGCGGTAGACGTACTGGAAGAGGTACAGCCAGGCTCGACTGCGATCAGGCCGTGCGGGCAAGAACGATTCCAGCAGTTGCGCGCCGACTATGAGACCGTGTTCGGCACCTGGGACGAGGGCGCCGCCGCGGCGATCCGGTCTGATCCCGAGTTCTTCACCGTCTTCCTCAGCTGGGCCGGGTCGGCTCGTGTGGCCGGCGTCCTGAGCCCGCGCGTGGTGGCGCTGATCTCGATTGCCGCCAACGCCAGCATCACCCACATGGATCGGGCCACCCTGACCAGGGAAGTCCGAGCCGCGCTGGGCCTGGGAGTCACCCCGGCCGAGATCCTCGAGGTCTGCAACATGACGTCTGGAGTAAGCGTGCATTCCCTCACCGTCGGTGTGCCCATCGTCGCCGAGCTCATGCGCGAGACTGACTCCGCCGTCCCGGCTCGGGGCGCGTGACATGCCTGGATACGGCGACCAGACTGATACGGTCCTCGTCCCGCTAGCGGGCCGACCGCCCGACCAGGTGGCGTACGTGGTCCCAAACCTGGAGGAGGGCGTGCAGCGCCTCGGCCGCCGCCTGGGAGTCGAACGCTGGCTAGGCTGGCGCTATACCGCCGCATACCTGCCCCAGCGCATTTTCCGCGGCCAGCCCGGCGACTTTGAGTCGCATGGCGTAATACCCGAATATGGCCCTAGCCTGGAGATTATCGCGCCGCTGAGCGGCCGCAGCGTCTTCACCGAATTCCTCGACGCACACGGGCCGGGCTTGCATCACCTCGGCTATTTCGTGCCGTCCCTAGACATCGAACGCAAACGGCTTGTCGCGCAGGGCCTCTCCGAGGTGCAATATGGTGGCGGCCACGGCATGGATGGCGACGGCAAGATCAGCTTCTTCGAGACGCTGGATGGCGGCGCTTCCTATATCGAGCTGATCGAACCGCCTCGCCGCAGGTTCCCGCCCCACTTCGAGATCCGCGTTGACTGACCGCCCAGGAGACACTGTGCGGCCGATTCCGCTCGCTCCGAACACGTTGAAATCCTTTTACCCGGGTGCCGGGCGGATCGGCGCGTTCCGTCGGCAGCCCTGGCTCGACCCGAGCCACTCCGAGGACTGGATCGCCTCGACCACCCCGCGGTTCGGTGCCGCCCCACTCGGCCTGACGACGCTGCCCGACGGTTCCTTGCTGGCTGACATCGTCGCGGCCGACCCGTTGCGTTGGTTCGGGCCGCATTACACGGCCCGTTACGGTGCCCGTGGGGCGCTGCTAGTGAAGCTGCTAGATTCCGGCGACCGGCTGCCGTTGCACATTCACCCGGACCGAGCCTTCGCCAGCCAGCACCTTGGCAGCGATTTCGGCAAGACCGAGGCCTGGCTGGTTCTCCACGCCGAACCCGGCGCATCAGCGCACCTGGCGTTCAGCCGCGACGTCACCGCCGCTGAGCTGTCTGGATGGGTTACCCGCCAGGACACGGGCACGCTGCTCGCCAGCTGTAACCTCGTTCCCGTGCACTCGGGCGACGTGGTGTTCTGCCCGGGCGGCGTGCCGCACGCGATCGGCACAGGCATGCTCATCCTGGAGATCCAGGAGATGGCCGACTTGTCCATCATGCTGGAGTGGGTCGGCTTCCCGCTGGATCCCGGCGGGGCGTTCCTCGGCCTGGATGCAGACCTCGCGCTCGGCGCGGTGTGCCGACAGGGCATCACCGGAGACCGCCTGGACGCGCTGAAAGGCCAGTGCATCCGGACCCTCTCCGCTGGCAAGCCGGGGTGCACCACGCTGCTGCCGGCGGCCGCCGCCGGGTTCTTCGCCGCCGAGCAGGTGATCCCCGACGACGGCGAGCTGTGGTTGGAGCCGCGTTTCTCGGTTCTCGTCATCAACGAGGGCGAAGGCACCCTGATGTGCAGTTCGGCGGAGCCGATCGACGCGACGGCGGGCCAGGTATATCTCGTGCCCTACGCAGCAGGCACAATCGGGCTACACGGCAAGCTGTCAGCGATCCGCTGCTATCCGGCGTTGTGATCACGGTGCCGGAGCCGCTCGTACCGCCAAGGGCCGCGCCCGGATTTCTCGGCCGGCTGCCCGACCAGCTCGGCTTCGTCGCCGCCGACCTAGCCGGCATGGCCTCCGCGCTGGCCGAAGCCTGGGCCTGCGGACCGTGGGAGGTCTACGAGTACACCGCAGCAACACTGCGGCACCGTAGCTACCGCGGCAGGCCGGGCATGTTCGAGTCCCGGAACGCCGTTGCGGCTGACGGCCGCCTCGGGGTTGTCCAGCCGATCACCGAGCCGAGCGTGCACGCCGATGCACTCATGGCGCGCGGCCCTGGCCTTGCGTATGTAACCTGGTTCGTCACCGACCTCCAGCCGGTCGCCGAGCACATGGCGCAGGCCGGCATCGGTGAAGCCATGCGCGGAGGCGGCCACGGGCTAGACGGCGACGGCGAATTTGTCTACTTCGATACCGCCGGCTCGCTGGGTGTCTACAGCCAGTACGTGATTGCCCCGGCCCGGCGCCGCCCACCTATCGGCTGGCTGGAGGCCTGAGGACACGACTCATCCGATAATCTGCACAGAATCAGCCACCGGTACGGATAGGACCCATCCGCCTCGAACGACGGCGGTCGTCACCGGCGCGATGCCGCGGACCGCTGCGGCGGCCTGGTCTCCGGCGGCCGAACGCCAACCAGAAGGAGGCACTGAATCGTGGCCGACGATGGCGGGTCGGCGGGTCCCCCGGACTTGTCGGATGCCCAACTCGAGGAGCTTTTTCAAAGGTGTTCCAATCAGGGCCGTTGGGGCGATAACGACGAGCGAGGCACGCTGAACCTGATCGACGAGGCGGTGCGCCGCCGTGCCGCGGCCCTGGTCTGCGAGGGCGTGGCGGTCTCGCTCGGCAGGCCGCTTCCGGTGGCTGGGAGCACGATCGCGCCGCATCCGGTAGTGCTCCGACTGCTGGAGCCGCCCGATGACAGCACAGCTATCGATACCGTCACAGTGAGCTCGCACGACCCGCAGCTAACCCACATCGACACCCTTGGCCACGCGTTCTATAAAGGCTGCGGCTATAACGGGTTGCCCCGCAGCGAGGTTGTTGGGCCGACTGCCCTGAAGCTGTTTTCGGTCGCCGCCGCGCGGGATGGGTTTTTCTGCCGGGGGGTGCTCCTCGACGTCGCCGGGGCGCGAGGCGTGCCGTACCTGGCCGCCGACGAGTACGTCACCGTAGCGGACTTGGAAGCAGCTGAGCAGCGGGGTAAGGTGCGGCTCGGTCCGTCGGACGCGCTGGTCGTGCACGTAGGCCGGGCCGAGCGGCTTAACGCCGAGCACCTGCCCGACCTGCCAGCCCCGCGGGCAGGCGTACACGCCAGCGTGCTGCCCTGGCTGCGTAACCGGGACATCTCGGTGTTCCTGGGCGACTGCACCGAACGGCTTCCGCCACTGCCCACCGCAGTACCGCTGCCGCTGCACCAGATCGGCATCGCGGCCATGGGGTTGTGGCTAATCGATGCGGCGCTGACCTCAGATCTGCTGGCAACCTGCGAGCGGCTCCGACGGTACGAGTTCCTCTTCTGTTGCACTGTGCCGGAACTACCAGGGGCCACCGGCTTCCCCGTCAATCCGGTGTGCCTGTTTTAGCCATCAGAAAGTATGGAGCTTACGGCCCGCCAGCTGACCTGATTATTGCCAGTGGCGATCACGTCAGCAGCGCCCTGCTGGGCCATCCTGACGATCGGCTGTGATCCCGCCAATAAGCCTGGCAACCGAGCGGCCAGAGCGCCAGGTACGCCGATGCCCATTATGGCCTCGCATTAGCTTCCTCCCTCAAGATTATAAAGCAACAGCGGGGCCAAGGCATCATCACCCTGGGGTATCATCATTATCTGGGCAACGCCAACATCAAACGCTGTCTCGACTGGTTTACCAGCAGCTAGAGCCTGGTAGAAGCCGATGCTGAATCGTATCGCTGAGCGGTCGCCCACGGGCTGCCGCATGCCGATGACGCATGGAACCACCGCTGCCAGTGCCTGTGCAAGCCGCTCCGTCCGGCATGCGTTGACGATGACACACCGCACATCTCGGCCGACCGCTTTGAATGCCTGCACCAGCCCATCCACAGGGATGACGTGCGCATGCCCGATATCGTCTTCAACCGCGATGCTTCCCTCCTCACCGCCACCGTGGCCGGCAAAGTGGACAAAGTGCGGCTGGAAATCGATCAGGGCCCGCGTAATGTCGCGGGGACGTACCGCCCACTCAGTATTGACCAAGATTTTGTCTCGTTCCCTGCCCTGCTTGATGGTTTGCTGGATCTCGCGTATCTCCTCATCGATACGCAGCTGTGGCGTGCCCACAGGATTGGCTCCGAAAAAAAGGATCTTTACGATTGGGTCGGGATCCTGCGCGGGCTCCGGCCTTCGCGCCGGATCGCTGCTACATTTACTGTCCCGGTCATGGTGCTGTGGTGGCGCCGATCCGGTCCGCTGTAAGCGAGATCAAGGTGGATGGGCACCTGCGCACCTGCTTCCTGGGCGCGCACGAAAAACGACGCATCCACTGAGGCGCCGGCCCGCAACCGCTCCAGCACGAAGCTCTTGCTGCGATTCTCGGTAGTGACCTGCCCGGATGGGGTGATCTCCAGTTCTGAGACGTCGACATTACCGACGTTGCTGATACGGATGCGCAAGGTACTCCATTCACCAAGAGGCAGCGCAGTTGTCTTCAGCTCGGCGGTGACCTTCGGCTGAGGCGCTGGAATCGGCTGTGGATCCACCACGATTTCGGCGGTGAAGCCGGTTTCGCGGTGGGCGTATCCAGTGTGGTCCCGGTAGGAGAAGTTCGGGCTGGTTAGCTGGTAGCGCCCAGCGCCGTCGGCCCGGACGCGGAGCGGCGACGTAATCGACTGACCTGGGAAAGCTCGCTCACTGTAACCCGATCGGGACCACGAAGCCGCATGATCCCGATCGGCAGCCTGATCGTGAAGATGATGTTTAGGTACGCGGCCCGTCCGCTGTTCGTCAGACGGATTTCCATATCGGCGGCAGCACCAGCTGCAATTCTCGCGGGCGACACTGTGACCTCGATCATCAGCGTTCCCCCCGCAGCGGGATGGCGGCCGGATGGTGCTGTCTTCGGCACGCCCGGCAGTGAACGGCTACCCGGCTGGCTCCGCTCGGAGCGGCGAAGGCATCGTCGGCGATCAGCACCTGGTCATTCCGGCACAACGGTTTGCCGCAATGGTGGCAGACCCCGTCGATACGGTTCTGCCGGTCTTCGACGTTGCACTCGGCGCATTCCCAGGTCACAACCGCCTCCCAGCATGCCTTAGCCCTGGTCACCTGCCGCAGAATCCGGACGCCGCAATGTCTCCAGCGTAAGCTCACGAAGCTGCTTCCATTCGTCATTTATGCGGGTATCCATCTCGCCATCGGTATAAGCGCCCTTGACCACGATCCGGACCTTCGTGGTGCCGCTCTCCGGGCGGATGTCACCACTATGAACTTCCTCGCCGGTGAGGATGATGTGAAAATCAATGGGATAGACACCCTCATACCGCCTGCCCGCGATATCCCAGTAACGCTGCACCAGATCGGCCCGCCTACCGCTGCGAGGCGGATTCTCGATTACGTGCTTGACGTAATAGCCTGCCTCGCTCATCGCGTTCGTCAGCGCGATTACCGTCTCGTCGCCCGGGACCACGGCGAACTGGTTCGCATAACTGTCTCGGTCGCTGTCCTCCGCCGCGCGATCCGGAACGACCCGGACAGCTTGGTAGCGGATGCTCGCCAGGCTCAGCCTGAAGCTCACGTCCACGCGCGTCTTGACGCTAGCCGTCCGCGGGAGCCCTCGGTGTTCACCGAGCGAGTTGAACAGCCGCAGTCCGGTTACGCCGGAGAGCGTTCCCCGCATGGTGGCCTTGAGCCGCCCGGATATTTCATCACCGGGATCGACCTGGCCTGCAAACCGGACCGAAAGCGTTAGGCGCGTTGCCTGGCGTTCCTGATCTTCTCTTTCCTGGTTAGCCGGAGGCAGCCTTGTCAGCTCGAGCGAACGGCGTCCTTTCGGTATGAGTCCGCTTACCGCCTGGGTCAGGACGCTGACTCCCTGAAGAATTCTCCAGTCGCGAATTTCCCCCCAGCTCACCGGAAACTCGAGCCGCAGCAGTTCTATCATCTCCAGACTGAGCGGCTTGTCCTCATCAGGACCAAACTCGAGCCACTGGACGTCCAGCTCAAGAGCGCGGCGGTCCGACTCGGGGACGATCGAAGGGGTGATCCACACCGGGCCCGAGCTGATGTCCGGCTCAGCGCGCAGCTCGTAACGCCGGGCGAGTTTCCACTGGCTGGATGAAGGCGGGTCCTCGGCACGGAACACCAGGTAGTCCCTGGCGTCGCCATCGAGCGCCAAGACCGGGCCATCGACCTGCTCTCCACACTTGATACCGAACTCGCCCCGAAGCACGAGGCACCCGGCGCAGAAGCGCACCTCGGCATCCTTCACACGCAGGCGCTTTTGCCGACGCCGCACCCTGTCACGGTCGGGCTGACCGAAGATGAGGGTCATGCTGACCGTGCCCTCGACCGGTTCCAACACGGTCCGATAGTCGTCTCCGTGCGACCCAAGGGTGATTTCTCCTCGTAGCTGCTCTACCAGCCGCACATCGGCCACCTTAGGGTGAAGCGGCACCGGCATGCCCACCCGCACTCGGGCCTGGTCGCGGCGAACACGCCGATAGGTCCAGGCGGCAGATATCCCGCCGACCAAAAGCAAGCTCAGCCCCGCGATCAAGCTCAGCCAGACGGCGACAAGACCGATGGCCACCAGCCCGGTGCCAGCCACGCCTACCGCGAGCCAGCGATTTGTGGTCCTGGCGGTACCGGCTCGGCTATGTGCGCATACACCGCAATGGTGGGCCCGGTGCCTATGCAGACCCGGACCGGCGCCTTCGCGGCCGAACAACTTCTCCGCCCACAGTGGGGAAGGCAGATCATGTTTCACGCACACCGGCCGCCAGCAATGATGACACAGCGCAAACACCAACGACGAGCCACACTCGTAGCAGCGGACCATTGGTGCCCGCTGCTCGACGGTAACGTCCATGTGACCGCCCCCTCTGGATCAGCGCCCGGCCGGGAGGCGGTCGAACCGCTCACGCAGCCCCCGGCGCAACGCATTGATCTCGCGCACCACCGGTTCGCTCTCGGCACGCAGGGATCCGTAGACGTACATCCGCAAATCGCCGCTGTCCACCGCGGTCCGGTACGTCATGCCACCCGGAACGCTTCGTTCGCGTCGCGCCTTGTACCGCTCGCCCCTGACGTACACATAGAGCCATAGCCGGTCTGGCCCGTGCACGCGCTGAACAACTATCGAGCAATTCTCCGGGGTCCCGTCTCGCACGACCGAGTCGAAGCCTCTGTTCCTGAGCGCCATCACGATGTCGTCGATCCGCATCTCGCTGGGAATCACTTCGTCGAAGTACAGCCGCTGATATGGCGACATCGTGCGCCGGGCGAAGGCATCGTAAAGGGGCAGCGAAAATTCGGTCGCGACAATGCTCTTCAGCTTCAACTCGGGCCGCCGAGGATGATATTGCTTTCCCGTCGCATCGTAGAGGCGGGCATCCATGCCCGACAGCAGGCGGTTCACGGTCACTTCGACCCGGCCGCTGAGCTTCTCTTGTTTGTAGAGCTCGCCTGGATTCGATATCGACAGCGTCATTTCCCCGCTGCTCAGCGTAACAATCTCGTCCTCCGAGGCCGCAGAGCTATTAGCCTCATTGGCGACAGGCCCGGCGCTTTCGATTGTCATCGGAACGCCTGACCATTCCAGGCCGCCCCGGCAGCCCTCATGCTCTTGCTCGGGGTTATACCGGAGCTGGACCTGTCCACCCGCGTGCAGCACCAGCGAACGCAGCGACGTGTGCGTAGGCCAGCTCATAAAGAATTTGCTGACCTCGGCAACCGCCCCCTCCACCTTGGTGCGCGGAAGGTGCAGGAGCACGGTCACGCGTAGCCACAGATCTGGCTTGAAATCGCGCTGCCGTTCAGGAGACTCATGGATCACAATCGCACGGGCCTCCCGGCGTGCCTCCATGTCCGAGATCCCGTCTACTCTTGGGCTCCCTGCTACACCGCCAGATCCGGCCGTATCGGGATCATCTACTTCAATACTGATGTATGTAGGAACGATCCTGGGTGCCGCCGGACGGTATCTCTGCGAGACCGTGCAGGCGCTGCCATCCACGAGGAGCTGGTCGGCTTCGCCTAGACCGGGCGGAGAAGGGAGATCCACCTGGACCGGGACAGAGCCGTAATTGGCCTGCAGGCCGAGTGGTTCCTCCAGGTCGGTCTTCTCGAAGCCGGTAAGCGCGAGGAAACCGACGATGGCTTTATCGTTGGGACCGGCACCGCCGCTCCGCGCGCCGGCCACATCCCGGTACGCCTGCCGGGTGAAGTACTTTTCGCCATCGTAAGGAAGGATGAGCTTGATCAGCCCGGTCGGGTCTCCCACCTCACGCACTGCGGCGTTCTGCGAGATCTCCTGACCGTACTGATACCGTTCCTCGATCCGGGCACTCTCGAACCGGGCACGCGCGCGGATCGGTTCTCGGCGAGATGCCGGTAGCAGTCCATCATGTAGAAGTCGAACTTCGTCGGGTCAACGACGAAATGGTGGTCAAGGTTATCGGGGTACGGCATGACTTCGAGAAGCCTGCGCCCTTTGTCGAGCGCGACTTCTGTGCTCCTGCGGTCCCCGCAACGTACGACGGGACTTCCGCAAGGTCGTTGACGCGGCCGGGCTAGTGGGCAAGGAGTAGGCGCCGCGGGAACTACGCCACAGCTTCGTGTCCCTGCTGTCGGATGCGAGAGTGCCGATAGAAAGCATCTCCCGGCTGGTTGGTCATCGCTC
>Ga0210386_10004201_pt1 | contig 11946 bp, 13 predicted proteins | sample IncBWH32OmetaG_FD_160091 | JGI IMG/M metagenome (GOLD analysis project Ga0210386, IMG submission 160091) | Forest soil microbial communities from Barre Woods Harvard Forest LTER site, Petersham, Massachusetts, United States - Inc-BW-H-32-O ... | reverse complement strand
GAAGGTCATCAGGAACTGGCGCCAGGAATAAAAGCTGGTCATGCCGGCCGCCAGGATCAGCAGCGTGAAGGCGTAAGAACCCATCCCGCCATGGGCAAGGAAGGTGGAATTGATGATGGCGTCCTTGGAATAAAAGCCCGCCAGGCCGATGCCCAGATAGGGGATACCCACGCCGGTCAGCGCCAGATTGCCGATCAGCATCATCGAATAGGTAAACGGAATGGCTTTCCGCAGCCCACCCATCTTCCGCATGTCCTGCTCATGATGCATGGAGGTGATCACCGCGCCCGCCGACAGGAACAGCAGCGCCTTGAAGAAGGCATGGGTGAAGAGATGGAACATGGCGGCGTTGTAGGCCGAGACGCCGGCAGCCGCGAACATGTAGCCCAGCTGCGAGCAGGTCGAGTAGGCGATCACCCGCTTGATATCGTTCTGGAACAGGCCGACGGAGGCAGCGAAGAAGGCGGTGGTGGCGCCGATGAAGGTGACGAATTCCAACGCGGTAGGCGATAGCTGGAACATGGGCGAGCAGCGGCAGACCAGGAAGACGCCCGCTGTCACCATGGTGGCGGCATGGATCAGGGCGGAGACCGGCGTGGGGCCTTCCATTGCGTCCGGAAGCCAGGTGTGCAGGCCCAATTGTGCCGACTTGCCCATGGCGCCCACGAACAGCAGCAAACAGAGGGTGGTCAGCACATCCACATTATGGCCGGCAAAGACCATGGTCTTGCCCACCATGTGCGGCGCGGCCGCGAACACGGTGTCGAAGTCGAGTGAGCCGAACACCGCCCAGACGCCAAAGATGCCAAGCGCGAAGCCGAAATCGCCTACCCGGTTGACCACAAAGGCCTTGATGGCGGCGGCATTGGCGGAAGGCCTTGTGTACCAGAAACCGATCAGCAGATAGGAGGCGAGCCCCACCCCTTCCCAGCCGAAGAACAGCTGCAGGAAGTTGTTGGCGGTCACCAGCATCAGCATGGCGAAGGTGAAAAGCGACAGGAAAGAAAAGAAACGCGGCCGGTGCGGGTCTTCCGCCATGTAACCGATGGAGTAGAGATGCACCAGGGACGACACACCCGTCACCACCACCAGCATCACCGCCGTGATGCTGTCGATCCTCACCGTCCAGTCGGCGACAAAGGCGCCGGAATGGACCCAGGGCATGATCGGGATGATGTAACTGTGACCTTGAAGGGCCACGTCATTGAACGCCAGCAGCGACAGGGCCAAAGAGACGAACAGAAGCCCGGTTGTAATCAACTCGCTGGGGCGGGCGCCGATCACGCGGCCCAAAAGGCCGGCGATGGCCGAGCCGATGATGGGAAGGAAGACGATGGCCGCGTACATTCTCAACCCTTCATAAGATTGACGTCCTCAACCGCGATGGTGCCGCGGTTGCGGAAATAGACCACCAGGATCGCAAGCCCGATCGCGGCCTCGGCGGCGGCAACCGTCAGGATGAACAGCGCGAAGACCTGCCCCACCAGGTCGCCCAGATAGGCGGAAAACGCGACGAAATTGATGTTCACGGCCAGCAGGATCAGCTCCACCGACATCAGGATGACGATGATATTCTTGCGATTGAGGAAAATGCCCAACACCCCGACGGTGAACAGGATGGCGCCGACACCCAGATAATGCGACAGCCCGATATCCATATTACGCACCTTGCCCGGGTTTGATGTCCACCATCTCGACCGCCATGGCGGCGGTACGGGCGTTCTGCACGGCGATCACCTGGCGGCGCACGCCGGGCCGCGAGCGCAAGGTCAGCACGATGGCGCCGATCATGGCCACCAGCAGCACCATGCCCGCGATCTGGAAGTAATAGACATAGTCGGTATAGAGAATGTGCCCCAGCGCGGCAGTGTTGGTGAGGCCCGGCGGCGTGGCACTGGCCAATGCGGTCTTCGCCGCGGGCTTCAACACCCAAACGCTGCCCGCCATCGCCAGCTCGGCCGCCAGGATTATCCCGATGAGCACGCCAAAGGGCAGGTATTGCAGCGTGCCGCGTTTGAGCTCGGCGAAATCGATGTCGAGCATCATCACCACGAACAGGAACAGCACGGCGACCGCGCCGACATAGACCACTACCAGGATCATGGCCAGGAACTCGGCCCCCAACAGCACGAACAGGCCGGCGGCGTTGAAGAAGGCCAGGATCAGGAACAGCACCGAATGCACCGGATTCCTGGCGGCGATCACCATCACCGCCGAGGCGATCAGGATAAAGGCAAAGAAATAGAAGGCGAGCGCTGCTAACATTCCTCACCTGTCATGGCCGGGCTTGACCCGGCCACCCAGCGCGCCCGCGTCCGCGGGCGCAAATGACTCTTCGATCCAATGCAGGCCCCACGATGGATGGCCGGCTCGGAGGCCGGCCATGACAAATGGGAAAAACCGGTTCTCATCGGTAAGGCGCGTCCATTTCCAGATTGCGGGCAATTTCACCTTCCCAGCGGTCGCCATTGGCGAGCAGTCGGGCCTTGTCGTAATAGAGTTCTTCGCGTGTCTCGGTGGAGAATTCGAAGTTCGGCCCCTCCACGATCGCGTCCACCGGACAGGCTTCCTGGCAGAAGCCGCAATAGATGCACTTCACCATGTCGATGTCATAGCGGGTGGTGCGGCGCGAACCGTCTTCGCGCGGCTCGGCCTCGATGGTGATGGCCTGGGCCGGGCAGATCGCCTCGCACAGCTTGCAGGCGATGCAACGTTCCTCGCCATTGGCATAGCGGCGCAGCGCATGCTCGCCCCGGAAGCGGGGGCTGAGCGGTCCCTTCTCGAAGGGATAGTTCAGGGTCGCCTTGGGGGCGAAGAAATAGCGCATCGAGAGCAGGAAGCTCTTGATGAACTCCACGAAGAAAATCTGGCGGGCAGTGCGGTCGAGCGAAGCCATGGGTGCCTCTACAGCAGCGGCCTGACAAAGGCGACCCAGACCGCGGTCAGGACCACCCAGATCAGGGATGTCGGAAGAAAGATTTTCCAGCCCAGCCGCATCAGCTGGTCATAGCGGTAGCGCGGCACCATCGCCTTCACCATCGCCATCATGAAGAAAAGGAACGCGGTCTTGGCCAGGAACCAGAAGATGCCCAGCACGGGAATATTAAGCGGCCAGATGTTCAGGGGTGACAGCCATCCGCCCAGGAACAGGATGCTCATCATGGCGCAGAGCATGATCACGTTCATATACTCGGCGAGGAAGAAGAGCAGGAACGGCCCGGAGGAATATTCCACGAAGAAGCCCGCCACCAGCTCGCTTTCGGCTTCCAGCAGGTCGAAAGGCGGACGCTGGGTTTCCGCCAGCGACGAGACGAAGAAGATCACCAGCATCGGGAACAGGATGGAGAAGACGTTCCAGTGCAGGAGAGCCAGCCAACCAACAGACTGCTGGGAGGTGACGATGGCCGAGATGTTCAGTGAACCGGCATAGAGCAGCACGGTGATCATCACAAAGCCGATGGAGACCTCGTAGGACACCATCTGGGCGGCGGCACGCAAGGCCGACAGGAAGGCGTATTTGGAGTTCGACGCCCAGCCCGCCATCACCGTGCCATAGACACCCAGCGACGACACCGCGAACAGGTAGAGGATGCCGACATTGATGTCGGCGATCACCCAGCCTTTGTTGAAGGGGATTACCGCCCAGGCAATGAAGGCCACCATCACGCTGACCAGCGGAGCCAGGAAGAAGATCACCTTGTTGGCGCCCGACGGCACGATCACTTCCTTGAGCAGGAACTTGAGCGCGTCGGCGATGGTCTGCAGCAGGCCGAAGGGGCCCACCACATTGGGACCGCGGCGCATCTGCACCGCCGCCCAGATCTTGCGGTCGGCCAGGATCACGGCGGCGACCGACAGCATCAGCAGCAGGCAGATGACAAAGATGAACACGGTTTGGCTGAGGAACCACGCCCAGCCATAGGGCAGACCCATATGTTGCCAGAAGGGGATCAGCGCCATCGCCCTACTCCGCCGCCATCTTGGCTGACCCGTGCACCAATTCCTGGCTGCACTTGGCCATGGTCTCGCTGGCGCGCGCGATCGGGTTGGTGAGGTAATAGTCGGCGATCGCGTGCGTCACCGGCGCGTGATCAAGCGGGCCTTGCTCCCCGACCGCACCCCAAGTCGCGGCAGAGGTATCGGCATGGACCGGCGCGGTGTTCAAACTCGCGAAATGCGTCGCGTCCTTCTCGATCGCCGCCACCAGCGCGGCACGGTCGTCATAAGGCAGTTTCACCTCCAGGACAGCCGACAGCGCGCGCAGGATTGCCCAATCCTCCTTGGCCTCGCCCGGCGGGAAGGCGGCGCGGCGGCCGCGCTGCACCCTTCCCTCGAAGTTCGCATAGAGGCCGTCCTTCTCGGTGTAAGCGGCGCCCGGCAGGATCACATCGGCATGATGCGCGCCGGCATCACCATGACTGCCCTGATAGACGACAAAGGCTCGGCCCAGATGGGCAACATCGATCTCATCGGCGCCCAGCAGATAGATAAAGTCGATCTCGCCCTTCTGTGCGCCGTCGATGATCCCGCTCACGTCGCGCGACCCTCGCGCCGGCAGGAAGCCCAAATCCAGCGCCGCGACGCGGCTGGCCGCGGTGTGCAGGATGTTGAAGCCGTTCCAGCCGCCTTCGGCATGGCTGCCGGCCGGACCGATCATGCCGGTGTCGGAAGCTATCCTGGCCGCGAGTTTCAGCACCGCCGCGCCGTCTTTGCGGGTCAAGGCGCCCGCGCCCAATATGATCATCGGTCGCTTGGCATCGGTCAGGACTTTGGCAATCGCATGGCTGCCATTGGCGATCTGTTCCAGCGTCGCAATGTCGGTGCCGAGTTGCTCGACCGGATAGGTCAAGTCCACCGTCGGGCCGATATTGGCGATCTTGACGCCACTGGCCAGCCAGGCCTTGCGGATGCGGGCATTGAGCACCGGCGCATCCCAGCGCGGATTGGTGCCCAGCAGAAGAATGGCATCGGCGGCTTCCACGCCCAGGATGGTCGAATTGAACAGATAGGTCTGGCGCGGCAGCCTTTCGCCCGAGCCACCGAGACCGATCTTCGCGCCATCCTGGCGGCAATCCAGATTGGTGACCCGCAAGGCAGCCATCAGGTCCTTCAGCGCCTTGATTTCTTCCGCCGCCGCAAGATCGCCCACGATCGCGGCCATCTTTTCCGGCGTCGTGCTTTTGATCCGCGCGGCAATCGTCGCGAAGGCCTCGCTCCAAGTCGCGGGCTTGAGCTTGCCATGGACCCGCACATAGGGCCGATCCAGCCGCTGGCGCGCCAGCCCGTCACAGGCATGGCGCGCCTTGTCGGAGATCCATTCCTCGTTCACTTCCTCGTTCAGCTTGGGCAACACGCGCATCACCTGGGGCCCGCGCGCATCCACCCGGATGTTGCAGCCTTGCGCGTCCATCACATCCACGCTTTCGGTCTTGCGCAGTTCCCAGGGCCGGGCATTGAAGGCGTATGGCTTGGCGGTCAGCGCGCCCACCGGACACAGGTCCACCACATTGCCGGAGAGTTCGGACGCGAAGGCCTTTTCCAGATAGGTGGTGATCTCCATGTCTTCGCCGCGGCCCGTCGCGCCCAGGTCGGGCACGCCCGCCACTTCGGTGGCAAAGCGCACGCAGCGGGTGCACTGGATGCAACGCGTCATCACCGTCTTGACAAGCGGCCCCATATATTTGTCTTCGACCGCGCGCTTGTTCTCGGCAAAGCGGTGGAAAGCGGCACGGCCATAGCCCATGGCCTGGTCCTGCAGGTCGCACTCCCCGCCCTGGTCGCAGATCGGACAATCCAGCGGGTGATTGATCAAGAGGAATTCCATCACCCCTTCGCGTGCCTTGCGGGCGTAAGGCGAGGTGGTGTTGATCTTGGCCGGCGTGCCGTCCTTGTTGGGGAAGATGTCCTTCACCTGCAAGGCGCAGGAGGCCTGCGGCTTGGGCGCGCCCACCCATTCCACCAGGCACATGCGGCAATTGCCCGCCACCGACAGGCGCTCGTGATAGCAGAAGCGGGGTATCTCCGCGCCGGCCTGTTCGCAGGCCTGCAACAGCGTAATGCCGTCATCCGCCTCGATTTCCTTGCCATCGACGATCAGTTTGCGGGTAGGCATCAGGCGCACCGTTTCTCTTGCCAGAGTTTCGCCGACGGCAGCTCAGCCCAGCCAAAGGCAAAGGCGCCCGGACCGTGAGCGACCAGATGGTCGAGCCGCTCCTTGGCTTCCTCCAGGGTGGGAATATGGCCCTCTTCGATCCACCACATGGCGACGGTCGGTTGCCGCGGTGTCTCGAAGAATTCATGCTTGCGCGCATAGATGTTGCGGTGGACGGTCTGGAAGACAAAGCGGCCAAGCGCGTCGGCGCTCTCCCATACCGACATATTCACATTCATGCTGGGGTCGCCGGGCCAGTGCAGCGCCATGGCGCTGGCGCCGCTGGCGTCCGCCAGGCGCCAGACAAAGCCGGGCATGCGTTCGGCCAAGGCATTGATGCGGGCAAGGTTGGCGTAGAAATCTGCCATCCGGGGATCATCCTGTCCACCCAGAACCCGTCCGATATTGACCTGCGCCAGGTGCATCGCCCTACTCCGCCGCAATCTTCGAGAATTCGGCAATGCGCCGTTCGATCTCGGGCCGGAAATGGCGGATCAGGCCCTGGATCGGCCAGGCCGCGGCATCGCCCAGTGCGCAGATGGTGTGGCCCTCGATCTCCTTGGTCACTTCCTGCAACAGGTCGATCTCGCCCACCTTGGCGTCGCCCTTGACCATGCGGGTCATCACCCGCCACATCCAGCCCGTGCCCTCGCGGCAGGGGGTGCACTGGCCGCAGGATTCATGTTTGTAGAAATAAGCCAGCCGCTGGATCGCCTTGATCACGTCGGTGGATTTGTCCATCACGATGACGGCGGCAGTGCCCAGGCCTGACTGCACGTTCTTCAGGCTGTCGAAATCCATCAGCACGTCGTCGCAGATCGACTTGGGCAGAAGCGGCACCGAGGCGCCGCCGGGGATCACCGCCAGGAGATTGTCCCAGCCGCCGCGCACGCCGCCGCAATGCCGGTCGATCAGCTCGCGCAAGGGGATGCCCATTTCCTCTTCGACATTGCAGGGCTTGTTCACATGGCCGGAAATGCAGAACACCTTGGTGCCGGTATTGTTGGGACGGCCAATCCCGGCAAACCAATCGGCGCCGCGGCGGATAATGGTGGGGGCGACGGCGATGGATTCCACATTGTTGACGGTGGTGGGACAGCCATAGAGGCCGACATTGGCCGGGAACGGCGGCTTGAGCCGCGGCTGGCCCTTCTTGCCTTCCAGGCTTTCCAGAAGGGCAGTTTCCTCGCCGCAGATATAGGCGCCCGCGCCATGGTGGACATAAAGGTCAAAATCCCAGCCATGGATGTTGTTCTTGCCGATCAGCTTGGCCTGATAGGCCTCGTCCACCGCGCGCTGCAGCGCCTCACGCTCGCGGATGAACTCGCCGCGCACATAGATGTAGCAGGCGTGGGCGCGCATCGCGAAGCTCGCAACCAGGCAGCCCTCGACCAGCATGTGCGGGTCGTTGCGCATGATGTCGCGATCCTTGCAGGTGCCCGGCTCGGATTCATCCGCATTCACCACCAGGTAATGCGGACGCTCCTTGATCTCCTTGGGCATGAAGGACCATTTGAGGCCGGTGGGGAAGCCGGCGCCGCCGCGGCCGCGCAGGCCCGACTTCTTCATGATGTCGACGATGCCTTCCGGCCCCAGCGCCAGTATCGCCTTGGTATTGTCCCACTGGCCGCGCTTCTTCGCGCCATCGAGGCCCACGTCCTGGAAGCCATAGAGATTGGTGAAGATGCGGTCTTTATCGGCGAGCATCAGGCGGCTCCCGGTTTCTTGGGCTCGGGCGGCGGCGGCGCCTTGACTGGGTATTTGCCGATCACCGAGCCATCATAGAGGGTGGGATCGATCAGGGTCGTGGCGCCGCCTTCCGGCTCCGACGAGATGCGGCGGCCATTCTGCGGGCCGGGCTTGATCGGCTTGCCGGCCCGCAGGTTCGCGATCATCTGCTCGGTGACCGGGCCGTCGATATCTTCATAGAAATCACTGCCGATCTGCAGCATGGGCGCATTCACGCACGCCCCCAGGCATTCCACTTCCATCCAACTGAACTTGCCGTCTTCGGAGACGGTGTGCTGATGGGGGTGGATATGCTTCTTGCAGGCGGCCACGACGGCATCGGAGCCGCGCAGCCAGCAGGGCGTGGTGGTGCAGACCTGAACCAGATATGTGCCCACCGGCTCCAGATTGAACATGGTGTAGAAGGTCGCGACCTCCAGCACCCGGATGAAGGGCATCGACAGCATCCTGGCGACGCTTTCGATCATGGGATGGGAGACCCAGCCTTCTTGTTCCTGGCCGCGCCACAACAGCGAGATTACCGCGGAGGCCTGGCGGCCTTGCGGATACTTGGCGATGGTGGCATCCGCCCACTGCGCATTCTCCGCGCTGAAAGCGAAGCTCGCGGGTTGCATCTCGGGCGGTGCAAGGCGGCGCAGCGACATGGTGCTCTACTTTGCGAAATCGACACGGGCGATCAGCCCGTCTTTGAAGGTATAGATGGCGATGATCTCGAATTGCTCGCCGCCGGGTGCACGGATCACCAGTTCGTGGTCCACGACTGTGTTGCCGACGGCAATCCGGTTCTTGAGGACTGCCTTGTTCTGGGGGAATTGGGCGAAGGCTTTGGCATAGCGGGCGCGAATGGCATCGCGGCTGGTCTCGGTGGGCGCGCCGCCCAGCCCCGACACCACGCAATCTTCCGCGAAGAAAGACACATAACTGTCCAGGTCCTGGGCGTTGTAGGCGTCCAGCTGCCGGCTGGCGATGTCGAGATTGGGATTGGTCACCACACTCACCGGTCCACCTCGCCGAACACGATGTCGAGCGAACCCAACACGGCCGAAACATCGGCCAGCATATGGCCCTTGCACATGTAATCCATCGCCTGCAGATGCACGAAGGACGGCGCGCGGATCTTGCAGCGATAGGGTTTGTTGGTGCCGTCGGCCACCAGATAGACGCCGAACTCGCCCTTGGGCGCCTCGACCGCGGCATAGGCCTCACCGGCCGGCACATGATAGCCCTCGGTGTAAAGCTTGAAATGATGGATCAGGGCTTCCATCGAAGTCTTCATCTCGCCGCGCCGCGGCGGCACCACCTTATTGTCGGTGGAGACCACCGGACCCGCCGGCATCTTCTCGATGCATTGGCGCATGATCTTGGTGGCCTCGCGCATCTCTTCCATGCGCATCAGGTAGCGGTCGAAATTGTCGCCGTTCTTGCCGATGGGAATCTGGAAATCGAGCTCGTTGTAGCACTCGTAAGGCTGGGCGCGGCGCAGGTCCCACTTCACACCGGTGGAGCGCAACATCACGCCCGACATCCCCCACATCTCCGCTTCGGCCCGGGAGATTACGCCGATATCGACATTGCGCTGCTTGAAAATGCGGTTCTCGGTCAAGAGGCCTTCGATGTCGTCCAGCACCTTGGGGAAGTGATCGCAGAATTTCAGGATGTCCTCGGCCAGGCCCGGCGGCATGTCCTGGTGCACTCCGCCGGCGCGGAAGAAGGCGGCATGCATGCGGCTGCCGGAGATGCGCTCATAGAACACCATCAGCTTTTCGCGCTCTTCAAATCCCCACAGCGGCGGGGTCAGGGCGCCGACATCCATCGCCTGGGTGGTGACATTGAGCAGGTGGTTGAGCAGCCGCCCGATCTCGGAATAGAGCACGCGGATGAATTGGCCGCGCCTGGGCACTTCCAGGCCCAGCAGCTTCTCGATCGCCAGGCAGAAGGCATGCTCCTGGTTCATCGGCGCGACATAATCGAGGCGGTCGAAATAGGGGATCGCCTGCAGATAGGTCTTGTGCTCGATCAGCTTTTCGGTGCCCCGATGAAGCAGGCCGATATGCGGGTCGACCCGGGTGACGATCTCCCCGTCCAGGTCCAGGATCAGGCGCAACACACCATGGGCGGCGGGATGCTGCGGCCCGAAATTGATGGTCAGCTGCGCGTCGTCGGACTGGTGACCCAGCTTATTGTCCACCGTAATCGTCGTCATGGCTTTTTCCCCGGTTCGCCGGACGCGACACCGGGCGCCATGGCGGCCTTCTCGTCACCCGGCAGGATATGGGGAGCGCCCTCCCAGGGGCTCATGAAGTCGAAATTGCGGAATTCCTGCACCAGCTGGACCGGCTGATAGACCACGCGCTTGAGCTCGTCGTCATACCGCAGCTCGACAAAGCCGGTGAGCGGAAAATCCTTGCGCAGCGGATGGCCGGAAAAGCCGTAGTCGGTGAGGAGGCGGCGCAGATCCGGATGGTCCGTGAAGGCCACGCCATACATGTCGAAGGTCTCGCGCTCGAACCAGCCGGCGGCCGGCCAGACGGTTATGACCGAGGAAATGCTTTCTCCCTCGCCCACTTTCGCTTTGACGCGCAGACGCGCATTCCCGGTCAGCGACAGCAGGTGAAAGACCACGTCGAAACGCTTCTCGCGCTGGGGCCAGTCCACGCCGCAGATATCGACCAGGATGCGGAAATCCGCTTCATCCCGCAGATGTTGCATCACGCGCAGGATATCGGCGCCCCTGACCTCAATGGTCAGTTCGCCGCGCGCCATCACGCTTTCCACAACCGCATCCCCCAGCGCGGATTCTATGCTTTCCCTCAGGGACGCGAGATCAGCCATCGTCAGCGCTCGAGCGTTCCGGTGCGGCGGATCTTCCGCTGCAGCAACAGGATGCCATAGACCAGGGCCTCCGCGGTGGGCGGGCAGCCGGGCACGTAAATGTCCACCGGCACGATGCGGTCGCAGCCCCGCACCACGGCATAACTGTAATGGTAATAGCCGCCGCCATTGGCGCAGGAGCCCATGGAGATCACATAGCGCGGTTCCGGCATCTGGTCGTAGACCTTGCGCAGCGCAGGCGCCATTTTGTTGGTCAAGGTGCCGGCGACGATCATCACGTCGGACTGGCGCGGTGAGGCGCGCGGCGCGAAGCCGAAGCGCTCCAGGTCATAGCGCGGCATGGAGGCCTGCATCATCTCCACCGCGCAGCAGGCCAAGCCGAAGGTCATCCACATCAGCGAGCCGGTGCGCGCCCAGTTCACCAGCATTTCGGAACTGGTGACCAGAAAGCCCTTGTCGGCCATCTCGGCCTGCATGGCCTTGAAATAGGGATCATTGTCGCTGATCGCGGGGCTTGCGCCTTCCACGCCGCTGCGTCCGCCAGTCCCTGCAGGGATCACTCCCATTCCAGCGCGCCTTTCTTCCATTCATAGATGAAGCCGACGGTGAGCACGCCCAGGAACACCATCATCGACCAGAAGGCGAAGAGCCCGGTCGCGCCCTGACTTAAGTCCGTCAGGGTGATGGCCCAGGGGAACAGGAAGGCCACTTCCAGGTCGAAAATGATGAACAGGATGGCGACAAGGTAAAAGCGGACGTCGAATTTCATCCGCGCATCGCCGAAGGCGGGGAACCCGCATTCATAAGCGGACAGCTTTTCCGGGTCGGGCTTGGACGGCGCGATCACCATGGGCAACACGATCAGGGCCCCGCCCATCACGCCCGCCAGCCCGATGAAGATCAGGATCGGCAGATATTCCAGCAGCAGCTTGTCCATACGCGTACCCCGTGGTCCGTTCCCCAGCGCAACAAGACGCCCCCATTCGGCCGGACCGGTGTTATTTCGCGGGTGCAGTATAGGCAGGCGCTGCACGCGCGCGACAGGGGGTTTAAAGGAAGATTCGGGGCAGAAAAACAGGAAAATTCCGGCTGCGACAGAGCACGACAGCCTGCTTCAAGATCGGATGAAAAATGCCAATGGTAACACTCGATATATGCGAGTGATTCTCAAAAAACCGTGGCATTTCACAAAGTGAAATGGCGGGAGCGACCGG
>Ga0210386_10004198_pt1 | contig 11959 bp, 6 predicted proteins | sample IncBWH32OmetaG_FD_160091 | JGI IMG/M metagenome (GOLD analysis project Ga0210386, IMG submission 160091) | Forest soil microbial communities from Barre Woods Harvard Forest LTER site, Petersham, Massachusetts, United States - Inc-BW-H-32-O ... | reverse complement strand
TGATGGCGGAGATCCGCGCCAACCCTCTGCAGACCGTGCTGGTTGTCGACGAGTACGGGGGCACCGCGGGCATGGTGACCATCGAGGATCTGATCGAAGAGATCGTGGGCGACGTGCGCGACGAGCACGACGACGCCACCCCGGACGTGGTGGCCGCCGGCAGCGGTTGGCGAGTGTCGGGCCTGCTGCGCATCGACGAGGTATCCATCGAGACCGGATACCGGGCCCCCGAAGGGGAATACGAGACGATCGGCGGCCTGGTGCTCGAACAGCTCGGCCACATCCCCGAGGTCGGCGAGACGGTCGAGCTGCCCGCGCTGGATGCAGACGGCTTGCCGGACGACTCGATGCGTTGGCAGGCGACGGTGGTTCAGATGGACGGCCGCCGGATCGACTTGCTCGAGTTGACCGAACTTGGCGCTCGACCCGAAAGTCATGACGAAGCCGGCTCGGAGCTGGGCCGCTGATGCACGAAGCGCTCGGAGTGCTGGCGGCGATCCTGCTGATCGGTGCCAACGCGTTCTTTGTCGGAGCGGAATTTTCGCTGATCTCGGCTCGTCGCGACCGCCTCGAAGCGTTGGCCGAGCAGGGCAAGGCCAGCGCGGTGACCGTGATCCGGGCCGGTGAGCAGCTCTCGTCGATGCTGGCGGGCGCGCAGCTGGGTGTCACGGTGGCCTCCATCCTGCTCGGCCGGATCGGCGAGGCCGCGGTCGCCGACCTATTGCGCAAATCGTTCGCACTGACCGAGATGCATCCGGCGCTGGCGCACACGCTGGCGTTCGCGATCGCGCTGGCGGTCGTGGTGACGCTGCATGTGCTGCTCGGTGAGATGGTGCCGAAGAACATCGCCCTGGCCGGCCCGGAGCGGACGGCGATGCTGCTGGTACCGCCCTACCTGGCCTATGTGCGGGCCGCCCGGCCGTTCATCGTGTTCTACAACAAGTGCGCCAACGCGGTGCTGCGCGCGCTGCGGGTGGAGCCGAAAAACGAGCTGGACAGCGCGGTGTCCATGGCCCAGCTGTCCGAGATGATCGCCGAGTCGGTGTCCGAAGGCCTGCTCGATCACGAGGAGCACACCCGGCTGACCCGGGCGCTGCAGATCCGCACCCGGGTGGTGGCCGATGTCGCGCGCCCACTTGCCGGCATTCGGGCGGTCCAGGTGGCCCAGGCTGGTTCGGGGCCGACCGTCGGTGCGGTCGAACAGGCCCTGGCCCAGACCGGCTACTCCCGGTTTCCGGTAGTCGGCCTCGACGGTGACTACATCGGATACCTGCACATCAAGGACGTCTTGACGCTGGGTGGCGATCCGGCGACCGTCATCGACCTGGCGCTGGTGCGCCCGCTGCCGCGCGTTCCCGAGTCCCTGCCGTTGGCCGATGCCCTATCCCGGATGCGGCGCAGCAACAGCCATCTGGCACTGGTCACCGCCGGCAGTGCTGACGGTGGGCAGCTGGTCGCGATGGTGGCCATGGAGGATCTGGTGGAGGACTTGGTCGGCGCGATGCGCGACGGGTGACAGCCCGTATGCTCTGAGCGGCGGTAGAGGGCTTGGAATTGCCCGCAACAGTGCGGTAGTTCGCCAGAGGCGATTCCCGTAACCGCCGCATCGGGATGGCCGCAGCCGTCAGCGCGTCGTGACCTGCGTACCCGCTGGGCGGAATAGGCTCATCGGACTGCTGGTCGGTAGGCTGGAGCAATTGCCGGTGAGGCAAAAATGGAGGAGAACTATGACCGATCGCGTGTCGGTGGGCAACCTGCGCATCGCCCGGGTGCTCTACGACTTCGTGAACAAAGAGGCGCTACCCGGCACCGATATCGACCCGGACAGCTTCTGGGCGGGTGTCGACAAAGTCGTCACCGATCTCAGCCCGCAGAACCAGGATTTGCTGAACCGTCGTGACGAGCTGCAGGCTCAGATCGACAGGTGGCACAAGCAACGCGTGATCGCGCCCGTGGATGTGGATGCCTACCGGGATTTCCTCACCGAAATCGGCTACCTGCAACCCGAACCCGAAGACTTCACCATCACCACGTCCGGGGTCGATGACGAGATCAAGACCATGGCAGGTCCGCAGCTGGTGGTGCCGGTCCTCAACGCGCGGTTTGCGCTGAACGCGGCCAACGCGCGCTGGGGCTCCCTGTACGACGCTCTCTATGGCACCGACGCCATCTCGGAAAAGGACGGCGCCGAGAAGGGTTCCGACTACAACAAGGTGCGCGGCGACAAGGTGATCGCCTACGCGCGCAAGTTCCTGGACGGCGCCGTGCCGCTGTCGTCGGGCTCGTGGTCCAACGCCACCGGTATCACCGTCGAGGACGGGCAGCTGGCGGTCGCCTTGCCCGACGAGTCCGAGCAGCCCCAGGGGCTCGCCGACCCTGGGCAGTTTGCCGGGTACACCGGCGAGGCCGAGTCACCGACGTCGGTGTTGCTCATCAACCACGGTTTGCACATCGAGATCCTGATCGACCCGGAGTCACCGATCGGGAAGACCGACCGCGCGGGCGTCAAGGACGTGATCCTGGAATCGGCGATTACCACGATCATGGACTTCGAGGACTCGGTCGCCGCCGTCGACGCCGACGACAAGGTGCTCGGTTACCGCAACTGGCTCGGCCTGAACAGGGGCGACCTGTCCGAAGAGGTCGGCAAGGACGGCAAGACCTTCACCAGGACGCTCAACGGGGACCGGAGCTACACCGCACCCGACGGCGGCGAAGTCACGCTGCCGGGCCGCAGCCTGATGTTCGTGCGCAACGTCGGTCACTTGATGACCAACGACGCCATCGTCGACGCTGACGGCAACGAGGTGTTCGAGGGCATCATGGACGCCCTGTTCACCGGCGTTACCGCGATCCACGGGCTCAAGGACGCCTCTCACAACGACGGGGCCAACGGGCCGCTGCTCAACAGCCGGACCGGTTCGATCTACATCGTCAAGCCCAAGATGCACGGGCCCGACGAGGTGGCATTCACCGTCGAGCTGTTCAGCCGGGTCGAGGACGTGCTGGGGTTGCCGCCGGGCACCTTGAAGGTCGGCATCATGGACGAAGAGCGCCGCACCACCGTGAACCTGCGGGCGTGCATCAAGGCCGCCGCCGACCGCGTCGTGTTCATCAACACCGGGTTCCTGGACCGCACCGGCGACGAGATCCACACCTCGATGGAGGCGGGTCCCATGGTGCGCAAGGGCACCATGAAGAGCCAGCCGTGGATCCTGGCCTACGAGGACCACAACGTCGACGCCGGTCTGGGTGCCGGGTTCATCGGTCGGGCTCAGATCGGCAAGGGCATGTGGGCCATGACCGAGCTGATGGCAGACATGGTCGAGCAGAAGATCGCCCAGCCCCGCGCGGGCGCCAGCACCGCCTGGGTGCCCTCACCCACCGCGGCCACCCTGCACGCGATGCACTACCACTTCGTCGACGTGGCCGCGGTGCAAGAGGAACTGGCCGGCCAGAACCGCACCACGATCGACCAGCTCCTGACCATTCCGTTGGCCAAGGAACTGGCGTGGGCCTCCGAGGAGATCCGCGAGGAGGTCGACAACAACTGTCAGTCCATCCTCGGCTACGTGGTGCGCTGGATCGACGAGGGCGTCGGCTGCTCGAAGGTGCCCGACATTCACGACGTGGCGCTCATGGAGGACCGCGCCACCCTGCGGATCTCCAGCCAGTTGCTGGCGAACTGGCTGCGGCACGGCGTCATCACCACTGAGGATGTGCGGGCCAGCCTGGAGCGGATGGCGCCGATGGTCGATCAGCAAAACGCCGGCGACTCCGCATATCACCCGATGGCGCCCAACTTCGACGACAGCATCGCTTTCCTGGCCGCGCAGGAGCTGATCCTGTCCGGAGCGCAGCAACCCAATGGCTATACCGAGCCGATCCTGCACCGTCGTCGTCGCGAAGCCAAAGCCCGGGCCGGTGCCTGATCGGGGTTCGACAGGTCAGGCCATGATTCGACGGAAAGGCAGCGGGCACCGGCATGGGTAGGCACAGAAGGCCAGACCGGGAGGATTCCGCCGCTAAAGATTCCGCGGCGCCGTCCGTCGAGGAGCTGTCCGAAAAAGCCGCCGCTGAGGATTTGGACGCTGGGGCGGGGACCGAGCCGGCGGCCGACTTCCCGTCCCCCGCCGATGACCGGACCGACGACGGCGGCGATGCGGACGAGGGGCCCTCTCCCGGGAGCGGGGACCCCGGCGCGGACCACGATGCTGGTGGCGTATTCGCGTCCGTACCCGACCATGAGTTTCCGGAGTACCCGGATTTTCCGCCTCGGCAGGCCAGCGCGGTCGCCGCGGAGCCGCCCACGGCTCCATCGGAGCCACCGCCCCCGTCCCAGTCCGGCCACCACGGATTCGGTGCCTGGCAAGCCGGCCACCGCAGCACCGGCGGCCGGCGCGGAGTCAGCATCGGCTTGATCGTGGCCCTGGTCGCGGTCGTCGTCGTCGTGGGCACGGTGATCGTTTGGAGTTTCTTCGGTGACGCGTTGTCCCACCGCGGGCACACGGCCGCGGCGCGCTGTCTGGGCGGCAACGAGACGGTCGCCGTCGTCGCGGACCCTTCGATCGCCGATCACCTGCAGGAGTTCGTCGAAGGCTTCGACACGTCGGCCGGACCGGTCGGCGATCGCTGTGTGTCGGTCAGCATCAAACCCGCCGGCTCCGACGCCGTCGTGAACGGCTTGGTCAACAAGTGGCCGGCCGAACTGGGCGGCCAGCCGGCGTTGTGGATTCCCGGCAGCTCCATCTCCGCGGCCCGGCTCGCCGGGGTCTCTGGTCAGAAGGCGATCACCGACAGCCGTTCACTAGTGATGTCGCCGGTGCTGCTCGCGGTGCGGCCCGAATTGCAGCCGGCGCTGGCAAGCCAGACCTGGGCCGCGCTGCCGGGGCTGCAGACCAACCCGAACTCATTGGCCGGCCTGAACCTACCGACCTGGGGCTCGCTGCGACTTGCGCTCCCGAGCAAAGCCAATGCCGACGCCACATCGCTGGCCGGCGAGGCGGTGGCAGCCGCGTCGGTGCCCGCGGGCGCACCGCCGACCCAGGGCGTCGGGGCGGTGCGCACCCTGATCGGCGCACAACCCAAACTGGCGGACGCCACGCTGACAGAGGCGATGAACGCGCTGCTCAAGCCCGGTGACGCGGCAGCGGTCTCAGCGGCGCCAGTGCATGCGGTGGTGACCACCGAGCAGCAACTGTTCCAGCGCGGTCAGTCGCTGCCGGATGCCAAGGGCACGTTGGCTTCCTGGCTGCCGCCCGGCCCGGTCCCGGTCGCCGACTATCCCACGGTGCTGCTGAGCGGCTCGTGGCTGTCGAAGGAGCAGACCGAGGCGGCCAGCGAGTTCGCCCGCTTCCTGCGCAAGCCCGAGCAACTGGCCAAGCTGGCCAAAGCCGGTTTCCGCGTCAACGGCGTCAACCCACCAAGCAGCGCCGTCACGAGCTTCGCGGCACTACCCTCCACGCTGTCGGTGGGTGACGACGCGGCACGCGCCACGCTGGCCGACGCCATGAGCGCACCCTCGAATGGGGTGGCGGCGACCATCATGCTCGACCAGTCGCTGCCCGCCGATGATGGCGGAAAGTCCCGGCTGGCCAACGTGATCGCGGTGCTTCAAGACCGCATCAAGGCGCTGCCGCCGAACTCGGTGCTGGGGCTGTGGACATTCGACGGCCATGAGGGTCGATCGGAGGTGGGCGCCGGGCCGCTGTCTGACCCGGTCAACGGCCAGCCCCGCTCGGCCGCCCTGCTGGCCGCGCTGGACAAGCAGTATTCATCCAACGGCGGTGCCGTGTCGTTCACCACGCTGCGCATCATCTACGGCGACATGGTCGCAAACTACCGTGCCGGCCAAACGAATTCGGTGCTGGTGATCACGGCGGGGCCGCACACAGACCAAACGCTGGACGGGCCGGGACTGCAGGACTTCATCCGGCGCACCGCCGATCCGGCCAAGCCGGTCGCGGTCAACGTCATCGACTTCGGCGGCGACCCGGACCGGGCAACCTGGGAAGCCATCGCACAGCTCAGCGGCGGCAGCTACCAGAACTTGCCGACGTCGGCGACCCCTGACCTGGCTACGGCGATCAGCACGTATTTGAGCTGACCTCAGCTTTTGCCTACGCTGCGGCCCTCGCGTGCCGGGTACCGGAGGTGGCGCGCAAGACCACGGTTGCGGCCGGGTGTGATCTGAGACAACATCAGCCGCCCCTCGTTGGTGCGCAGGACATTGACCTCGTCGGAGTTCTCCCGAATATTTGGCCAGATCGCGGGTGAACGACCGATTCGAATGAGGAGATGGACTGTGAGTGCTGCAAAACAGCTGGCGGAAAGCATCATCGCCAACTACGACAATCCGTTGCAGGGCAGCACGATAGACGTACCGGCACATGTTGAGTCCTTACTGCAAAGTTTAGGGGCGACGACTTCCGATTCCGGAGGCAAGGTCACCTATTACGGCTCCGATCCCATCCAGCCGGACCGATTGCCCTATGGATCTATCAGCGCGATTTCGCTTGCGGCCAAGGCGATCCTGGTCGCAAAGATCTGGAAGGAGCGTACGGGCGAGGGGCAGGATATTCACATCGACGTGCGCAAGGCCTTGCGACGCCTCACACCGTTCCTCGAGGGAAAGTGGGAGCTAGTCAATGGATTTCCCGGACGAACCGATCCATATAGCCCATTCTCCGGCGGCCCGGATATTGTTCCCACCGGGGACGGCAAGTGGATTATGTTCGCTGAGATTTATCCCGCATTGCGCCAGCGCGCACTCGAGCTTCTCAAACCCCGGGGCGGCACGTATGAGGCGCTACGCGATGCGGTCAAAGAGTGGAACGGTGAGGAACTCGAACAAGCCGCGGAGAAGGCGGGCGTACCAATGCCGCTGGCCCGCAATATCAAAGACGTGCTCAAGATGGATGCCTTCACGAAGAACTTGGGACTGATACCTCTCGTCAGCGTCGAGAAGGTCGGCGAAAGCGCTCCGATACCATTTGCGCCCAATCCGACGACGCCGCTCGACGGTATCCGCCTCCTTTCGTCAAGCCACGTCATTGCGGCCCCGTCGATCGGTCGCGCAATGGCCCTGCATGGCGCCGACGCGCTCAACGTGTGGCGACCATCCGATGTCGAGCACACGCTCTGGCACTACACCTCGCATGTCGGAGTGCGGTCCACCATGCTCGAGTTGAGCAGCAAGGAAGGCCAGGCGAAATTCCGTGAGCTGCTTTCCGGGGCTGACGTATTAGTCACCAATCGTCGTCCGGGATGGCGGCAGCGCTTCCACATCGCGCCGGAGGAAGTGATTGAGGAACGCCCGGGTCTCATCGATACACAGATCACCTGGGCCGGCGAAACCGGGCCGTGGTCGGATCGCGTCGGCTTCGACGTCACGGCCACTTTCGCGCTGGGCCTGGACAATATCGAGGGTAGCGACGAGAAGCCAGTCCACCCGTCGATCTACGTGGCCTGCGACTACGCAGCGGGTTGGCTCGCGACCTGCGGCATCCTGTCGGCACTGCTACGACGCGCCAAGGAAGGCGGCAGCTACCGCGTGAGGGTTTCGCTGGTACGCACGGCTCTGTGGCTTCCGGAGTTGGGCATTTTCGATCGCGACTACGCGACGAAGACGGCCGGCTCAACTGATGAGCACCTCTATCCGGATCCCGATGGATTCGTTGTCGATACGCCGATGGGCCGCTATACCGGTGTCAAGGAAATGATCGAGATGTCCAAGACGCCAGGCGAATACAAGTATCCACTGACCCCGTTCGGTTCGTGGCAACCAAACTGGCTATAACTCGGACTTGACTGGCCGCGTCGGGGGATTTCAGCTGGATGCCACTCGTCCTTCGTCCGCGTCCGCAGTGATGCCGAAGATTCGCCGTAAAGAATCCTCACCATAACTGGTGGGTTCGGGCGCGCCTGGCGTCAAACGGAATGTCCGTACACCATCCGGAAGTCGCTCGGCCCGCAGAAACAAGTCAGCGGGATCGTGACGCGCGTACAGGCTGTGGGCGAGGTCGTAGAGGTGGGTAACGAAAAGCACTTTGACGCCACTCTCGACCATCGCGTGCACGATGCCTCGGGCGATCTGCGATCCTTCCCGCGCGTTGGTCGAAGCAAAGGATTCATTGCACAACAGCAACGACGTGGACCCCATATGCTCGGCGATCGCACTCATTCGGGCGAGTTCTTCGTCGAGCTTGCCGTGCGTCAGGGTGGCATCTTCTTCACGCTTGAAATGTGTGAAGACACGGTCTCGGACGTTGGCAGCAAACGCTTCCGCGGCGACAAACATGCCCGCTTGCATCATTACCTGTGCCGCACCGACGCTGCGCAAAAACGTCGACTTACCGCCCTCGTTGGCGCCGGTGATGACGATCAGTGTTTTGCCATCGGCGTCGACGTCATTGCCGCTGACTTTCTTGCTGGTGGTCAGGCACAGTGCCACGTCACGCAGACCACGACATGCAAACCGCGGTGTCCCGATCTGCGTGGGTACGGGAAAAGATGTCGGCACAAGCCGTTTGGTGAGTTCGTCACGCAAATTCACGCACCCGAGGTAGAACCCCAGTTCGGTCCGCAGCCGTCCGAAGAAACGTTGGAGATGGTCCGCCGATTGGGTGACCGTGTTGGCGACGTCGTTGATGGCGTGGCCCGCCAACTTGCTGAGAGCTTGCGCACCGGCTAGGTCGGTTTCGTCGACCACAAACCCGTAGCCGTCGTTGTGATTCCCGGTCAGCCTCGCCCACCACCTGGACCGGGGTGGTTGGTGCAGCACATAGCGCTCGCCTTCGTTGCCCAACCCGAGCCCGGCGCTGAATCGGACACCGCCCGCCAGGTGCAAGTCGCCGAGGTACTCGTCAACCCGGGTCAAATAATCGTCGGAGCCCTGCTCGGCGAGCATCGCAAATAACTGCCGAAACCCAGCGGAGCGGAACTGGCCCGCGCATTCCTCGGATAGGCTACTCAGTTGCCTGAGGCTTTCCGTGAGCAGCTCCAAGACTCGCACGGAGCGGCGCAGGATCAGTGCCGGGTTGCGCGACATCAGCCCACCGAGGAACACCTTGCGCCGTAGTTCGACGCCGTCGACCGCGACCGCGATGTCGTACATCTGTTGCACCACAGTACGATTGGCCAGACAGTCGGCCAGCACCTGTTGGCGGTACACGATGACGCCGGGATCGGTTACCGACAGCGGGACCACCTTTCTGGCAATCTCCAGCAGAAAAGCGTCGCCAGCTGTCATGGCAGCGTAGAGCCTGTCCAGTTCCAGGTCATCGTTGGTGAGAGCGCTTAGCTGCCAAGGCAACTGGGACTCCAGATCGATGTCACTCTCCGGATGTAACAGGCGCACTTTCAAGGGCCGATCCTCCGTCGCAGGACGTCGTAGTTGAGTCCGTATTTGTCGGCCAACGCAGCGGCATAGGCCAAGCCGTCCGCGGGGCGACGGGTGAAATGAAAGGTTCGTTGGGTAGGACTGTCGGTCGCTACTTCGCCGACCATGCTGACGCACGCCTGATCCAGGCTGGCAAGTTCGTCGAGGAAGGTGACGTAGACGGCGATGCAGCGCAATTGAATGATCCGCTCAAGGATTTCCGCGCCGATTGTCAGTGCGTCGCTGACGGTGGTGGATGAGAAGCTTTCGTTCATGATGATGATGCTCGCCGTGGTGGCGCGGGACAGAACGCCATGAATTCGTATCAGCTCGTCCTCGAGCTTGCCATGAAGTGTCGACAGGTTCTCCTGCCGGTCGAAATGGGTGTAGATGTGGTCGGCCAACGTGAACCTGGCACGTCTTGCGGGTACCGGGCAGCCGAGCGACGCGAGATAGGCGCATTGGCCGATAGTTCGGGCAAATGTCGTCTTGCCACCCTGATTCGGTCCCGTGACGACGAAGATCCTTTCGGACCCCGACAGGCGAAAGCCGTTGCTTACCAAAGACTGCCCTGCGTGCTCCGACTTCATCGCTAGTGCTAGGTCGAAGGCGTCATCAGCGGACAGCGCTCCGGGTTCGGTGGTGACCTCGGGATAGCTGAAGTTGAGGCCCCCCAGGCCCTCAGTGGTTAACCGGCCGACAAAGGCCAAATAGGATAAATAGAACGAGATCTCGTGGTCGAAGTGGGCGATCGTGGGCTCAACGAAGCCCGCGTTTCGGCGACAGAATCCGTCGAGCAGTGCAGAGGCGTCCGGATAAAGCTTGGCGACGCACTCGAGGATCTGTTCGTCGACATGGTTTATGTCGGCGCGATCCTTGAGGGATACGTGGTAGTCCTTGGTCACCTCGGTGGCGAATCTGGCGAACGTCGCCACCACGGCTTCACTGTAATCGGTTTGGTCTTCATACTTTTCAACGTGAACCCGCAGGTCCTGGACGTGTACGGTGTAGCGAACCCGGCGCAGCTCAGACTGTACGGCCGCACTGTCGCTCACCAGGTTTCGGAAGGTGTCGCTCTCGACGTATTCGTCCAGATAGTGGTCAAAGTCGCGTAGCCCGCGAGAGGTCAACTCGACAGCAGCGAGATCGTTTCGTAGCAGTGCCACAGCGTCGCAGAACGTTTGGACGGCATAGATGAACCAGCCGTGCCGTCGCAGCGGATTCGACAGCTGCTTCGCCTGCTGAAGTCGGTGCCGCATCGTTTGCATGCCGTGAGCGAAATTCATGACGGCCTGGCGGGTTTGGTCGCTTTCGAGATCTCGAAATACCTGGTGGCGGTGCTCGACGGTGGAAACATCGTGCAGCGGGACGTAAAAGAACCGGTCGACGTCAGTGGGATGCCCGGCGGTCACCGCGGCGATGATTTCGTCTAAGTGCAAGTCGGCAAAGCAATCGGGCGCCGCTTCAACAGCCTCCGGTGCGCCGCCATTCGAGCACAAGATGCTGGTAAAGCGCGCCACCTGTCGCTCACCTGCCTCGTACCGCGAGTTGCCTACTTCCTAGAAGCCGTCAGCCGGTGCGGCAGTCGTGGCGGGCTTCGTCGCCTCTGCGGATGCTACGCCCCGAGGGATTTCTCGCTTGACACCGCGTCGCCCTAGCGAGAGTGCATCAAGGCCCGCCCAACGATCGCACCGCCGGTGCCGCTCAAGACGTTACGCGGCCTCCGAACCCCGGCGCGACTTGCTACAAAGAGATGAAGCCGCGAAGCTCGAGAAGATGAGCGTCTTGAGGTTTGATTTCACGCCGGATCCGCAGCTCTATCCGTTCGAGTCGCGCTGGTTCGAGAGCTCGCGGGGCCGCGTCCACTACATCGATGAGGGAGACGGCCCGCCGATCCTGTTGTGCCACGGCAATCCGACATGGAGCTTCCTGTATCGCGACATTGTGATCGCGCTGCGTGACCGGTTCCGTTGTATTGCACCGGATTATCTTGGGTTCGGGCTGTCGGAGCGCCCCGACGGATTCGGGTACAAGGTCGACGAGCACGCCCGAGTCGTCGGCGAATTCGTCGATCACCTAGGCCTGGACGGCTACCTGACGATGGGCCAGGACTGGGGTGGGCCGATCGGCATGTCGGTCGCGGTGCAGCGTGCCGATCGGGTGCGCGGCGTCATCCTCGGCAACACCTGGTTCTGGCCTACCGACGTGCTGACGACGAAGATCTTCAGCCGGGTGATGTCCAGCCCGCCGATGCAGTGGGCGATCTTGCAGCGCAATTTCTTCGTCGAGCAGATGATTCCCGCGGGAACCGAGCGCCACCCCACCGCCGCGGTAATGGAGCACTACCGGGCGGTGCAGCCCAGCCCGGCCGCACGGCTGGGCGTGGCCGAGCTGCCCAAGCAGCTCTTGGGAGCCCGTCCACTGCTGGAACGGCTCGGCCGGGAAGTGCCGGCAAAGCTGGGTGCCAAGCCCGCGCTGTTCGTCTGGGGCATGAAAGACTTCGCGTTCAGACCCGGCCCGTCGCTGCCGCGGATGCGCGCGACGTTTCCCGATCACGTCCTCGTCGAACTGCCCAACGCC
>Ga0210386_10004191_pt1 | contig 11967 bp, 9 predicted proteins | sample IncBWH32OmetaG_FD_160091 | JGI IMG/M metagenome (GOLD analysis project Ga0210386, IMG submission 160091) | Forest soil microbial communities from Barre Woods Harvard Forest LTER site, Petersham, Massachusetts, United States - Inc-BW-H-32-O ... | reverse complement strand
GCCGTGCCCGATGCCTGGGGTGAGCGTGGCTGGCTATCATGAGCACTTTGTTCGTCGCGTGCACATGGCTCGGCGTCGGCACCTGAGCGCGGAAGCACTGGTGGTGCAGATTCGCGCCGTGTATGTGGCCAATCGCGGAGCTTACGGCTGGCCGCGCGTCTGGCGCGCACTGCGTGCTCAAGGTATCCGCGTGGGCAAGCAGCGGGTGCAGAAGCGGATGCGGCAGCACGGTATTCGCGCTCGCGGCAAGCGGCGTTTCCGCGTCACCACCGATAGCCGCCATGGTCCGCCGATCGCGCCCAACCTGCTGAACCGCAACTTCACCGTGGCCGCGCCCAATCAGGGGTGGACCGGCGACATCACCTATATCCCAACCAACCAGGGCTGGCTTTTCCTGGCCGTGGTCATCGACCTGTTCAGCCGCCGCGTGGTGGGCTGGTCGATGCAACCGGAGATGCGCAGCCATCTGGTCATCGATGCGCTGGAGATGGCCTGGCTGCACCGCAGTCCAGATCGAAGTGCCAGGCCGATCTTCCATAGCGATCGCGGCTGCCAGTACGCCAGCCATGAGTTTAGCCAGTTGCTTCGGCAGTGCGGCATCACCGCTTCGATGAGCCGCAAGGGCAACTGCTGGGATAACGCGCCCAGCGAGGCACTGTTTGCGTCTCTGAAAGTAGAACGGCTGCACGGAGCATGCTTTGAAACCATTCGTCAGGCCAAGGACGAAGTCCTCAATTGGCTGCTCTGGTATAACCAAACGCGCATGCACTCAACCCTGGGCTACGTCAGCCCGATGCGGTTCGAACAAGACTGGTATCGCAGCACCGCAGCCGTTGCAAACTGATGGGGCCAAGCCTATGAAAGCAGGCTATGGAAAAGCAGGAAAGCAAAAGACGCTTTCCAACTTTCCCACAGCCACGACGACTACGAACTATAACTACTTATGGGATACGGATTCTGAGGGCAAGGTCAGTGTGCCCATCGCGTGTGTGCCAATTCAAGGGGTCATTCCATTTTGGGTCCGCGCTCTTGACTCGATGTGCGCGAATGATACCCGGAGCGTCGCTTGCCTTCTGTCAGGTCCAGCGCCGCAGCAGATCATCCGATTGTTTGCCCTCGCGGAAGAGCTCGCCCGGGCCGAAGTAAGTTGAACCGCACTGGATTCTCTCTAGTTCCAACGGAACGTCCTGAATTATTTCAGCGTAATTCTTCGCGACCCCCATTCATATTTGGGTGTTCCAAAGCGTCATCCCGATGAAAGCTGACCTGAATCCGTGAGCGCAGCCATTGCCGACATGCCGGTTATCGAGTCCGATCGTCTCTCGCGTCTCTTCGCAGAGCACTACCGGCGCGTATTGCTGGCCGCCTACCGCGTCCTGGGCAACATGGCGGATGCGGAGGACATCGCCCAAGGCGTCTTTCTGCGGCTTGGCGAGGCCCAGATGCCGGCCATTGCCAACGCGGGCAGTTACCTCTACCGCGCGGCCCTCAACGGCGCACTCGACCTCCTGCGCAGCCGCAACCGGGCAGCGCTGGAGCCGCTCGACGCAGCCGACGGCATCGCCGCCACGGGGCGGGGCACTTCGCCCGAGGCGGATGCTTCCGCGAGCGAAATGGCTCGATGGCTGCGCTCGGCCCTAGGTGAGCTGACGCCCCGCGCCGCGGAAATGTTCGCGCTGCGCTACCTCGAGGAGTTCAGCAACGGCGAAATCGCCTCGCTGATGAACACTTCGCAGGCGGTGGTTGCGGTCACGCTATATCAGGCCCGGGCAAAGCTGAAGAAACGGCTCAGAGAACTGGAGCGGGGGATGCGATGAAGGACACGAAATCACTTTTGGAAAGAGCAACAGACGCGCTGCGGACCGACGTTCCCACTGCGGACGCCCTAACTACAGCCATGCAGCAAACCGCGCATCGGCTGGGAATCGACGGCGCAAGCGAAGCGGTACATGCCATCCAGAACTGCGAAGGCATTCGCAGCCTGCTCGAGGCATACCGGGCCGGTACCTTGCCCGAGCCCCGGCGTCTTCTGGTTGAGTCGCACATGCACGAGTGCGGCGCCTGTCTGCGCCTTCTGCGCGAGGGCTCGCGCGCCGCGGTGGTCGACTGGTCCGCCCCTTCAATCGCGAAACGCGCACTGCGTTCCCCACGCATGTGGAATTGGGGTTTGGCTTTCGCCAGTATGGTTGTCCTGGCCGTCGTGTTTCTCTATCGCGCATACTGGCAGATTCCGCCCGGCGTGCGTGCAGAAGTGCAGTCCGTCGATGGCGCGGCCTATCTGATCTCCGACAACGTCGATCGCCCCATTGCGCCGGGTGCCGCACTGCACGAAGGTGAGCAATTGCGTACCGCTGCCGATTCGCGCGCCGCTGTGCGCCTTGCAGATGGGTCGCTGGTGCAGATCAACCAGCGCAGCACCCTCAGCGTGGGCGCGCGCGGCAGAGACATGACCGTCGCCCTGGATCGCGGTGCCGTCATCGTCGAGGCGGCGCATCGCACCTCGGGCCATCTCTACGTGCACACGCCGGACTGCCGCGTCGCCGTCACTGGCACGATCTTCTCCGTCGACGCGGGCCTGAAAGGATCGCGTGTCGGCGTCCTACAAGGTTCGGTGCAGGTGGCCCACGCCGGCCTTAAGGCAGTCCTGCATCCAGGCGAACAGCTCGCCACCAGCGACAACCTCGCGCCGCAGCCGCTGCAAGAGCAGTTCGCGTGGAGTCCTGATCAGCAGAAGTACATCGGCATCATGGCGCAGCTCGCTCTTGTCGAGCACCGCATCGCGCAGCTCCCGTTCCCCGAGCCGCGCAGCAGCAGCGATCTTCTGCCGCGCATGCCTGCGAACACCCTGCTCTACGTCAGCATTCCGAATCTCGGCGAGTTCCTCAACGAGGCCAATGCGATCTTCCAGGATCAGCTCAGTCAGAGCCCCGAGTTGCAGCAGTGGTGGTCGCACGGCCGGACCCGCAACCAGGAGGCCCTCAACGAATTCGTGGGCAAGATCCACGACATAAGCCAATACCTTGGGGATGAAATCGTCCTTGCCGGTATCAACAGCGGCGACCGCCCTGCAATCGCCGTCATTGCCGATGTTCAGCGCAGCGGCCTCAAAGAAGAGTTGCAGCGCCAGTTCACGACGTCTGAAAGTGGACTGACTGTGCTTGATCCGGCTTCGCTCGCCTCCGCCAGTGCCGCCGGCAATCGGGGCGGATATGCTCTGGTGCGCGATCACGAGGTCATCTTCGCCGGGACCCTCGACGCTCTCAGACTCTTCAACACTAGGCTCGACGCGGGAGCGAGCGGCTTCGCGTCAAGCGCATTCGGCAGTCAGATCGCGGCCGCATACACGCGCGGCGCAGGCATCCTTCTTGCCGCCGACCTCCACGCAATGCTGCAGAGTGGAATGGCGCACGCGTCGCAAGAAGCCGAGAAACAGCGCCAACTTGAAGCCACGGGCCTTGCCGGCGTGCAGTATCTCATTGCTGAACACCGCGAACTTAACGGCGTCCCGGCCAATCATCTGAATCTGCAATTTGCCGGAACGCGGCAGCGCCTTGCGTCATGGCTCGGAAGTCCGGCACCCATGGGCTCGCTCGATTTCGTAAGCTCCAATGCGTCGATCGCCGTGGCCACTCTGACCAAGGATCCGGCGTCGATCGCCGACGACTTCATCGCCATGGCTTCGCAGGCGAAACGAGGTCCGGTCGACTGGAGCGAAGCCGATGCCAAGCTGCAAATCAGCGTTCGCAATGATCTGATGGCCAACTTCGGCGGTGACTTCCTCCTTGCGCTCGACGGTCCCGCGCTGCCCACGCCTGCCTGGAAGATAGTCATCGAGGTGAACAATCCCGCCGCTCTCGAGAATGCGCTGGAGCGCATGACCAAGGCTATCGACGGAGAGATGCGCGACCCCAAGTTCCATCCCGTCACCATCAAAACAGACACCGCAGGCGGGCGGCAGTACTTTACGATTCGCGACCAGGTGACCAGCGCGGCGCTGGCGCAATACACGTTCGCCGATGGTTTCATGATCGTGGCGCCGGAACGTGCACAGTTGACAGACGCCTTGCGCGCGCACGCCACGGGCAATTCGCTGGCGCGCTCCGCAGCGTTCCGTGCCCTGCTACCGCGCGATGCGAACGAGAACTACTCCGCGATCGCCTACCAGAACCTGAGCCCTGTGCTCTCGCCGCTCCTCTCGCAGTTCAGCGGAGAAGCGGCCGACGCACTCCGCAAACTCGCATCCGACTCCCGCCCCACTGTGATCTGTGCATGGGGACAGGACAATCGCATCGAGGCATCCACCGACAGCCGTCTTTTTGGCTTCGATTTTCTTACCCTCGGAGCCATTCTGGATGCACGGAACAAGTCAGGCGTGCAGCACGTAACCAACTGACATGAGCGTGATCGAGTTGGATAGACTCGAAGTGCGGCTGGGCGGTCGGACCGTACTCGACGGTCTGAGCGGCCAGTTGCGCGGTAACGCGATCGGTCTTCTCGGCCCGAACGGCGCAGGCAAGTCCACGCTCATTCACACGCTGCTTGGCTTCTACACTCCGTCCCGCGGCGCGGCCCGCGTCTTTGGCATCGATACAAGGCAGGAACGCGTGCGAATCCGCCAGCGGATCGGTTACATGCCGGAGAACGATTCGTTTATCGGCAACATGAGCGGCGTTCGATTTGTCCGCTACATGGCCGAGCTCGCCGGTCTGCCCGCTGCAGATGCGCTGGAGCGCGCGCACGAAGCATTGTTCTACGTCGGCCTCGGCGAGGTGCGCTATCGCAAGATCAACACCTACTCGCTCGGCATGAAGCAGCTCATCAAGTTAGCGCAGGCCCTGACGCACGGCCCCCAGCTTCTCATCCTCGACGAACCCACCAACGGCCTCGATCCCGTCGCGCGCCAGCGCATGATCCATACGCTGCAGGAGATTCGGAAGCAGGGAAGCATTCGCCTGCTGATCTCCTCGCACCTTCTGCGCGACATCGACGAGACCTGCGACGAAGTGTTGATCCTCAAGCAGGGAAGAATCGCCGCGCTCTGCAACATCGAAGAAGAACGCCGTTCACATCGCAACTTCATCGAGTTGGAAGCGCTCGGGGAAATCGACTTGTTCTGCGACGCAGTTCGCGCCCTCGGCTGCGAGTGTGCCAGCTTCCCGGCTGGGCGCGTCAAGCTCGTCGTGCCCGACGCCATCGAACCCCGCGATCTCTATCGCGTGGCTCACGACAACGGAGTCCAGATTCGCCGCATGGGCAGCCGCCGTGACTCGCTCGAAGACATCTTCCTGCGCGCTATGGACACGGTTCCGGAAAGGAGTGAACTTGTCGGTATATAGACACGAATACCGCGCCTATGCCGGCCGCCTCACATCTCCTTTGACGCGCGTCGGCGTCCTCACACGCTATGCGTATGCGGAAGCATGGTCGTCGCGTATCACCACAGCGCTCTTCGTCGCAGCGCTCCTGCCGACTGTCGTCTATCTTGTCGGCATCTATCTGGCCAACAATCCAGTCGCCCGTATGGTCATCCTCAGCAGAAAGAACTCGCTAATTTCCATCGACGCTTCATTCTTCATGACAGTGCTCTCCAGCCAATGCTGGCTCGCGCTCGTCCTCACGGCGTGGGTCGCGCCACGGCTGGTCTCGTTCGATATCGGCGATAACGCTCTCCCGATCTTGCTTAGCCATCCCATCTCGCGCTTCGGTTACGTAGCCGGCAAATTCATCGCGCTCTTCTCCTTCCTTTCCATCATTACCTGGATCCCCTCCATCGGCCTTTTTGCGTATCAGGCTTACTCGTCTCCCGTGCCCTGGGTCGGCAGCCATCTCCGCATCGGCATGGGGCTTCTTGCCGGTTCGCTTCTGTGGATCGTCGTTCTCTCCCTGCTCGGCCTTGCGCTCTCCTCCTGGGTCAAATGGCGCGTCGTCGCCACGGGGGTCATCTTCGCCGCCATCTTCGTACCGGCGGGCATAGGCGGAATTGCATCAGCCATCCTGCGCACCAAGTGGGGATTGCTCATAAACGTCCCCGTCATGATGACCCAACTCTGGCAGCGTATGCTCGGAGCGCCACAAATCATGTTGAGAGACTTGACCCTGCCGACCGGCGCCATCGCCGCAGTTCTTCTTCTGCTCTGCGCTCTCAGCGTGGCCATGCTCAACGCGCGTATCCGTGCGCGCGAAGTGGTGCGAGGATAAGCGCGATGACCGATCGCATCGTCTTCGAGAACGTCTCCAAGTTCTACGGCGAAGTCCTCGGCGTGAACCGCGTGTCGCTCAATCTGCCACCGGGCATCACCACACTCGTCGGCCCCAACGGCTCCGGCAAAACAACGCTGATGAACTTGATGACCGGCCTCGCGCAGCCGTCGAGCGGGCGCATCTCCGTGCTCGGCGTCGAGTCGGGCGACGCCTACACATTCTTCCGCGCTGTGGGCTACTGCACGCAGTTCGATTCCTTCCCGCACGGCCTCACCGGGTGGCAATTCCTCGTCGACAGCCTGCTGCTCTATGGCATGAGTGAAACGGACGCCACCCGCTTCGCACGCGAAGCCATCGAACGCGTGCGTCTTAGCGACGCAGCCATGCGCAAAATCGGCGGCTACAGCAAAGGCATGCGGCAGAAGATTCGCCTCGCGCAGGCCATTGCGCACCACCCCCGCGTTCTCATCCTCGACGAGCCGCTGAACGGCCTCGATCCCATGGCGCGCGCTGAGTCGCTGGGACTCTTTGAAGAACTGAGTCGCCAAGGCATGCACCTGGTCGTCTCCAGCCACATTCTCGATGAGGTCGACCGTATCTCCGACCGCGTGGTTCTCATCACCGGCGGCTACGTCGTGGCCGAAGGAAACATCCACGAGGTCCGCCGCGAAGTGCGCGACAAGCCCATGCAGGTCGTCATTCGCTGCAATTGCCCCGAAATGCTCGCGTCCCGCATGTTTTCGCTCAATCACTGCGTTGAAGCTCGTCTGCACGCCGACGGCCGTGGAGTCTTCCTGCGCACGGGCGACATCGATGAGTTCTATCGGCTGCTGAACTCGATCGCTCTCGAAGGCTCGATCCGGATCGACGCCGTCGCGCCTGTTGATGACGACACACAGGCCATCTATCAGTACCTCATCGGCTCGGAGGGCACTGCGTCATGAGCACTGCCCGCGGCAATGTGCTGGTTCGATCTCTGCAGAAACAGCCGTGGGATCTGTGGTGGCTGCAGGCCCGCCGTCTCGTGCGTATCGAAGTCCGCCGCAACCTGTTCTCCGGGCGCGCATGGTGGATCTACTCCCTCGCGTTTATCCCGACCGGCATCATCCTCATCCACCTCTTGGTCAGATCGCACCCAGTGTTTGATCTCGATGACGACACGAACGTACTGGCCGGCATCGTCCAGTTCTACTATGTGCGGCTCGGCGTCTTCTTCGGCTGCCTTGGCATCTTCGCCCGCCTCATCCGCGGGGAAATGATTGAGCGCAGCCTGCATTTCTATCTGCTATCGCCGGTCAGGCGCGAAGTGCTGCTCCTCGCCAAGTACGCCGCGGGATGCTTCTCGGCGCTTCTTCTCTTCGGCGTCGCCGTCCTTGCCAACTTCATTCTGATCTACGTCGGCTTCGGCGCCGCCGGCCAGGACTACGTCCTGCATGGCCCGGGGCTCGCCCAACTCGGCGCCTATCTTTTGGTTGTGTCTCTCGCGTGCCTCGGCTATGGAGCCGTCTTTCTCTTACTCAGCATGGTGTTCCGCAATCCCACACCCGCGGCGATGCTGGTCATGGGCTGGGAAGCCATCAACCCGATCATGCCGTCCATGCTGCAGAAGATCAGCGTTGCTTCCTACCTGCGGCACCTCATGCCCATTACCGTGCCCGGCCAGGGTATCTTCACTCTGCTGACCGTACAGACTGAGCCCGTCCCCGCCTGGATAGCCGTCGCCGGACTTCTTGTGCTCACAGCCGTGGTCTTGGCGTATTCCTGCCTCCGGATCCGCCGCCTTGAGATCCGCTACACCACCGATTAGCCTGCAAGTCTTCAAGACAATTTAGCGTGCGAAAACACTAACTGCGTCGCCTTCATGCACCGCTGACGGTACACGATTCAAGATTATTGCCTCATACTGCGGCGCCTTACCTACCGTCTGCGAATCGATTGAGCCTCCGCCTTCGATTATGGGAGAGGGCTAAACCCAACTTAAGTATTCAGCCGTGCTCGATGCTTAGGCTCTGGCTCTAATCCGTCTTCGGTCGGTTCCGTCAAAGCGCTGATGAGGTGTACTGCAGCGATGCCGAGTGGATCTGATAAGGAATACCCGGCTTGTGACATTCTGCCGCTCCGATCGACCGCGACGATTAGGCCGGCCCTCTCTAACTCGCGCAAATATTGTGTCAGCTTTTTTTAGACCCCGGAGGAAGCGTGCTGCGTAGCCGGCTTAACTGAGTTGGGCCATGCTGGAGCTGGGTAAGAATCCTGAATCCCATTTGCCCTGAATGCGCGTGACACAACGATTCTCGTTTCCCCATCGGGAAGGAAGCCCTGGGAGCGATCGAATGGCAGTCATATACGCCTCGAGCAAGGGACCGTGCAAAGGCCTGAAAAGGCCCTCTACATATAAAAGGTTGTGGAAATCGTCAAAAGCGGACGCCCGTCGTAGAAATTTAGCTCACAATATGAAATTGGGTCTGTTTTCGGTAGAGTGGCGTCACTGACTGACGGCGCCGCGGTCTCTGTGCTCGGGGATGAGACCCTCGGTGCCGAGACCATGGAAGGGCAATCGAACGACCCGTCGCCTACCTCGCCAGCAATGCGGAAGCTATCTGTGAAACCGTTGCTCGGCCTAAATTGCGCGTCGCTCCGCAGAAGTCGATTGCGCAACAGACCCTGCAGTGCCTGCATCGTGTGTGCAGCCGCCTGGTCGCCTTCCGGACCCAGCTACATCCCAACGTAAAGTGGAACAGCGATTTTCTTGAAATTTTCAATAATCGATGTCCGATTCCGCAGTTTTCCACAGCCATATATAAGTAGAGGCACTTTTTGGGGTGGAGTGCGAATGCCGGTTAATACGTTACCGAAGGCGGACTTATTGCTGGATGAAGCGGATTCCGATGCACCGGTAGCACGGCTTTGGACACCTCGAGAGACCTGCGATACGCTGCGGAGGATTCGACCCACGAGTGATGTCAGGTGTTTCCAGAGCAACATACTGATGCCCTTGCTTTCACCGATTTATTTCGCTTGCGCTGCCATGCTAATGCTTCCTCAGAGATGTGAAGAACGAGGAGAAGGTCAAACTGGGTTTCTGTTTGCTTCAAAGGATGAGACGTTGTGGCCGTCCGATCGATAGGCAGCAACATAGCTTACGGGTGTGGAAGATATACGCGGATAAAACGTTCCAACCCAAAGCTTTATATCAAAATGCCGTTTCCACCTTGTCTGCGTGAACCTAGTAGTGGCTCAGGTGATCATTTCGACATTCAGATCGGAGTCCGCGGAACAATGCGGTTGAGATTGCCGTCGAGTAATCGGTCTCCTGGTCGCCTTTTGTGGGAGTTTTTCTCCCATGAAGCGGCAACCCAGTTCGCGCTGTGTCTCCGCAGGGATACCGGTGTCGCTCGTGGTGAGAATTTGCATCGGTGAGGAACGACCGGACTCGAGGGCTTCAGAATTGCCTCGTAGGCCCGACGTTTCGAATCGGGAGGCGCCGTCACGGTTGGCGTATTACTTCCTGTTTGCCGACAAACAAGAAATAAAGCAACCGAAGGGCGTTCTCAGGACCTATCCGGCATTCTCTCCTAGAAACGCACGTTACACCGATTGAGTCACCAAATCGTGCAACGCAATGGAGAGGAATTCGGCAAGCAGCATTTAAACGATGCCTTGCGGAAGAGCCGGGCTTTCTTTACCAACTCTACTTCCCTCTTTCGTGGAAAGAGGTCCATCAATTCAGTGCTCACGACAGTACGATCACATCACCCTCGTTCTGGCCCGATGCTAAGGAGACTTACCTGCGTCCCGCGGACGATTCTTTTCTGTCGATACACAGTCTCGAACGGTTATCGGGTCAGGCAGCGGCTCTGCGCCGAACCCGCCAAACGAGATAAGGCAGAACCGCAAGCGAAACAATCGCGAGCGCGTAGACCACCGTGCCCCAAATGTCCGGTCCCAAGCCGAGGCCCAGGCTCACGTGCGCAGTTCCGCCCGGAACCAATCGGGTCGCGTGAACTCGAACTGTGCAACCGATGAATGCGACCAAAGCCAACCCGGCAAAAGGCCAAATCGCTTTCAATCTTTGCCGGGCTGCGACCATCACGAGCGCCCACCCTACAAACAGCGGCGCCCCAAAATAGATCATTCTGCCGGTCTGAAAGTAGATATTCTCGATCGCGTAGGTTGGGCCGCCGATGCGGACCCCGAAAGGCGTAATGGCATCCGGCAGAAACATCTTCCATCCCGACCACAAAATGAATAAGGCAAGATAGTAAGCTCCGGCCAGAACCAGCAGCGGAACAATCCCGAACGTTGCCCACGGCACTCGGACACTCCACGACTGAAAGTTCTGTTGCCCGATCATCGCCTTCGCAAGCTCATCCATCCCGCCCAGCCGAGCCAGCGACGCCGACTCCGCGTCCGCCCCGCTGCGGCCCGCGCTCACTTCCTCCGCAGTCAGGTCCGCCAGATGATCGGACAGTTCGCGCAAGTACCGCCGCACGTGCCGCGGCGCGACTCCGGCGCGCAGCAGGCGCTCACGGAGTTCATTGAATGGCTTCGCCATGTTGCCCTCCCGCCAGCATCTTGTGGATGGCCCCTGCCAGATTGATCCACGTCTCCGACAGATCGGCCAGCCGACGCGACCCTGTACGCGTTACCGAATAGTAGACGCGGCTGCGGCCATTCACCACTTTGCGCCGCGATTTGAGCGCTCCTTCGCGTTCCAGCCCATGAAGCACCGGATAGACCACGCCTTCGCCGACTGCGACCACGGCATCGGTTCGGCTGCGAATCGCCTGGACGATCTCATAGCCATACATCTCCTCATGCGCGAGCAGCCTCAGGATCAGCAGCTCCGGAACCCCATTCATAAAATTCGGATTGGTCGCGCGCTCTGCCATCGATGACCACGATACCTTTCAGTTCAAGGTATGTCAACCGGTCAGCGTAACGGAGGTGATCTGCGGTTCTACCGTTCTACCCTGGGCTGCCGCGTTGATCCCGGATCACGGGCGACCGGGAATTGGCCGCTCTAATCACCCCAGCGTGTTTATCACGAGCAAAAGGCTATGTCTCCTTCAGTTCAGCCGCTTCAAGATGTAGGCGGTCCTTCCCTTCGTTGAAATCTCCACTTTACTGTCGGAGCCAACGATATAGCGCTGCGCTGTGGCAATGCTTGGATCGACCGGAGTTACGGATATCCTGGCCTGCGCCCACTGCGAGGGAAGAGTCCAAACAACGGCGCCGCCATCTACCGAGTAGAGGACAATCTCTTTGTCACCGATCGGAATCACGCGCCGTTGACCGTCGACGCTTTTGAAATCGTGGTCAACGACCGTCCAGGAACCATCGTCAAGAACTGTCGAGACCGTCCCGTCGCTAAATCGAGCAATGTAGCTGTTGCGAGGTATGGTGACGGTCTTTCCATCCTTTTCCACCTGCTTCTCGCCCACCTTCTCGGTCCCAAGCCAAATCAGGTTCTTCTTTAATAGATAGGATTGGGTGAGATTGCCGAGGTAATACATGTCCGCGATCTCGGTTTCGGTGTACTTCGTGAGATGCATACCACCGATCTCGTTGGTCTCTCGAAACGAGTAGCCCAGATTCATGGACCATCCCAAGGCCTGTCCCATGCCTTCCTGAAATTTGCCGCCACCGTAGAGCTTTCCTTGCATCATCATGAGCTGGAAGGGATCGGAGATCACGAAGCGATGCTGCACCCCCTCTGCTTTTCCGTAGTAGGCATCCACAGGTCCTTCTGTCAAAGGAACGATG
>Ga0210386_10004190_pt1 | contig 11968 bp, 10 predicted proteins | sample IncBWH32OmetaG_FD_160091 | JGI IMG/M metagenome (GOLD analysis project Ga0210386, IMG submission 160091) | Forest soil microbial communities from Barre Woods Harvard Forest LTER site, Petersham, Massachusetts, United States - Inc-BW-H-32-O ... | reverse complement strand
CCTCGGCCTTGCGACGCGCCTCCGCCGCCTCGCGCTCGGCTTGTTCGACCCCTTCCCTGCTGCTGCGCCGCTTGGCTTCCTCTTCAGCGAGGCGCCTTTCTTCGATATCGCGCATCTTTGCGTCGGCAAGGGCGCTGGCACGCGCGGTCCGCTCGTCGTCGGTCAGGGTACGCAATACCACGCCGGAGTTGCTGCGCGGCGGCGCCGGCGGGGGCGCGGCGCGGCTTGCCGGGGATGGAGTTGGCGCTTTTGCCGAGGCAGGTTCGGGCGCATGGGTTTCGGCAGGCGGGACCTCGCCGCCAACGCGTCGCTTGCCGCGCTTTTCCACGACGACCTGCTTGGTCCGGCCGTGGCTGAAGCTCTGGCGCACGGTTCCCGTCTCGACACGCGGCTTGAGCGTCAAGGTCTTGGTCGGAACACTAAGCGTCTTGTCGCCAGGAGTTTTGGTATCAACCATTCAGCAGTCCTAATCTCTTTCAATCGTGCGTGTTCGCACGGTTCGTATCGGTAAATTCTTTGCCGACTTTCCGGCGGTTCCGCCATCGTCCGCCATCCGGTATCGAACCAGCTTATGGCTACGTGACAGGAACGTCTTGCTCGCCGGGCCGGCGAGCAGCGCAGCATGTATCACATTTGACCGGCCAAGTGCCAAATCCAATTGCTCCGAGGTCAGCGCCGTAAGCACCTCGATTTCGGCGGATTTATCGCCAATTCGGCGATTTTCCTCGATCAGGGCGTTTAATTTGCGGATTCCGTGGTCAGCGCCGTCGGAGGCATGGATCAGGGCCGTGATCCGCCCTCCAGCCTGTCGCTCCAGGGCCTCTGCCACCTTGCTGGAGCCAGCGATGACGAGCCCGGCCTTGGCCGCGATGGCAAGCGCCTCGACCACAAAACGTTCCAGCAGGACTTCGGTACCGGCCGCGAGCGCCGACGCCACGCTAACGTTGCGCTTGAACCCCCTCGAGAACTGGTGACGGCGGACGGCTTCCGCAACCATATCGCGGGTGGCCAAAATCCAAAGGCCCCGGCCGGGGAGCCTGCGTTTCAGATCCGGCACCACCTCGCCTGACGGAGCGACCACAAACCGGATCAGCTCATCGATCGGGCGAAGCTCGCGGCTGACCGCGCACATGCGGATGGTCGCGGACCTTTCGGTCCGCGGTCCATTGTCGAGTTCGGGGTCAGCAAGGGCGAGCATTCGATCGACATGGCTCCAATCGTCAGGCCGGCTGGCCTTCGGGTGCCACAGCCTCGTTTTTCTCGTCGAGATCGGCCTGGGTGATCCAGCCGGCCAGGACTCGCGCCTGCATGATCAAGTTCTCGGCGTCGTCCCGCGAGATTTCGTTACCGTCAAGAATGCCCGCATGCTTGGTCGGCTCGCCGCCTTCCTTGCGTTCGGTCCAACCGATCAGATCGTCGGTGGCGCAGCCGGCGAGGTCTTCGACGGTCTTGATGTCGTTCTCGCCGAACTTCACCAGCATCTTCGAAGTCACGCCGGGAACCTTCTTCAAGTCGTCGTCCACGCCGAGTTCCCTGCGCTTGTTTTCAAGCTCGGTTTCGAGCCGCTCGAGATATTCCCTGGCGCGATTCTGCAGCTCATTTGCCGTTTCGTCGTCAAAGCCCTCGATGCCGGCCAGTTCGCGGACATCGACCAGCGCCAGTTCCTCAACGGACGTGAAGCCTTCCGAAGCGAGCAACTGGCCGACGACTTCGTCGACATTGAGCGCTTCCATGAAGACGCGAGTGGAGTTTTCGAAATCGGCCTGGCGACGCTCGGATTCCTCCTGCTCGGTCAGGATGTCGATGTCCCAGCCAGTCAGCTGCGAGGCGAGCCGCACATTCTGCCCACGCCGGCCAATCGCCAGCGAAAGCTGGTTGTTGGTGTCGGGCACCACGACTTCGATCCGCTCACGGTCCTCATCGATCACGACCTTGGAGACCTCCGCAGGTGCGAGCGCGTTGACGACGAAGGTCGCGATATCGGGCGACCACGGAATGATATCGATCTTCTCACCCTGCAGCTCGTTGACGACCGCCTGCACCCGCGATCCGCGCATGCCGACGCAAGCGCCGACCGGATCGACCGACGAATCCCGCGAGATCACGCCGATCTTCGCGCGCGAGCCCGGGTCACGGGCCACCGCCTTGATCTCGACGATGCCGTCATAGATCTCCGGCACTTCCTGCGCGAAAAGCTTCGCCATGAATTGCGGATGGGTGCGCGAGAGGAAAATCTGCGGCCCGCGGGTTTCACGCCGCACGTCGAAGATGTAGGCGCGAACCCGATCGCCGTTGCGGAATACCTCGCGTGGCAGCATCTCGTCGCGGCGCACAATCGCTTCGCCCCGGCCCAGATCGACGATGACACTGCCATATTCGACGCGCTTGACGATGCCGTTGACGATATCGCCGATGCGATCCTTGAATTCCTGGTATTGCCGGTCGCGCTCGGCCTCGCGGACCTTCTGCACGATCACCTGCTTGGCCGATTGGGCGGCGATACGGCCATATTCCAGTGGTGGCAGGGTGTCGGCGATGGTGTCGCCGATCTGCGCACCCGGATTGGCGCGCCGGGCATCTTCAAGCGAAATCTGGTTTGCCGAATTCTCGACCTGTTCGACCACCAGCATGTGGCGTGACAGCCGCAGCTCGCCTTTCTTGGCATCGATCTCGGCATGAACGTCGGTCTCGCTGCCGTAACGGGCGCGCGCGGCCTTGGCGATGGCATCTTCCATCGCCGAGATCACGATGCCGCGGTCGATCGATTTCTCGCGCGCAACCGCGTCCGCGATCTGCAGCAATTCGAGTTTGTTGGCGCTGACTGCCATGGCTTGGTCTCCTCTAATCAGGATCGGTTTGGCCTCTGCGCCTTGTCTCGGCGGCGAGGCGGTGTTGTTTGGTGTTGTTCGGAACCGGTTTCTTGGGCGGTTTGGGTTTATGGCTGCTCGCATGCGCTGTGGCGGGTGGCGCAAGGCCAAGGCTGCGCTTCAGTTCGCGCTCCGCCGCCTTGCCGCGCCGCATCGACTCCGCGATCAGTTCGTCGGTCAGCACCAGCCGCGCCTCCGCAATGTCCTCCATCGGAAGCAGAACATCGTCATTTTCGTCGGCTTTGGCGTCGTCGCGATGCAGCCGCACCGCGCCGCCCTCGACGCCCGCAAGCGTGCCGCGAAACCGTTTTCGACTTTGCTGGGCGACGGCCATCTCGACTTTCACGAGATGGCCGGCGAAACGTTCAAAATCGGAACGCCGCACCAGTGGCCGGTCGATACCGGGCGATGAAATCTCAAGCCGGTAGGCCCGGTCGATCGGATCGGCAATATCAAGCACAGGTGACAGCGCCCGCGAGATCGCCTCGCAATCCTCGATCTGCATCGATCCGTCCGGCCGTTCTGCCATAATCTGCACGGTGCAGCCGGACTCACCCGAAATCTTGATCCGCACCAAACGATAGCCCATTCCCTGCAACACCGGCGTGGCAACCGCCGACACGCGCGCGGCCACGCCCGGCTCGACGACAAGGCGGGGCTCGGCGAGCAGGTCGGTATCGATGGAACCAGCAGTTGGATCGGTCATATCCGGTATCGGCTGTGCCTTTTTGGCGGCGTTCAAGGTGGTGTCTTGCAGGGTTTTTGCCAGGATGTCTTGCCAGGATGTCTTGCGAGTGTCGTCTAGCCAGCGATGTTCTGATTTGTTGGACGAGGCCGGGCCAAAAAGCGGCGGTCCGGCCGGTCTTCCCGAGCCGGGCCCGGCGTCATAGACGTGGGGCCGGTTCAGGTAATAAAAAAGAGCGGGTCCCGGGGGGCCCACTCTCAATACGCGATCGTATGAGAACCATAAGTTGCGCTTGATATAGCGTTTTTTCCCTGTTCCGGCAAGGCCCACAAGACAAGCGACAACAATTTTATAAGTCTCGAATTGCGAGTTTTGAAGCAGTCGGTTTTCGGACCTAACCCTTCCTTCACCGTGTCCACCTAAATTGCCGAAAAGCCGGGCGCCTTGCCGGGCTGAGTGTGTTCATGACGACTGCAAATTCGCCGATCCCCGAGCTCAATGAGATTGTCAGCGAGGGCGATCCTCAACGCCTCGGAGAAGTGGCTCGCCGGATCGCCGAACTGTTCGCCCGGGGGGCTGCCGGTTTTCGGCCCGAGCACGTGGAGCTGTTCGACCGTGTCCTGATCGATCTCGTCCCGCACACCAAAATTCATGCCCGCGCCGACCTTGCCGAGCAAATCGCCCCTATCGCGAATGCGCCGCGCGCCCTGATCGGCCGACTCGCGCACGAGGACGATATATCCATTGCGGGTCCCGTGCTGCGCAGTTCACCCGTACTCGAAGAGCAGGTTCTGGTGGAAATCGCGCGCATGAAGGGTCAGGGTCACCTGTTGGCGATGACCGAGCGGCCGCAGCTTTCGCCCGATCTTACCGACGTCATCGTGCGCCGCGGCGACCGCGATGTCGTCAGGCGGGCGGCCGCCAATGCCGGCGCGCTGTTCTCCCAGGCGGGATATTCCACGCTGATCAAGCGCGCGGGCAAGGACGGCGTTTTGACCTTGGCGGTTGGCCAGCGCGGTGATCTGCCGGATCAGGTGTTGAAGGATCTTTTGGCGAGGTCACCGGACATCGTTCGTCGCCGCCTGTTCGAAATGGCCACGCCCGAAAGACAGGCCGCGATCGGCCGTGCCATGAATGAAATCTCCGGCGTCACGGAGCCGACCGAGAGCCGACGGGATTTCACACCGGCGCAGCGGACGATTCTTTCGCTATATCGTGCCGGCAAACTCAGCGAAGCCGCTCTGCTGGGTTTTGCCAAGGCCTACCGATACGAGGAAACGGTTGCCGCCCTGTCGGCGATGTCGGGTATCCAGATCGCAACGCTTGATCGCTTGATGGAAGGCGAGCGTCACGATCCCGTGTTGGTCGTCGGCAAGGCGATTGGCCTTGGATGGGCGACCGTGCGCGCCTTGATCATGCTAAGGCTGGGACCGGCCCGAATGCCAGCTCCGGCCGACGTGGAGATCCTACGATCGAACTTCATGCGCCTGATGCCTTCGACCGCGGAGCGGGTAGTGAATTTTTGGCGGGTTCGCCATTCAGCTTGAAGCGTCGTGCTCGTCGCGGGATGCGCGAGACGCGTTACCGATCCCCCGCTTTTCCGCGTGTGCCCGCGATGACGTCAGCCAAGCCTTCTAAAGCGAAGATAGGTCGCCCGACGGCCTTCGCGTTCGGCTTTGCGGCCATATCTCGTCATGGTGTAATTCGGCCATGGATCGCGCCAATCGGATGCCCGCTCTGCCGTCCAGGCGAATTCAGACGAATGCGAAAAGTGCGCCAGCGTCCAGGCACAGTAATCGTCGATGTCGCTGACAAAGCGAAATTCGCTGCCCGTCTTGAGGCTACGCGCCATCGCTGCAATCGTTGCGTCCTGAACGAAGCGCCGCTTCCAATGCCTGCGTTTTGGCCATGGATCGGGATGGATGAGATCTATCCCATCCAATGATCGATCAGGCGTCCACGCCAGCAATTCGGCGGCATCGCCTGCAAACAGGCGGATATTGCCGATGTTGTGGGCTTCGATCAGGACCAGGATCTTCGCCATGCCGTTGATGTAAGGTTCGCAGCCGATGAAGCCGGTATCCGGAAAGGCGCGCGCTTCCGCGGCAAGATGCTCGCCGCCGCCGAATCCAATCTCGAGCTTGACCCCGTCGACAGCAACACCGAACAGCGAAACAAGATCGGGCGGCGGTGCGCCGACAATATCCAGCGAAAGCCGCGGCAGCAGATTTTCGACGAGGTCCGCCTGGTGCGCACGCAGTCGGTGCCCCTTGCGACGGCCGAAGAAGGAGCCCTGCCGGTGCACGGCGACCGCGCCGCCAGATGCGTCCTGATCTGTACCGCTCCGGCTTGCCGCACTCATCGCAGGGTCTGATAAAGACGATGGATCAGCCGCGCCCGCGGGCTCGATCGACGAAACGTATAATTGCTCGAAGTGCGTATGCGCCCCGCCCTTCATGTCGTAGATGCCTGGGCTGTGGAATCGAAGGGATTACAGGTCGTGTTGGGCATGCCGTTGCCTTGCGGAATTGAATGTGGTGACGGAAAGCCGATTCGAAAGCGACTTCGCCGGCAAGGCCGATTGATGATGGAGGCCGATTCAGTGCTTCTCGGGAGCCTCGCGTGCTGCAATCTGTTCGACCAGTTCCACGATGCTGCGCCGAAGTTTGGCATCGCTGATCCGTGTAAATGCACGGGTCAATGCCAGACCCTCCGAGGTGGCGAGAAAGTCGGACACGTAGGATGGTGAAGGTCCTTCGTCAAAACCCTCGGCGCTCGCCGCGCCATTGGGCCCTCCCTCGAACAGGAAGGAAACCGGCACCTGAAGTATTTCGGCGATCTGCTGGATGCGGCTTGCGCCAACCCGGTTGGTACCTTTCTCGTATTTCTGAACCTGCTGGAACGTGAGTCCCAGCGCCTCGCCAAGCTTCTCCTGGCTCATGCCAAGCATGATGCGGCGCATGCGCACACGACTGCCGACATATTTGTCAACAGGGTTGGGCGCCTTGGTCGTCATCGCCAACACTCCTTGGGAATTTACTCGGGTTCGTTTCCGACATTAGCGACCCTTCGGCGAGGACTATTGCGCACGGGTCATTCCAAAAGCGAGCCACAATGCGAATTGCGTGGCTGGTCTGTCAACTGCTGGATTTTCGGCAGGCCGCTTTTCGATCGGGGTTCGGGGTCACCCGGAGTCAGGTTCGTTTCCTGGCCCGACGGCTGATCGCCAACATCAAGGCAACGCTGACGACGATGGCGGCGGGGATGTCGCCGGCGCGCGCATAAATGGTCGGCGGGATCGCGGAAGGCAGACCGGAATCGAGCACCCCTTCGAGCCCGAGGCCAAGCCGTGCGACTATTCGGCCCGAGGGATCGATCACCGCTGATATGCCCGTGTTCGCCGCACGAACGACCGGCAGCCCTTGCTCGATGGCGCGCAACCGCGCCTGTTGCAGGTGCTGATAGGGGCCGGTCGAAATCCCGAACCACCCGTCATTGGTCAGGTTGACGATCCAGCCCGGACGCTCGTTGCGATTTGCGATGTCACCGGGAAAAATGATCTCGTAACAGATCAAGGGCAGGGCCCGCGACGCGCCCGGGATTTCCAGGGCGCGCCGCCTCGTGCCTGCGATAAATCCGCCCTGAACCCTTGTGAGTTGCTCCAGGCCGATCCTTTCCAGCAGATCCTGGAACGGGAGAAATTCCCCGAACGGCACCAGATGCAGCTTGTCGTAGACCGACAGCACGCTGCCGTCGTGATCGATGACGTAAATCGAATTATAGGCGCGTGTCACACGCGTGCCCGGTGGAACGTCCGGCGCCCGCACCGAGCCGGTGATCAGAACCGTTCCCCTGGGCAGGAGGTCGGCTATCTGTGCCATCGCATCGGCTTCACGGGTCAGGAAAAACGGGAAGGCCGACTCTGGCCAGATCAGGATGTTGACGTCGCGCACGCCGGTTGATTGCGGCCCGGACGCGCGGTCCGACAGGGCAAGATATTTTTTCATGACCTCCGCTTTCGCGGAGTAGTTGAACTTGACATCCTGCTGCAGGTTGGGCTGCATGATCCGCAATTTGACGTTCGCAAGCATGGCTGTCGGCTGCATGTTCAAACGCGTGACGCCGAAAATTGCCATCGCAGCCAGCACCACCAGCGCCACCGCAGGCGCGATCCATGGTTTGTGGCCGCGCGAACCTCCATCGATCAGCACGGCAGGGCTTGCGAAGATCGCAACGGCAAGAAACGTCATTCCCCACAGGCCGATCAGCGATGCAGTTTGCGCCAGCGCCAGGGGCTCGCTCAGGGCATAGCCGAACGCATTCCATGGAAAGCCCGTGAGCGCGTGACCACGCAGCCATTCGGCCAGGGTCAGGCTCGCGGCGAGTGAAATCACCCTCCAGGTATCGCCGGTCCAGAGCAACCGGGCGACGGCGAAACCCAGCGCCGTAAACAACGCAAGATAGGCAGGAAGGCCCAATATGGCGAACGGCAAAAGCCACGCGAAGGTCGGCGCATCGACCAGGAAAGCGTTGCCGATCCAGTACAAACCAGGCACGAAATAGCCGAGCCCGAACCACCAGCCGGCCATCGCAGCCGCGGGCACCCCGCGAAGCCTTCCGGCAGCAGCGCCGTCAATCAGCCAGACCACGACCGGGAAAGTGAGGAACAATATGGGCCATGCATTGAACGGCGCCATCGCAAGCGCGGAAAGGGCGCCTGCGAGCAAGGCGATTGCAGCGCGCTTCCAACCCCATGCCAGGATGATTGCAAGACCGGCGGCGCGGAAATTGCCTGCTGCGGTCACGACGAACCGGCTCCGTCGGCAGGTGGGTTCGATTGCTCGCCAGGTGGCGGAGACGGTGCGTCGCCGGTGGCGTCGCGGCGTCGGCTTTCGCGTTGCGCTCGCAGGTTGGCGCGTTCCTTGCGCGTGGCGATCCGCAGTCGCTTCACCCGCCTCGGATCGGCGTCGAGAACCTCGATCTCGAAGTTGCCGGGCCCCGAGATGACCTCGCCACGCACAGGCAACCGGCCGACATGGGTTACGAGAAAACCACCCAGCGTCTCGACTTCCTCGCCGGCCTCGCCGGTAACGAATTCCTCGCCGATCACGGAACGGACGTCATCGAGGCTGGCACGCGCATCGGCTATGAACGAATTGTCCCCCTGCCGCACGATCGCAGGCGGTTCGTCGCTGTCGTGTTCGTCGTCGATCTCGCCGACGATCTGTTCGACGATGTCCTCGATCGAGACCAGCCCGTCGGTTCCGCCATATTCGTCGACGACGAGCGCCAGGTGAATGCGCGAGGCCTGCATTTGCGCGAGCAGGTCGATCGCGCGCATCGACGGCGGCACGAACAGGAGCTTGCGTATGATGCTGGCTTCCGAAAGCGGCAGTGCGAGGTCCACCGCGCGCAGATCAAGGCCTGCGGGCAGGGGCTTCTTTCGCCTGGTGTTGCTCTTGCTTCTTTCAGAAAGGCGTGCCCGCGCGGTCATGAACGCCAGGAGGTCGCGGATGTGAACCATGCCTTCGGGATCGTCGAGGGTTTCATTGTAGACCACCAGACGCGAATGTGCCGCGCTTTCGAACAGGCTCATCAACTCGCCGAGCGGAATGTCGCGCTTTACCGCGACGATGTCGGCGCGATGGATCATGACGTCGGCGATGCGGCGCTCGTGCAGGGAAAGAATGTTGCGCAGCATCGTGCGCTCGATGGCGGAAAAGCCGACCTCGTCCGGGGTGCTTGCATCGAGCACGACCTGAAGATCATCGCGTACCGATCCCGCCTTCCATCCAAACAGCGTGCGGATGGCCCGCATCAGCCAGTTGTCGGCCGCCGGGCGCATGACTTCGCCTTCCTGCACGACGGCCGGGAGGTTGCGCGTGTTGCGCGGATTTTCGTGGATCGGTTCTGAGTCCGCCATCTCAGTCCTTCCGCTCCGCATAGGGATCGGGAACGCCGAGTTGCGACAGGATCTCCCGCTCGAGCCCTTCCATGGTCTCGGCTTGTTCGTCTTTTTCGTGGTCGTATCCGATCAGATGCAGAAAGCCGTGGATTACGAGGTGGCTGAGATGGTGATCGAACGGCTTGCCTTCATCGTCGGCTTCCTTACGCGTCGTTTCATAGGCGATGGCAATATCGCCGAGCATGCGCGGCGGATCGGCCGGCCCGGGCCGGCCCGTCGGTTGCAAGGCCGGAAACGACAATACGTTGGTCGGCTTGTCGACGCCGCGCCAGTTGTTGTTCAGCGTCCGGATACCGGTGTCGTCGGTCAGCATGATCGCAAGCTCGGTGTCTCCCACGTCGGTCGCGACGAACTCGGCGGCGGCAGAAATGGCCCGATGGATGACGGTCTCCGCGTCAGGCTCGGCCTGCCAGCACTCGGCGACCACAAGAACCTCGAGCACGGGAAGGGCAGATGTTGCCATCGGTCTGGAATTCGATTTGCGGCCGGAATTTGCTCTCGCCGCGCCTTCGGCGGTAATCTTTAGCATCAAGTCTTGCTGGTTGCCGGTCGCCGCGGCAATCCTTCATAGGCCGCGACTATCCGCGCCACCAGTTCGTGACGGATGACGTCCTCGGCGGTAAATTTCACCTTTGAGATCCCTTCGACACCCTCGAGCAATCTGACGGCCTCCGCCAGCCCCGAGGTCTGGCCGTTGGGCAGGTCGACCTGGGAGGGGTCGCCGGTGACGATCATGCGGCTGTTTTCGCCAAGCCGCGTCAGGAACATCTTCATCTGCATCGACGTGGTGTTCTGCGCCTCGTCGAGAATGATCACGGCGTTGGTCAGCGTTCGGCCGCGCATGAAAGCCAGCGGCGCGATCTCGATTTCGCCGGTCTGCAGGGCGCGTTCGACGATGCGTGAATCCATCAGGTCGTAGAGCGCATCATAGATCGGCCGCAGATATGGATCGACCTTTTCGCGCAGATCGCCGGGCAGGAAGCCGAGCCGCTCGCCGGCTTCGACGGCCGGACGCGATAAGATAATGCGATCGACTTCCTTGCGTTCGAACAATTGCGCGGCGTGAGCCACCGCAAGCCAGGTCTTTCCGGTGCCCGCCGGGCCGATGCCGAAAACCAGTTCGTGGCGTTTGAGGGCGCGGATATAGGAATCCTGGGCCGCCGTTCGCGCCCGCACCGGACGCTTGCGCAGGTTGATGGTCTCGAACGACGATTTGGCCGTCTTGGCATCGTATTCGAACAGCGAACCCTGCGCGATCACGCCACGGATCGCACCCTCGACATCTCCCTGCGCGAGGTCGTGGCCTTCAAGTGCCTGCGCATAAAGCGCCTCGAGCACCCGTCGCGCGGAATCGCAGCCGTCGCGCGAGCCGGCGACGGTGATGTGATTGCCGCGCGAATCCACCACGACCCCGAGCCGCCGCTCGATCAGCGCCAGATTTTGTCCGTAAGGTCCCACCAGCGCCAATGCCGCACGATTGTCATCGAAATCGATGACGAACTGCGTTTCCGGCGGAATTTGCATGTCGCGTTCGAGTTTGCGGCTGGCGGAGAGCGAAGGTGAATCCGATGCGCTTTTTGGCAAGGGTTCAGGCTCCCATTCTCGTTTCAAAATCGGTCCCTTGCGACGGTGGCATTCGTGAAATGACAGGTGGCGTCGCACCCGATTGTACGAGTTCGCCGAGCAGGCTGTAGCGCTCGAGGCTCTCGATTTTTACCGGAACTACCTGTCCGATGATATCCGCAGACGCCAGCACGTGCGCCGGTTGCAGATACGCGGTACGGCCGACGATCTGGCCGGGATTGCGGGCCGGGCGCTCGAACAGCACATCCACAGTGCTCCCAATCATGGCCTTGTTGAAGGCCGATTGCTGGCTGTCGATCAGTTCCTGAAGTCGCTCCAATCGATCGTCCATTTCCTGCGCCGAAACTATCTCCCGCATTTCCGCAGCCGGCGTTCCGGGCCGCGGCGAATATTTGAACGAATAAGCAGCAGCGTATCCGATTTGGCCGACCAGCGCGAGGGTAGCGCGAAAATCTTCCTCGGTTTCTCCCGGGAAGCCGACGATAAAATCCGATGAGAATGCAATATCTTGGCGCGCAGCACGGAAGGCGTCGATAACACGCCGGTAATCATCGGCGCCATGCTTGCGGTTCATGGCCGAAAGAACACGGTCTGAGCCGGATTGTACCGGCAAATGCACGAAGGGCATCAAGCAGGCAAGATCGCGATGCGCCTCGATCAGCGTCTCGTCGACGTCGCGGGGGTGGCTGGTGGAATAGCGCAGGCGGGCGATGCCCTCGATTTCGGCGAGCCGGCGCAGCAACGTGCCGAGCGGCCAGACCCGACCGTCGGGACCTTGGCCGTGATAGGCATTGACGTTTTGCCCAATCAAGGTGATTTCGCGCACGCCATGGTCGGCGAGCCGTTTTACTTCGTCCAAAATCCTTG
>Ga0210386_10004187_pt1 | contig 11974 bp, 11 predicted proteins | sample IncBWH32OmetaG_FD_160091 | JGI IMG/M metagenome (GOLD analysis project Ga0210386, IMG submission 160091) | Forest soil microbial communities from Barre Woods Harvard Forest LTER site, Petersham, Massachusetts, United States - Inc-BW-H-32-O ... | reverse complement strand
GCAGCCAAGGCCGAGTGCCGAGACTTCCAACCCGTTCTGTCCTAGTGTTCGCTTTTGCATCATTTCCTCTCCACCTACAGTGTAGGGAGAAGCGAAGGCAGACAGTTATCCCGATTCTGCCGATCTCTTGCCTGATTCTCTTGAGCGCCAGCGTTCATCAAGCCGGCCTATTCCTACGTCCCAATTCGTCCCTCTTCTTTAAAGCACAGCCGACAATCCGTTTCAGTGCGAGATCTCCATCATCTTGATGACGTTTTGCCGGTCGTGCTGCGTGTAGTAAAGTGTCTTGCCGTCCATGGTGGCGCTAAGGCTGGGTTCCTCGCGCTCGGGCCGCTGGTCGAGCGTGAGAACCGGTGAAGTGCGGCGGGTCGAGAAGCGATAGAACTCGATGGCAGGTCTTGGTTCAGCCGCGAGATCTAAAAAGTATAGGCCGGGTTCGCTCATCGCCCAATATCCCCAATATCCAAACTGCGGCTTGTCTGCGACAACCGGCGACTCGGATCCGCCGCTCGCGGGGATGCTCCAGATACCAGCTTGATCAAACTTAGAAAAATAAATCACCTTGCTGTCATACGATTCGAATGGGTCGAAGCCTCCGTGCTCCGTCAGTTGTCTTTCCACACCATTTTCCAAAGAGTGTCTCCAGATCTGCCAGCTTCCTGTGCGCTTCGATGCGAAGTCGATGGATTTGCCGTCCCGCGACCAACTCGGCACGGCATTGTCATAAGTGCCAGTGGTAATAGAACGCAGATTTCGACCTTCAGAATCGACGACGAAAATCTGAGCGCCGCTTTCGGTGTAGCTGTCAAACGCGATCCATTTGCCATTTGGCGCCCACCGTGGCGTACCTGAATAACGATTAAGGCGGGTCAGTTGCAGCAGGCTTTCTCCAGTTGCGGTGCTCGCCCACAACTCCTCAGATCCCGTTCGAATGGACATCCACACAATCCGTGCACCATCCGGGGAAGGTTGCGCGTCTGACTCCGGATATTGCGAACTAATCAGCTTCCTGTTGCCCAGCACCGGGCCCCCGGCAGTCGCCAGGTCTGCCCGCCAGATGGCCGCGACTTCGGCACTGTTTTTTTCCGAATAGACGAGACGCCGGCCCGTCTTCGAGAAGCTGCCTATTGTTGGGTATGTTGTCTCGCGTTCGATCGCTCCGCCGTTAGCCGAAACTCTCCATAATGAGGGAAGCGTGGCGCGATTGGAGGCAAACACAATTGATTTGCCGTCAGGAGTCCACATGAGCGCGCCGCAGCGAAATTCGCTGAGGGTATTGCAGCCCATTCGAGTATCGGCGGTTAGGAGCCGCGGTGCCCTGCCAGAGAGTGAAACCACGTAGATGTTGCAGCACACTGAAGCGACTCTGCGGGTGAATGCGATCGTCCTGCCGTCGGGAGAGAGGGAAAATCGATATGCGCTCTCAGAGCTGCCAGGGGATACGGAATTCGTGAGGCATTGCTTTTCTCCAGTCGCGAGCGAAAAGAGTACCACCCCGAACGGTCCGTCAGCGGAGCAGTGGTCGATCATCAATATCCCATGGCTGTCGGCAAGCCAGGCGAGCGGGCCGGGGAGAGTGTCTACGCAGCCGACCGTCGTCAGCTTGCGTTCCGCGCCTCCGAGCGCCGGCACGACATAGACGCCCCCGTCGCTCTTTCCATCATCGCAACGGGTAAAGGCTATCTCGCGCCCATCGGGGGACCATGCGGGATAACCCACAAGACCACTCTTGCTGTAGGTGAGACGGAGCGGCATATCTGAACCCACCAACTGCGCATATATGTCGTATCGCCTTCGTTCTGTGCCATCCCAGGCAAAGGCAATTTCACGCTCGTCGGGCGAAAAGGCGGGAAATATCGCGTCGCCCGGCGCTGTGGTAATTGGCACAATTTGCAGAGTGGATGAAACCTGATTTTCATCGCGTGAGCCTGGGGTGTGACGTGCCAGAAGGAACGCGGCAAATCCAAGTGCTACGAGCAGGGACAATCCAAGGACGGCGGATCGCCCAAGCCAGCGATTCGGCACTGAACGTTCGCCTACGGATGAAGCTGAGTTCTGTGTTCCAGTTGTTTCGCTGACCGGTAACGAGGCAGAATCTCCATCAGAATTTGCAGTCCCACTCGGAAGATTCACTGGCGGGGATACAGGGGCGATGAAACGATACCCTCGCTTGGGGATGGTTTCTATATATAGTGGTGCGTCGGACGAGTCGCCGAGTGCCTCGCGGAGTTTCATGACCGCAGTATTCAGGCTGTGGTCGAAGTCTACAAAGGTATCTGAGGGCCAGAGCAACCGGCGCAATTCCTCACGGGTTACGATCTCGCCGGCATGTTCGAGCAGATGAATCAGGATGCGGAAGGATTGCTCGCGCATCTTGACAGGCGTCCCGCCACGGCGCAACTCAGCGTTCCGCACGTCGATTTCATAGACGCCGAAACGCCAGCGTTGATTCGTGTTGGCTGGCATGGCCACCAACTCACTCCTCTGAAGCCTCCTGTCGGGGAGTTTAGCATGGCCGCCACACCACCGGAGTCGGATACTCCGCGAAGCATATCGCAAGTTAAGTCTTTATTTTCCAGCTACCTCGACAACAATACTCAATTGATGACGGAATTACCTCCAATGCATGGTGAGAAATGCAGTGAGGCGCGCAAATTGAGAAACATCACCAGCGGGTGCCGGAGTTCCGGCGATCGCAAATCCAATTACGGAGTACCTACTATGACACGTCGCGCTGCAAATCTCACCAATCTGACTCTCAGCCTCTTCTTGGCTGCGGGCCTGCTTTGCTCAGGGGCCCAGGCCTCGGCTCAGGCCTTTGAGTCCGTCACCGTACCATTCGCGTTTACGGCGAATCACCACTCTGTTCCGGCAGGCTCTTATAAGGTGCAGTTGCTGTCGGATCGATTCTTGTCTTTCCACAACATCAAGACCGACAAAACCCAGATTCTATTGGTTCGCCCGGAAGAGGGACGGGTCATTGAGACGCAGGGCCGCCTCATTTTCCGCCGTGACGGAGGACGCAACTACTTGACCCAGGTCTGGATCGCCGGAACGAATGTTCACAGCGAACTGGCTGTACCACTCAAGCGGGAACAGCCATTTGCGAAAGGCGTGGTGCCACAAATCTTGTCCTTCGAAGTGGCTTTGAAGTGAGCAGTGAAGATGCTCGGCGGCGAATCATGCAGAGGTGTGATTGCCTATTGAACTTCAGTCCCGCGCGCTGGAACGCGCGGGATTGAAGCTGCCTATTGTGGCTAGACCTTTTCCAGCGTGAGATGAGTCGCGTATTCCGAAGCCTTGCGATCCGTTACGGAAAATCCAAGCGCACGCAGATCCAGACCGTCAAACAGCGGTTCACCTTGGCCGAGGAGTATAGGCACCAACGCGAGGTGCAGGGAGTCGATCAGTCCAGCCTTCAGATACTGTCGCACCGTTGACACACCGCCTCCGATCTTCACGTCTTTATTTCCCGCGGCCTTCTTGGCGAGAGCCAGTGCCTCCTCGATTCCGCCGGTAACAAAGTAGAAGGTTGTTCCGCCTTCCATGGCGAGGGGCTCACGGTCATAGTGTGTCAGAACGAACGTTGGCGCGTGGTAGGGTGGGTTTTCGCCCCACCAGCCCTTCCAGGAGTCATCCAGCCACGGCCCGCGCACCGGACCGAACATATTGCGGCCAAGAATGAAGGCGCCAAAGTTGTCCATCGCCCGATGGGCAAATTGATCGTCGATGTCCCCAGCAGATCCACCCTCTTTGCCGTGCATGGAGCAAAAACTCCGCGTGTGAAAGAACCACTGAAAGATCTCGGTTCCCCGCTTGCCAAGTGGGTCATTCAGGCTCTGCTCGATCCCAGCACTGAAACCATCCAGCGAAACACCAAATCCCGCGACTCGAACTTTCGACATCTGTACTTTATCCCTCCTTGATTCCTGTGCTGACTCTCTGTTTCGTTTCCAGGGGAACCACTTCAGCCTCCTGAAACCTGTACCGGAAGAACAGCAAAGTCGCAACGGTTTTGTTCAGTGCTTCGGGCATATCGCCAGCATATACGCCAAGCTAGCAAATGGACTGACTGCACCGCCGGTCGAATCTGCGGTCTCGTTGTCCGCTGCATCCGGTTCGCACAATCAGTCACTTATCACGTCTGGCGGTGACAGCCTCGCCGAACTGTCGTCGCGGCTCTTGCTCTTCGTTCATTCGGTTCGAAGTAATCCCTCACGAAGGCTCAAACCGATCATTTATAAAAGATCCATATGCGCAAACTCAAAATCATCGAGCACATCTCGCTCGATGGCGTCGTCCAGATGACTACGAGCGGTCCGGAGGACGATTTCCCCTACGGCGACTGGACCGCGCCGTTTCGCTCGCCTGCCGGGTTACAGATCGTAACCGAGATGTACGGCAAGACCTTCGACGTGCTGGTTGGTCGCCGCACCTACGACTTGTGGGCGAGTTTCTGGCCGAAAGCACCAAAGAGTCCAATTGCCGAGCGTTTGAACGCGGCGACGAAATACGTCGCAACTCACAGACCAGAGAATCTGGAATGGGGCCCGGTCGAGGCCGTTGGCCCGGACCTGGTGGATAGCGTTCGTCGCATCAAGGCCACGAAGGGCCCGGACCTGGTCCTCGCGGGCAGCTTGACACTGACTTCCGTGCTGCTCGAGCACGGGCTGGCGGACGAGTTGGTTCTGCTGGTCAATCCCATCGTGCTGGGCAAAGGCAAACGCTTTTTCGAGGGCGGATCACTGCCACGCTCATTTGCGCTGGGCAGCACGCAGGCCTTGCCAGCGGGCATACTCATCAACGTCTACAAGCTTATTCCCACGCTGGCCGAAGAGGCCGTGTCGCACGCCAAGCTTGAACGCGAAATCGAGATTGCCCGCGATGTGCAGGAGCGATTGTTTCCGCAGACGTTTCCCAACGTTGCGGGCGTAGAGATGGCCGCGCACTGCAGACCTGCCCAGACCGTCGGCGGCGACTACTACGACCTCATCTCAATCAGGCATGGCTCGCTGGACGAAGCAGGACAGGCGCCCGGTGAAAATATCTCTTCCGCCAGCCGCACAACAGCGCACGGCTGCGACCGCCTAGGTATCGCGATTGGTGACATCAGTGGCAAGGGCGTCTCCGCCGCGCTGTTGATGGCAAGCCTTCACGCCAGCCTGCGCGGTCAAGCGCTGAATGGCGCGGGCGATGTGGGTACTAAGATGGCCAATGTCAACCGCCTTCTTTACGAGGCGTCCGACTCCAACCGCTATGCCACGTTCTTCTACGCCGAACTGGACTGCGACTCGCGCACGTTGCACTACGTGAATGGCGGACACAATCCTCCTGCGGTGCTGCGCAAAGAAGACGGCGCTTGGCAAGTATTTCGCCTGGGAGACGGTGGGCCCGTTGTCGGGCTGTTTGCCGGCGCAGCCTACAAGCAGCAGATGCTTCAACTACTTCCCGGCGATATTCTGCTGGCCTTTACTGACGGCATCAGCGAAGCCATGAATGCCGCAGAAGGCGAGTGGGGTGAAGACCGGATGATCGCCGAGGCGCAAGCGCACGCGGACCTGAACGCCGCGGAGCTGATGCAACGCTTGTTTCATGCGGCCGACGCCTTTGCCGCTGGCGCGCCGCAGCACGATGACATGACGCTGGTCGTGCTGCGGATCTCAGTTTGAGATTCATCCCGTTGGATCCATCGGACTTGGACTCTACATTTTTGGTACGTCGACCTACTTCGGTTGCGCCTGCCACGGCCTCAAGGGAAGGTCTTACAAGTCGGCATGTGGTAGTCGGAGCAGCTTTCGGCGGTGGGGATTGTGTGTTTATGATTTATAAGAGACGTGGCTGCTCCCAGGAAAGCAGCCACGTCGCAGTCACTATGCGGCTAATTCACAAAGACAGCATCATTGTGGCGGGGGTGTTGCCGCAGTCTTCTTAGCCCTGCTCGTTGCGGGTGTCTTCCGTGACTGCCCTTTCGTCGCCGATTCGTCTACCGTTTGCGTACCTTCCCCGTTGAAAGTCGCACCCTCAGGAACGAAATGTATCGTCGCGGTCCTGCTGCCATGCGCGCCTTTGCGCACCTCTATGCGCGACGGATCGATTTGTGCTTGGCTCTCCCCAGCGGTGAGATAGTACTTGACGTTCACCGAACGCTGACCGTCGATGTCGCCCACCTTGGCTACTTCCTCTTCCTCTGCATAGCCAACCACGACCACCCTTCCGTTTGGTTCGCGCTGCAGTCGCAGGGCAACTTCGTCCAGAATAGCTTTGCATACGTTATCAACGCGCGCCGTCTTTCTGGGGTCATTGAAGTTGCAGGTGCCAACTTCCTGAGACTCAACCACCGTGACCGGCGGAGCCAGGACATTCACCGCGGCTGTACATTGGGCGCTCAGGCCGCGATCGTCCACAACATTTGCGGTTACTGTAATAGGGCTGCCCGCTGCCGCCCCCGCTGTGTTCAGGGTTCCTGTGCTGCCGGTGCCGGTGACGCTTCCAGCGGTCGCAGAGTAGGAATAGGTTAATGAGCGTCCGTCAGGACTGCTCGCATTTACGGTTACTGTTGCCGACGCTCCCGGCTGTACAGTCATCGGATCTGCCGAGCAACTCGCTATTGGCGGACGTGGCGCTTTCACAGTGAAACTTGCGCTGCAGGAAGCAGTGTTGTTCGTCCTTTGTCTCTCGTCCGTAGCTGTTCCTGTCACGGTATAGCTGCCCGGAGACAGATTGGCGGTACTCAGATTCGCTGTCGTCCCCGTACCCGAAGCCGAGCCACCGGTGCTGCTCCAACTATAAGTAACGGTGTGTCTGGGATTGAAGTTCTGGGTGCTGATCGTGGCCGTAACCGGATCTCCGGCCATAATCTCTGTTGGTTGAACGGAGCAACTTGCTGTGGGAGGAATCGGAGGTGCGCCACCAAACGTGAAATTGATTCCTGCGAAATACCGGAAGTTATTCTGGCTTCCCGTATAGCCTGTGCCGTTTACACCGAACCGCGTAAGAAGATAGTCAACCTGCACCGGACGGGCGCTAATATGCCGCGTGAGCTTGAGATCAAGGCCACCGCCGGTCGCGAAAGCAAACGCGTTGTTGTTGCTGGAGGCATTTGTTGTTCCATTGGACGCATCATAGAGCGTGGCGTACAGGTTGCTGTGCGCGGCTCCAACTAATACTTCTCCAAACGGTTGAAACACACCCGTGTGTTTCTTGATCTGTGGCCCGAACATATAGGTGAACACATTCCCGTTTACATTGCCGGTGTAACCGAGCTCGTGAAGCTTGGTCGTCAGACTGCTGCTTTGTGTGTATCCCATGAAGTCCGCTTTAACACCCCAATACCGACCGAAGTTGACATTGAATGCGCCGCCGCCGCCAAACAGATTGAAACTCGTGATCTGCGAGAAATCAGGATGGACGTTGACGAAGGAGAAGCCAACCGGCACCTCTATCTTGGGGACATCCTGGCCAAATGCCGCGAACCCAGACATTGCCACGACCGTTAGTAGAAATCCCTTATTCATCACGCCTCCTTGGTTGATGATCCGTAGCTTTCGGGACCGGAGAAGATCACAGGCCCTGGGGTAGTCGACTCTGTTCCCAGTAATGGCACTCGATAACTCATCAGGTATAACTTCGCTTGGATGAGATACGGTTTCTAAGTAAGTCTGCAGGGTAGGGATCAGTTTGCCTACTGTCACATGTGTCAGTCATCGATAAAGCCGCCCGGCTAACTGTCCATGGTGACCGCCACTCGCGTTTAGATAGCACTTGATGAAGAAGAGGTCATGGCACTGCGTAAGCTACCCACCCTTGTTTCTGAGAAGCCGAGCCCTGCGCTCATTTTCAGCGCATTTGTGCCGGTACCGGTACGGGTGTCTAGCGTGACTGTCATCTTGCGAAGCGCTTTGGAACATGTACTTGGTCAGTCAGTGAAAGCACGCAGCGGTATCAGGGGCCAACATAAGGAGGTTGAATGGTCAACATTGCAGTGGTCATGATGAGCGGGTTGAGGTTCTGATGTTTGACACCATCGTGCGAAGGTGTCGCGGGACTGGCCTATCGCCCCTATCCATAGTGCCAGTGGTGCTCCCTGCCGAAAAGGGGAAGTATTTCGCCACGAGCTCTCGCGCGAGAGAGAGAATTCTCAACTCAAGAAGTGGGCCGCGGCCCTCTCTCGCGTTACTTATTTTGGCGAAGGCATAGCGAGGAGTCAGGGTCACCATTATGCACGCCGACTAAAACATCGAATTGAAAGGAAGGTGAGAACACGTGAAGCGCAATTCGCGAGCCGGCAGGGCGGGTCCTCCGATCAAGTTGACTGAGAATCGAGCCGTAAGATCCAACAGCCCCGAGTGATATACCGATCTCTGCTGCGCATCCACTTCTCCCTGAAAAGTCCCGACTCCGTATGGCAAAGAAACCGTAGCGTTGGCAGAGCGCCCTAAGATGCCGAGAGGCACCGTCGCATGGCGCTTTGCCACGCACCAGTCGCTAAAGGTCAGCTACAGCGATGGCACATATGTTCGCTTCGGTGGCAACTACCACAGTGTACAAGCGGGTTGGCAATATTCGTGGCTTGGATGGCCGAGATATGGTAGCACCGCAAAGTAGCTGCTCCTGCCTCTGCTGAACCTTCTTGGCTGCGTCAGCTGTGAACGGGCCCATAAATTATGTTCCCTTGGCTATCTAACCGTGAGAGTTTTTCAACAATGGAGAAAAGAAAGGCCGTGCTCAGCCCAAATAAAAGCCATCCGTTCAGTGCCTCCATCGCACCCATCAGGTGCCAACGTTGGTCCAGCTGCAGAGTCGCGTGACCGTAGCTTGTGAGTGCGTTCAGGGAGTAAAGCATTGCTGATCGATTGTCATGCAAAGCATCGAGAAATCGATACGCGATAGCCCAAAGACCTGCCTCTACTCCGTGCAGGGCAGTCGCTGACAGGGTCGCGCCACAGACAATCACCCCGAACATGGCATTCTGGTGGCGGCGCAGGATGGTATAGGTGGTAGCACGAAATGCCCATTGCCTTACTACTCCGAGGCCAAAAACATGGATGAGCACTGTCAGCACGATCAGGGGCAATCCCCACGCCCAGTCGGCGCCCCATGTAAGTGACTCCGTAATAAACAAGCTGGACAGGCATGGGGCAATCGTCATGAAAAACCTCAGCAATTGAGCTCTGCCGATGACGGAGATGGGAGTGCCGTTCTGGTCGGGACGAACCTGCTATCAGGAGCGTCACCTTCGTCAAGGCCTCGACAAGGTTTGTAGCGTGCGCAGAGAGTATCGCTTCAACTCAGTCCACAATTGTCCAGCTTTTATCGGGGTCGAACTCTGTCATTGCGCTTGCGGTTGCCGTCGTTGTGTTCCCCAGATTCTTTTGCAACAGCACGCCATCCTGGTTGATCATAAAGGTCATCACTCCCGAGTTACCGTATTCTGCCGGATAGGCAACGAATGCGAATCCATTGATCATTTGCCCGTTGATCGCATACTCTTTCGCGCCGCCCGGAGTATTGCCGGTTTGCCCCTTCAGCATGCGGAAGTAGTAACCGTGGAAAGGTGTGTGCGCATTGGCATTGACACTATATCCTTCGGCGGTTGCAAACGCTGCCAGCGGCCCGAGCGGGCTCTTGGGTTGACCTTCCGGAGATTGCCAGTACAAGCCGTTATGCTTGCCAGGATCGCTGATGAACTTCTGAGCGTATTGTTTCGCTGTCGCGCCATCGTGAAGTTGTGTGAAGTACTCCGCCTGAGCATTCGCTGCTGATTCACAAGCGTCGATGACCGCCAGTTCATTCCGGCCGACACGGCGATCGAGAATCTCTTCTTTTCCAGCAGCGGTGTCGAAGAACCACTGGCCGCTGTCGTTTTTCTTCAGCGGGATTGGGAATGGGAAATTATCGTAGCCGACAAGAAGAATCTGGGAGTCATCCGGCATCCTGCGCCAGCGGTGCATCACCCCATATCCCGCTACAAAAGCTGCGGCGGTGTTCTTGTCCTGCACTGCATCGCCAGATGAGATCACTTCTTTCGAATCCGGGCCCAATATCGCCAGCAGCCTGCTTTGGTCGCCTGACTTTGCCGCTGCCACGAGCGCATTGCCCGCTTCGTCGGGCGTGGCAAAGTTGCCGGTCGATGGTTTGTTCGATTTGCAAGAGGTCAGCGGAAGGACAAGCATCAGGAGCATTAACCATGCCTTGATCGAAATCCTGCAGTGTTTAAGCGACATCGCATCCTCCGAAAGTACAGCGGCAAGGCTCCTCATCAACGCCGCTTGCATAAGTTACTCTTCACACCGCAGTCAGCTACCTGCGACCGCCCCATCCCCCACCGCCACCACGGCTAAACGAGCCGCGAGCACTCTCCGACCGGGCTTGCCATCCACCTCCGCCTCCACCCCAGGCCGACGACCTGCCGCCTTCGCCGCCTTCTCGCTGTCCCCAGCCATTCGCTGAATTGGAATTAGGCTTCTTGACATCGCTCCAGCTTCCGTCCGTGTTTTTCTGCCAGCCGCTTCCCGTGTTCTTGTAAGCAGTGCCGTTCGCAGCCGCATACTTGTCGCCGTTTGCTGATTGGCCCGCAGCAAAGTTGCCGTTCGCGTTTGTCCCGGCCACACCCCTGCCACCATTGGAAGTTTGTACTGTTCCGACCGAGCCTTGAGCGGTCGTTTGATGCTGGGTGTACGCGGTATTGCCGTCCTTTGAGTAAACCGAGCTTCCATAGTTCCCGTAGGCGTTGGAAGTTTGATGTGTTGCGGCATAGGCCCCGGTGTTTGGGTTATACGCCTGGCCGGCAGCCGTCCTTCCATAGGGCGTTGACACAGATCCACCTCGCGCATACGTTCCCGTGGATGGATTGTAGGCATTGCCTGCTCGAGCGACGCCGTTCGGGCCATAAGCAGTCGCGCTTGACCCGTAATAGCCGCCGTGCCATGCATTGTTGCCGTAGTACGCGCCGCCCCCGTAGACCACGGCGCCGCCGTGCCAGTTGCAGTTCCAGGAGCTATAGCCCCACCCGCAGCAACTGTTGTTGATCGCCGCACCCAGTGCGATGCCCGCCCCGAAGGCAAGCAGCCCGGTCGTCACCACGGCCGCCGTGCTGTAACCCGGTGTCGTATAGGGAGTGCCATAGACGACCGTGGGATTATATTGCGGAACGTATACCACCTGCGGATTGGTAGGCTGAATCACGATTGTTTGCGGCGACTGCTGCACAACCGTAATCTGCGAGCCCGAATTCAGATTGCCGGCAGCCTTCGCCTGGGCGCGCAGAGTCTGAACCGCCGTCATCACATCAGCCGACTGATTGTGATATGCCTCACCCAATGAGGAAGTCCAACTGAGGTTCTTCGCCAGGTTGTCCATCACCGAGGGAAACTGCGTGAGTGCCTTCACACTGGGATCCCACGGCTGGCCATCGACGGCCTGCATGAGAGCAGAGCCGGTGAGATTCTTATTCTGCTGCAGCCAGTCGTCAGCGTATGCAACCTGATCCGGAAAAGTCGCAGCGCCAAGAATCTGCGCAACCAGAGCGTCTGGATATAGCGCAATCGGCGCTACTAATTGCTGCAGCTCATTCGCTGATAGAGGCGCGCCCTGTCCCGCGTACGATGAAGAAGTTCCGCCTGGCGCTGTTTGTGCTGCTGGAGTCTGCGACCACGCATCGTCCTTCGGCATAGTCGTTAAGACCAGAAGGCAACTCAGCAGAGAGACAAGGATCTTCTTCAATCCCGTAAAGATCAGCTTCACCTTGTCTTCGCCGTATGCCTCGAAGGAGTGCGTAAAAACATCGCTCCTTCGTGCTCTCTGCAGCAATAAGGAAGTACCCATCGCTTGACTCCTGGACTCGGCAGCAAAAGCATTCGCGGCTTTGCGAGGTGTCACTAAACTATCGAACTGAAGCGTGCACTTCTACTGGCATAAGTGACAGTGCATACGGGCCCTTTGGGATAGTGGAGACTTTTCAAACGTTCACATGGAG
>Ga0210386_10004186_pt1 | contig 11975 bp, 10 predicted proteins | sample IncBWH32OmetaG_FD_160091 | JGI IMG/M metagenome (GOLD analysis project Ga0210386, IMG submission 160091) | Forest soil microbial communities from Barre Woods Harvard Forest LTER site, Petersham, Massachusetts, United States - Inc-BW-H-32-O ... | reverse complement strand
GCAGTTCGAGCAGCAATACGTACGCGATGCCCCCGAAGAAAATGATGTAGGTGGGTAGCCCCCAGTGCGGGATCGGGCCCATCGTCTCGAAGACCACGTCCTGACCCGGCCTGGGGTGGTACACCAGACCCAAGATGTCGTCGAGCGGTTCGTTGAATAGCGCGATCCCGCCGCCTGCCAGCAGCACCAGTCCCAGCGGCGAACCGGTTCGCCGCCACTGGTGCACCGCAAAGACCACGAGCGCGACCACCCCGATCCACAGAACAATCTCCGCGATCGTCTGTGGGACCCGCGGGAACACCATGTACGGCGGCGTCGGAATGTTGAATTGGGCCATGGTGATTACGCGGTCAATGCGGCGGCGGGTGAAAGTGCCTGCAACAGCTCACGTGCGGCCCGTTCACCGGCCGTAGTGGCGGTGTTGACGTTGCCCGACGAGTTGTAAGACCCGGCGAGCTGGATACGGCTCTTCAGATTCCGGGCAGCATGGAAACGGCCCAGGTCGCGGTACAACCCGGGATGGCTGTAGACGAGCACCGGGTACCACCGGTTCACCCGCGTGAACTCGATCGCATCAGCCAAACCGGGTATCGCCTTCTCTGCGTCGGGGAGCACGTCAGCCAGGATTTCGTCGTCGGTGGCATCCATATGGTCGACTGCCCACTGGTTCATCATGAACAGCGACACCAGGCCCTTGCCCGCCGGCGCGCGTCCCGGTGCCTTGTTGTGTTCGAGGATGATCGCGAACAGCCCCTCAGACACTGGCCGGGGCACGACGATAAAGGAGGCTGGGCAGTCCGGAATCCGATTGAGTGCCAGGTTGATCGACATCGTCGAGGTGTACTTGAGCTCCCGTAAAAACTTCGCGCGTTCGGTATCCAGCTGCGGCACGATGTCAGGGACTCTGTTGCCCATGGAACTGACGATGGCTCCGGCACCGCGTTCCGTGTACTGCTTGCCGTCAGGCCCGACGCAGGTGATCGTCACGCCCTTGGAGTCTTCAAAGACTTCGACAACTTCGGTGTTGAGGCGCACGTCGGGTATGGCCGCGGCCAGTCGGTTGGGGAACGAGGAATACCCGTCGCGAAACGCATACAGCTTGGTGCCAAGCACCTTCTGCCAGAGGAAGAAGAACTCCACCACCGAGATCACGTTGGCCGGCACGCCAGCTCCACCGCGCACGGTGGGCTCAATCAGATAGTCGTACAGCTCGCCGTCGAGGCCGCGCCGCCGGCAGTACTGTTCGGGCGTCTCGGTGTCGAAGGCGCCGGCCATGGACAAGTCTTCGTAGCTGAGAAGTTTGCGTAGCTTGAACGAGTCCGCGGCGAGCCTGGCAACCTTCAACTTGGCACGCAGCGACAGCAGCTTTGTGCGCGCCGCGTCAATGACGAGCCGGTTCGCCCGCAGGTAATGCATCTGGTTGCCACGCATGAACCCCATCAACGAGTTCGCCGGTATCAACTCATCGGTCATGCCGATGTCGTCGACCAGCCGCATCACGCTGTCGTAGGCCGCCGGCAGGATCGTCGTCCCCGCTTCCATCAGATAGCCATCGCGCTTGATCGAAAGCAGTTGTCCACCAACACGATCTCGGGATTCCATCACTACGACGTCGCGACCGGCCTCTCGTAGCCGCCATGCCGCCGCCAGCCCGGACGGACCTGCGCCGACGACGTACACCTTCGACAGCTCAGACATGCCGTGCACTGTATCAAACAGATAGTTTGATAAAAAGACATTCTGTATGATCATCTGCACAGTGCGTATACTCGTCGCGTGGACGCGTCGCCCCCCCGACCTTTGCAACTGTCAAGGCCTCAGCGCCGCAGCATGCTCAGCCGGCATTTCGTAAGCGTCGTCGAAAATCTGGTCGAGAACGGGGTGAGGTACGCCGACCTGAGCGTCGAGGCGATTATCACCGCGGGTGGTATTTCACGCTCCACGTTTTACGTCTACTTTGACGACAAGGGCGATCTGCTTGTCGCGATGGCGCAGGATGTAATCGGCGACCTGCTCGCCGACGGCGCGTCGTGGTGGGAACTGCCCGTCGACGGAACGCGCGAGGATCTGCGCAAGGCTCTGCGTGTGCCGATCGATACCTACCGCAAACACCGAACAATTCTGGGAGCCATAGCCGAGACCGCGGCCTATGACCCGCGGGCGCAACAACAGCAGCAGAATCTGATCGACCAAGTGGTGTCCGCGCTGACAACGTATATCGGCGACGCGCAGCGTGCCGGAGTTGCCGATGCCCATCTGGACGCCGCACGCACCGCGCAATGGCTGATCTGGATGATCGAACGCGGGCTTTATCAACTGGTCGGTACCGCCGACGACGACGAGGTCGAGCGTCAGCTCGATTCGCTCGTCGAGATCGTTTGGCGGGTGGTCTATCTCAGCGGCCGTGGCGCGCCGAGCCGGCCAACCGAAGCGCCGCCCGCCAAACCGGCCTCCAGGAATAGGCGGAAGTCACTCAATTAACGCAACAACCGGCACCTACCGCCGCGGTCACATGCCCAGTGCTGCGAACACCTCGAGGTCCGCGCAGGCTTGTGCCGAGCGGTCGATGTTGGCCAGGCTGATTTCGGGCTTCTGCATCTGCGGTTGCAATTTATTGGAGCCGATGGTGCCGAGCCACATGAACATCGCGTGGGGAACCATCTGGCGGTAGCGCAGCCAGAGTGTCTCGGCGTCAGGCACGTTCGTGGCGCCGTGTTCGCCAAGAAGCTGGCCGTAGAGCTCAACAAGCTCACGTTCCCAGGCGCGTCGGTGCTCGATCGTCAGGTTGCCGATCAGCGCGTATGCGAGGTCTTGGACGCCGAGACCGTGCAGCATGCACTGCCAGTCGAATAGACCGACCCGCCCGTCACCGGTGACGTACCAGTTGCCCGCGTGAACATCGCTGTGCGCGATGGTACGCGGCCCGTCCGCCGATATGCGCCGGCTGCGGAGCAGGGCTTCGATGAAATCGTTTTTGCGCGAGAAGATCTCACGGGGCATTACGTGCTCCGAGCGGTCGAACCCGACCAAGACGTTGCGGTCCATCATCATCAACTTGTTGAGTCGCAGCTGCCAGGAGTACGGGTCCATCAGCCAGTCGAACCGGCGCCTTAGGCCCGGCTGGTCCCAGTAAGTTGCGTGCAGCGTCGCGAGCAGGTCGACGGCGTCCTCGGCCCAGTCCCTGCTGAAGTGGCGCGTCAGGATCGTGTCGGTCTTGGCGCCCCGGGTCCGTGTCACATCCTCCATGATGAACAGCGAGCGATTGGATTTCGGGTCCCAGGCAGCGTAGTAGCCGGCAGGCGCCTCGATATCGACTTCGGCGCGGATCGTCCGGTAGAAGGCGTGCTCAGCGGGTAGCAGGTTGGCTGTGGTGGTGACCAGCCGCGTCAACAGGGTCGGGGAGGACTTGGTGAACAGATAAACCGGTAGTCCGACTTGGGTACCCGCGGCGTTGTAGGTTACCTCGACGGTTCGGCGGGCCGATGTGCCGTCGTCTTTCGGGCCGAGCGTGAAATGTTCGACCCGTGCGCCCGGCGTCCTCGAACACAATGCGGCGGTAAGCCATTCGACGGTCAGCGCGGCCGGCGATGGCGGAACCCGGTCGAGGGTCGTCGGTCGCGGCCGGACGATCTTCTCATAGACGATGGCCGCCGACGTCCTCGCGACAGTGGAGCCGATTTCGGTGATGGCGGCAACGGAAGGCATTGGCACTCCTTTCGCGCTCGGCTCAGGTCAGCGAGGTTATCTGGCACGGTTCGAAGCCAATGTGTTTCTCAGCAAGTGTTTTTGGGCCTTTCCGGCCCCATTGCGCGGGATGGGCGCGAAAATGAACTCGCGCGGGATCTTGTAATCGGCGATGCGAGAGGTGCAGTACTGCCGGATCGAGGCAGGCGTGAGATCAGACCCATTGACCGCGGTGAGGAACGCCACGATCGTTTCGCCCCATTCCGGGTCTGGCTGGCCCACCACGGCGACATCGATTACATCCGGATGGTCGGCGATAGCCTGCTCTACTTCTGCTGAGTAGACATTGCGGCCCCCAGTGATGATGACGTCTTTCAGTCTGTCGACCAGACGCATGGCACCGTCGTCGCACACCTGCATCAAGTCACCTGTGTGCAACCAGCCGTCGCGGATTACCTCCTGCGTGGCTCGCGGTTGGTTCCAGTAACCCTTGGTGATGGCCTCGCCACGAAACACGAGTTCGCCAACCTGGCCGGGACGCGTGTCGTTTCCGTCCTCGTCGACAACACGAGCCTCGATAAAGGGCTGTGCGAGGTGGCCAGATGACTGCGGTCGACTCCGCACCTGCTCCATCGTCGAGTAGATCCCGGTGGGTCCGGCTTCGGTCTGGCCACATTGCTGGAAGAAGGCGACGTGCGGAAACGTGGCCAGCAGCCGCTCGATGGCCGCCGCCGGCATCGGCGCGGCACCGAATATTCCGACCCGCCACGATGTCAGGTCACAACGGTTGGCCTCATAACGGCCGAGGATCTGCTGATACATGGTCGGGACAGCGAAAAGCCATGTTGCCCTGTATCTCTCGACCATTTCCAGCACTGTTGTCGAATCAAACTTCGGCACGACGATGTGGGTTCCGCCTAGCAGCGTCGTCGCATTCAAGAAGGTCATTCCACCCGAGTGGTACATCGGCGCCAAGTGCAGGTAGCGATCGCCGTCACGCAGGCCCAGCGAGACGATCTGCGCCATCGCCGCCCACACTGCACGGTGGTGATCAAGCAGCACACCCTTGGGTTTTCCGGTGGTCCCGGAGGTGTACAGAATGAACGCGTCGTCTTGCTCGACGGCGCGATCTTCATGTACCGCATCGCCGTAGCCGCCGGCGAGCAGATCGGGATAGCGTGTCGACGCGCCGAGCGAGAGCAATGTGATGGGCACCGCTGTGCGACCTGCGGCCTCGGCCAGGTGGGCTTCACCGGCGCCGAAGGCCAATACGGTGCTGCCGGAATCGTCCAGGATGTAGACCAGCTCCGGTGCGGCCAACCTGGTGTTCACCGGCACGACGATCGCGCCGAGCCGCGACGCGGCGTGGGAGGCGATGATGAATTCGGCCGAGTTGGCCGACAGGATGGCGATTCGGTCATGTTGCCGCAGCCCGAACGCGGCCAGCGCCGCCGCGGCATTGGAGATGTCGGTCTCCAGTTCTCGCCATGTCCACCGCCGCTCGGCGGTGACGATCGCGTCACGTTCGCCAACCCGGTTGGCGTTGAGTAACGCCGTTCCACCTATGGTCGGCATCGCCTGCCTTCGCTTCAGCCATCTATTATTGAGCCCAGTCATATCAATATAAAGAGGCCCTGCAGGACGGTCAACGGCGCCGTAAGAAGCTAGAGCAGGCGTCCGTTGTGGTAGCTGCGAAATGTGAAGCGAGCCGGATGTGATTCCTATCCCTGAGGGCAAACCCGCGCGGTGCCGACGCCGCAGATGTGGTCGTTGAGGTAGCTGTTCTGCTGCATATCCTCATGCCACGCCGAGTTCGGGGTGATGGTGGTCCAGATCGCCATCGGCACGTGATAGCCCAACAACAAGCACATCTGCATCGCCGCGAATACGGCAAAGAACCGGAGCGTGCTCGGCCTGGCCCCGCTCCTCCCGAACTGCTCGGACCCTCGCTCGACAAGGGTCTCGCCGCGGTCATTGCGGAAGTAGCGCAGAGCCGTGACGGCGGTGATCGTCACTGCCACCAGAACGATATTGGCGAGCGCATTGTGGGAGTAGTAGCTGTCGAGCAACGGAATCGACGGACCGGTGTGATCGTAGATGCCCAGCCGCATGACAACGAGGCCCTCGAGGACGATATCGATCACCACAATCGTGATGAAGCAAATCGCCAGCAACCCGATGTTGGGCAGCTGAGGCCACCTCGAACGGGCCCGCCGCATCACCAGGCAGCCGAGAACGGGGATGCCCAGGAACATTCCTGCGTAGAGCGCCGGAATGAAGAAGATCGGCCAGGCGATCTGTGCACCGGGCTCGTTGAAGGACTGCCAGCCTGGCATTCCCACCATCGGTGTACCCCAGTTGACGAAATAGGAGTTGTAGGCGAACCACACGTGGAAGTACGAGCTCAGTGGGTCGTACATCGACACGCACAAGGCGGTAAGCACCAACAGTCCGTCGAATGGAATCCGGCGCTCGCGGCGAAAGGGCACGACCACAAAGCGGTAGACCAGCACGACCACCATCGCCGTGGACAAGACCTGCACGGTGAGGATGGCGACTTTCATCCAGGTAGGCGGAACCGTCGGCCCGTAGGACACCTCAGCGAAGTTCGGGCCGGCGACCCACTTCACGAGCAAGTAGGCCTGGATGCCGGCTAGCAGGATGCCCAGGGCCGCAGCCGCTTTCAGTGGCGTAACGCGCCGAACCCGGCTGCGGGCTGCTATGGCCGACCGCACCATGCGATGCTCCTCACGAATTTGTTGTCACTGAACCTCGAGGGATGTCGGCAATTCCTATGCGGGCGACGGCGGGGAGCTTCTAGAGTTTTCGCGTCGTCGCCCGCGTAAGAATTTGCAGGCGTGCCTACTTCGTCGCGAACCGGGTGACTTGGTTAGCGTCGGCCGGTGCCGGGCTGCCTTCACGGACGATGAAGTTGCCGTGCGGGTCGAAATGACCGGAGTGCCGGGTGGGCATCGGCAGAGCGGGCGACGGGCAGGCCTGATCAGTTCCGGGCCCACAGATTCCATTCGTCCAGTAAGAATTTTGCTGCGCATCCTGAGGCCAGGCCGCGTTGACGTTGTTGGTGATCCAGTACGGAACGTTGTAGGTCACCATGTAAATCGCCGCGCAGATCGCGGCCATTGCGCTAAACCGCAGCGCAATGGAACCCGCCTTGCCGACCTTGATCTTCTCGACGCCCCGCTCGACCAGCGTCTGGCCCCTGTCGTTGCGGAAGTACAGGAGCGAGGCGTAGCCCACGCACCAGGCACCCGCGAAAACTGCTTCGTAGACCGGCATCTGGTAGTAGTGGCCATACCACAAGGTGAGTGCTGGCACCGCGCCGTGATAGCCGTAGATGCCGGCCCGCATGTAGACGACCTCCAGCGCCAGGAAGGTCAACGTCGCCAGCACATAGGTCCACACCAGCAGTGTCGGTGTGCTCATGGCCGGCCAGCGCGAGCGCATCCTGCGCATCGACCACGCCAAGAACGCGATCACCCCGAACAAACCCCATACGTAGGCGGTGACGACGAAGCCGAGCGGATAGGCCTGCATCGCACCCGGCTTGCCAGCCGTGATCGAGCCCCAGAAAGGTATATCAGCGACCCACGACCCCATGTTCGGAAACCAGCTGTTGTAGGTGAAGAACGCGTGGAAGCAGTTCGCGAACGGATCAAAGAACCAACCGAAGGTGGCGAACCACACCAGCATCAGTCCCTCGGCGGTGACGTTGCGTGAGCGCCGCCAGGGCTTGACCACCCAGTTCCAGAAGAACCACACCGTCGCAATCGCTCCCCCGACGGTGATCGCGGTGCCGGCGATCTTGAACCCCAGCGGCACCGGCGTGGGACCCGGCGGCACGTTCTGGAAGTTCGGCCCGGTCACCCACTTGATCAGCACATAGGCCTCAAACGCGAGGATCAGGGCACCGAAAAACGCCCAGATCTTGACCGCGGCTATCGGTTTGGGCATCGGGGGCTGGGTTGCCCGATCTGGCGTGGTCACTGCGTTTGCGGATCCCATGGTCGCGGTCATTTCGGCTCCTAGGTCAGGGCTTGCGATACCTCGATGCTACGCAGATAGCTAGCCTTCTGTCTATACATCTGTCTACTCAATTGTATGGTGATATTCTGCTGTTCAACAGGGTTACTGACCGACACGACAACAAGGAGTCGTCTGGACTAGATAGCTGTCTAGCTGCTAGTCTGGCGAGCAGTTGGGCCGGCTATCGAGTGGAGAAAAAACGTGGCGTCCTCGACACTGGGCCGTGACCCGGCCTTGGCGCGATTCCTTGACCGTCCACGAATGCGCAGGGGGAACAGCGCCACCGAAACGGCCATCTTCAAGGCCACCGAGAAACTGTTGGCAAGGGAGCCGTTTGCCGACCTCAGCGTCGCGCAGATCATCGAGCGCGCCGGGATTTCGCGAGCCAGCTTCTACCATTACTTCAGCTCGAAGCTCGGCGTGATCGCCGGACTGCTGGTGGCGGTCATGGACGACATCTTCGACACCGCCAGCCCGTTTCTGCACCGCCCCGGCACGACGGTCGTCGAGTCGCTGCGCATCAGCATCCAAAACGCCATGGACATCTGGACTGAGCACCGGGTCCTGCTGCGGGTCGTGATGGAGAACTGGGCGTCCTCAGACGAGCTCGAGGCACAGTGGACCGGCGTGATGAACCGCTTCGCCGAGGCAGTAGCCATCGAGATCGACGACGAACGCGACACCGGGCACCTGCCGCCCGGGCTGCCCAGCCGCGAACTCGCCGCAGCGCTCATCTGGAGCACCGAGCGCTGCCTTTACATAGCCGGACGGGAGGCTCACGGGACTGATTTCGACGAGCGCGCCCGGGTCGAAGTGCTTGTCACCCTATGGGCGGGCGCCCTGCAACTGGGCCAAGCGGAAACGTCCTGAACTCTGACGTCTAACCGCGCCGGGGTGCGTACTTGTGCCTGTTTATGCGTCGGGCAACAGAGGGGGCGCAGTGACGGCGCCGTGAGCTTCACTGGACGGCGACAGCCGTAGCCCGTAGAGCATCAGGTTGGCGATGTGGGTGATGATGCGTTCGCGCGAGATGCGGTTGCGGCCGGCGGGAAGGAACCAGCGGCGGTATGCCACGACGGAGGTCACCATAGCCACCAGGAGGCGTGCGTTGAGTTCCATTTCGTTTCCGCTGAACCAGCCCCGCCGCTCAGCTTCCTGTTCACCCATGTCGCGAAGCTGCGCGAAGATGTCGTTGAACAACTGTTGGATTTGTTCCGTCGTGGCCGGATCGAGGAGTTCTTCTGCGGTAAGCAGCCCGGCGACAGCTGCGTCATGAGCTCGCAGGCTGTCATACAGGTCGGCGACCAGCTCACGCATGAGGTGACCCTCGTCGATCGGGGCCGCAAGACTGCGTTTCCAGGCGGCGGTAAACAATTGCATCGATTCGACAAAAGGCGCCACCAGTGCTTCGCGAAAGAGATGACCTTTGCTGGGGAAATGGCGGAATATCACCGACATTGAGACCCCGGCCGCCTCGGCGATCTCGTCGGTGGTGACGCGGGCGAGTCCCTTTGTCCGAAATGCGGCGGCGGAGGCGTCCAGCACGAGTCGACGCACCTGCTGCGATGAGCGTCGCTTCACCGCGTGAAGTCTACGGGGGATGGCGAACAGAGATGTTCAGACTCTTTAAATAGGGCCGCGTGCTGAATTGTCATGCGGCTATGCCGCGATATGAGATACGAAGCTCTCGGATGATTCACTGACTTGTGAGCGGGTTTCGAGAGCACCCGTCGCTGCCGTGCGGAGGGTGTCGTCGCAGCGCGCCGAGGCGGCCGCCAAGTGTCTGCTTGAGCATCGTGCGGGCGGTGATGCGCCCGGGCCAGCCGTTCGTCCCCGACATCGGATGCGTTCCGTGACCAGAGCGCCACAATCCCTCGATCCCGGGGGTCTCGTAGCCGGACAGGGCCGGGCTGGGGCGCCACGGCCCGATCTGGCTCGGGATGAGGTCCACCGAGCGTGATGAGCCCTTGAACACCCACGGGTTGTTGAGGTCGTGGGGGCCCCGAATGCTCACGCCGAGGATGGTGTCGCGGATGCCAGGTGAGTACTGCTCGAGGTGGTCGATGACCCGGTCGAAATAGCCCCGCTTGACGTCGGCCCAGTCGCTGCCGTCGGCGAGGTTGTACGGGACCGCGCCGACCCAGACGGCGATGCTGTCGCCGTCGCTGCCGTCGGGAACCAGCGTGCGATCCAGCACGGACGGGATCGCGATGTAAAACGGTAGTTCGTCGGCGAGCTCGCCGCGCTTAATGCCGGCCATCAGTCGTTCCACGTAGTCGACGCTCGGCGCGAAGCTGAGCCCAGCGAGCTGATCGTCGGTCACGTCGTGTCCGGGAAAGGTCGGGCGGCGGCTGACCGCGAAGTCCGCTTTGAAGTGGCTGACGCCGCTGGCGAGCACTTGCATCTTGGCGACCTGCGCCTGCACCTTTGGGGGAATCGCGTCCGGCTCGAGTAGCCGGGTGAACAGAGATGTCGGATCGATCGCGGCGACCACCTCCTTCGCCAGCATCTCCTCCCCGCCCTGGAGCTCGACGCCACGGGCCTTGCCGGCGTGGTGCAGGATTCGCTCGACGGGCGCGAACGTGCGGATCTCACCGCCTGACGCGCGCACGCACGCCGCGAGTGCATCGACGAATGCTCCTGCGCCGCCGACCGGCCGGTGCAGTGGGACCAGGTGCAGGAGCGCGAAGTACGCAAGGATCGACGTGTTCATGGGCTCGTCGAGCGGCCGGAAGCTCCCGGTTGCGACGTTCATCGCGATGAACGCCTTCATCTCTTCGCGCTCGAAGTCGTCCATGATCTCCAACGGCGTCTGAAGCAGGAGCCTGGTACCGGGGAGCAGGTGCCGCCGCTGCTTCCGCGCACGCCGCGCCAGCTCCAGGACCGTTCGCGCGCTCGGCCGCGTGGGATGGTCTGCCAGGTACGGGAGCCCGACGTCGGCGCACGCCATCAGCGTGGTCATGAGCTCCCGGTAGGTCTCGGCGTCCTTCTTCGACAGCCGCGCGATCGACCCACAGGTCTTGTTAAGGTCACGGTAGAGCGAGAACTGCGTGCCCTGGGGACTGAGGTAGGTGTTGTGCGGGTCCGGCAGGGTCCACCGCAACCCGTACCGCGACAACTCGAGCTCGTCGACGATCGAAGGCTTGAGCTGGACGAACGGGAACTCGAAACCGAACGTGTTCATCCGGAAGCCCGGCGCCCCCGGAACGTCCCCGCTTACAACGAAGCCACCGAGCTCGGCATTCGCCTCGAGCACCAGCACCCGCCGGCCCGCTTGGGACAGATAGGCCGCACACGTCAATCCGTTGTGGCCACCACCCACGATGATCACGTCGTACAAGGGACTCTCCTGGTCGGTAACAAAAACCGGTCACTCACCCAAATAAGGGAGTGACGACTCTTTAGTTCTGACATAACATGCCTGAAAATGCGCCGAAGATCAACAGTTGGGGTACGCCACTCCTTCTCTTTGCCGGCTCAGGTCTTTCGACCGCATCTTCCAGCGCGCGAAGTAGCCAATCGGTCGGTTGACCTCGTCACCCAGAAGCGGGGGTATCGCGATAACGACCGAGTCGACTCGGACACCGCAATGGCGCTGTGACAGCGCCGCCGTCACGAACGCCGCATCGATGTCCTCGACGCAGGCCCGCAGCCTCACTGCGTGGTGTGAACCCTTGGCGACTCAGCTACACCGCGACGAAGCGCCGGCGCGGCGCACGCAGCTGGGCGGCGCCATCGTTGCCCGTGAACTCGGAATCCCTTGTGTCATAAACACGGTGGACGGCAGCCGCAGGCTGCGCACCGGCGATCGAGTGACCGTCGACGGTGGCGCGGGCTCGGTACGGCTGCAGCCGCAATAGACCACAACCTGCCCTCACGTTCGGAAATCGGTGGCCTAACGCTGGTGGCCGTTCAGGTTCCGCGGCATCACGAACGTCGTCTCGATTCGCTTGCGCCGCGTGCGCTGTCAGGTGATATCGCGGTCGAGGTGATCGCTTTCCGGCGAGGTCGGGTACTCCACCGCTTTGACCAGCCAGACAGTGTTTGCGACGAACTGGATGCCGAAGACCACCGCAGGCAACCAGAACACAAAGACTCCGTTCCACGCGAACGGCCCGTCTTTGAAGAACTGCAACACGATCGCCGGGGTGTAGACAATCGTCGCCCAGATGTTGAGGTAACCAAGCCAACGCGGAAACAGGGGCCTGCGCCGGGAATCGGTGAGAATCGCAAAGGCGAACGCGAAG
>Ga0210386_10004183_pt1 | contig 11980 bp, 9 predicted proteins | sample IncBWH32OmetaG_FD_160091 | JGI IMG/M metagenome (GOLD analysis project Ga0210386, IMG submission 160091) | Forest soil microbial communities from Barre Woods Harvard Forest LTER site, Petersham, Massachusetts, United States - Inc-BW-H-32-O ... | reverse complement strand
ACTGGCGATGCCCTCGGTCAGCACGATGGCGCCACGCACATCGGCACGGGCGAAGTCGGCGTCCTCGCCGTCGCCGACATAGACCAGCCGGCCGGTTACGCCCGCGCCGGGCGCGCCGCGTGAGAACGAATGGGTGATGGCCGTCAGCGTCTGGTTGTCGACGTCCACCCGCGCGGCGCCCGGCAGGCTGACATAGGCATCGTGCGACAGCAGCTCGGTGCGATAGCCGTACTCGTCCAGCCGGGCCTGGAAGTAGCGCAGGCTGGTCAGCTCATCCGGCGTGCCTGACAGCTTCACCCAGCGCGCGACTTCGCGCATATGGGTCATCAGAATCTCGCCATCCACGGCATCGCACAGGCTGTGACGCGTCTCTGACATCAGTGGGTCTCCGTCTGGAGTGATCAGCGTGCGCGCGGTGCGCGCGCGCAGCAAGATCACCGCTTGCCGCGCATGTTGCAGCGCGGTGATACTGCCCTTCATGCGGCTGTTGGCGATGATTGTGCGGCGCTGCCTATGGATGCCGCCCACGCTGCTGGGACTGGCCCTGCTGGTGTTCGCGGTATCGCATGTGATCCCATCCGATCCGGCGCGGGTGATGGCGGGCGAGAACGCGACACCGGATCAGATCGCGCGCATCCGTCATCAATACGGGCTCGACCAGCCGCTGCCCGAGCAGTTCGTCCACTATGTCCGCGATCTGCTGACGGGGAACATGGGCACCAGCCTGTTCACCCAGCGGCCGGTCGCGGACGATCTCTGGGCGCGGCTGCCGGCGACGCTGGAGCTGGCGCTGTACGCCGTCGTGCTGGCGGTCGTGATCGGTGTGCCGCTGGGCGTGGTGGCGGCCTTGCGCCGCAATTCCCTGCTGGACCACCTGGTGCGGGTGATCACCGTGACTGGCCTGGCGATGGCTGCATTCTGGCTGGCGATCCTGCTGCAACTGCTGTTTTCCATGTGGTTGGGTTGGACACCGGTGCAGGGGCGGATCAATGGCTGGGGCCCGGATCCGATCACCGGGTTCTACACGCTCGATGCGGTTCTGCGCGGGGATTGGGACACGTTGGGCCAGTCGCTTCGGTACCTGGCCTTGCCGGTGCTGACACTGGCATTGCCCGCGATGGCCACCATCGTGCGCTTCACCCGTGCCGGTGTGTTGAATGTGATGTCGAGCAATTTCGTCTTCTATCAGACGGCGATGGGGATTCCGCGCCGGCGCGTGGTGTGGAAATACATCCTGCGTGGCGCCCTGATCGGCACATTGACGCAGATCGGTCTGATCTTCGGTAACCTGATCGCCGGCGCGGTGGTGGTGGAGACTGTGTTTGACTGGCCTGGGTTGGGTGGCTTTGCGGTGAACTCCATCCTGCATTCGGATTACAACGCGGTGATGGGCTTCACGCTGTTTGCCGGTGTGATGTTCATTGCGATCAACCTGCTGGTGGATATCGCGCAATCCTTGCTGGATCCGCGCGGCCGATGAGCCTGCTGCGCCGCTTGCTTCGCGACCGCTCAGCGGTGTTGGGTCTGGTGATCATCACAGTGCTGGTGTTGGCCGCGCTGCTGGCCCATCCGCTGGCGACCTTCCCTCAGGACGTCACCACCTATCATCTGTCCAACCGCCTGCTGCCGCCGGGTGCGACGTTTTGGTTTGGCACGGACCGGATGGGCGGCGATATCTACAGCCGGATGCTGTTCGGGGCGCGGCTGACCATTCTGATTGCGGTGGTGGCAACGTCGGTGTCGGTCCTGATCGGCGTGCCAGTCGGGCTGGTGGCCGGCTATTGCACCAACCGGGTCAGCGACCTGCTCATGCGGGTGTCGGATGTCTTCCTGGCGGTGCCGCAGATCGTACTGGCGATCGCCATTGCGCAGACCTTGGGACCAGCGATCCAGAACGTGATCCTCGCGCTGTCGCTCACGTATTGGCCGTTCTGGGCACGGCTGGTCTATGCCGAGACGCGCAGCCTGCGGAATGAAGTGTTCATCGAGGCGGCCGTGGCGCTAGGCGCCTCGCCGCTACGCGTGATGGTGCTGCATGTGCTGCCATCGATCGCATCGTCGTTGATCGTGCGCACCACGATCGGCATGGGTGGTGCGATTCTGGTCGCCGCGGCCTTGGGATTCCTGGGGCTGGGACCACCACCGCCGACGCCAGAATGGGGGCGGATGATCGCGGAAAGCCGCGAGTTCCTTCCCCAAGCCTGGTGGTACGCAACCGCACCCGGTGTGGCGATCCTGCTGGTGGTGATGGGCTTCAATCTGCTGGGAGACGGGCTGCGCGACGCGCTCGATCCGCGGCTGCGCCGGGGTGGTGATGGGCGCTGAGCTGTTGACCATGCGCGATCTGTCGGTGACCTTCACGACCGAGGGCGGCATCGCACGCGTGCTGGACGGCATCGATCTGTCGCTGTTGCAAGGCGAGATCATGGGGTTGGTCGGCGAGTCCGGCAGCGGTAAGACCACGCTCGCGCGCAGTATCCTGGGGGCATTGCCGCCGAACGCGCGTCTGACGGGACAGACGCTACGGTTCGATGGGCGCGATCTGCTGACGCTGGGCGCGCGCGCGGCGGCGGAACAGGTGCGCGGGCGCACCATCACCTTCGTGCCACAGGATCCCTTCAGCTCCTTCAATCCGTTGTTCACCGTCGGCGATCAACTCGGCGAGCTGATGCGCTGGAAGTCGCCGGATCGCCAGCCGGGCGAGCGTATCTACGCGCGCGCGCGTAAGCGCGCGGATCGTGATCGGACGCTGGCGATGCTGCGATCAGTGCAGCTGGCAGACCCGGAACGGTTGCTGACGAAGTACCCGCATGAGCTGTCAGGGGGACAACGCCAGCGCGTGATGATCGCGATGGCGCTGTTGCCGGAGCCACGATTGGTGATTGCCGATGAGCCGACGACCGCGGTGGATGTGACGATCCAGGCACAGATCCTGAAACTGCTCCGCAAGCTGGCGACCGAACGGGGCGTCTCAGTGCTGTTTACCACGCATGATCTTGGCGCGGCGTGGGAGATATGTGACCGCATCACCGTGATGTACGCGGGCCAGGCGCTGGAGACGGCACCGGTCGCGAGCTTCTTTCGTGAACCGATGGTACCGTACACACGGCTGCTGCTCGACAGTCTGCCATCGCGGGACGCCGGCCTGCGTGGCATCGCCGGCGATGTGCCGAGCCTGGTCGCGCCGCCGACTGGCTGCCGGTTTCATCCGCGGTGTCCGGGCGCAAGTGATGTCTGTCGCGCGTCGCATGCGGTTGCGGTTGCGCTGGCCCCCGAGCACTGGGTGCGATGCCATCATCCGCATCGCGAACCGGTGCGCGCATGACGCCTGACACGCCGATCCTGGAGCTGCGACACACCAGCACACAGTTTCCGCTGCGCAATGCCTGGGGGCGACGTACCGGGTGGTTGCGCGCGGTCGATGGCGTGTCGCTATCAGTGGTGCGCGGCGAGATTCTGGGAGTGGTCGGCGAAAGTGGCTGCGGCAAGACCACGCTGGGCAAGACGATTGCGGGAATCTTCCAGCCCAGCACCGGTGAGATCCGCTTTGAAGGCAGTGAGATTGGCAGCCTGTCGCCAACCGAAGGGCGTACGCTGCGCCGTCGGCTGCAATACTGCTACCAGGACCCGGGGGCCTCACTCGACCCGCATTGGAAGATCGGTCGCGCGCTGGAGGAGCCGCTGGTCATCCACACGAAGCTCTCCGCCGACGAACGTCGGGCGCGCGTGCGGGGGGTCCTTGCTGCCGTCGGATTGCCGCAGACGCATCTCGATCTGTATCCACACGAGCTGAGCGGTGGGCAGCAACGGCGGATTGGTCTGGCACGTATCCTGATGTTGCGGCCGAGCCTCGTGATCCTGGATGAACCGACGTCTGGCCTGGATGTGTCCGTGCAGGCGACGGTGTTGCGACTGTTCCTGGAAGCACGTGCGCGGTTTGACCTCACCTATCTGTTTATCAGCCACGATCTTTCCGTGGTACGACTGATCTCCCAGCGTATCGCGGTGATGTATCTGGGCCGCGTCGTGGAAACCGGCGCAACAGAGATCGTGTTTGCCGCGCCGAAACATCCCTACACGCAATCACTTCTGGCTGCGGTGCCGGAAGTTGGCGGCGCGCGGGTGACGGAAACATTCTGGCTGGCAGGTGAGCCACCCAACCCAACGAACCTGCCCACGGGCTGTCGCTTCCGCACGCGGTGCCCACGCGCCGAGCCGCGGTGTGCAGAACAGGAGCCCGCACTACGTCACCTGCACGATGGCCGAATGGCCGCGTGCCATTTCGCAGAGTAATCGATCTGTCATGCCGGACTCCCGGGCTCGGCCGAAGGCCGACCCGAGGGCAGGCGGCGGCCCGGCATCCATGCCTTTACTTGCCCGACCAAGACAAGACGTGGATGCCGCCATGACGCCTGGGCATCAGCTCATGCTCATCCAGCGGATGTCTTGCGAATCCCCGATCGGACAGAACCGCACGTCGTGCACGTTGGTCGTGAACGGCCCATACCACTTGGTATTGTAGATAAAGATCCCCGCTGCATCCTGCACCAGAATGCGCGATGCCTCCTCATACAACGGCCGACGCTGATCGATCCCAGTCAGCTCCAGTGCCTTGTCAGTCAGCTCGTCGAACTTCGCGTTCTTGTAGAAGCTTGCATTGCCCGCGCCGATTGACCGACTGTTGTAGATCGCCCCCGTCCAGTTGTGTGGATCAGCGAAGTAGGCACTGCGCCACAGCGGCACCAGGTCGTGCATCTTCTCGGGATCGCTGAATTTGCCTGAGATCACCGGCCACGGTTCGCTGTTGAGCTTTGTCGCGATGCCAATCTTGGCGCAGCCGGCCTGCAACAATTGCGCCGCCGCTTCGCTCTGATCGAAACCCGCCAGCACGCCGATGTCCAGTGGCCGCATCGGCGCCTTCACCATGGCCAAATGCTGCTTCGCTTTGTCGAGATCATAAGTGTAACCCGCGAGATCCTTCGGCACGCCCCACATCGTGTTGGGAATGATCCCACCGTTCCGCGCGACCGATCCGCCCAGGATATGATTGATGAAGCCATCATAGTCGAATGCGTAGGACAATGCCTTGCGCAGGTTCACATCCGTCAGTGGCGCGCGCTGATTGTGGATGATGAAATACATCGTCCGCAGTGATTCCTGTTCCAGGATCTGCACCGACTTCACCGTGCGCAGCCGCTTGATCTGATCCTGCGGCAGATAGCCATCCGTCGTGTTGAACTCGGCCTTCTCCAACCCCAGCGCACGGCTGGCGGTTTCCAGCACGACGCGGAATTCGGTCGAGGTGATGTTCGACTTGCCGAAGCCCATGAAATGCGGATCGAACCGTTCGGCCTGGAAGCCGATCGCCGGATCGTAGCGGTGCAGCTTGAACCCGCCGGACCCGGCATCATTGCGCGACAGCCAGGTACTGCCCCAGTCGCCGGACTTCTCGTTCGCCTTCACCAGCTTGCGGTTCACCACCCACAGCTCTGCAAGGATCGAGGTGAACACGGCATAGGGCTTGTTCAGGGTGAACTGCACGGTACCGGTGTCGATCGCCTTGGTCTTGCCGGGATCGATGACGCCCTTGAACAGCCCATAGGCGCCCTGCTTCATCCCCAGGATACGTTCCATGGAATACGCCACATCGTCGGCGGTGATCGGGCTGCCGTCGTGGAACGTCGCGCTTTTCTTCAGGGTGACCGTGTAGGTCACGTTGTCCGGCGCAACAGTGATGTTGTCCGCCAGCCACATGCTCAGCTTGGGCGGGTTGTCGACCCAGCGCACCAGGCAGTCATACATGTTCAGCCGCGAGGCGATGCGACCGATGTCGAACACCATGTGCGGGTCGAGCGTGTCGTACGGGCTGTTGTTGGCGGTGATGAAGGTCTTGCCAGCGGCCGCGCGGCCATCGGACGGAAACGTGGAGGCCAACGTCGTAGCACCCCCCAAGGCCAACAGGCTGCGCCGGCCGAAGCCAGGCACGCTCCACGTGCGTGGGTCCATGATCGTCTCTCCTTTGGCTTCCCTGTGGTCCCATGCTCGCCAGCCCTGGTGCGTGCTGTCAAACATTCCCGCGTTCAGGTGATTGCAGATACTCGGCGAAATACTCCTCGGCTGTGATACGACGGCCGATGATCCCGAGCGCACGGGCCTGTTCGCTGAACACCTCGATGGTGGCACGATTCCGCTCGAACCCTTCGGCGTGGAAGTCAGCGCCCATAAGCGCCTCAGTTTCCTCCAGCTCGGCATCCAGCCACGGCGACACATAGGGGAAGCCACGCTGCGCCTTGTCGAACATGTCGGTCGCGCGCGTAAACGCATCGGTCAGGCTGCGTGCGATCCATTTGTGCGCCTCCCACACCGGACGCTTGATCACCACCAGGTGCTGCGGCGGAAACATCCCGGTGGCACGGAAATAGTCGCGTTCAATACTACGGATATCCGCAAACAGCCGCACGATCGGGCCATCGACCGGATGATAGCGATGCGGCCGTGGTGGGCTGTAGATCGCGTCCAGCTCGCCATCAAGCAGTAGCTCCGACAACGGCCGGGTCGCTGCCTTCACGTCGTCGGGCAGCGTATAGGCATGGTTGGTGATGCGCGCGCCATCGACCTCGCCGATTGTCCATTGCAGGTCGGCCGGTGACACGCCGATGTAGTTCAGGAAGTGGCGATACCAAATTGAACCGCTGGCCACCCAGTCGTACATCCCCACGCGCTTGCCGCGCAGATCGGCGGCCGTCTTCACCGGGCCGTCCTTGCGCACATACAGATCGCGTCCGGTGAAATTGCGCAGCGGGAACGCCGGCAATGCAACCAGGCTACGGTCGCCCTTGTCGACACGGCGCAGATGACCGGCCATCGACGACTCACCACCATGTACGGCGGGATCGCTGCCGGCGCGTCCCAACATCTGCGCGCGTTCCGGCCAGGACCCGTTCTGGCCCAGCAGCATCGTCAGCGCGATGCCCTCTGGCTTCACCGCGCCGGAGACAAGCGGCATCAGCCGCGCGTAGTCGGCGGCGGTCAACGTGATCCGCAGATCGGTCATGCGGGAGCCCCTTCGGTCGTGCTGGATCAGCGTGGAAGCGACCGCCGTCGAAGGCAAGCGCTGTCAGGTCTTGCTAACGTTCCAGAACGTCGGGTACGGGCTGCGCAGGATGCCGGTGACATTGGTGCGGTATGCGATTGGCAACGCCCATTGCCCGACTGGAACATACGGCACTTCCTCCCACACCACGCGCTGGATGTCGTCGGCGATCTTGCGCTGCGCAGCCAGGTCCGGCGCGTCGAGCCATGCCTCGCGCAGCGCGACCAGCCGCGGGTTGGTGGGCCAGCCAAACCAGGCGGTGGCGCCGGTGCCGCGGATCATGTTGTTGCCGATCGGATTGGCCAGGCCCAACCCGTCAGCGGTGGTGACGAACGTGCTCCAGCCACCGTGCTCCACCGGTTCCCTACTGGCGCGCCGCGCGACCACTGTGCCCCAGTCGGTGCTGACATAATCCACGTTAAGCCCGACCTGCTGATACATCGCGTGGGTCACCTGTGCGACAGCTTGCAACGACGGATAGTCGGATGGCGACAAAAGTACCACGCGTTCGCCGTGGTACCCCGACTCTTTCACGAGCTGTTTGGCCTTTGGGATATCCCGCGGTCCGGTCAGCACGTCCAGGCCGACATCGTTGGCCAACGGCGAGCCCACCGTGAATACGCCAACGCCGGTCTTTGCCGTGTTGCTCTCGTTGCCCATCACGGCGGCGACGAACTCGGATTGATCGATCGCCGGCAGCAGCGCGCGCCGCAGCTTCACATTGTCAAACGGCGGTTGCAGATGGTTGAAGACGATCACGCCGATCACACCGAACGGGTCGTTGGTCACGACCTTCAATTGATTGTTGCGGCGAAATAGCGGCAGCAGATCGATCAACGGCTGTTCCAGCCAATCAACCTCGCCGGCCTGCAGCGCCGCGCCAGCGGTCGCCGGGTCCGGCATCACCTGCCATTCGACACGGTCGAAATGCACCACCTTGCCACCGGCGGTGAAACTCGGCGCTTCGCTGCGGGGGCGGTAGCCATCAAAGCGTGTGTAGACCGCGCGCGAACCGGCCACCCACTCATCGCGGACAAAACGATAGGGTCCGCTGCCGATGATCTCCTCGATCTGCTTGTACGCATCAGTCTTCGCCACGCGCTCGGGCATGATGAAGGCGTTGTTGCCGGCGATCGCGAACGTGACCAGCGGAAACGGCTTGGTCAGGCGGATCTCGAAGCGCTTGTCGTTGACCGTGCGCATCTCCGCGACCCGGGCCGCCAGGATCTGGCCGAATGCATCGCGCCTACTCCAGCGCATGAGGGACGCGACGCAATCGGCGGCACGGACCGCCCCGCCATCATGGAACATCAACCCATCGCGCAGCGTGAACTGCCAGGTGAGCTGATCGGCCGAGACCTCGTGCCCGCTGCACATCTGTGGCTGCGGTTGCAGCGCGGCGTCCAGGCCATACAGCGTGTCCCAGATCATCAAGGCGTGGTTGCGCGTGACGTTCGCCGTGGTCCAGATCGGATCGGGGCTCGTGAGGTTCGCCTGCGGCACGAAGCGCAGCGTGCGTGCCGCGGTTCCCTGGGCGATGGCAGGGTGGGCCAAGGCCAGAGCGGCCGGCAGAGCCCCCAGCAGGGTTCGACGTCGCATGCGGTAATCCCTTGCCCGAGGTCGCGTGGCTTGCGCGATGCCGGACACGGTAGTTCGATGCGCCCGGCGAAATCCAGCATGAACGGAGCGATGCATGCCTCTCAACGATCGGGCCTTGCTGGCGGCACTGCGCGACAGGCGTGCGCAGCAGGACATCTGTCGCGACGCCGGCATATCGCTCGCGGAACTGGCGGCCGAACGTGATGTCTGGTTGCGGCGTCACGCCACGTTGGGTGACCAGCGCCTGACCGGCGCGGTTGGGACCGAGGTTGAGATCAAACGCGACAAGGCCGGCGTGCCGCACATCTACGGGCGCAGCACACCGGACGTGTATTTCGGTCTGGGTCTGGCGATGGCGCAGGACCGCCTGTGGCAGATGGACCGGCTGCGCCGGCGTGCGCTGGGCCGGCAGGCCGAGGTGCTGGGGCCGGCCTATCTGGCGAGTGACATCGCGCATCTGACGGTGGGGATCGATCAGATTGCCGAGCGCGATGCTAAGGCGATGGATGGCGCGACGCGTGCGATGATCCGGGCGTTTGTCTCGGGCATCAACCGCTACATCGAACTGGCGGGATTTGATCTGCCAGTGGAATTCCGGCTGCTGGATTACGTGCCGGAGCCGTTCACCGTGCGCGATGTGGTTGCGATCGGGCGTGGCATCTGGTGGTCGCTGAACGGGCGCATCGATCGGCTTGCAGCAGCGGAGTCGGCGCGGTTCCTGCCCAATGACGCGTTGCGTGAACTGTACCTGACGCCGGAGGCCGCGGAAAATCTCGTGGTGCCGTCAGCGTATTCGTCGCGTACGGGCAACGCCGGGACCGATGATGCGACGGGCAGCAACAACTGGGCGCTGAACGCCACGCTCACCGGCAGCGGCCAGGCGATGCTGTGCGGCGATCCGCATCAGCCGTTCTGGGTGCCATCGAGCTGGTACGAATACGCGGTGCATGGGCCGGAGGATGACGCCGCCGGCGCGGGTCATCCGGGCTTCCCCGGCATGTGGTGGGGCAGCAACGGCACGATCGCCTGGAGCATCACCAACAACATGGCCTCGACGCGTGATCTCTATCGCGAGGAGGTGGATCTGGCCAATACGTGGCGCTACCGCGACGGGGACACTTGGCGCGACTTCACGGAACGTCGCGTCGCCATTCCCGTGCGCGGTGAGGCGACGCACGAGCAACTCCTGCGCGCCACGGTGCGCGGACCCGTGGTGAATGGGTTGCTCACGCCGGTGACCGAGGGTGGCGATCCGCCACTGTCGCTGCGCTGGGTCGGCATGGAGCATATGGACGACCTGCGCGCCAGCATCGGCGTCGGGCGGGCACAGGATTGGCGTGGTTTCCGTGACGCGTTGCGCGACTGGGCGGTGGCGATCTTCAACTTCGTCTACGCGGATCGTCGCGGGAATATCGGCTATCAGATGTGCGGCCGGATTCCGGTGCGCGGACGGATCACCTCTGGCTTCCGCGATGCCAACAATCCGGCGGATGCGTGGCAGGGCTATATCCCGTTCGATGGGTTGCCGAGCAGCTACAATCCCTCGCGCGGCTATGTTGCCAGCGCCAATCAACGGATTGTCGCACCGGATTATCCGCATCCGATCTACGGCGCTTACTCGCAGGGGCATCGTGGTGTGCGGATCGACCAGGCCTTTGCCGGCAAGCAGGACCTGGATCGCGCCGCCAATATCCAGTTCCAGAACGATGTGAAGAACTGCCGTGCCGAGCGGAACTGCCCGCATATCCTGCGATATCTGACCGGCAATACGGATCCGGATGTGGCGGTGCTGGTAACGGCCCTGGCTGGCTGGGATTACCGCTACGCGCTGGTCAGCGCGGCGCCGACGGTGTTCGAAAGCTTCATGGCGCTTTGGACGCGTCAGGTGCTGGCGGTGTATCTGCCGGCACGATTGCTCGACCTGACGGTCCAACAGAGTGGATTGGCGACCTCCATCCTGGAGGGCGAGCCAAGCGACTATTTCGCCGGCGGTACGGCCGCGCAGGTGGTGGCCGTTGCGAAGCTGGCGGTTGCAACACTGCGCGCACGGCTGGGCGACGATCCGGCAGGCTGGCAATGGGAACGTGTGCACATCGCCCATTGGAAGCATCCAGTGTCGTCCGACGTGCTGGGGGCGTCCTTCGACATCGGTCCGGCACCGGTCGACGGCGGCTCGCACACCGTGCGCAACACCGGTGGCGAACTGCCGCCGCATGCGGCGAGTTCCGGCGCCGAATATCGCATCGTCGTCGACTTCACCGCCCCGGACTCATTCCTGGCGGTGCAGAACATCGGCAATTCCGGTGTGCCGGGCAGTCCGCATTACTGCGATCAGTTCCGTCCTTGGCTTGATGGCACATACCACGTGGTGCATCTGCGGCCCGAAGATGTCGAACTGGATTGTGTCTCGGCAACGCGGATCGTGCCGGATTAGGCCAGCAAACAGGAAGACAGAACATGTGTGTTCATTGCCTGTCGCGACGGCGCCTGGGGCAGCTGACGCTGGGCGCTCTGGCGCTGCCAACAGCGGGCATGGCAGCGGGGCGCGATGCGCCAGTCGAGCCGCGCATCCGCCTGGCCAACGTACCGGGCGATCAACGCGTGATCGCACTCACCTTCGATTGCTGCCCGGGTGCGTTCGATATGCGGATCGCATCCGTTCTGGTAGCGGATCAGATCCCCGCAACGATCTTCATTACCTGGCTGTGGATGCGCCGCAATCCCGAGGGACTGAAGCTGCTGCTCGCGCATCCGGACTTGTTCACGCTGCAGAATCACGGCGAGCTCCACATTCCGCCCGTGTTGGGCGATGGCACCATCTTCGGCATCCGCGTCGCTGGTGACATGGCGACCGTGCGCAAGGAAGTCATGAACGGCCGCAATGCCATCCAGGTCGCCAGCGGTATGACGCCACGCTGGTATCGCGCGGCGACCGGATTCTACACGCCAAGCGTCATCCCCGAGATCGAGGCGATGGGCTTCACAATCGGGGGCTACACGTTCAGTGCTGACGAGGGTGCCTCGCTGCCGGCGGCGCGTGTTGCCGCACGCATGGCCGGCGCGAAGAACGGCGACGTGATCGTGGCGCACATCAACCAGCCATTGCGCCAGAGCGGGGCAGGGGTGGTGGAGGGGCTGCGGATGTTGCAGCGCCAGGGCACCACTTTTATGCGGTTGGATCGGGCGAACACCACCGCGCCGACCACAGTCTGAGGCCGCGCGCTACGCTTCGATCGTCTGAATGATCTCGAAGCCTTCGAATTCAGGATGGCCGAGATAGAGCGGCCG
>Ga0210386_10004181_pt1 | contig 11984 bp, 10 predicted proteins | sample IncBWH32OmetaG_FD_160091 | JGI IMG/M metagenome (GOLD analysis project Ga0210386, IMG submission 160091) | Forest soil microbial communities from Barre Woods Harvard Forest LTER site, Petersham, Massachusetts, United States - Inc-BW-H-32-O ... | reverse complement strand
ACTGGCCACTTACGTACGATCAAGATTATTTGATGCTACCCGTAATGAATTGCACGATAGCATATGAAGCAATGGCCACGATGACGCCAATGACGGAGTATAAGATAGTGTTCTTAGCGCCCTCGGTGGCCTTAGCGTCCCCGTTAGATATGGCGTACCGCAAACCGCCCACAATGATCATGATTACCGATACGGAACCGACCAAAAAGATTAGCGTATTCGCAATGTCCGTAAAAATTACGCTGATGCTGCCGTTGGAACAAGCGTTTCCACAAGCTTGTCCAGCCGCCCCCGTAATTATTGTGCTAGCGTCAGCTAGCTGGGGTAATAAAATCATCTAGCGTTACCTTTCATTATCAATTTATATCAACCGTGAATGTTGCCTGCGACAAAATCCACTATAGCAAGGGCCGCGATGGCTATGATCAAACCGACGCACGCGTAAAGTAACGTTTCGCGAGCCTTGGCAAACCTCGCAGAATTGCCCGCACTCACTGCCATTTGTATGCCAGCTACTATCATCATGACCACAGCCAGCATTCCAACGAGAGTTAGGAGCAGGGGTATTACCTTGGTCAGACCCTGAGAAAGATTGGCAGTACCGGTAGGGACACCGATCTGCCCAGCGGTGATTCCGTAAGGGTTTGCAAATAATATTGTCGCGATATGAATCACTAATTTAGGCCCTTTGCGATAAAGGTTACCACGGCATAAGCGCTAAGAATAATAAGCAGGCCGACGATCGCATTGGTCAAGATGTCTTTACCTCGCTTGATGCGACCCGGGTCGCCGGCCGAAATAATATAAAAGATGGCTCCGACAATGATAAAGATAACGGCTAGGCCGCCTGCCAGAGCCAACAATATCTGGGCCAAATTTCCAATGATAACAATTACATCTTGAAGACTAGTAATCGTCGGGGTCCCATTTGTGCACCCAAGACCGTCATACAAACTTGGCAATATACCAGTATTGGTACCACAGGCGTTAGCGGCCATGCGAAATAGGTGAAGTCCAGACTCCATTAGAAGACGCCGCCAGGGACCAGAAACGTTAGTATGGCGTACATAAACATGAACAATAGAAGGGCCACAATCGCATTTTGTATACGCTTCTTGGCGCTCTTTATTAGAGCTGGGTCGCCAGTAGAAGTAATGTACTGGATACCCGCGACTATCAGCACTACGACAATGACCAGCCCGATGGTTTCACTTAGCAGCTTCAGAAACGCGACCAGATAAATTACAATCGCACCACCTTTTGTCGGGTCATTAGCTATACCTGCTTCACCCTTGCTATTAGTACAGCTGTCCATGCCGGGAAGAATCGGCAGGCCTATTGCCACACAGGATTGAGTAACGGTAAGAGAGTTAGTGGCCGGCGCAGCAGCTGCCGTAGAACCACCATCGCCAATTGGAATTGCCGCAGCCGCATTCGCCTGGCCAACAGCGGGGACAACATAACCGTTGCTCGTTCCAAGAGCTAAAGGCGCCGCCAACAGCGCTATCATCATCGTCGCCGCCAATAAATACTTGCGCTTCATTGACCCTATACTACAGATTAATTGGGCTGAAAGTCAAAAAGTTCTTATGGTTAATTCAGGCATATGCATTGGTGTCTGCCAAACCGCTAATGCTATAATGTAGCCATGATCCGACGCTGGTTCAGTGTTGTGCTGATGGTTTGGGCAATTAGTGCCTCTTTAATTGTGACCGCAGCTCCTGCACTTGCGGCTAACGAGACGTACTCCGTCGACGCCAATGGCAACATTGTTGGCGCCGGCCCTCTAAACGCGACCTTCACCGCCAATGGCGGCAACTATGTTTACACGCAAAACCTTTCGGTTCCACCAAACGCGTGTTCGATTACCTACACTATCTCGGGAGTCGCCAAAGGCACCGGAACTAACTACAACGGCAACATTGCTACAGTCGTCAGCCCAACGGGCTGCAGTTTAGGGGTTGGGTTAAATGGCGGCATCACCATCGCCGATCCCAAAAATATCGCTCCAGGGCAAGGAGGCGCTACGGCACCTGCACCCGCAGCCAGTCCGGCGGCTGCCGCAGCTACCGATCCAAACGCATTTGCTTGTAACGGTGGCAGCCTCACGTGGCTTATATGCCCGGTGCTCCAGGCGGGAGTAGACGCCGTTGACTGGATCCGCGACAACATTCTTGTCCCATTCTTACAGGAACAGCCGCTGTCTACTGCATCGACCACATATACGGTATGGACCCATTTTAGAGACGTTGCCAGCGTCTTCTTTATCCTGATCTTCATCCTTATCGTATACGGTACCGCTATCGGTTTCGACAACTACACCATTAAGAAGGTTATGCCTCATTTAATCGCGGGCGCCATTCTTGTGCCATTTTCCTGGTACATATGTGTCATTGGACTTGATATCGGTAACGTGGTCGGCCAAGGCATTGTGGCGCTATGCAATAGCTTTATTCCGGCTCCAACCATCGACTTTACAACCGGACTTTCCAAACTATTCTTGGGCACAACCGCTGTTCTTGCTGGATTGGCGCTGGTAACGGCGCTAACTTCATTTAGCTTCGGGCTGCTCTTCACCATACTGATTGCCGTTTTAGCTACACTTTTCACCCTTATCTTACGCAAAATTATGATCATCCTGTTAGTCGTGATCAGTCCGTTTGCATTCGTTGCCTGGATACTTCCCAACACTCAAAAGCTGTTTAAGCAGTGGTGGACTAACCTCGCGCGCATGATTCTAATGTATCCACTTATCATGCTTGTCTTTGAAGCTGGTCGCTTATTTGCAACTACCGCCGGCACAATCTTTGGCAACGGAGCCACCGGCGTTGCGGCAGCTGGACAAAACGCCGTAGTTCCTCTCATGCAGATCGCTGGCCTCTATCTTCCCCTAATGGTCGTTCCATGGACGTTCTCTTGGGCCGGCGGTGCCATGAAGCTAGGTGCTGGCGCGATAGGGAAAGTGGGTAGCCAACTCGAAGGTCGCTACGGAAAAAGCTCAGCTGGGGCCAAAGAGCGCCGCGAGCAGACTCAAAAGATTAATGCCGACCGCTCGCAGCGATCCAATAACGCAGCCGTTCGAGCGTTCGCCCGTAAACGTGCCGGCTTAGGTGGCGGCTTCTTGAGTGAAGTACCAGGGCTTAACAAAGTCCCTGGGGTCAAGATGAGCGGCCACGCTAAGCAAAAAATTAACATGGCTGCCGAGTCGTATGCTAACGCCGAAGCACTGTCAGCCGCTCAAGACGAGGACCGAAAAATTAGTCCTAAATCCTCTAAACAGAACATCGAAAGTAAGACCCTTGCGGCGGAAGAAAGAATCAGAGAGGCACGCATTTCGGAGGCTTTGCTATCAAAGCGAAACGGCGTATCTCTCAAAGACATCGACCTTAACAGCGGACGTACGGATGCCAGCCACAAAGCGATCGTGGACGCAGCAGCAAAGGGTGACCATGAAGCGCATGTTAAAGCCCTTTCCGAAAGCGGTGGCATCGACCAACTAGAAGGCATCTATCGTGACGCGGTAACAAAAGGTGACCAGTACACCGCCATTGCTGCATCCAGACGTCTTTCGCAGTCAAAGGGTGGCTTCGAGCGTATGCAGCAGCTAGCCAACGGACGAGTCGTCGGAGTGGAAGACAAGGACGGCAATATTGTTGACTTCAAGGGTGGAAACGGCGAGCACTTCGAACCGCAATACGGTATGGTCGCCGATTCCAACGGGCAAATGCAAAAAAGAGTAGTCGGCGCCGTTCACACCGGTAAAGCATTCCTTGGTGGAGACGATTTCCACACAGTTTCTGACAAAAACAAAGACCTTTGGAGTGCTGGAACTAGAGATGCCAAGGTCTTTGACCAGAACAAGCCGCTCGCGGCCGCCGCTTCAGATAACGCACCAGGAGACATAGCCGGAATGGATGCTTATTCGATAAAGCGCGCTCTTGCCTTCTATGCCCGTAATCCAGACAATAAGGGCCGAGACGACTTCAACCAAGCAGCAGAAAAGATATTTGGTTCACCGGCTGCTATGTCGCAGATTCTGCCAGACACTGCAAGAGCGGTGGCCAGCGTCAAAGTCGGCGGAGTCGTCAATCCGACGGTTGCCGCACTATACGGAGCACGTGTGGGCATACAGCCTGCCGGCGCTGTACCGCCGCTAGTCGCCCAAGCCGTCACGACGGCCGCCGGTAACGATGTTCATCACATCGCCCAGGTCCAACAAGCCATGCAATCCAATCCAACCATTCAAGCCAATATCTACAATCAGGTCCAAACGGTGGCTCCTGGCACAAATATTGACCTCACAGCTGCCGGCGTACCTCGCGCACCGTTGGCTACTGGCGAAGTCGAAATTAGCCCGGCCATCGGTCAAGAAATTATTAAGCAGCTCGGCAACGACTTTACAAGAATTTCAGATACTGAGCGACGCTACGCAACCGATGCTACCTATCGCAACGCAGTTAACGACGCCTACTTGTTTAAGCGTCCGATTCCACCGCCCATTTAAAATCCCAATCTTGGACTCACCCCAAAATTAGCGTAAGCTTTATGTTAAGCTTGAGGTGAGTCGAGAGGGGAGTTTATGGGCCAATACAAGGTACCGCAAAACGTTGAGGCTGAAGATAGAATTCTCGGCCCTCTTACGTTTCGACAGTTCATCTATGCACTTATTGGAGTCGGCTGGGGCCTCATCAGCTTCGCACTATTCCGAGCGCTCTTGCCCCTCCTTATTGTGGTTGGGTTTCCACCGACCATGTTATTCCTGCTGCTGGCCTTCTACACCAGAGACGGACAAAACTTCGAACAGATCCTTCTAGCAATGGTCGAGTTCTTCGCGGCCTCTCGCAAGCGCATTTGGGTTAAAGAGGATGTTGCCGAAACTTTCCATGTAGAGCCAACCAAGCACATTGCCGAATTGACTCAACGAAACCCAGTAGAAGTTCGAAGCGAACTCGAGAAGCTTTCCAGACTTATCGACTCTCGCGGATGGAATAGACCGCCAGAGCCTGAAACAAATATGGTACTTCCAAACACCAAGCATGAAGATCGCATTGTGGCGCCTCCTGCGGCCCCTCACGCCCCCGATGAGCCCAAACACGATATGCTCGACCTCCAACGCAGCCCGCTCGCTCAGAACCTCGCAGAATTGCTAAGAGAAGCTGCCGAAGACGTGCGCTCGGAAGCTATGGACCAAATGGACGTTAGACCCTCGCGCCGAGGTGCTGCATCAGGCGCAGCATCGGAAAGCATAAGCGGCGTGACACAAGCCCGCACCGACGATATACTTAAGCTAGCTACTCAAAATGATGATCTGACCGTGACCCAGATCGCCGCGCAAGCGACCCGCATGGCGCCAACTGGAGCAGGTCAAATGGTGGATTTACCCTCAAATGCCAGCTGATACGAGTGCCCACTCAGGAAAGAGTACTCAGAACACCCTTTTGATTTCAGAAATCAAAGATGGGGTTGTAGTCATGCGCGACGGCTCCATGCGTGGAGTCATCCTCGGCAGTGCCATTAACTATGACCTTATGAGCCCGCAGGAGCAGGAAGCCGTTGAATACGCTTACCAGGGATTTCTCAACTCGCTTCACTTCCCAGTTCAAATTGTTATTAAAAGCCAAAAACTCGACGTTGGCGGATACCTGGAAAAACTTCAGGGCCTTCGCAATGAGCAGTCCAATGACTTACTCGGTACTTTAATGGACGACTACATCGCCAACATCAAAGCGCTCGTTGAAGAGGTCAACATCATGGACAAGCAGTTCTACGTCGTTGTGCCATACTTCCCGCCGCTATTCGAAGAAAAGAAAATTAACCTTATTGAAGGCCTAAAGGCCGCCTTTCAGCCACCCCCTGTAATTACCGTCCAAGAAGAAGATTTTCGCAAATTCAAGCAAGAACTTTCCCAGCGTATGGCACTTGCCGCCAGTGGAATGAGTCAAATGGGCATTCGTGCGATTTCGCTTGGCACTCAAGAGTTAGTCGACCTGTACTACGGCTGGTATAACCCTGACGTCGCAGCCAACCAGAAGCTCATTGATACAGCTCAAATCGGTACTCCATCGGTGACCAAAGGCAAAGGCACTGCCCCTCGTGGCCCACTCCCAGGAGGTCCGCTCTAATGGCATTACTCGGTAAGAAAAAACAGCAACTCGACCAGATCCAGATTGAACAACTGCAGAAAATGCAGGAACAGCAAGAAGCTGAGCTCATATATCGCCAAGGCATAGTCACTATGCGCGACCTCATCGCGCCACCATCCCTTGAAATTGAATCGGGCTATTTGCGACTTGGCGGACGCTTCTGCAAAACAGTCTATGTCTATGGGTATCCGAGGCAAGTGTTCACAGGCTGGTTGTCACCAATCATAAACTTAGACGAAATCATCGACATCTCGCTGTACATCTACCCAGTAGAGAGCCGGGTAGTCCTAGACAACCTCCGCCGTAAAGTGGGCCAACTTGAGGCCAGCTACACGATCAACCAGGAAAAGGGCAAGGTTAGAGATCCAGGACTGGAAGCCGCTATCCAAGATGCTGAGGAACTGCGAGACAAGATCCAAGTTGGAGAAGAACGATTCTTCAGATTTGGGCTTTACCTGACCATGTACGCCAATACGATCGAAGACCTAACTCAAGTGACTCGTAAGATTGAGGGTATCTTTGGCCAATCGCTCGTCTATACCAAGCCAACAACAATGCAGATGGAGCAAGGCTTTAATTCAACCACCCCGCTTGCCACCGACCAGCTTCAAATCTCCAGAAACATGAACACCGGAGCCCTCTCAACCAGCTTCCCATTCACATCCGCCGAACTTTCGCACAACGAGGGTATCCTTTACGGACTGAACCGCCACAACAACGGACTCGTCCTATTCGATCGCTTCTCATTAGAAAATGCCAACATGGTGGTTTTCGCAAAATCTGGAGCTGGAAAATCCTTCGCCATCAAACTAGAGGCACTTCGCAGTCTCATGATGGGGGTCGAGGTTATCGTTATTGACCCTGAGAATGAGTACAAGACTCTGTCCGATGCGGTCGGCGGTAGTTATCTGCGCCTCTCGCTGGCCGCAAAAACTCGTATTAACCCGTTTGATCTGCCGCAAGTCTTTGACCAAGATGAAGCCGATAACGCCCTTCAGGCTAACATCATTTCGCTCCATGGCCTGCTCAGACTTATGATGGGCGGCGCCTCGATCAACAACTCGTCCGGGGCCACCCTCTACGCACCTCTCACGCCCGCCGAAGATGCCGACCTAGATGTCGCCATCATTAATACCTACGCGCGCGCAGGTATCACCAAGGACCCGCTCACGCACAACGCCACGCCTCCAACCATGAACGACCTGTACAACACCCTCGCTTCAATGACCGGTAACGGGCCTGGCCTAGCCCAGCGTCTTCGCCAGTACACCACTGGTACTTTCTCGGGTATATTCTCAGAACAGTCCAATGTGGAACTCGATAACCCCTTCCTAGTATTCAACATCCGCGACCTTGAAGATGAACTCCGCCCGGTCGGAATGTATATCGTGCTCAACTATATCTGGAGTAAGGTCAAATCCGATCGCCGCAAACGCATGCTTATCGTCGATGAGGCGTGGCAACTTATGAAGTACGAGGATTCAGCCGCATTCATGTTCAGCCTAGCCAAAAGAGCTAGAAAGTACTTCCTCGGTCTTACCACCATCTCTCAAGACGTTGAGGACTTCCTGTCCAGCAAGATGGGTCGCGCCGTAGTGGCCAACTCTTCTCTTCAGCTGCTCCTTAAACAAGCTCCTTCGGCCGTCGACATCGTAGCCGAGACATTCAAACTTACCAGCGAGGAACGTAACCGCCTAGGTCAGTTCCCAGTTGGAGAAGGACTATTCTTTGCCGGTTTAAACCACGTCATAATCCGAATTCTCGCGTCAGAAACCGAAGCTCAACTAATATCGACTAACCCGGAAGCCTTGCAAGCCGCCCGTAACGAGCAGGCAGCGGCACAGAGGCAGGAACAGTAATGCCGACTAAGACGGACCCAGGCGACGTCCGGGATGATCAAGCGGCTCCTTCAAGATCCACGCAGCCCGGGTCTGATGGCCTAAGCGACGCCGAAAAGTGGCACCAAGATCAGATCGACGCCGAGCGCGGGCTAAATAAGTCAGATGACATGTCTGACTTCGAGAAGGACTTTGGATCAGGCGAAGGCGAAGATTCCGACCAGTCCAAGAGCGGGTCACAATCCAAGTCCCAAAACAACAAGAAATCTTCAAATTCAGCCTCTGCCCAAAAGCCGCGAAACGGTGCGTCGTCGGCCGCAGTGCCAGCGGCCAACGCTTCGGCTATGTCCGTCAACCGATATCAAGTAGCCCTTCAGTTCGCGCAACAAAACCGCAATAAACTAGCTGGCGGTGGTCTCGCTGGCGGAATTCTGGCGATCGTCATCATCGGCTTTTTCGCACTTTTGCCGCTCAAGATTGAATCAATGATGAAGAATATCTTTGAAAAGCGTATTTCGAATCGCATCGAATACTATATGGAAAAGCGCGCCGACTCCATGATCGAGAAGTATCTCCAGTCCAGCGTCGGCGCTTCCGATACTGAGTTTGAACGCTCCATAGTGGCCACCGGCTCACCAATAGCAGATCTCTATAAGACTTGGCGCCTAAACAAGTTCGAAACTAAGCTCGAGAACAACCAAGGAGTCCGGTTCCAGAAGGGCGCCAATGGCGGTGTCGACGTCTATAAGGATGGGGAACTGGTCGGCAATTTGACTGATGCCGATGCCAGAGGCGCCATTTCTGTAGCGGTGCGTAGCGAAACCCAATGGTTTCAATTCTATAAACGCCTGCACCTGCGTTCATGGATGCGCAATGCCTACGGCGTCAGTAAATGGTCATTCTTTCAAAAAAAGTCTGGCAAAGATGCGGCGAGTGAAGTAAAAACCGAACTTGTCGACGATGCCGCGCCGGTCTCAGCCGAACAGGCAGATGAAGTTCTTAACTGCATAGGAGGCGGTTCGTGCCTTGACGACGAGGGCAATCCTGACGAGGCCGAGCGAGGCGGCATACCCGAAGATATAACGCAAAACACTGGGGAAGCTGCCGACTCAAGCGTCGAGGGCGCAGCCAATGCCGCCGAAAATTCGTCGCAAGCCGCAGCCGATGCGGCGGAGACTCAGGCGGCCGGTACCGCGACGTCCAGAATTTTGACTAAGATTCTAGGACAAGATCTGGCTGAGTCGCTTGGAAAATTGTTTGCCGCGGCCAAGGGTCCCCTCATCATAATTACGGCCATCGATCTGGCCTCACGCATAGATCACTTCTTCTGGTACGGCGAAGCCGACAAAGTGCTGGTGAACATTCATAAAGTCGAGTACGCTGCCCAATTTGCCGAATGGCTCACCATTTCCGACAATATTAAGGATGGCACTACGGTGTCCGGCGATGAGGTTAACAATATTATGCAGGAGCTCAATGGAAGCGAAAATTCCTGCGCATCTAAGCTCATTTACCAAAACCAAACTACTAACTGCCAGGGCCTAGACACGGGAAATGATAAGTCAGACAACACCATCCAGAGATCGATAGATGAGTCGGCCCACCCAATTGAGGATGACTACCGTACGTTACTGACCATTGTGGCCCAAGTAGCTCCCGGGTCGCCCGCAGCCGAAATGCACCCCGTTCTTGAAGCCTGGTATGTATCGGGTGGCAAAGTTTGGGGCCTTATAAACAACGTCATCGGAGCTATCTTCTCGGTTATCTTCCACATTATTTTCACCCTTATCCCGATCCTTGGAACTTTCTTTAACTGGCTAATGCAAAATATCGCCTCTCTGCTCTCTAAACTCGTGCTCTGGCTTATAGGTTCAGCCGTAGACGGGACGGAAACCGGCGCCGACCTCATGAACGGCATCGATGCTGGGGGTGCGGTCACAGGCATGGACTTTGCCAGAAATCTGGGTGCACCCCAGATAAGTGCGGTAGCTGCCTCGCAGCTAGACGGCGAGATTGCGCTTCAGCAGCAAGCTGCAGACAGCCAGCTAAGCATTGCGGATCGGTTATTCTCAACCGATTACACTCATTCGCTGGTCAATACCCTCGCCTTCGATATGCCATCTACGCCTTCGGGCGCAGTCTCTGACTCAGTGAACTACATGGCCTCGATATTCAATAGCCCAGTGCAGCTAATTCAGCCGATCCTTAACCTCTTTAGCGCGGGCCAGGTAAATGCGGACAATTCGGCCGCCGCCAGCTATGGGCTTACTGATTGGGGCTATACGGACGCTCAGCTAAATGGCGACGATACCGCAGCGCTGAATCAGGCCTGGGCAAACGCCACTACTCGACTTGGACATGCGCCGACCTATGGCGATCTTGTCCCAGACGATTGCCCGACGGAGCCAGATCCAACCAAAGACCCCAACCTTTGCCGACTCGATATTGTCACTCTCCAGTCGATGGGCGCTAAATATACGACTGCCGACGATGGCGGCCTAGGAGGACTCTGAGGCGATGCAAAGATTCCGAAAACTATTGCTCGTCCTTACTTTCTTAACGTGTACACTGTTGCCTACGGCCGTACTCGCCACCAATGCCGGCGATCTCCAGGCGGCCAACGACGACACCAATTTCTACGATCCCAACGCTGACTGCGCCACCACTGATTCAGGCGGGGGAACGGCTAATCCGGGAGACAACAACGCCACAGTTGCCTACGCCTATTTCGTGAGTAAAGGATTACCTCCAGCCGCTGCCGCCGGAATTGTTGGCAATATGATTGAGGAATCTGGGGTTGCTCCAGAGCGCCTCCAAGCTACTCCCTTAAATCAAGTAACAACCCCAGACCAAGTTGTCTCCCAGGGACTCGTGAACGCGGGCGGAGTCGGCTGGGGAATCGTCCAGTGGACACCTCCCAGTGATATCATCACGTCGTCTAGTCCGAGTCCCAGCGTAGGAACACTCTACTACCAGTTGGGTTTCCTATGGAACGAGTTAAATAAAAGCTACGCTAGCGTAATTAGCCAGCTAAAATCTGACACCTCGCCCGTACAGGCTGCTACCGATTTCTTAAACGGTTTCGAGAAAGGTGATGCCAGTCCAGATCGCCAACTAGATGCGCAAGCCATCTACTCGTTCGAGGTTAATCACACTCCAATACCCAGTAGCGTGCTCGGTAACATCGCCAGTGGCGCAGCAGCCAACCCAGGCAATCCAAGTGACGCACCATCGACAGTCGCTTCGACCGGTGGGGCAGATGACTGCAGCGTTGGCACCGGGCTCACTGGTAACTGCGCCAACCCGCTACGAGGAGTCAAGTATTCCGGCGGAGCAATACTTCCATTACGCGTAGATCAGGGGGTAGATTACGAAGGCACAGGCCCAATCTATCCGGTCTGCGATGCAACTATCGTTTTAGCTGAATCAGATGCTGCGGCAGGCTGGCCCGGTGATGGCGATTTTATTGCCTATACAGTCAATGGTAATAGCATAGACGGCAAGACCCTGCCTGCTGGAACGGTTATCTATTTCTCAGAAGACTGTGTAGCTACAGTGAAACAGGGCGACTCGGTCACGACTCAGCAACCAATCTGTAATATGAATGAGGGAGGCACCAACATTGAAACTGGATGGAGTACCAAGAGCATTTTGACCTCTGCGCTAGGACACACCGATCCTTGTTGGAACGGTGGCAGTGCTACGAACTATGGTCAAAATTTTTCCGCCCTCATAAAAGCGCTAGGAGGGCCTCCAGGCGACCTAACCCGAAGTAGCGGTGTATGCACGACACCACTGCCTTCAAACTGGCCAACGTGGTGACACTAAGGAGTAGCTCAACATGGATCCGACGCTAACAGAAAATTCATCCGAATCTCAGACTGCCAGACCGCAACGTCGCTGGAAATGGGCGTTAATTGGTTATGGCCTACTCATAGTTGTCGCTATCGCGATAGCGTTAGTGATTCACAGAGGAGGAGGAGGAGGCACTAAACCCGGATCG